>Ga0307478_10001467_pt1 | contig 20332 bp, 16 predicted proteins | sample atmos_gasesECM4C_2_FD_203713 | JGI IMG/M metagenome (GOLD analysis project Ga0307478, IMG submission 203713) | Hardwood forest soil microbial communities from Morgan-Monroe State Forest, Indiana, United States - atmos_gasesECM4C_05 | ecosystem: Environmental > Terrestrial > Soil > Temperate... | reverse complement strand
GATTCCGCAGCCCAGCCAACTGCGCATCTGATCGAGGATTCCGCTTGCCTGCCGTCGAGGCGACCACGCCGACCATCCGTAAGACCGCGCTGAACGCCGTCCATCGCCAGATGGGCGCGAAGATGGTGGAGTTTAATGGCTGGGACATGCCGGTGGAATACCCGTCGGCCGGCGGCATCATGGCCGAGCACAACGCGGTGCGCACGGGCGTGGGCATCTTCGACGTCAGTCACATGGGAGATATCCGGCTTGCCTGGCCCGGCGCGCTCGAGGCCGTGCAGCACATCTCGATGAACGACGCGGCCCGGCTTGCGGTGGGGCAGGCGCAGTATTCGGCGCTGCTTTATCCGGAAGGGACGTTTGTGGACGATGTGATCGTCCACCGGTTGGGCGTGGAAGAGTACCTGCTTGTCATCAACGCGGGGACGCGCGAGAAAGATTTCAATTGGGTGCGCGACAATACGCGAAAGTTCGGATGCGCGGTCGAAGCGCTGTCGGATGACTTTACGCAGATTGCGATTCAGGGCCCGAAGGGCGTGGCTCTGCTACAAAAGCTCACGGATGCGAACCTGGCAGCGGTCAAGTTCTATTGGGTGACGCGGGGAACGCTGTGCGGGCTGAAGAATATTCTGATTGCGCGCACCGGCTATACCGGGGAAGACGGCTTCGAGGTCTACATACCCGCGGACGAAGCTACGAGCGAGCGCGTGTGGAAGGAGATTCTGAGCGCGGGGAAGGAGTTCGGAGCAGTGCCGTGCGGGCTGGGCGCGCGCAATACGTTGCGGCTCGAAGCCAAGCTGCCGCTCTACGGTCACGAGATTTCCGACACCATCAACGTCTGGGAAGCTGGACTAGACCGCTTCATCAAAATGGAGAAGCCCGAGTTCATCGGGCGCACGGCGCTGGAGAAGGCGAAGGCCGCCGGACTCAAAAAGACGCTGGTAGGACTTGAGATGGTGGAGCGCGGGATTGCTCGCGACGGCTACAAAGTGTTGGACGATTCCGGGAAGGAAGTTGGCTACGTGACGAGCGGATCTCACGCGCCGTTCCTGAAAAAAAATATTGCATTGGCCTATATTCCGCCTGAGTTCGCGGAAATTGGGACCAAGTTAAAAGTGGAGATTCGCGGGCAAGGCGTGGGCGCGCAGGTTGTGCCGACACCGTTTTATAAGCGGCCGAAAAAGACTTAGTTGCCGAGGATAGATATGTTCAAGTGCGAAGCCTCGACATTCGTAAGAACAATGTCAGTGGCCCTTTCGGTCGGCTTTGCCATTACGGGATTGACCGGGTTGGGAGCATTGTCGATCGGCAACGCTCAAATCTGTTATGACGACTTCATCGGGTATTGCCGTCCGATTGAGCCGCCGGGGTTCGCGCTGATCTCACTCGCCGTCGGAGCGATGCTTGCATTCTTGATTTTCGTAAAAGTCAACAACTCTTCAAAAAAGGCCTCGTGAATCGATTGCCAGAAACCAACAGCCAGGAGCCAAAAGCTAAATGTCCTATCCAGCCGACTTGAAGTACACCAAAGAGCACGAGTGGATCAAAGTTAACGGCTCGAGCGCCACCATCGGGATCACCGACTATGCGCAGGAATCGCTGGGGGATATCGTCTTTGTCGATCTCCCCAAGCCTGGGTCAGAGATCACAGCGGGAAAGACGTTTGGCACGGTAGAGTCGGTAAAGGCAGTATCGGATTTGTATGCGCCGGCCTCGGGCATGGTGAAGGAAGTGAATGGCGACCTGGCAACAGCGCCCGAGAAGATCAATAAGGAGGCCAACAGCACCTGGATGGTTAAGGTGACGCTGAAGAATCCGGACGAGCTGAAGAACCTGCTTTCGGCGGCTGACTACGAGAACTTCGTAAAGGAAGAAGGCGGGCACTGAGCGAGATCAGCGTTCCCAGGCTAGCGTGCACAGAACGGATGCGAACCTGGGGCACCGTCGTTTTGAACTGCAATCCGAACCTTGGCAGGAAACTGTAGTTTGAGGAAAGTGAAGATCGGCGCCCATCAATCGTTCCGGCTGCTGATTACATCTATATAACTCCCTATGCGTTATCTACCCAAGTCTCCCACCGACCGCGAAGCGATGCTGAAGGCGATCGGAGCGCGCTCGATCGACGATCTCTTTGCACCGATTCCCGCTGAATACCGGCTCAACCGCGATCTCAAGGTCCCGCGCCAGATGGCCGAATCGGAGATCGTCGACTGGTTTGGTCAGCGGTCGAAAGAGAATGGCATCGAGTACACCAGTTTTCTGGGGGCGGGCGCCTACATGCACTACCGGCCAGTGATCATCGACGCCCTGATCTCCCGGGGTGAGTTCCTCACGGCTTACACGCCCTACCAGGCCGAGATTTCCCAGGGTACGCTGCAGGCGATTTTCGAGTTTCAGACCATGATCTGCGAGTTGACCGGGATGGAAGTCGCGAACGCTTCTATGTACGACGGTTCGACCGCCGCGGCTGAAGCGGCCATGATGGCGGTCCGGGTCACGGGCCGGAATTCAGTGGTGGTCGCGAAGAGCCTGCATCCGGAGTATCGCGAAGTGCTGGCGACCTATGCGTATCATCAGGGCATGCCCCTGGCCAGCGCGGGATTCACCGACTCCGGGCGGCTCGATCTGAAGGAGCTTGAGAAGGCGATCGGCCCAGATACGGCGTGCGTGCTGATGCAGTCGCCGAATTTCTTTGGGACCGTAGAGGATGTCGCTGCGGTTGCCGATATCGCACACAAGCGCGGGGCGCTGCTGGTGGTTTCGATCGCGGAGGCGGTTTCGCTGGGGATTGTCGAGCCGCCGCGGCAAGCGGACATCGTCGCGATGGAAGCGCAGTCCTTCGGCGTGCCTGTCGGTTTCGGGGGGCCGTACTGCGGCGTGATCGCGACGAAAGAGAAATTCGTTCGCCAGATGCCGGGACGTCTCGCGGGACAGACCACGGATCGCAATGGCAAGCGCGGCTTCGTGTTGACGCTGGCCACGCGCGAACAGCACATCCGGCGCGAGAAGGCGACGTCGAACATCTGCACCAACCAGGCCCTGGTGGCGCTCATGGTCAATATCTTCATGACCGTGTACGGCAAGATTGGGCTACGGGAATTGGCGAAGCAGAACCTGGCGAAGGCAGCTTTTGCCGCCGAACAGTTCGGCAAGCATGCTCGCGTGCTGTTTGCGGGAGCGCCACGCTTCAATGAATTTGTCGTGCAGACGAGTGAAGATCCGTACGTGATCAACAGCCGGCTGCTGGGGCACAAGATCGTCGGGGGATTGCCGCTCAAGAAGTTCTATCCGGAGCTCGGTCACGCGGCGCTGTGGTGCTGCACGGAGATGACCACGCGCACAGCGATCGACACGGCTGCGGGCATGCTGGCCGAGAGCGAGGCGGAAGAGCCGCGCGGCGAGCAGGCGGTTGAGGAGGTGGCGCGATGAAGCACCCGACTCCCAAAGCCACCCGCCATGTGAATCAGAACGAAGGTTTGATCTTCGAGAAGTCTTCCCCCGGTAAAGCCGCATGGAAGCTGCCTCCGCTCGACGTGCCGGACGTCGATTCGGCAAAACTGCTGGGCGCTTCCGAACGCAAGGACTTGGGCAACATGCCGGAAGTCAGCGAGATTGAGATCATCCGCCACTTCACGCGGCTTTCGACGTGGAATTATGCGATTGATCTCGGCATGTATCCCCTGGGCTCCTGCACGATGAAGTACAACCCACGGGTGAACGAAGTGGTAGCTCGCCTTGAAGGCATTGCCAACGGGCATCCCTATCAACCGGAGAAAATTTCGCAGGGCGCATTGCGCATCATCAAGACGTTGAGCGACTGCCTGATCGAGATCACTGGCATGGAGGCGATCACCTTGCAACCCGCCGCCGGTGCGCACGGGGAACTTACCGGCCTGCTGATGGCTCGCGCCTATCACGAGTCAAAGGGCAATCCGCGCAAGAAGGTGCTGATTCCCGACTCAGCCCACGGAACGAATCCCGCGACCGCGGCCATGGTTGGCTATGCGGTCGAGAACTTGAAGTCGAATGCTCGCGGCATGGTGGAAGTTTCTGCGCTCGAAGCGCAGATGAACGAGGATGTCGCGGCGCTTATGCTCACGAATCCCAATACGCTGGGCGTTTTCGAGCAGGAGATCGACAAGATTGCGAAGATTCTCCATGCCAAGGGCGGCCTGCTCTACATGGACGGCGCCAACATGAATGCGCTCGTGGGGAAAGTGCGTCCGGGCGACTTCGGCGTGGACGTGATGCACCTGAACCTGCACAAGACATTTTCCACGCCGCACGGCGGAGGCGGACCGGGTTCAGGCCCGGTCGCGGTGAAGCGCGCGCTCGAGCAATTCTTGCCCACGCCGGTGGTCATTACAAAGCCGGACGGAACGCTGGGATTCGAGTACAACCGGCCGCAATCAGTCGGGCGGGTGCGGTCGTTCTATGGAAATTTTGGAATGTTCGTGCGGGCGTTGGCCTACATTCTGGCAAACGGTCCCGATGGCCTGCGGCAGACCACCGAAGACGCGGTGCTGAACGCGAATTACATCCGCAAAGGGCTTGAAGGCGTTTACGATCTGCCGTACTCCACGCCGAGCATGCATGAAGTCGTTTTCAGCGACCGGGTGCAGGCGAAAAAAGGCGTGAAGACGATGGACATCGCCAAGCGCCTCATCGATTATGGCTTCCATCCTTACACGACGGCATTCCCGCTGATCGTACCGGGCGCTCTCATGATCGAGCCCACGGAAAGTGAAGACAAGACGGAACTGGACCTGTTTGTCGACGCGATGAAGTCGATTGCGCAGGAAGTGGAAGAAGACCCGCAGATCGTGCTTGATGCGCCCCATTCCACGCGCGTGTCCCGTCTGGATGAAACCGCAGCGGCGCGCAAGCCGGTGTTGCGGTGGAAGCCGGCTTGAGCTTTACCACAGAGGACACGGAGGATCACGGGGGGGACCCCAAAAACTCACGGCTTGGGTACAAGAGGTACACGAAGCAACGAAGCACTGAACCCTTCGTGAAACCTCGTGTGCCGGTGGTTATTTGTCTAAGCTCTCTCTGCCCTCTGTGTCCTCTGTGGTTATCTTCGTGGTTCTCTTTGAGCTTTTATTTATTTCTTCTCGGAAATTTCGATGGTGGCCCGCGTGTTCTCCCAGTCAATGTACATATGACAGCCGGTGCCCATCTCGTGGAACGAAATCGTGAAATTCTCCACCGGGCCTGACGTCTTCGACACACTCATGTCATAGCGGCCGAGTTCATCGGATTCATACTTGTAGGGGATGCCCCACTCCCCGGTTTTCTTGTTGATGATGAGCGACCACTTGTCCTGCGCCGGGACGGTAAAGATGGTGTAGCTGCCGGCGGGAACATCCTTGCCGCCGATTGAGAGATTGGCGTCGGTGACGAAGGTCGTCGCTTCGTTTGCGCCGGTGCGCCAGACTTCCCCGTAGGGGACGAGTTCGCCGAAGATCTTGCGTCCCTTGGCGCGTGGGCTGGAATAGGCCACTTTGATCGACTTGCCGTCGGCGAACTTGCATTGCGCGCTGGCGGCCGGGCTGGGGCGCTGCTTCTCGCCGCCCTTCTGGGCGCAAGCGACGATCGAAAGAGCAAGCACAGTACACATCAGGAATGCGATACGTTTCTGCATGGAAGCTCCTTTCAGGTCTCAGGTTCATTGGACGTTTGAGAGGGCATTGCGTGATCGTAAGAACTGCATGCTTTGTCGTGGCGGAATGCTGAGTGCCGACTGCTGGGGGCTGATTTTTGCCCGGCAATTATCCTCTATCCGCGGCTCACGCTACAATCGAGCCATGCCGGTTTTCGAAGACAAGCAGGAAGAACTGGAGCATTACGAGACGATGATGGGCGTGCCCCGCGGACGGCTCGCCGTTACGATGGATCTGGTCACCGACGCGATGGCGCTGGTCGGCCAGCACGGCGTCTATTGCCAGAGCCAGCGCTGGCCCGGCAAGCCGGTGATGGATGTGCAGATGGTGATGAAGAGCCTGGCGGATGCGAAGGAATTGATTCAGAGCGTGATGGAAGAGTTGAAGAAGGACGACAGTGCGCCGCGGTGATAGCGGCCCGACGGTCTCCTCACTAGACCATGAGTGTTATTGCTGAGTGGATTTGCACCTCGACATCCGCTTACGCAGCCCGCAAGTTCCGAAGCTATGCAACGACCTCAAGTCCGCCTATATGCGATCTTGGCCAGAAAATCTCCTTTCGCAGTAATTTTTCGTCGCGGTCCGAGCAGAAATGCACTGCTTATTGGATGGAATACCTCTGATGATACTTTCGCACACGGCCAGTGGTTGAAAGGAAGAATTTATGAGCGTCGTAGAGAGATGCGGTCGAGAAAAGATGGTGGCGGCCGGATTGCGATTGCCTGCGGCTTCCGATTCGGCGCCGATTGCCTAGCGTATCCCGGCGTGCGCGGATTGGTCCATGTTGGCTGGGCCAATCCGAAACACCTGAAAATCGCGATTGTGGAAGACTTCGGTCAAAGTTTCGGGCGCGCTGGCCAGCAATCTTCCATAGGCAGGAGGGTTCCACGCCGTTTGAATCAGAAACCTCGCCCCCGTGCGTTTCAGGAAGTCCGCCGAGCCGCTTGCAGATTCGTCCGACCCCAGGCTGGTGGTCGGACGCCCCGTAAATAGCGAAATCGAGCGCGGTTTGGAAAACACCAGGAGGTCGGTGGGTGTGGTTTGCGCACGGATAAAAGAGAACAGTTCTTGCGCAGAAGCATCCTGCACGTTTGCCATCGAGTCCTGCCACGGGCTCTGCCGCAGTGACCCCGCGTAGGTGACAAGTATGCAGGCCGCTGTCACCGCCAAGAGCGAGAGCTTCGTTCTGTTTCCGAGTCGAGCGCAGACGTCGCTCATTCCTAGCAAGGTATAAGTCAGGTAGACCGGAAGGATCGGCAGCAAGCCCCGAATTCCGATCTGCGCGCCCCACGCGAAAAGAATTGCCAGATACGCCAGCAGGTAACAGTCGTCGACCCACGCGCCGCGATGAATGCGCCGCGCGAAAGCCAACCCGGCGAAGCCTGTCAGAAAAAATGCCAGCACCACCTGTACCAGCTTGCTAAATCCGTTTTGCCAAGCATAGGTCAGCGACTTGGTATAGAACCATGCGTTGCGGGCCACGGATCCCAGGGTGATGTGCGCGACGCTCACGTAGCCGGTGGGCGAGGTCAACAACGCCGCTTGTAGCAGAACGCATCCGCCCAGTATCGAAATCGTCAGCAAAGCAAACCGGCTAAGCCTTCGCCGCACTTGCAGTTCGGCGATGGCAAAGGCAATCGGTAGCGCGATGCCGATGGTACGGGTGGCATAGGCGGCGTACATGAGAAGGGCGATCACTACCGCCCATCCTGGCCGCCACCCATCTTGCTTTCGGTCGGAGTTTGCCTGCCGGATCGCGAGCAGGGCGAGAAACGAAATCATCAGGTAGGGAAATTCCGAAGAGATCAGATCTCGGTAGGTCCAGAACGCCGGGCTGAGACCAACAAGTGCCACGGCTGCAATGCGCTGTCGCGCCGATACCATTGGCTGCACCCATAGCGCGAAGATCGTCAGGAAAATGGCAAACGTGCCAACCGTGACAGCTTTCATGAGGCGCAGATTCATTCCCCATCGCCAATAGACAGGGGCCAGGAGCAGCGGATACGCCGGCGGATATCCGTTGGCCGGGCTGATCCATGGCGCCGCCGGGTTGGTGAGGTAATGAATCTGGGTGTAAGGTCGTCCCTCGACCAGGTTGGCGGCGTGCATGACATAGGCCGCGAAATCATCCTGCGCAAATACATGGCCTTGCGTGAGGCCGAAGAAGTACAGCACGGCGATGATTCCAACCAGGGCAAAGGTGAGGCGGTCGCCGGCGGAAAAAAGCGAAAGAAGTGACCGGCCGCCGTGGCCAGTCAGAGGAACGGGTTCGTGAAATTGTGCGTGGTTCACTACGCACTAATCTAGGGTGCGGAGTTCATTCGATCTGTGACGGCGGTCACGACCAGCCGGGCAACTTTGCCGGCGAGTTTGCGGCGATTCGCTAGGCCAGCGTGTACTTGCCTACTTCGATCGCGCGCTGGGCGATCTGCCGCCGCAAGTCGATGGTGTTGAAGGGCTCATATTTCGCAAGCCGTCGCAGGATGGCCAACTGCGTGCGCAGCATGTCGCCTTCGGCGACGGCAGCAATGATGCGTTTGGCAGCCGCTTCGATCTTCTCCATGGCTTGCGTCAGGTAGACCCGCGTCATGGCGATAGCGAGCGCGGCATTTTTCTCGCCCTTGGCTTCAACCAGCTTCTGCGCGCGCAGCACGGCCGACTCCATCGCGTAGGTTTCGATGGTCATGTCGGCGATGGCGCCCATGACTTCCTGCTGGTCCTGGATGGCCTGCATGTATTTCTGGGTGGCTGATCCGGCGGCGAAGAGGCCGAGCTTTTTGGCCTGCGTTACCAACTTGCGTTCGTCGGCGAGGGGGCCCTCGATTTCGTCGCCCATACTCGGCCCAGAGAGGACTTCGTCCATCAGCTTCTTGATGGCGGGCATCAGCGGAAGCTGCCCGGTCATCGCGCGCTTCAGGAGGAAGCCGGTGATGATCAGGCGATTGATTTCGTTGGTGCCTTCAAAGATGCGATTGATGCGGGCATCGCGGTAGGCGCGCTCGGCGGGGTATTCCTCGACGAACCCGTAGCCCGCGTAAATCTGCATGGTCTCGTCGACGACATAGTCGATCATCTCCGAGCCCCAGACCTTGATGATCGAGCACTCGACGGCATACTCCTCGATGGCCTTGCGCGTGTCTTTGAGCGCATCGGCGGAAGACTTGTCGACTTCGCTCAGGGCCGCGTCCATCATGCCGACGGTGCGGTAAACCAGCGACTCGCCCACGTAGATGAGCGTGGCCATGTTGGCGATCTTTTCGCGGATCATCCCGAAGTCGGCGATGACCTTGTTGAACGCTTTGCGCTGCTTGGCATAGCCGATGGAGTTTTCGAGCGAAACGCGCGCGCCGCCGACGCACATGGCACCCAGCTTGAAGCGGCCGATGTTCAGAATGTTGAAGGCGATGACGTGGCCCTTGCCGATTTCACCGAGAAGATTCTCGACGGGGACCTTGCAGTCGCTGAGAATGATGGGGCAGGTGGAGGAGCCGCGAATGCCCATCTTGTGCTCTTCGGCGCCGACGGAGAAGCCGGGGTAGTTGCGCTCGACGAGAAACGCTGAAAATTTCTCGCCATCGATCTTGGCGAACACGGTGAAAAGGTCGGCGAAGCCGGCGTTGGTGATCCACATCTTTTCGCCGTTGAGGATGTAGTGCTTGCCGTCCTTGGAAAGCTCGGCGCGAGCGCGGCAGTTCATCGCATCGGAACCTGAGGTGGACTCCGAGAGCGCGTAAGCGCCTACCATCTCGCCTGAAGCAAGCCTGGGCAGATACTTCTTCTTTTGCTCCTCGGTGCCGAAGTAGACGATGGGCAGCGTGCCGATGCCCGAGTGTCCTCCCCAGGTGGTAGCAAAGCCTGCGTACTTGGCGATGTGGTCAGCGATGACGGCGGCGGTGACCTTGTCCATTTCGAGACCGCCGTAGGCTTCGGGAATCTCGACGCCCGAGAGGCCGAGCTCGCCGGCCTTTTTGAGCAGGTCGCGCGTGACCTGGAATTCCTTGTGCTCAATGCGCTCGACGTTGGGGAGAATCTCGTTGATGGCAAATTCTTCCGTGGTCTGGCCGATGAGCTGATGCTGTTCGGTGAAATCTTCGGGAGTGAATACTTCGGAGGGCTGGCGCTCTTCGAGGAGGAAAGAGCCGCCGGAGATCTTTGACTTTGGAATTGCAGTAGTTGCCATTAAAACCCCTTATCTAACCACGGAGGACACAAAGGATCACTGAGTAATCTTAGATCATTTTTTCGATCTGCGACCATTCACCATGCGCTTGATGCCTCCTCGCAGATGTTCAACGTGAAAGTTGATGGACAGACCTACATCTCTTTCACTGAGCTTGAGATCCGAAAGTACTGAGCGAAATGAACTCTGGTGAGCTCTTCGACGCACTCTAACTCCACCACAACCAGATCTTCGACCACCAGATCCATTCGGTAACCCAGGTCGATGGTTACCCCATCGTAGACATCGGGCAACGCAACCTGGGCCTCCACGGCAGACCCTGTTGCGCAATTCGTGTGTCAGGCAAGCCTCGTATTCGCTTTCGAGCAGTCCGGTTCAGAGTGCAGAATTGGACCTTCATCGCAGCAGTCATGATCCGGCCGCTTGTGTGATTGATAGATGGTTTGTTTGTGGCTGCAGGGGTGCCATTTCCATAACCGCTCAAGTCCAGTCCAGCCAATACACAGATCCGCAATTTCCTCTGTGATCCCCTGTGTTCCTCAGTGGTTGCTAAGATTTTCGAAGATCCCCGCCGCGCCCATGCCTCCACCGACGCACATAGTGACCATGCCGTAGCGGGCGTTGCGGCGTTTTAGCTCGCGAATGATGGATGCTGTCAGCTTCGCGCCCGTGCATCCCAGCGGATGCCCCAGTGCGATTGCGCCGCCGTTGGGGTTGACTTTCTCCAGATCGAGCCCGGCTTCTTTGATGACTGCCAACGACTGTGCCGCGAAGGCTTCGTTCAGTTCGATCACATCGATGTCGGACAATTTCAGTCCCGCCAGTTTCAGCGCCTTTGGGATCGCAAACACCGGGCCGAGTCCCATTTCTTCGGGTTTGTAACCGGCGGTTGCAAACGATACGTAACGCACCAGCGGTTTGAGTCCAAGCGCTTTCGCGCGCTCGCCTGACATGACTACTGCAGCTGCGGCACCGTCGGACATCTGCGACGAGTTGCCGGCCGTGACGATGCCGTTCGCGTGGAAAGCCGGCTTCAGCGCCAGCAGAGCTTCGAGCGAAGTGTCAGCGCGCGGCCCTTCATCGACTTTGAAGGTTATTTCCTGGCGCACTTTCTTCTTGCCATTCGGTGTCACGAAACTCACTGGCACAGGCACCGCCTCATCGACAAACTTTCCCGCCTGGATTGCGGCCAGCGCCTTCTGGTGGCTGCGCAGGGAAAACTCGTCGCTCTGCTCGCGGGTGATGCCGAAGCGGTTGCCCACGCGCTCGGCCGTGAGCCCCATCGACAGATAGGCTCCCGGATTGTGCTCCACCAGCCACGGGTTGGGCGAGATTTTGTTGCCGCCCATCGGAATCATCGACATCGATTCCGTTCCACCGGCCACGATGACCTCCGCTCCGCCCGACAGGATGCGGTCGGCGGCCATGGCAATCGACTGCAGCCCCGATGAGCAGAAGCGGTTAATGGTCAGTGCCGACACTTCCACCGGCAGCCCGGCCCGCAGCGACGCGATCCGCGCCACGTTCATCCCTTGCTCCCCTTCGGGCATCGCGCAGCCGAGGATCACGTCTTCAATTTCCTTGGGATCAAGCTGCGGCACGCGCTCGAGCGCGCCCTTGATCGCTACTGCGGCCAGTTCATCTGGACGGGTCGCCCGCAGTGTTCCCTTAAACGCCCGTCCTACAGGAGTACGAACGGCAGATACGATTACGACGTCTCTCATAAATCAGTTCCCGGTTGTCTGTTCTAGTTGTTCCAACCACCGACAGTCACTATCAGTGTACAACTCATTTCCGTCAAACCTTTTCATCCCGACTGGCAAGCGATTCGGAGTGTGTGGACAGCCTATTGGTTTGATGCGGAAGCTACGAATCCCGATCCTTTCCGTCGGGTTTCTTCCCAATGACAAGCCGCACCCTCGCACCTGTCAGGCATGTCGTTGATCGCGCGTTCAAGTCGTCGAGGAACGAAACGCATTCGTAGAAGTTTGCGATATCACATTGCTCCCCTCTCTCCGGTTTTCACAGAAAACGATCACGCGTACGAATTCCCGTACGCCTGCGATCAGGAGGGTAAGCTGGCGCGACATGTTCTGCCTGTCTCGACCAGCATAAACGCCGTCTAATCAAAAGCTTGATCATATGCAGTTGATCGTGCTTTCTGATCACTTCAGGCTAGCCTTTCATACAAGGTTCCGACATGCCGCGAGATTCCTGTCAGCGGCGGAGACTTCCACATTGACGCGCTTTGCCACCGGGAGTACCGTGTCTGCGGCGTATCAAGCCCAATCCCAAAAACTTGCTCCACCTTAGGAGGCTGCTTATGAAGCACAGGGCCATGTGGGCTGCGTTTGTGTTGATCGTGTTTGCGGCGCTGGCCGCCGCGCAGGACCAGTATCTGGATGTCTACATCGCGCAAGTGAAACCGGATAAACGCGCCGACTTCGACGCCATCAACAAGAAGTTGGTCGCTGCTAACCGGCAAAATAAAGGCGATGAGTGGATGGCTATGGAGACCGTGTACGGCCCCATGAATCGCGTCACTTTCATCAGTATGCGAAACAGCTACGATGCTGCCGAGAAGGGCGGCGATAGCTTCAACGCCGCGGTCGAAAAGGCTCTCGGGAAGCCGGGATCAGAGAAAGTGTTCCAGGACTTCAGCCAGACCTTGGCTAACAGCCGCTCGGAACTGCGGAAGCGGCGCTGGGACTTGAGTAGCAACGCGCCTGGCGATGCTGCCTCCATGGCAAAGATGCTGGGCGAGTCACGCTGGCTGCGCACCACCGTGGTTCATGTGCGTCCCGGGCAGGGACCCACCTTCGAGGCGCTGCTGAAAGACATAAAGGCAGCCCGCGAAAAGAATTCCCCCGACGTGACCACGCTCGTCTCGCAAGGCGTCGCCGGGCAGGAAGGTTCGATCTACTACGTAACGCAGCTCGCCAAGAGCATGGCGGGATTTGATTCGAGCCCGACTCTGCAGAAGGTGTTGGGCGATGAAGGCTATGCGCACTACCTGAAATCGGCATCGGAAATCGTCGAGAACACGGAGACGGTGATCAACCACTTCCTGCCGGAACTCAGTAACCCGCCAGCGGACGTAGTCGCGGCTGCACCCGATTACTGGACGCCGAAAGCAATCGTTGCGAAGACGGCGCCTGCCAAAAAAAGCGTGGTGAATGCAGCCGCAACGAGCAAGGAGGGAGAGAAGAAGTAGCAGTAAAATGCGTCTTCGAAGTGTTGCGAGAAGTCCGCCGGCCGCGAAGGCTGGCGGATTTTTTGTTGCGCAGGGTTTTCTTTCTTGCGCCCCTTCGGGGCTAAATCGTCTTTGGAATTCGCAAACCCACGGCTGACGCCGCGGGCTTCATTCTTTCGCCGCTACGCGGCGGTTGCCGGGCCACGCCCGGCGGCCCGCGGAGGCCATCCGTGCCCGACGTGGCTCCGACCTGGTAACGCCAGGCGAGTTGTGAGCAAATGGGGTAGCAGTTCCTTGCGGCGTATGCTTGGTCGGGCCCGCGGGAAAACGGCGTGAATTAATTTCTCAATGTCTTTCCGGTCTTGAGCGTGTACTGGATGCGCTCCTGGGTTTTCTTTTCGCCGCAGAGAGATTTAAAAGCTTCGCGTTCGAGGTCGAGGATGTACTGCTCGCTTACGGGCGTGCCGTGTGTGACGTTGCCTCCGCAGAGGACCTCGGCGACCTTGTTGCCGATTTTGACCTCGTGGTCGCTGATGAACTCGCCCTGCCGCATGAGGTAAACGCCGAGCTTCAGGGTGGCCAGGATGTTTTCGCCGGGGGCAGGCAAGTCGGTGCGCATAGCGGGAGGTTCGTAGCCAGCGCGCGCGAGCTCGAGGGCGCGGGTCTTGGCGTCAGAGAGGACGCGCTCGCGGTTCATCGTAATTGTATCGGAGTCCGATATAAAACCGAGATTGCGGGCCTCGTGGGCCGAGGTCGCAACCTTGGCCATGGCGATGGTCTCGAAAACTTTTTTCATGGCTTCCATCAACTGGACCGATTCGCCACGACCGTCGGGGCGAATGGAATGAGCGCTGTCGAGAGCACGCAACAGCATCTCCTTGCAGCCCCCACCGCCGGGCAGCAAGCCGACGCCGACTTCGACGAGGCCGGTATAGAGTTCCGCGTGCGGCTGGCGCGCAGGCGCGTGTAGAGAAATTTCGGTACCGCCGCCGAGGGTGAGGCCGAACGCGCCGGCAACCACGGGTTTTGGAGAGAACTTCACGGCCTGGGTCATCGCCTGGAACTGGCGAATGACGAGGTCGACATCGTCCCATTCTTCTTCCTGCACCGCCATAAGCAGGAGCATGAGGTTGGCGCCGACGGAGAAGTTGGTGGCGTCGTTGGTGATGACGAAAGCGTCGAAGTTGTCGCCGGGGCCGCCCGGCTTAAGGGATTGGGTGACGAGCTGAATGATGTCGGCGCCAAGCGAGTTCATCTTGGAATGGAACTCGATGCAGCCGACGCCGTCGCCAAGATCGACCAGCGAAGCGCCGGAGTTTTTTTTCACCACGCCATTGGATTTTTTGGCGACGGTGACGGACCATACGCCCTTGGGCACGGTGACGACTTGCCAATTTCCGGCTCCCAGGTCGAAGTATTTGCGCCCAGAGGGTGACTTCGGATCGTCCTGGTACCAGCTCTTTTGCCTGGAGTGGAGCAACTTCTCGACGTTCGCGGCGATTGGCTTGCCTTCCTTTTTCATGCGCGCGACGGTCGCTTCGACATCGGCGGCGTCCCAGAGTTCGAAGGGACCGAGCTCCCAGTTGAAACCGAGCTTCATGGCGCAATCGATTTCGACGACCGTGTCGGAAATTTCGGGCATGCGGTTGGCGGAGTAGGTCCAGAGATCAGAGAGCGCTGTCCAGAGGAATGCTCCGGCCTTGTCGCCCTTCTGTGGGCCGCTGCCTTCGAGGCCGAGCAGCATGCGGAGGCGTGCGGGGGTGTCTTCGACGTTCTTCGCCATGTCTAGAGCGGGGAACTTGGGCTTCTGGCGCGGGTGATACTCGAGCGTTTTCCAGTCGAGGGCAAGGCGGTCTTCCTTGCCGTCGGCGCCTTTGAATCTCTTGTAGAAGCCTCCCTTGGTTTTGTCGCCGAGCATTTTGCGCTCGAGCATCTGCTTATAAAAGTCAGGGAGGCGGAGGTCGGAACGCTCGTCGAGGGAAGCGGACGAGGTTTGCCCGGCACCGGTCATGTTGCTGACGACGTGGCCGAGGATATCGAGGCCGACGAGGTCGATGGTGCGGAAGGTCGCGGATTTGGGCCAGCCGACGGGAGTGCCGGTAAGCGCGTCGACTTCTTCGATGGTCAGATCCATTTCCTGCATCAGCCGCATGACGTTCAGGACAGAAAAAGTGCCGATGCGGTTGCCGATGAAGTTGGGCGTGTCCTTGGCGTGGACGATGCCTTTGCCGAGGCGGATGTCGCTGAACCAGGCGACGGCGTCAAACAAAGCGCGGTCGGTATCGGGAGTGGGAATGAGCTCGAGCAGGCGCATGTAACGCGGCGGGTTGAAGAAGTGAGTGCCGAACCAGGAGCGGCGGAAATCCGCGGGAAAGCCTTCAGCGATTTTGCCGACCGGAAGACCGCTGGTGTTTGTAGTGATGATGGTGCCAGGCTTGCGGACGGCGTCGACTTTCTGGAGCAGGGCGCGCTTGATGTCGAGGTTTTCCACGACGGCTTCGATGATCCAGTCGACGTCGGCGAGTCTCTTCAGGTCGTCCTCGAAGTTGCCGATGGTGATTAGCTTGGCGAGCGACGGCTCGAAGAACGCGGCGGGCTTGGATTTCTTGGCGGCATCTAGGCCGGCGGCAGCGATCTTGTTGCGGGCGGGGGCATCGGCATCGGGCGGAACGATGTCGAGCAGAAGGCTGGGTACGCCCGCGTTCGCGAAGTGGGCGGCGATGCGGGCGCCCATGGTGCCCGCGCCGAGGACGGCAACTTTATGGATGTGCTTCATGAATGATGACTCCAGTGAGAGCGCGACTCGAGGACCCGGGTCGCGGACGAAGAATCAATAAGCCATAGGCAAGGAAGGATCACGAAGGGAATCATTCTAAAGGATTCGGGGAAGGGGCAGCTAACCACAGAGGACACAGGGGAGGACAGGTTTTGGGTTTCGTTTCCCAAAAAGGGAGATGTTAGATTCCGCGCACGCTCAGGGGAATTCTCGTTACTCCCGCGAGTCGGGTTTTGACAATCAATAAACAACCCGGGGCACCATTCGACTTCGCTCTGGGCAAGCTTAAGGCTCACGAAGCGAATCGTTGGAATTTTGACGTCGCGAAAGTACTGCAGACGTTCCTACGGCAACTTGTCGATGGCCCAGTCATGCTTGCCGGCTCGGACCACGACGAGGGTGGAGATTTGGGGGCGCGTCCAGCGGCGTTGTTGGTTGTGGAAGAGTGAGACGGGAAATGCGTAGCGACCGGTAGCCAGTCTTTTGCCGTGGCCGATTTCGAAGCTGGATTGTAGATCGCCGGTCGCAAAGAAATGCTGCAAGGAATTTTCGTCAGTGCGGCGACGGGCTTGGTCCGTGAGCAGGGAAATGCCGGATTCGGAATCCCGCGTCTGCCAGGCCTGGAGGAATCGGTCGGCGGTGGCGAGCGCGGCGGTGTAGTCACGATCGACTGGCGGGGTCGCGGGGCGAGACTTTGCCCGTGAGGGAACGGCCGGCAGAAGCAGGAGCGACGCGAGAAAGATACGAATCAAAGCCCGAGGATTCCTTTGGGGAGTAACTGTCCTTCTTAGCATGCGTGAAGGGCGGGGCGGAATGGCGAAGGAGGTTCTTTGGGGGCGGGCGACTAAAGCCGCGATCCATTCGCGGTCGCGACTGGCGTGCCTGAAGGTCTGGGCTGATACGAAACGAGTTCGACGGGACAGAGTAAAAAGATATCCTTCAAAAATCTCCGTCCAAGCAAAGCTTGAACAGGGCACCTGGCGAAAATTTCGCTGGGCCGGTTGGCGTCGCCATCCAACGTAGGGTCCCTTCGACTCCGCTCAGGGCAGGCCTTCGACCGCTCGGCTGGCGCTTTGCTTGGCTGAGGATGACAAATCTGGAAAATCTCTTGGAAAAAGGCGCCTGAGGTCTGCCCAAAAACACGACAGGCGCGTGCCGAATTGGATGTGGGGTGAGGATGGCATCGGCACGCGCCCTATTAAGTTAAGAATAGGGTAGGCCGAGCGGGGCGGCGATGTCAAGGAAAATCGTTTTAATAGGGGCTAAGAGATGAGTTTTGCGATCACAAAAGCGGTACCGGCCGCAAGGCCACCGATCACCATTGTCTGTGACGCGCCGCGAAGGGGGGCCGTGCCGGTGAAGCGCGCTTTCATGTAGCCGAACACGCCCAGCGCCGCGAGCGTGACAGCGGCCGACCAGAGCAGCGCGTGCCAGGCGCTGGACAGAATGATGTAGGGCGAAAGCGGGATGAAGCCGCCGGCGACGTACGACATTGCGATGGTGGAGGCGCTGGTGACGGCGCGCTTGGGATCGGGTTCTTCGAGGCCAAGTTCGAAGCGCATCATGAAGTCGACCCATTCTTTGGGGCGCAGGCTGAGGGCCTGGACGACAGGTTTCGCCTCCGACTCGGTCAGGCCGTACTGCTCAAACAATTCTTCCACTTCCGCCTTTTCGGCTTCAGGGATCTCGACAATCTCGCGTTCCTCGCGCAGCTTTTCGTGGGCGTAGTGCTCGGCGTCGCCCTTGGCGGCCAGGTAGCCGCCGAGACCCATGGCGATGGATCCGGCGGCGATTTCAGCGAGGCCGCCGATGACGATGAGACGCGTGGAAGTGACGGCGCCGGAAAGGCCGGCGGCAAGGGCGAATGGGACGGTGAGGCCGTCGGCCATACCGATGACAACGTCGCGAACGAAGAGGCCTGCAGTGAAGTGTTTTTCGACGTGCGGCGTGATCGGCATTCTGGATCAGACCTCCGGATGAGATTGGAGATATTCCTGGGCCTTGCGTACGACTTGGCGTTCACCACTGTAGGCGAGCTTGGCGGGCGCGTCCGCGAGAGGAAGCCAGAGGGCGCGGCGGACTTCGATGCGCATTTCCGGGGTGACGTCGTCGATGCGGCCGGACTGGTAGCGGAGCAGATAAAAACTGACGATTTTGAAGACGCGTTCGCGATCGCCCCAGGAGCGGACGTAGACGTAGCGGATGTCGGCAAGCTTGGTGATGAGGCTGGCGGCGACGCCGGTTTCTTCGCGCACCTCGCGGATGGCGGTTTCATCGGGCCTTTCGCCCTGGTCGACAAGTCCCTTGGGAAGGGCGAGAACGAGCTTGGGAGAACGCTTGCGGCGGGGATTTGCGGCGGCCGCGTCGGGTCCGTCTTTTTCCGGTTCGATGGCCGCGATGTGCCAGTCGCCGGACATGCGCCGGAGAACCACGCCGCCCGCCGAGAACTCGCGTACCATGCGCAGACAAGGTAGCAGGAATCAATAAGTTCGTCATGTGGCAGAGGACGGGCAAGGGTGCGTTTTCGGTCAGGGTTTATGCGCGCGGAGAAACGGTTGACGCAGGATCCGCCCGCGGACCTCAGCTGCTCAAGCCGCGCCCTGACACGAACCCTGGACAGCGAGGGAAAGATGCCCTCCCACCCCAGCAAGCCAAAAACGCTTGCCGGGGACCCCGGCCCTGGCGGGCGGTGGGGTGTCCTCAGGGGCGCAGAATCAGTGCCCCGGTGGTGTTTTGTGCCATGAAGCACTTTTGAGATGGTCGTTTCAGCCCGATCAGGTTACGAAAGGTAACACTAAAGTGGTCTGCACCATTGGGGGCGAAAATGGCATCTTACTGAGTAGGTAGGATTGGCTGTTTTTGCCGGGAAACCGGGTGTGGGGCTTGAGTGAAGTCGGTTAAACGGATCATCCGGTCGGTGCAGGCCTTCGGACGCGAGCTTTCGCGTCTGTCGGCGCCGCCCGAGACGGGGCCGGGCACACCGGGAATCGGGATTGCGCTGGGCGGCGGGTTTGCCCGGGGCATCGCGCACGTCGGCGTTCTCAAAGTTCTCGAAGAAGAAAAAATCCCTATTGATTTTATTGCCGGTACCAGCGTGGGAGCGCTGATCGGGGCGGCCTACTGCAGTGGGGTGACGCCTGCCGAGTTGGAAGGAATTGCCCGGCGCGTGCGCTTCAAGACGTTCGCGCGATGGACGCTGTCGCGGCATGGTTTCGCAACGAATCAGCGCATGATCGGGTTCCTGAACAGCATTCTGAAAGTGAAATCCTTTGAAGAATTGCGGCTGCCGCTGGCGGTGACGGCGACGGACCTGAGCACGGGAGACGGCGTGGTCTTTCACTCTGGGCCGCTGGTTGAGCCCGTCCGGGCGAGTTGTGCGTATCCGGGAATGTTCTTGCCGGTGAATATCCGCGGCCGGTGGCTGGTGGATGGGATGCTGGCGCATGCGGTGCCGACGCGGCCGCTGGTGGAAATGGGCGCGAAACGCGTGCTCGCAGTGCATCTAAAGGGGCGCTGGTCGAATGGCAATGCGCCGCGTCATTTGTTCGAGGTCATCGGGCAATGCTTCGCGATCGCGCAGGACATGAGTTCGAGCCACTGGAAGGAAGCTGCGGACCTGGTCATCGAGCCCGAGGTTAGTGAATTTGAGTACGACTCCTTCGAGCATCACACAGCCTTGATCAAGGCAGGCGAAATGGCGGCGCGGGCGGCAGTGCCGACGTTGAAAAAGTGGGTAGAGAACCGCTCGCCAGTGGGCCCCGCTCGGGCGGCGCAAGTGCTGGTGCAGGCGGCGACCATGCCGGCGGATTGAGGCAGTTGCCGGTCTTCCGCTTTCAGCTTGAATCTCAGGAGTTCTCTAGGGGTTGCTTCCGCCCGCACTCTTTTCAATCTGGTACAAACAAAACCCCGCACAAGTGGAGCGGAACTTGAGCGGGGCACCCGGAGCGGATCGGCAGCTGAATGCGGGCTGCGATTCTTCTTCTGTTCTTCCTCGAAAATCCAGTTCCTCGAAAGCCTAGTTCACGGTTAGGACCAGCACGGTGCTATCGCCACCGCTCGAGCAGCCGACGTTTCCGGAATTCCCGCTGGGCGTGTGAACGTTGACGTTCACCGCGCCGGGGCCGGAGATGATGCCGCTCGAAAGGGTGACGGACAGCTTCTGGCTGCTGAGCACGCTGGTGCTCAGGGCTTTGCCGTTGACCATGACTTCCGAGGCAGAGACGAACTGGCTGCCGTTGACCGTGAGTACGGCGCCTTGCTCGACCTGCGAGAAGGTCATGGTATTCGGCGAAAGCGAACCAATGAGCGGCACCGGCCTGGCGCTGCCGCAGAACGGGTTCAGCGTGTTATTGCAACCTGGAAGAAACAGCACCGCGAGGAGCGCGGCGAGGGTCAGACGGGGCATGGAAATGCTCCTTTTTTGGACGGACGAATCTCCCGGCTAGATCGTGAGTTTTACGGGGATGGGACCACGCCCGAGCAGGGTTGAACCTGTTCACTGGGTGAGAAACACGGCGGGC
>Ga0307478_10001466_pt1 | contig 20342 bp, 11 predicted proteins | sample atmos_gasesECM4C_2_FD_203713 | JGI IMG/M metagenome (GOLD analysis project Ga0307478, IMG submission 203713) | Hardwood forest soil microbial communities from Morgan-Monroe State Forest, Indiana, United States - atmos_gasesECM4C_05 | ecosystem: Environmental > Terrestrial > Soil > Temperate... | reverse complement strand
CAGAATCCTCGCCTTCCAATCCGATTCTCGGATGGCCCTGTGTTCGGCCAGCGAATCAAGCGGAGAATCGGTGGTCGCCAGCACTTCCAGATTGAAACGCTGGTACAGAGCGCGCGGCAAGAACTCTGGAGTTCGTAACTTTTCCGAGATAGTGTCGAAGTAAAGATCGGCGTTCTCTTCCGACAATCGCTGTTTAAGGCCGAAGAGCTCCTGAAAAGCAAAATCCAGCCACATGCGGGTCGGCGTTCCGCGGAACAGATAATAGTGAGTGGCGAAAACGCGCCAGACTCTCCGAGGATTCTTTAACTCCGGCTGACCAATCCCGAGATCTTCCAGCGGGATTCCCTGGCTGTAGAGCATCCGGAAGATGTAGTGGTCGGGCTGCACCAAGAGTTTTGCAGGATCAGGGAAGGGCTCATTCCTCGCAAACCACGCCGCTTGCGTATGCCCGTGAGGACTAAGAATGGGCAAGGTTCGCACATGCTCGTAGAGCGTCCTGGCTATCTTGCGCGTAGCGGGCTCGGCAGGAAACAGACGATCGGGATGGATCAGCATGGCTCCGGTACTGCGTTATCGCCTCGCATCGCCCAATGGCGATGCAGGAGCGTCGTTGCGATCTGACCACACCAGCATACACGTCGTTATTATTTCAGGTCTCGAAGTAAGCACCTGTGGCGGGATTGCGCGTGCAAACGTTCCCGCGGGCCGAATCATAATCCGGAGTAGAGCTGAAAGGGCGCCCAGTAAAACGGCTTGCGGAAGGCGCTGCCGGAATGAAGCAAGGAAAGTTTGGCGCTGCGAAGAGCGGTGTCGGGACTTTTTCCATGGTTCAATTCATCGTAGAACTTATCCATGAGTTGACCGGTGGAAACATCGCTCGCCTCCCATAGCGCGGCAACCACATTGTGCGCGCCAGCTCGCAGGAAAGCCCATGAGAGCCCTACCAGGCCTTCGCCTGAATAAGAACGAGTGCCGGCGCCGTAGCACGCGGAGATCGTGACCAGGTCCGCCCGCACCGGACGTTGAATAATATCGCGGGCATAGAGCTTGAAGTTTGCGTTTTCGCCGATGTTCTTGGACAACACAATGGCGGAATCCAGCGGACTCAGGCGGCTGGCCATTCCATGCGCGACAAAGTGAATGTACGAAAACTGTTCCGGATTGCCGGCCAGATACGCTGCCGGGGTAGCCTGCTCGCGCTCGACAACCCGTTCCTGCGCAGCCGGGAAGTGTTTTGCAATGCTCGTCATTTCGACTGTGGCGTTCGACAGTTCGGGATATTCCGGGCTGGGTGAGACGGCATTGCCGAAAAGCAGCAGACGACCGGAGCGTTTCTGTGTGCTCGCGTGCGACGCGGTCAGCAGTCGCAATGAATTCGCGCTAACGACCGTGACATCGTCAATCCAGTAATGCAAAGCCGGCTCGGGGACCAGCAGGGTTTCGAAATTCAGATTGTTAAGTTTGCCATCTGGAATGATGATGACCCTGGCATTGGCCGGTAGTAGTTCTCTCGCCGATCCGATTAACATGCGGTACAGCGAACTGCCAACCTCATTGGCGGATTCGAGAACGTCTTGAGGACCGTCGAGCGCCTTGTGATACCGTTCGACCGCGGCTTCAATTTCGGCAGACGCGGGTAGCGGAAATAAGCTGATCTTTTTCGGGGTAATTGCCCACAAGTAGGAGCTGCGCTCGCCCAGCCAATAGAACAAGATTGTGCCGCCCGCTTGCCGCGCCACTGCTGGCGGATCCAGGCGATCCGGTTTGAATGAGGTTCCTTTCTGAAGCAATCCCAATCCCTCAGCCAGAGTACGGCCGCGGCTGAAGTCAGCGACCTGCAGAGCCTCAGCCATTTTGCCCCGGGCCACGAGGAGATGGATGTAATCGTCGTAGATGTGCGAAGCATTGCTAAGAAACGGCAACCGTGAATCTTCGTGCTTGAGTTGGGAGCGGGCGGTTTCGAAGGTGGTAAGCGCAGTGCGATACTCGCGAATGGCGGAATCGAACTGGTTCCCATCTTCGTAGAGCCGGGCCAGGGAACGCTCCGCCTCCCACTTCAAAAAGACTGGACAATCGGGCGACTGCGCCACTTCGTGGAATGCATTTTCCGCAGCTGTCGCGTCATGCAGCCGCGCGGCAACTCGCCCTTGCACCAGCCGTGGATAAACCTGGTCGCGTCGGTTGTTATCTTCTCGCGCCTTGGCCAGCGCCTCATCGGCGTAGCGCCTGGCGTCATCCAACTTATTGGTTTGCTCGGAGACGAAGGCCAGGGCGATTAAGGAATTGATGATGTCTTCGCGACTCTTCAGCTTTTCTGAAAGGTCATGCGACCGTCGGAAACACTCCTCGGCAGCTTTGAAATCGTGGGTGTCCATGTAAACGTATCCCAGCGCTGCGAGCCAGCCGGCTTCGCTACTCAGATTCCCCAGCTTCCGAGCTTGATTCTTAGCCTCGAGAAACATCCCTTCGGCTTTTTCTGTGTCGCCGAGCTTGTAATATGCCCAGCCCATATTACCGAGTGCCGTTTGCGCGAGGTCGGGATAGCTTTGCCCGATGGCAATCTCACGGGCATCGTCGGCCCAATCGATCGCCTCGTCAAAATGCGTTTGCTCGTCTGCCGACCAACTCAGATCCAACAACGCGCTGGCCTCCCAGAAACGGTCGCCGCTCGCATGTGCTCTAGGGAGTACACGCGCAAAAAAACTCTGCGCCCGGGCGTAGTGGCCAAGGCTCATTTCCATCACCCCTCGCGCGCCTGACACATCCGCGCACGCCAGGTAGTCCGAAAGAGTGCAGAGCTGCTCCGCGTCGTCGAATCTCTGTTCCGCTTCGACGAATCGGTGCAGGGAGCTGTACGCTTGGCCTTCCAATCTTCGCTTCTTTATCGCCAGTTCGCCGGAGGGAACTGGTGTTGGCTCGGAAGCGATAAGCTTCAACATCTCCTCATCCATGCCACGGTCGTGCAGAGCAGTGGCTCTAAGGATGGTGAACCTCCAAGCCCATTCCGCGCTCAGCGTGTGGAACTTTTTATACCCTCTCTCGGCCTCGTCGGCAGCAGCGGTTGCCTGGCCACGTCGAAGGGTTCCGCGGGCGCGATCCAGGGCGGCCTGAGGGTCGTGCCCTCGAGAACAGCATGGCAGGAGTATGAGCCAGATGATGAATTCGATGATTCCCAGCGTTCGTGCCTGAACGCGCACTCGCCGTTCCTGCTGGCGGAAATCTCGCCCTCGCTCTGGGAAGAGCATGCGCAGGATTTTAACTTGAAATCCTGAGAGCCAGATGTACAATTCGCGTCCAAAAGGAGGACGCGGATGAGGGCTTGGTTTATCTCCCTATTGTTGTCGTTCACCAACCATATCGGACATTTCGGTTCGTGCTATCCGCCGCCGCCGCTTCCCTTGCCGCCTTGGCCGTTCGTATCCAGCATCACGATCCCGGAGGTTCCCGTCGCGATGCATCCCATCTGCAACCGGATCATGGTCAGGTGAAATTTGTAGGTGTCGTACTCGCCTTTGCTGGCGTTGCCCGCGGTCCGAACAACCTTCAGCTCACCTAGAAATATCTTTCCAAAGTGGGGCAAATCGATCACGTGACCGAACGAGGTTCCCGGAGCCTTTGAAACGCCGTCGACTAGCGAGCATTGCATCTGGCGTCCGCCCTTTCCTATCTCCTGCACGACAGCCCGGTCCTTTGGATACTGCTGGCGGGTCCAGTCGGGAAGGCCATCCTTGCTGATTTCGCGATACTGTTGGGAGATGCGACCCGTAACGGCGGTGTCGTCAAAGTAGGATTCGTCGGGCCGGGTGCCGAGGATTTCCAGATTTTCTTCCACTTCGATTTTCTGCCCGCCAATCCTTAGATTTTCGAAGCGCGTGCCTAGAAAAGTGACCGAGGGCACCTGCCCTTCGCCGTAGACAGGATGCACGGTGGAAATTTGCGCCACCACGCGATCGGCGGTAACCACGTCGAGAACGTTCAGGCCCTCAAGGACAGAAGTTGCCAAGGTGGTGAAGCCGTCAAGCTTTGAACTCGGGTGTCCCGCGACCTGGGTGTAGCCGGAGCGGTAAGAAAGAATGCCATGGAAACGGAAACGCGCGGCGGGCTTGAATTGGTAACGCCCGTCGTGGCGCAATTTTATATGCGCGTGGGGCTTGATGCGCTGCTTGAGCGGATGCTCAAAGTCCGCAGTTAGAAGATTGGCTTCCGCATGATAGTTGTGGACTGGCTTCAACATCGAGAGTTCGTCGGCTCGTGCGGCCATGTTTTTCTCCTCTTGGTTGCGATCGCTTCCTTAAGTCTTTGTCTTTGCGATCACTTCTGGATCTGTAGTTCAAAAGGCGTACGACTAATCTCTGTGCTTTGGCCCGCGGCGGTGATGCCAAGCAGCGCCAACGCATACGTACCGGCCGTTCGATTCGCTCCCGGCACCTGCACGGGCGACACATCATCGGCCATGTTTGCAGGAATTGCAAGCGACCACTCCAGCCTTCCCGCCGGATTGTAAAGGTCTACAATGTACCGCGAATAGCGGCTGTCGGGAGGAATATTTACTAATAGCAAGAAGCTGCCGCCTGGTGTCACCGCAATCACCGGCGTGCTGGATCCGCGGGTGCGGGTATTGATCGATGCCCATGGCAAGAGTTGGGGATGATTGAGCGCCTCTTGGGAGTGCGAATGCGGATGCATCACAAGATTCTGATATCCGATCACCACCAGCATGACAGCAACTGCGGCCACGGCTAAACCGGGACGGAACCATGCGAACCATGGCGCCGGAACCTGCACAGGTATAGGCCGCACAGCTTTGCCGACGCTTTCCGCCAGCACGGTCTTACTCTGCTCGACGAACACGGAGGCGGCCCGTACGTCGAGCGCGCATTCCGGACAGTCGAAATAGTGTTCCTCAAACTCCTCCCGCTTGTCGGGATCGAGTTCATCGAGAAAATAGCGTTCCGTCAGTTTGTGTCGAACCACCTCAACGTGGTTCATAGTCAAAATCTCCTCATACAGTAGTGAGTCGAGGGGCCAAAGCGTTTCATACCGTCAGGCTCGTGCCGCTTTCGGCGGATCATCCTGTATGTTGTTGAAATACAGCGATTTGAATGCCTGCTTTGCGCGATGCAGAAGCACCCTCAGATAATCTCGATCGACACCGAAGTCACGGCATACGTCATCTTTTTCCCGCTCCTCAAGAAAAACTTCGCGCAACAGTCGCCGGTCGCGCTCGGGAAGTTCATCCAGGACTTGGCGGACTTTTTCTCCTGCTTGTTTCGTGGAAAGGGCGGCGAAAAGATCGACCGATTCGTCGGGAGTGTCGTTCTCTTCCTCGTCCTCGAAGCTGTCGTTGCGGGACGATGCCCGATAATGCTCCTGCAAAACGTGTTTACAAATGGAGTTCACATACGGGCCCAGGCGTTCGGGATGCAGGAGTTTTCCATCGCGCAACGCCGCCAGCACTCGGGCGAAGGTTTCCTGGCGCACGTCGTCGATCGCCTCCAGCGAACACAGGCGAGAGCGCAGTTTGATCTGGATCAGGTGGCTGAAATAGGCGACAAAATGGTCCTGAGTACGAAAGTCGCCCGCCCGCAGGCGTTCGACGTAGAGTTCGTCAAAGGAATGAAAGTGCAAGGACTTGTCCCGAGGCCCTTGAAATGGCAGCCAGTATAGCACCTCAGCTGAGTCGCGAATGCCATCTGAGGAGTGAGTATGCGGAGGGCGGCGCAGCAGCGTGCGGCTATTGCGGACGCTGCCAGGAACGGGGATGAGGCGAGGAGTGCTCATTTTATGAAGGCTGAGAACAAGGTCGGTCAGCCGAAATCCGTGAAGACGACAAACTGCCAAAAAAGTACCGGAGCTGATTTCCCCCTGTTCAGCTCCGGTACTCCCGGGATCCCAGTTAGGAGTTTCCTAGCTAGGCCGCAGATGTGGCGTGATCGCAGTATCGCGCGATGTCGTCCACTTGGTAGATAGTGAACGAAATACCCGAATCGTTTCGTTTAATTCGTGGAAAATTTAGTGATTCCACGGATAGGCAGTTCAATTCTGTCAATTTAAACCTTGATTCCCGACCAGAATCATTCCCTCAGGAGTGCCATGAGAATGACGTCGATAGTGGAGGTTCAGAGAGCGTTAGGGGGCTAAACGGTAACGCCTTGGTTGCGGCACACTTCAACGATAGAGAGACGGTCCGGCGCTCCCACCTTACGTAGCATGCGATGCACGTGGTTTTTGACGGTTTGTTCGGAGAGATTGAGGCGGCTGGCAATTTCCTTGTTGGTGAGGCTTTGCTGAATCAATCCGACTAATTGTTGCTCCCTGAGGCTTAGCTCGAGGTTTTTAAGTGGCGAGTTCGAAATAGCAGGTTTGTGTTTCGCTACCCACTGAAATAATGCGACGGAGAGCGCGCCTGGGCAAACCGCTTCGCCTGCCGCCACCGCTCGAATAGTCCTTGCTACCTCCAATGCCGAGGCATCTTTCAGTACATAGCCTAGAGCCCCTGCCTGAACCACACGAAGGAAAACGGATTTGTCCGCGTCCATGCCGACCACCACGATGCCTATGGCAGGGTTCATGTGATGAAGCCGGTGCACCAGACCGTGTTCCGGCAGAAGTGGGGAGAGCGAGTCAAGCACCAACACATTCGCTCCGCTCGAGGCAATCTGCTCCAAGACGCCCGCGCCAAACGACCCCGCGCCCACTATGTGGATGTCGTCTTTCTTGGACAGGATGTGTAGCAAAGCTTCGCGCAGCAACCGGTTTTCTGCCAGCAAAAATACTGCGGCAGCCGGTCCCGAAGATCCTGAGATTGCATTTCCCATCTGATTCACGAACCCCGCGCTAGCTGCCGTGCTTGATCGAATGGCTCACTTTGAAACGCTAGCTGCCGGGCCGTGATCAGGTCAAGGAGAATGGTGATCTGTGCGAAACGCGATTCCCTTGCCGGGAACTCTCCCTCCGGATTCCGAGAATGGTCTTCGACCGAGCAGATGCCCACTTTTACTCATTGCGTGTCGAGATAAGGAAGGAATTGGAATACTGCCAGATGCGAGCTTGCTGAAAAACAAAAAAGGCTCGCAGCAGATGGTTGGACGAGCCTTGACGTGCGCAGGAGTGGCTGTTAGATTTCCGTGCTACACGTGAATCTCCTGGGGGCACGGTTCTGAGTGGGGCAGGGAAGACGCGAAATCCAGTAGGTAGTACTCGGGTCGACCCGGGCCGCCGCAACTTTCTTGTACGCTGCTGCCAGGGAGCTTCCGCAGCATTGGTTCCAGGGAGCTTGCGAGGAATCGCGTTTCCTATCAGTTTCTATTTCGATTCTTCCTCTGGCTCTTCTTCTGGCGGCGAGTTCCATCTTCAACCTCACTATCGAGCCCAGAGGGAGCTCGATACCACGCTCGTCAAGACGGACGCTGGCCTGGACGACTTCATCACCGAAAAATGTCACGACCAGATCGCCGCCGTTCTGGCGGAATGGAGTGCGAGCCTGCTCCGATTTCCGCAAGAAGTGGGCGCGGTTGAAAAGGCACTTGCCCCGGATTTCCTGGGATCGCCGGTGCAGCCGGTTGACTCGCGACTGGTGCGTTCCGGCTCTGGACTCGAAGTGAGTCAAAGCAAATTCACAATTGAAGCGAGTCTCGGACGGGATGCTTTTCTTCAGAAGTTTTGGTCGGCGTTGAGTGTTTTTTCAAAGATTGTGACCGTGGAATTCCAGGTGACGAGCATTGCGGCGAGCTCGGCATCTGCTGCTCAACTGCCTCAGCAGCTACAAACTCGCGTGCGTTACGATCTGGTGGGGACGGGCAATGATTTCCACCGCGAGCAGCGCGTAGGGAACTGGGATCTCGAATGGATTTTGTCTCCTTCCAAAGCCGGTGAATTTCAGGTCCGGCGATGGGTGGCTCTCGACGAGACTCGAAGCCGCTCCATCTCCCCGATTTTTACGGATATCACGGCATCGGCCCTGGGTGGCAATTCTTCATATTCCGAGCAGATGCTGCGAGGAAGTGACTACTGGCGGACCGTGCTCGACGGCGCGTGCGGTATCAACGTTTACGGACACAACGGAGTTTCAGTTGCCGACATCGACAACGACGGCTTCGACGATCTCTATGTTTGCCAGCCAGCGGGACTGCCCAACAGGCTTTACCGGAACCGAGGGGACGGAACGTTCGATGATATTACGGAATCTTCTGGCCTTGGCATCCTCGAAAATACGGCCTGCGCGCTCTTCGCTGACTTCAATAATGATGGACGTCAAGACGTGGTCCTCGTGCGCGGGGACGGACCGCTCTTATTCTTGAACGAAGGCGGCGGGAAGTTTCGCCAGAAGCCCAACGCGTTTCAGTTCGCCAGCGCTCCGCAGGGAACCTTTACCGGCGCTGCCGTAGCTGACTACGACCGCGACGGATGGCTCGACATCTATTTTTGCCTGTACGTCTATTACCAGGGAGCTGATCAGTACAAGTATCCCGTTCCCTATCACGATGCCGAGAATGGCCCTCCCAATTTCATGATGCGCAACAATCGCGACGGAACTTTCCACGACGTCACCTCCGCCTCCGGCCTCAACCAGAACAATACGCGATACAGTTTTTGCTGTGGATGGAGTGATTACAACGGGGACAACTGGCCCGATCTCTATGTAGTGAACGATTTTGGCCGCAAGAACTTATACCGAAACAACGGCGACGGAACTTTTACCGATATTGCTCCGCAGGCCGGAGTGGAGGACGTTGGAGCGGGCATGGGCGTCTGCTGGTTTGATTATGATAACGACGGCGCTCAGGATCTTTATGTCGCCAACATGTGGACAGCCGCCGGGGAACGCATTTCCTCGCAGGAAATTTTCAAAAAGGATTCGCCGGAAGAAGTTCGTACTCTCTACCGTAAGCACGCAATGGGAAATTCGCTGTTGCGGAACGGTGCTGACCGAAATAGCAAAGGCATTTTTCAAGATAAGACGGGTTCTGCAGGAGTTGGAATGGGCCGCTGGTCGTGGTCCAGCGACTCATTCGATTTCGACCATGACGGTTTCCCCGATCTCTATATCGTGAATGGAATGGTCTCTGGTGCTTCGCGGCAGGATCTGAACAGTTTCTTCTGGAGGCAGGTGGTTGCCAATTCGCCCGACCAAGCCAAGCTCTCGCATGATTACGAGCAAGGCTGGAGCGCGATCAACGAACTGGTTCACGCTGATGGCACCTGGAGCGGGTTCGAGCGGAATGTGTTCTACGCGAACAACCGCGATGGAACGTTTTCCGATGTGTCGGGCGTAGTGGGACTGGATTTTCTTGAAGACGGCAGGGCGTTTGCCCTGGCCGATTTCGATCAGGATGGCCGGCGAGAGGTGGTCCTGAAAAACCGCAACGGTCCGCAGTTGCGGCTGTTGAAGAACGTGATCGGATCTCTGCCGCCCTCGATTGCCTTTACCCTCCGTGGCACCAAGAGTAATCGCGACGCCATCGGCGCGGCAATTACGATCGAGACAGAATTAGGCCGCCAAACCCGCATGCTTCAAGCCGGGTCAGGATTTCTTTCCCAGCACAGCAAGCAACTATTTTTCGGTCTTGGAGAGGCCACAGGCCCGGTTCGCGCCTCAATTCTCTGGCCCAGCGGGCTAGTGCAGAATTTTCAAGACCTGAGGCCCAACCATAGGGTTTGGGTGGAAGAGGGATCCGAGACTCTCCGGTCCGAACCCTTCAGAACCCAATCGTCGTTGCGTAGCTGGCCCAGTGCGCCGCCTCAAGAAGCCGAGCCACCACCCTCCGCGGCTGAAACCTGGCTGCTCGCGCCGTTAGCCGCGCCGGATATTTCTTTGCCCGATTTGGCTGGGCAAGTGCGGAGCCTGACTGCGCTGCGCGGAAAGCCGGTGCTGCTCAACTTCTGGGTCACGCCATCGCAGAATTGCCTGGAAGACCTGAAAGTGTTCAATCGGGTCCATGCGCGGTGGGCGGCTCAGGGTCTTCAACTGCTCACTGTAAACGTTGACAGTCCTGCCGAACCCGAGAAGCTGAAAGCGCTAGTCCGCGAGCGGGGCCTTTCTTTCAAGATTCTCCATGGATCGGACGACGTCGCTGGTATTTACAACCTTCTCTACCGTTACATGTTTGACCGTCATCGTGACCTCGGACTGCCAACGTCTTTCTTGATTGATGACAAGGGGCACATCGTCAAGGTCTATCAGGGGTCCATCAACCCGGAGCACGTCGAACAGGACTTTCGGCGCATTCCTCAAACTCATGCTGAGAAGTTAGCAAGAGGATTGCCCTTTCCGGGCGTGGCGGAGACGGTTGAGTTCAGCCGCAACTACCTTTCCTATGGGGCCGTGTTTTTTCAGCGAGGCTATTTCGATCAAGCAGCGTTGTCATTCCGGCTTGCGCTTCGCGACGATCCATCAAGCGCGGAGGCGCTCTACGGTTTGGGAAGCGCCTACCTGAGTCAACAGAAAATAACAGAGGCACGGGAAAGCTTTGAACGTGCGACCAAACTTCGCGCCAGTTATCCCGACACTCTGGCGAACGCCTGGAACAACCTCGGGCTTCTCGACACGCAGGATGGCCGCGTGGACGAAGCGATACAGTGCTTTCAACAGGTTTTGCGGCTCAGTCCCGATCACCCGATTGGCCTCAACAATCTGGGCAACGCGTACCGGTTGAAAAAGAATTTTGCTGAGGCCAAAAAAACCTTCGAGCGCGCTCTTGAAGTCAGCCCCACGGATGCCCAGGCGAACTACGGTTTGGGAATGGTCTACGCGCAGGCTGACGACTCCACACATGCCTACGAATATCTGCAGCGAGCCTTGAAGTCTCGTCCCGATTACCCGGAAGCTTTAAATAATCTGGGCATACTTTATTTGCGCACGGACCGCGAAGATAAGGCGGTCGCCAGTTTCGAAGAGTGCATCCGCGTTGCCCCCTCGTTCGATCAGGCCTATTTGAATCTGGCGCGGGTATATAGCGTGGAAGAGGCGCCGGACAAGGCACGGGCGGTCCTGCTCGATTTACTCAGACAGGATCCGGATAATGCGCGGGCGAAAGCCATGCTGGCACAACTTCCGCGGTGATGTGCCGGAATAACCGCGCTACTAATTCTTTTTGGGAGTGGTTGCGGTGAGCAGGTCTACAAACATCTTGTAGAATTTTTCGAGGTCCAGATCATCCTGCACCTCGACTGGCTGCACTTCGATTTTAGGCTTATCGTGCTCTGTCCAGCTCAGCGTGTTGCCATAGCCGGCGCCGTGATCAAGATCAACATCCATGAAGAGCGTTTCCTTTTTCGTAATGATGCTGGGATCGAGCCACGCTGCCGCCGCCAGTTCGTCCCACAGATAATTGTAGTTGCCGCGAAGGCGCGCATACTTGCCGATATACCGCGCCGCTGGAGAGTCCCCGGCCTTCACGCGGTTGACCAAATCAGCGGTGAGTCGAGTTTTCACTGAGATATCGACCGGCGTACAAACAATTTTCTTCCACTGAGCCTGAAACACAATGTGAGCCGCTTCGGGATCGAACCAGATATTGAATTCGTGGGTTGGGGCATTCGCGAATTCAGGGTCGTCAGTGCGCGGGTTGAGGCTGGCGCCCATGAACACCAGTTCTTTGGCCAGTTCCGCGAATTGAGGATCAATGGAGATGGCGAGCGCGAGATTGGTCATGGGACCGCCTTCATAAATCGTAATCTGATGCGGAAATTTATGAACCATGCGCAGCAGAAAGTGTGCGGCGTCTTCGTCCGCAGGCTTAGTCGCGGGTTTACCTTCCGGCATCGCTCCCAATTGATCAGGCGGATGAAAGAACCTGGGCGTCCATGCGCCTAGCCATGCCACTGAGCCGTACCGCTGCTCCCATTGTTCCGTCTCCTGCTGACGTCTTACCAGCGGGTACTCGGCTCCCGGCACCACGGGAATATCGATTCGTCCGATGAGTTCGAGCATGCGCAAAGTGTGCGCTACTTCCTCGTGAAGCCACTGATCGCCTGTGACTACAGTGATGCCAAGAACATCCGTTTGGGGTGACTGGATAAGCAAGAGCATCGACTGTTGGTCCGTTCCGGCGGGGCCGGCGGCGTCCTGATCGATGATGATCTTTCGTTTTTCCTGGGCCCATGAGGTGAGGCTGATTGATAATAGCGCTGCTGCGAAGAAGGGAATACACCTAAATTTCATCGTTATCCTCAAGCAAGAGTTTAAAAGTCTTGTAAACGTCGTTGGTAGTTTCTCACGACAAAGAGATCCGGCCCGACTCACTGTTTACCCGACAAGCGGCCAATCAGGAGATCGAAGAATCTGGCAGAATCAACATCCACAGCCACGTTGGCGTTGGGCACAAATTTATCGCGTAATACAGGAGAGGTTCGAGTGCCGGCAAGAGTGGGCGCCGAGCCGCGAATCGACATGTTCAGCGCGGCCGCATCCTTCTCCATTCCAGGGCGTCGCCGCAAGTCGCCAGCATTCGGGTTGTAGCCTAGAGTTTCACCCGCCGTCAGTTCCCCAGTGGTCTCCACATCGACATAGTATTCCTTCAACTTCAGCATCGACGGGTCGAGGAATCCGGCAACTGCGAGCGAGTCATGCATGTTCGGACCAACCACAAAACCGCGTTCGCGGTTATGCTCGATCGCGTTACGAGCAATGGTCGCCGCAGCCTGGCTGACTGGGTTCTGCCCGGCCTGGAGCTGGCGGAGATGGTCTTCCGTGAGAGACGTCTTGCGGGTTACGTCGAGGCCCACCATCGTTATCGGAATGCCCGATTGAAAAACGATGCGGGCCGCCTCGGGATCCACGTAGATATTGAATTCGGCGGCGGGCGTGATGTTTCCTCCAGACAAAGATCCCCCCATCATGACGAGGGCCCGAACCATGCCGGCAAGTTCCGGGTCCGTGTTCAATGCCGTCGCGATATTCGTCAGCGGTCCGATGGTAAGCAGCGTGACTTCGCCGGGAAATTGTCTGACAATCTGTCGAATCAATTCCGCAGCGGGCCGGTTGACCGGCTTTGTTTTCGGTTCAGGAAACACCGCGCCGCCCAGTCCATTTTCTCCATGTGCATACGTGGCTGTCACCAGGCGGCGCACCAAAGGAGATTTGGCGCCGGCAGCGACAGGAATGTCGCTGCGGCCTGCGATTTCAACCATGCGCAAAGCATTGGGGAGGGTCAATTCCAGGGGCACGTTTCCTGCAACGGGAGTGATCGCTTCAATTTTCAATTCCGGCGACCGCATGGCGAGGAGCAATGCCAGCGCGTCGTCTACGCCGGGGTCCGTGTCAATGATTACTCGAAATGGACCGCGTCCGCTTGCTTCGCGTTGGGAAAATGGTTCTGCTGCGGCGCGGGCATCGCGCTTGAAACCGCTTGCTGCTAGGGCCGCGGCGGAGGAAGTCACAAACTGCCGGCGCGTCATGGAGGTAGGCTGTTGGTCTGAGCTCATTATGTATTCCTGGCACCTTAGCATAGGCGCGCAATGCAATAGAGTTGCGTCATGAATAGAGCAATCGCAAGACTTTCAAATCAACTGACAACAGGAACGGTACGTAGACTATCCTGTCGAGGCATAAGATACCATCGAACATTGAGATCAAAGCCGTTTTGACGAACCGAACGGCGGCGGAAAATGTAGCCGCGGTATTGCTCGCCGATTTCGGGATCGACAAACAGCAAATAGTCGCGGAAGCTTATGTCGACCTGCTGGCACGCCAGACAGCGGTTGCACCGACTGGAGGCCGGTGAATTGCGTTAGCCGATCGCGTGATTTGCTTAGCGCGGTTCGAACGGCTAAAATTGCGAACCAACCAGCAGGACTGGCCTTATTTGTTTCCGCGATTTACGCTCGCCTTATGGGTCGCTTTCTCAGTGCAAACGATTCTCGCGTCGCCGCTTGGATTCTCGCGCTCATGTGCCTCCTTGGCCCGTTTTTTCTGAGTGGACAAACGGTTCAAGCACGAACGGAGTTAGCGACGGTGCGGGGAATTGTTCGAGATTCGGGCGGACATCCGGTCATCGGCGTAACGGTCCGCATCGAGGGCAAGGACGCGGGAACACTTACAGTAAATACTGATCGAGAGGGTACCTATCGCTTTACGTCGATTCGCCTGGGCGAGTTCGTTCTACACGCGGAAAAGGTTGGCTACGCCAACGCGACCGTAGGACCTTTTACCCTCGCACGAAGCGAATCCACAACGAAAGATATCACTCTTGAATCAGCCGGAACGTCCGAGCCGAAGAGTTCTTCGGATGCAGTTCCTGCTTTCTTCGACGAGCCACACTTCACGGTTGCGGGCGTAACGGACACCACAAATTTAGGAGGCCATGGTTCCGATACGATTATCAGAAACCGTGAAGCGCTGGCCAAGGACACGGCTTCGCTTAGCAAGCCGCCATCTGCCGCTTCGCCGGCCAGTGCTGCTAGTGCCGCGACTAAAAAACATCTGCGCGAGGAGCTTGAACGCCAACCCGCGGATTTTGATGCAAATTTTCAACTGGGGAAATTACTAGTCGAAGAGGGTGGAGCGGAAGAAGGACTCATCTACCTGGAACGGGCTTCAGAACTGAAGCCGGGCGACAATGACAATCGCTACGAGTTGGCGCTGGCTCGCGCCGATACCGGTGACTACGAACGTGCGCGCGTTGATCTTCTGGCTGTACTGAATTCGCTGGATAAAGTTGGCCAGAAAAAAGCCGAGTCGCACCACCTGCTGGGCGAAGTCTGCGAGAAACTGAATGACCCTCTGGAAGCGGTCAGGGAGTATCAGCGCGCGGCGGAACTGAATCCGAGCGAACCGTATTTATTCGACTGGGGTGCTGAACTGCTACTGCATCACGCGGTGGAACCCGCAGTAGAGGTTTTCACGAAAGGCAATCGACTGTTTCCGGATTCGGCGCGAATGCTGGCAGGCTTAGGCGCGTCCTGGTATGCCCTGGGGTCTTACGATAAGGCGGCGCAGCGTCTCGGTGAGGCGTCGGACTTGGATCCAAAAAACCCGAATCCCTATGTGTTTATGGGAAAAATGCAAGCTGTTGAGAATGCTCCGTCAGCGGAGATCGTGCAACGACTCGAGCGCTTCGTCAGGCTCCATCCGGAGAATGCCCTGGCTAATTACTATTATGCGGTCAGTCTTTGGAAGGAGCGCAAATCAGCGCAGGATGAGGATAACTTTGCGCAGGTAAAGTCCTTGCTGGAAAAGGCTGTCCAGCTTGATCCGACGCTCGGGCTCGGCTATCTGCAGCTTGGGATTCTCTATGCGGAGCGAAAAGATTTGTCGAACGCCATCGCGGCTTATCGACGTGCTGTCGAAGCTACTCCTGACCTGGAGCAGGCGCACTATCGTCTGGCGCAAGCCTACCGACAGGCTGGAGAGACCTCGAAGGCGCAGGCGCAACTGCAACTCTACGAACAAATATCAAAAGGGAAGGCGGCGGAGGTCGAACGCCAGCGGCATCAGGTTCAACAGTTTGTATATCAGTTGCGGGATGAGGCCACTGCCACTCCCTCTAAACAGCAGTGACGGTTCAACGAGCAGGGGGCGTGGTAGCGCTCATCAAGCTGACGAACATTTTATAAAACCGTTCCAGATCCAAGTCCACCTGGATCTCGACTGGCTGCAGAGCGAGTTTCGGCTTGTCTTTTTCGGTCCAGGTCAGGGTATTCCCGTATCCTGCTCCTCGGTCAAGATCGACGTCCATGTAGAGAGTCTTGCGCTTGGTGATCAGGCTCGGATCGATCCATGTGGCGGCCGCAAGCTCGTCCCACATAATGTCTGCGCCTGGGTTGAACATGGCAAACCGGGAGAGGTAGCTGGCCAGGGTGGTTCCGCTTGCTTCAATTTGCTTGATGATTGCCGGGGTTAGATGCGTCTTAACTGAAATATCCGCGGGTGTGCAGACAATTTTTTCCCACGGCGCGCGCAAGACGATCTGCGCCGCTTCCGGATCGAACCAGAAATTGAACTCGTGCCGGGGAGTATTCACGAATTCAGGCTCATCGGTTTGCGGACTCAGGCTTCCGCCCATGAAGACCAATTCCTGCGCTAACTCCGGGAACTGGGGATCGATTGAAATGGCCAGCGCCAGATTCGTCATAGGCCCGCCCTCGTAAATCGTGACCTCGTGCGGATACTTATGCACCATGCGGATCAGAAAGTGCGCGGCATCTTCCTCGGCGGGCTTGGCTGCGGGCTGGCCTTCGGGTAAGGTGGGGACGACGAATGGTTCATGCCACCAGCGGGTATCCCAGGCGCCCGCGTAGGCGACCGTTCCGTAGCGCTCCTGCCATAGTTGAGTCTCTTCACGACGGCGCACTAACGGGAACACGGCTCCCGGCACGACGGGAATATCGGTACGGCCAATGATCTCAAGCAAACGAAGCGTGTGCGCGACCTCTTCGTCGCGCCATTGGTCTCCGCTGACGACCGTGATGCCGAGCACTTCCACCTGTTGAGACTGGATCATCACCAGCAGCGTCTGCAAGTTGCTGCCGCCGGGGCCAGAACAATCTTCATTGATGATGACTTTGCGCCGGACTTCAGCCGACATGAAAGAATGCCCTAACAAAATAATGACCAGAAAGACAAGCTCTCGCGCGTATCGATTCATCATTTCTCCTGCAATTTCAAGTAAATAATTAAGGGCAGACTGGGTCGAACCAGTCTGCCCAAGATTAGCCATTTGATTGCGCCCGCGTTAGAAATTTAGCCTCAAGGCGAACTGCACCAATCGAGCGTTGTTTACTGTGTTATTGACCACGCCGAAACTGGACTGAGTGTTTATGTCCTGCTCTCCGGTGCCAGCGAAGCCTTGAAGGAAGAACTGCGGGTGATTGAACAGGTTGAAAAACTCGGCCCGGAACTGCAGATTCATGGCTTCGCGGAAGGCCAAGGGAAAATCCTTGATCACCGAGAAATCGGTATTCACAAAACGCGGGCCGTACACCGGCGCGCGCGGGGCAGTGCCGAGTTCGCCAGCTGGAGCTTTCTCGAAGGCGCAGGGATTAAACCAGTTCTGAAGTGTGTGTATATGGGCGGGCGCGGAACAAGTCGGATTAGCGGCCACCGGCCCTGCCTTGTTGGGGTCGCCCACTTCGTTGGGGCGCTGCAAGGTATTGCCGTTATAGGAAAAGAAGACGCCTGACTCATCGGCGCTATCGACTACAAACAGCGGGAAGCCCGAGGTTGCTCTCTCGATCACTGTGAGTTGCCAATTTCCCAGGATAGCGTTGGTGGCTCCGCTCCAGTCGCTACCGTAACGCTTGCCCTTTCCAAACGGAAGGTTGTAGAGAACGCTAGCAGTAAAGCTGTTGTTGAGATTCAGTTGCGACAAGCCCCAATCCAGTTTCGCGGTTCCGGGCAATGGGTAATAAAGCGCGCCGGGGTTGGTGCCCAGGCCGTCGGTCAGGCCGGAATCGAAATTGCGCGAATACGTGTAACCGATCAAGGCATAGAGCCCGTGCCGCGTGCTCTTGGTTTCAGCTTTTATCTGAAGAGAATCATACCGGGCAGCGCCGATGCTGTTGTTGGTATCGACGGACTGAAAGGGAAACGCGTATGGGAACGACGGAAAGCCGCAGCCCACTGTGTAGCCGGGAACCACTCCACATGCACTGGGAGATGAGATATTTTCGTTCAGCTGGCTTACGAGAATGTGGGCGCTACGTGAGCCACCGTAGCCCACCGTCAGTACTACGTTTCCCGGCAGTTGGCGCTCAACATTCAAATTGAATTGCTGAATGATCCCCTGCTTGAAGTTGCGATTCTCGGATTGAATCGTGCCGGTATAAGCTTGTGGGCTTACAGGAGAGCTATAAACGGCACCGCCCGCCACGGGCGTAGTAGAAGGAGTTCCAGCCGGGAGAAGGAAGCCGTTAGAGAGGCCGCAGCCAGTGCTGCCGAATGGAGTGCAAACGCCCGTGGGGAAGGGATCCACTTCCGCGTAGTACGGCGGGTTCTGCCACAATCCTTGTCCGCCCTGGTTCCACGCGGAATCATGAATGATGCCGTAGCCGCCACGAACCACGGTTTTGTCACTGCCCATTGGTTTCCATGCGAATCCAATGCGCGGTTCAAGAGCCTTCTTGTCGAATTGAATTCCTACCCGCCCGTCGGTAGCGACGCAGACCGTGCAGCCTGCTAAAGCAGGACTGCCTGTCGGAACATACCACTTGAGCGTTGCAACGTCGAAGTTCGCCTGCCGGTTCTGCTCTTCAGTTTCCGGCGTCGCCAAAGCCCAGGCAAAACCGAGGTTGAGGGTTAGATTGTTGGTTATGCGCCAATCGTCTTGGACAAAGGGGCGAAACAGTTTCCAGCGTCGGCCGGTGGTAGCCCCCAGAAATGTTTGGTCGTGGGCGGCAAAAACTCCCAGGCTGCCCAAAAGCAGGTCTCCCATGTTGTCGCCGGTTACAGAACCTGCGTTGACAATAAAACCGTCCTGGAATGCGTTGTTTCTTACATTCATCTCCTCAGCGCGAAACACGGCTCCGAAGCGGATGTTGTGCTTTCCATGAATCACGTCCATCGTATCGGAAACGGAGTAGACATTAGTTCCGCCCTGGTACGGCGCATATCCGCGATCACCCAAAGAAAAATAGGCGGTCATATCGAACGAAGTCAGGCCGCAACTTTCGCACTCCTGCGGGGCTTGGTTCAGGCTTGCCGGATAGCCGGTTATGCTGTCGCACTTGCTGGCCAGATCTGCGCCGGGAATGCCGAGCAGCGCGGCTTCGCACGTGCCTGTGCCAAAGGACAGGATGTGATTGAAAATCCGGTTGTAGCCCACATTGAGCTGGTTGACCATATTCGCGGAAAAGACGTGGGTTTCCGATAGCGCTAAGTTGCGTCCGTGGTTTTCGATGTGCTGGTTGCTGCCGAAGGCATTTTGTTCCGACCACGTCGGCGAGCCTCCGGGAACGAAGTTCGTCGCCTGATCGTAGCTAAAACGCGCAAACGCGGAATCCTTGCTGGAAAAATTGTGATCCAGGCGGACGTCCCAAGTTCCTTCGTTGAGCTTCCTCACCGGCGCATTGACATAGTTAAAGCCTGTCGCATTCGCATTAGGCGTGGGATAAAGCTGAATCACCTTCGCCCCGATGGGATTGATCAGCGCTGCTGGAATGATATTGCAAGGGATGCCAGCCGGCTGGCTTCCATCTGGATTGACCGGCTCAGGCGTCGTGCCGCTGGAACACTGGAAATTCTTGGACGCTCCCGTCGCGTAAGGGTTCGTGAGTTGCGTGCCCAATGGATTGTTACTGAAATCGTAGTTGCCGCTCGCGTCCGGTGTAGTCATGCCAGCGGTCGGAACAAACCCGGTGAAAGTTACCCCTTTGCGCTGCATCTTGGCCTGGTAGTCGAGAAAAAAGAACGTCTTGTCTTTTTGAATCGGCCCGCCCAGCGAACCGCCAAACTGGTTCAGCTTGAATTGCTGCTTCGGAGACGGGACGCCAAAATCGAAAGTTTTGGCATCGAGAGCGGTGTTGCGAAAAAACTCAAACAACGAACCGTGAAGTTGGTTCGCTCCCGATTTCGTGGTCACCAATACTGTGGGACCTGCGCGCTCGCCGTATTCGGCCGAGTAGTTGTAGGTCAAAACTTTGAATTCTTGGATGTCATCGATGGACGAGAAAATCGCGATCCCGCCCTCATCCAATTGATTGTTGTCGTTGCCATCGAGCAGCCAGTCGGTTTCCTGTTCGCGCGAACCGCCCGATGAAAGCGAGAACGAGCCCCGCGTGGCAGCCTCGCTGCTGGCAGCGCTGGTGAAGAAGCTGACGGGGCTGGTTGCGGATGTCGTGCCCGGCGTCAGTGTAGCGAGCTGCACGAAATTGCGTCCATTCAGCGGCAAATCGGCAACCTGCTCGGAGGTAATTACTTGTCCCAGTGAAGGATTCGAAGTCTCCACCGCTACTTCAGTCGCGCTAACTTCGACCGAGGTCGAAACCGAGGCGGGATTGAGCGCAAAATCGATTTCACGATGTTCGTCCACTTGCAGACGAACGTCTTTCTGTTCCGTCGTCTGGAAGCCCTGCGACTCGACCCGCAGCGTGTAGTAAGAAACGGGCAGCAGCGGAATCAGGTAGTGGCCAGAATCGTCGGTCTTGGTTTCGCGCGTCGCGCCCGTTTCTCGCGAGGTTGCCCGCACGCTCGCGCCCGAAACCACCGCACCGGCCTTGTCGGAGACGGTCCCCGAAAAACTACTCGTGGCCTGACCGTATAGCGCCGGACACAGCGACAACACGAGCGAACAGAAAACGACGGCGAGCAGCGCCCTCTTATTCAGCATTAAATTCCCCTTTTTCGGCGACCCAACCGAATGACGTGCGGACTCTCCGTTCCGCATTGAAATCTGGGAGGTCTTAGA
>Ga0307478_10001465_pt1 | contig 20350 bp, 17 predicted proteins | sample atmos_gasesECM4C_2_FD_203713 | JGI IMG/M metagenome (GOLD analysis project Ga0307478, IMG submission 203713) | Hardwood forest soil microbial communities from Morgan-Monroe State Forest, Indiana, United States - atmos_gasesECM4C_05 | ecosystem: Environmental > Terrestrial > Soil > Temperate... | reverse complement strand
CCCGCAGACTGCAACTGCATGAACCTGGCCTGAAGAAACTAAAGAAGCGAATAACCAGGAGACCAGCAGAGACAAAAAGCGTGTCGTGAACCGAGATTTTTCAACAGCCACAGGCATTCTCGCAAGCGTGCGCCGTTTGTTCGCCAAAATCAGAGGATTTCACAAGCTAAGACTTAGCCAAGCTGTCGGGACCGCAGCTTATGTGTAAGTTGAGGCTTACATGAAATTGCTGGTGCCTAGCACTCAGCAAGAGAATCGTTCCGAAAGGTGCACAAACACTGCCTAAAACTTGGCAGCCCCGTAGGGATTCGAACCCCAATACTCTGCTCCAGAGGCAGATGTCCTACCGTTGAACGACGGGGCTGACATCAGTGTACCCCAGGACCTGCGCAACGCGGAAGTACGCGGGCACGAACACATCGCATACGGCTCCCGCAGAGTGAGACGCAACGTATCATCGGGTGGACCGTGCGAAGCGGGCTTTGCGACGTGGGCGTTGCGCGCGAGTTAGAATTTCTAAAGGTTTGCGAAACGGAGGTGCATTGTGACGATTCTTGGCAGCATCACCGCGCCGGTGACCGACTATGCTGAGATGGTTCGCCGTCCCCTGGACCCGGAGCAGAGCGCCCTTCTGGTGATCGACATTCAGGAGAAACTGCTGCCCCCCATTTTTCAGAAAGAGCAACTGGTGCGGAATTCACAGCTGCTGATCCGCCTGGCCGGAACCCTAAAAATGCCCGTGCTGCTCAGTACGCAGTATTCCAAGGGTCTCGGCAACACCGTTTCGGAGGTCGCTTCCCTCTTGCCTGAAATCCATCCCATCGAGAAAAACGTATTCTCCTGCTTTGGCAGCGAAGTCTTCTGTTCCGCTCTCAAACGCCTGCCGGGAAATCGCAACACCGTGATCGTGTGCGGCATGGAGAGTCATATCTGCGTGGCGCAAACCGCTCTGGCGGCCTTGCGCGAGGGCTACCTGGTGCACGTTGCGTCAGACGCGGTGAGTTCCCGTACCGAGTGGAACTGGAAAATTGGCCTGGAGCGGATGCGTGACGCGGGCGCGGTCCTCTCCTCCACCGAGATGGTCATCTATGAAGCCCTAAGGTCATCCGGGACTTCCGATTTCAAGCATATGTTGCAGTATTTAAAGTAGTTCGCTGGTTACTTCTTTCTGGTCCACAACCCGACTCCCCGGCAACCCTAATCCCCGCTCGTGCATCTGGCGCAACCCTCAGGCTCACCGCAACTTGCAGCGCAGAACCGGGTTCATACGTTTGGCAGCAGAAGTATAGGGCCAACCGCGCAGCCGCTTCTGACGTGAGTGCCTTTTTGGGGTATTCGGCCAAGTTGGCCGAAGCAGGTGAAGGAGAGCAGGCCATGAAAAATTTTAAGCGCGCAATGCTGACAATGTTTTTCGCGCTGCTCCTGACAGGGATTTCGGCGTGGGCACAAGACGAGCCGCCAAGTCAGGATGAACCTCCGGTTTCGGACCAGCAGCAGGTTCAGGACCAGGCGCCCAGCCGCCCGAATGAACCGAATCAACCGAATCAGCCGGACCCGCCGGGACGGGCTGCCCGTTTGCAATACATGTCTGGGCAGGTTTCCATTCAGCCACGCGGGACCGAAGACTGGGTTGCCGGGACGCTGAATCGCCCGTTAACGATTTCCGACAATATCTGGACCGACAAAGAATCTCGCGCTGAATTGAACGTCGGCACCGGCGTGTTCCGCATGGGCGACGAGACCAGCCTCACGCTGACCAACGTGAACGACAGCAGCGTGCAGGTGGAGCTCCACCAGGGCACGCTCGATGTGCATGTCCGCCACCTTTTTGGCGGCGAGATCTATGAGGTCGATACGCCCAACCTGGCTTTCACGATTCAGAAGTCGGGTGTGTACCGCATTGACGTTGACCCGAACGGCGACGCGACTGTCGTGACGGTTCGCAAGGGCGAAGGTGACGCAACCGGTCAGGGACCAGCCGTCCGCGTTCGCGCCAATGAACAGGTGAAATTCACTGACGGCACGTCGCTTACTCACTCGGTGGCCGAAGCGCCTCCGTACGACGGCTTTGACGGTTGGTGCGCAGTCCGCGACAAGCGCGAAGACAGTTCGCTTTCCGCGCGCTACGTCGCCCCGGGAACCGTCGGCTCCGAGGATCTCGACGACTACGGTGTGTGGCGCGAAGAGCCGCCGTATGGCCCGGTCTGGGTTCCGACGGTTGCGCCGGGATGGGCTCCTTATCAGTTCGGGCACTGGATCTGGGTTGAGCCGTGGGGCTGGACCTGGGTCGATGACGCTCCCTGGGGTTATGCACCCTTCCACTACGGCCGCTGGGTTTATGGGGGCGGATATTGGGGCTGGGCGCCTGGCCCAGTTTACGCTCGACCGGTTTACGCGCCCGCGCTGGTTGCCTGGTTTGGCGGCCCGGGCTGGGGCTTGAACTTTGGCTTTGGATTTGGCGGTGGCTTCGGATGGTGCCCGCTCGGCTGGGGTGAACCGTTCTTCCCCTGGTACCACGCGGGCTTTGGCTACTTCCGTGGCGTCAATATCAGCAATACCCGCATCGTGAACATCAATCGCTACTGGGGTCATCCGCCGGACCGCTTTGGCGCTGGCGGATTCCACTACGCCAACTTGCGTGCTCCTGGTGGCATCACGACCGCACCCATGCGCTCGCTGCAGAATGGCGCGGCCATTCGAGGAAGCGCGGTACGGGTCTCGGAGCATGATTTGGCCGGCGCTCCGATGGGCCGGGTAGGTGTGGCGCCGACACGCAACGCGATTCTTGGCGCGCACGCCGGAGAACGTGCTGCGGCTCCGCCGATGAGGTCCGCAATGCGTCCGGTGGTCTCACACATGACGCCTCCCGCGAGCTTCAATCGTGGGAACGGATCTCCGATGCGGGCAGGTGTCAACAACAAACCGTTCGCTGGGCGTCCTGCGATGGGCAACCAGGAAATGAATCGCGGCGCGAGTCCGCAATTCGCCCACAACGTTCCGCGTCCGCCGACGAGCATGACGCAGAACCGTGCGCCACAGATGGGCAGCGGGGCACCAGCACGCGGTGGCTTCGCGAATCCTGCTGTGGGACAGCATTCGGTGCCGCGTCCTCCGACTGGTTTCCATCCCAGCCCGAGCGCGCCATCCAGGACCGAATCCCGTTCCAGCATGGGATCGTTTGGTAACCGTCCGAATACGTCGGTGCCGCGACCCACGGGTCCGGTACGACCTGCCAGCCAGAGCGATCGCTTTGGCGGTGGAAATTCCGGATACGGTCGGTCGCCAAATTCGTCGCCGGCGAACCGAGGTGGGTTTGGAAACTCGCCGAGATCTAGCGCGCCGTCTTCCCGTGGATCGGGTCCGTCTTATGGCGGTTCCGCGCCTTCGTATCGCGGCGGCATGCCCTCCTACCGCGGAGGTTCTACGCCTTCATACGGCGGCGGACGGCCTTCCGGAGGTGGCGGCTACCGCGCCAGTGCACCCTCGTACCACGGCGGCGGCGGTGGGGCCCCCTCCTACCATGGTGGTGGAGGCGGCGGTTCGTCCCACGGTGGTGGCGGAGGCGGTAGCAGTCATTCCTCCGGCGGTGGTCACGGAGGACATCGCTAAGCAGATCACATCCTGGCGAGTCAAAAGCGCCGCTCGATCCCGAGCGGCGCTTTTCTTATGATCTCGACCAGTCAATACGGCGATCGATCTTCGTTCCTCTGATGGCCCGATCGCTCGATCGCCCGACGGCCTAACTGGCGAACTCGTTGTCCTTCTTCTTCACGCGAACCACGGTTACTTTGGAGAAGCCTTCCTCAAAAGTCGGTGCCTTAAGCTTGGCAGCCATCCGCCGCATCACGTCCTCGTCGACATTCCGGTCGCGCCGCCGATTGCGTTCCAGGCAAACCTCGAGTGGAACATCGAAGAAGACCGCCTGTACCTCGTAGCCGTAGTCCTTGGCGAGCTTAACCCAGCTGGAACGCTCGTGTGGCGTGAGGTTGGTGGCATCGACGTAGTTCATCGGGCGCCGCGCGATCAGGCGCGCTTTGAGCATCGAGCGTAAGTTGGAAAACACGAGATCCTGGAACCGCTGTTCTTGCGAATCGTCAAACAGCAGCAGCCGAACCATGTCACTGGAAAGGGGTGTGATGTTGTTCCGCTTGAACCAGGAACTCTTCCCCGAACCCGGCAGACCGATGGCGAGGACTACCGTGCCCTTGGGAGGCCGAGGCGGAGCCGCCGGCACCACCGGGGCGATGTCTGCGGCTTTGACAGCATCGACAGGTGGACTAGTCGCCGCCGACGCTTGCGCTTCCGATGCCGGCGGCGCAGATGATCGCTGGCCGCCACGACCCCTGCCTCCCCGGGGCTTGCGACGACGCGGACGTTGCGGTGTGCCCTGTCCCGACTGACTTTCAACGCGGTCGGCCACGACCTGGGCCTCGCTCGGTTCGGGCGTCTCCAGCAAGCCCGAGTCTGTGTTCACTTCGGGCTCATTCGGCGTGGCAGGTTCCGCGGTTTCCGCAGGCTCGACCCCCGCATCGAAATAGGCAGGTTGCAAAGGAGCCGGCGCAGGCTCGCTGGATTTCTTTTCCTGGGCCTTCTTGCGCCGCTTTAAGCGCTCACTCATCCATTTGCGCATGTAGGGCTTGTAACACAGCCGTGGCGCCGCGGGCAATCCGGACGCGAGTTCTCGAACCTTACATGGCAAGCAGCCCCGCTGCCACCGGACTAAGATGGAGTCATGTCGAACGCGTTCCCCGCCGAACTCCAGCACAAGAGCTACATCAGTCTTACCACCTTCCGCAAGAATGGAATTGCAGTCCCAACGCCGGTCTGGTTCGCGGAAAGCGGCGGCAAGATCTATGTGATGAGCAAGAACGACTCCGGCAAGTGCAAACGAATCCGGAACAATCCCCAGGTTCGGATCGCGCCCTGCAACGTGAGGGGAAAGGTCACCGGTCCCGAATTCCCCGCTCACGCCCGCATCCTGCCGCCCGAGGAATCGAAACCGGGGCAAGAGGCGATTCGCGCCAAATATTGGATGACCCGAATCTCAGCGCTGTGGAGCCGAAACAACGTGTATGTGGAAATCACGGCTTGAGAATCGTGCTGGCGCACACGCGTTTCGTCCAATTATCACAAGTGGATTGTGCGGTCCATCATTTACGCTGGCTCGTTCCGCCTGATACCATCGTTGGTTTACTACAGACACTCAGTCGCTTCCCGAGGGAGTGTCGCCATTCTTTTACGGAGGCTTCATGGCAATAAAAGTAGGTATTAATGGATTCGGACGCATCGGCCGCAATGTCTTACGCACCGCGTTGAAGGATTCGAATCTGGAATTCGTGGCGGTCAACGACCTCACCGATCCGAAGACTCTGGCCCACCTGCTTAAATACGACTCCATTCTCGGGAATCTGCCGAATAAGATTACGGCTGGCATCGACAGTATTTCGGTCGATGGCAAGGCCATCAAGGTTTTCGCGGAGAAAGATCCGGCCAAGCTGCCTTGGGAATCCGTCGGCGCCCAAGTGGTCATCGAGTCGACTGGCCGCTTCACCGATGCCAATGATGCGAAGAAACATCTGCGCGGACCGGTGAAGAAAGTCATCATTTCCGCGCCCGCCAAGAACGAAGACGTCACGCTCGTGCTGGGCGTCAATCACGACAAGTACGACCCGTCGAAGCACCACATCATCTCCAACGCGTCGTGCACCACCAACTGCCTGGCGCCGATCGCTAAAGTCATTCACGACAACTTCAAAATCGTCAACGGCACCATGACGACGATCCACTCCTACACCAACGACCAGGTGATTCTCGACTTCCCCCACAAGGACCTGCGGCGGGCCCGGGCGGCGGCGCTTTCCATGATTCCGACTTCCACCGGTGCCGCCAAAGCACTGAAGTTGGTGATCCCCGAACTGGCCGGCAAACTCGACGGTTTCGCGATGCGCGTCCCCACCCCCAATGTCTCGGTGGTCGACCTGGTTACATTCGTCGAAAAGTCCACCACCAAGGACGAAGTAAACGCGGCTCTTAAGAAAGCAGCCGAAGCCGGTCCCCTGAAAGGCTATCTTAGTTATGAAGAGGAAGAGTTGGTGTCGGCCGATTTCAAAGGCAACCCCTACTCCTCAATTGTCGACGCCAAGATGACCCTGGTCGTGGGCGGAACTTGCGTGAAGGTGATCTCCTGGTACGACAATGAATGGGGATACTCCTGCCGCGTCCGCGACCTGATCAACTACCTGGGCTCCAAGGGCTTGTAGAACGGTGACGTCGTCCTCGGTCACCACTGAAAAGGCGGCACGCCCGCGCGCCTTGCCGCAAAACGGGCGCGATCTTTCGCTGAGGCCAGCCATGTCGAAGCTTTCGATTCGCGATCTTCCCGTCAATGATCACCGGATCTTCATGCGGGTCGATTTCAATGTTCCTCTTGAAGACGGCCGTGTAATGGATGACACCCGCATCCGCGAGACCTTGCCCACTATCGAGTACGCGCTGCGCCACGGCGCTCGCCTGATTCTCGCCTCGCATCTGGGCCGCCCGAAAGGCAAACCTAATTTAAAGATGAGCTTGAAGCCCGTGGCTGAGCGGCTCCGCATGCTGCTCGACAAGGAATTGGCGCGCGGCGAAAACGTTGGCTTCTGCCCGGAATGCGTCGGCCCCGAGGCCGAGGAAGTCGCCGGTAAACTGGAGAAAGGCCAGACACTGCTCCTCGAAAACCTTCGCTTTCACGCCGAGGAGGAAGCGAACGACGAACATTTCTCGAAGCAACTGGCGCGGCTCGCCGATTACTACGTCAACGACGCTTTCGGAACGGCCCATCGTGCCCACGCTTCCACCGTGGGGATGACGAAGTTCGTGCAGAAAGCCGCCGCGGGCCTGCTCATGGAGAAAGAGCTCGAGTATCTCGGCAAGGCTCTTCATCATCCCGAGAAACCCTTCGTCGCGATACTCGGCGGCGCCAAGGTCAGCGACAAAATTCCGGTCATCACCCACCTGCTCGATAAAGTGGACTCTCTCATCATCGGCGGCGGCATGGCCTACACCTTCCTGAAAGCTCTTGGGGAACAAGTCGGCAAGTCGCTGGTCGAGGAAGATAAGCTCGAGCTTGCCCGCCAGCTTCTGCAGGAAGCCAAGACCCGCAAGCTGAAGTTGTTGCTTCCCGTGGATCACGTGGCTGCCGAAAAGATCGATATGAACGCGCGCATCACTCGCGTCGACCAGGGCCAGCCGATTCCGGCCAACCTGATGGCCTTGGATATCGGCCCGAAAACCATCGAGATGTTCGAGGAAGAAATTGCCCGGGCACGCACCATTCTTTGGAACGGACCCATGGGGGTCTTCGAAGTTTCCCCCTTTGCCCGCGGGACCTTCCAGATCGCACGCGCCGTAGCCGATAATCCCGGAGCCCTGTCGATCGTCGGTGGCGGCGATTCTGTTTCGGCCGTCCGGGCCGCCGGGGTTGCCGAAAAGATTACCCACATTTCCACCGGTGGCGGCGCTTCGCTGGAATTTCTTGAAGGCAAGAAACTTCCGGGCGTCGAAGCGCTCACCGACAAACGCTAAGCCGGAGAGATTCGTGTGGAAGACTTCACTGTCCGGCTGTCGTTCGCAGGCGGGAAAATCGTCGATTTTCATGGGCCCGCTGACATTACTAAGGAAACCACCGAAGCAATCGTGAACGCTGCCAACTCCGCCCTCATCGGTGGCGGCGGCGTCGACGGAGCGATTCATCGCGCTGGTGGCCCATCCATCCTGAAGGAATGCGCGAAAATCGCCGCCGAGATCGGACACCTGCCCGCTGGGAAGGCAGTGCTAACCACCGGCGGACGGCTGCCAGCCAAATATGTGATCCACACCGTTGGTCCGGTTTATCGACACGGTGCTAAGCCTCCGGCCGAAACCCTGGCAAGTTCCCATCGTGAATCCATCCGGATTGCCGACGACCACGGGATCTGCTCTCTCGCGTTCCCGGCAATCTCCACCGGAGCTTTCGGCTACCCCGTACACGAAGCTGCCGCCGTCGCCGTTCCTGCAACCATTCAGGCCCTGTTGGACGCGACGCACGTGGCCCACGCCCGCTTCGTTCTGTTTGACCTCGCCACGCTTCGGGCCTACACAAATGCTTTCGAAAAGCTCCATAAGGCCGGGACCCTATCTCCACTGAACATTGAGAGGAACTCTCCGTGAGACGAAAAGTCATTGCCGCGAACTGGAAAATGTACAAGACGCCGGAACAAGCCAGGGCCTATTTTCACGATTTCCTTCCCTTGGTTGCGGATCACGATCGAGACGAGATCGTCGTATGCCCAACGTTCCTGGCCATTCCGGCCGCCGTTGAGGCCACCAAAGGCTCCCACGTCAGGATTGGCGCGCAGGATTTGCACTGGGAAAAAGAAGGCGCCTTCACCGGGGAGATTTGCGGCACCATGTTGATTGACGTGGGCGTCAGCCACGTCATTATCGGGCACTCCGAGCGGCGCCAGTATTTTTGCGAAACCGATGACATCGTGAATTTGAAACTGAAAGCTGCCCTGCAATCGTCGTTAAGCCCGATCGTTTGTGTGGGCGAAGTTCTCGAAGAGCGGGAAGCGGGCCTCACCGAAGATGTCTTGCGACGCCAGTGTCTGCGCGCGTTTCACGCGATTTCCGCCAAGAAGGCCGGCAAAATGATCGTAGCGTATGAGCCGGTCTGGGCCATCGGCACTGGCAAAACGGCCACACCCCAGATGGCTGCCGATGCTCACGCGCTCATTCGTGCCGAAGCCGCCAAGTCTTTCGGCGAGGAATTCGCCGAGCACCTTCGCATCCTCTATGGAGGCTCGGTTAAGCCCGAGAATGCCAAGTCGCTCATGTCGGAACCTGAGATTGACGGCGCGTTGGTCGGGGGTGCGAGCCTCGATCCAAAGTCCTTCGCCACCATCGTGAAGTACTAACGGTCGCCCGGCATCAGGCGCCTGCCAGTTTGAAGTGCTTCCGCAGGGCTCGATCGAACACGCTCGCCGAAGCCAGATTCCTCATACTCGCCACCAGCTTGGCGTCCGTCCCTACCAGATAGCGAACGCGTGGCGGACGGCTCGTCAGGGCAGTCAGTACATGAGCCACTTCCTCCAGACGCTTTCCCTCCTCGTTATTCGCCTTGATCGCGTCCAGCACATTCCGCCAACCAGGCGCGAAATGGCGGTACTCGTGTAGTGCCGGCGTGGAACTTCAAGAAGCCCGAGCGATCGGCTTTTAGGAATGACTCGCGGCCGCGGCTCTCGGAATCAACTGCCCAACGATCGACTTCAACTGCGGATCCAGCCGCAGCTCGTCGCTTTTGCGTTCCAACAGCGCGTTTGGATCGCTCGCGCTCTTCAGTTCGTAGCGAAGATAGGACAATCGCACCAGCCACGTGGCGTGTTGCAGATCGTCATCGCTCCGCATATGGAACGTGACCCAGCCAGAGTTCGGGACCCAACGATGCTCTTCGGCGAGTTCCTGGGCCAGCAATGCGTCGCGAAGTGCTCGCGGGAATGGAATATCGACGACACCACCAATGTGGAAATGCCCAACTTCGGCATCCCCAAGACGAAATTCCCTTCCGCCAAAGCGGTGGGGATGCACGGAAATCTCCGGCCACGACGAAACTTCAGTTTCCAACTTCTTCAGCGCACTCACGCAATCAACTCCTCAGCTTCCCCTTTGGATGACCTGCAGATACAACGCGATTCAGGGACGGCGACGGCTTATACGGCGATCCGCGAGAACCATCCAACCATCATTCATTTGGATTTCGGATTTGGATATCGCGGTGGCGCTGATCGGCCGCCTTTGCTGGAGGCCCCAAACGGTCTCTCCGGAAATCGACCGTGATAAGATAAATTGCGACCCGGCACTCAGCTTTCTCGGGTCAGATCCCAGGCACGGCAGGCGGGTTTTCTCACGTTTCAACTCCTCGACGTAGCCGGGTTCGGTTTAACGTGCGGAAGTGGTGGAACTGGCAGACACACCATCTTGAGGGGGTGGCGCCGAAAGGCGTGGGGGTTCAAATCCCCCCTTCCGCACCAAAGATTCGCTTGATTCGAAACAGAAAGGCCGGCCGGACGCCGGTTTGGATTGGCAACTCATGAGCATTTTGATTGGCCTGATTTACACCATTCACATTGTGGTTTGCTTCTTTCTGATCGTTGTCGTGCTACTGCAGAGCGGCAAAAGCGGTGACATCGCGGCGGCCTTCGGGGGCATGGGCAGCCAGACAGCTTTCGGCCCGCGTGGGGCAGCTACGGCCCTCTCTAAGGCAACCACCTGGTCGGCTGTACTCTTCATGCTCACCTCGATCACGCTTTCGATCTTCGCGATACGGCACAGCGGGTCTACTTCATCCCCTTCGGTATTTTCGGGAGTAAAACCAGGCTCGAGCACATCGCAACCGGCCGCTCCTGCCACGCCACCGGCGTCTCCTGCCTCGCACCCGGCCCCTGCGAAATAACGGTCAAAGTGATTCTTGTCGGAACTGTCCTCCTTCGTGGAGGACTTTCTTTTTTCGCTACGCCCGACTGCTTCGAAACAGTCAATTAGAATATCGGCATGATTCACGAAATCCTGCCCGTCGGACCGCTGCACTGCAACTCTTCAGTGGTGGGCGACGAGAGTACACACGAAGCGATCGTCATTGATCCGGGCGACGAAATCGACCAGATCCTCGCGCTGATCCGAAAGCATCACCTGCAGGTGAAACGAATCGTCATCACTCACGCCCACATTGACCATGTAGGTGGAGCGATGAAGCTCCGTGCCGCCACCGGCGCGCCCATTCTTCTGAATCAAAATGATTACGCGTTGTTAAAAATGCTCGACGTGCAGGCTGCCTGGTTAGGGATGCCTGCTCCGGGAAAGGTCGACATCGATCAGAGCCTGGGCCAGGCGGATACGGTCAAAGCCGGTTCGCTTTCTGCGCAAGTCTTGCATACTCCCGGTCACACCGAAGGCAGTATCTGCCTTTACTTCCCTGCCGAGCACAAGCTGATTGCAGGAGACACGCTGTTTGCGGGAAGCATCGGCCGCACCGATCTTCCCGGTGGCTCGTACGAAAAAATTCTGCATTCGATTCACGATCGCGTGCTGGCCTTGCCGGACGAAACCATCGTGGTCCCGGGCCACGGTCCGCTTACCACGATCGGCGAAGAGCGGGAGAGCAATCCGTTTCTGCAGAACCGCTAGCCCTTCGAGCAATGCGGGTTTCCAGACTCTCTAAGGGTATTGCTACGTCACAAGAGCCTGATCCAGCAGTTGCCGCACTGCGCGTTGTGCTTCCAGAATTGAATAGCGATGATCCATGGCCCCGGCAAGATCGGTATTGGCAAATGCGATCCGGCCGAATGGGGCCGCGCGCAGGACCTCCCGCGGAGCCGGTTTGCCCTCTTGTCCGAAGAAGAAACCCGGCTGCGGGCTTAGGTAGGCATGGCCCCAGCGGTTCAGAATAATGCCGGCAATATCGCGCCGCGCGTCGAATCCGACGCTGGCAAACATTGCCGTGAACTGTTCGCGGATCTGCTTCTCATAGTCCCGGAACGATCGACCCATCAACTCGCCCCGGCCGCGATTCCCTTGCTCTTCGGTGGAATATCCCGGGTCCGGGTACAGAACTTTCAAAGTGAGCACGACCGGCGAGTCCGGGCTGATGGTGGGACTCTCAACGCCAGTGAGGGCCAGCTTGCGGACATCCGTGTAATTTCCCAAACCTTCGAACCAACGACACCCGCTGATGCCCATCTTGTATAGAAATCGCCAGTTGCGGACGGCAACATTCACCATCAGGCAGGGAGACCGGTAGAACTGTGCGTAGGCCGTGCGCTGCGCCTCGGGTAACCCCGCCACGATGTGCTTCGTCGTCCAGCAGCCACCCGCCATCACCGCCGAACGCGCCTTGACTCGATATAGCTTGCCATCCTTGACGTAGACGATCGTGACGACGTTCGCTTTACTCGGCTCGCCATCGTGTGCGACATGAATTGCAGTAGACGACAATCGGATTCGTGCCCGGCTTCGCGGATTGTCCAGAGCCGGGAAATTGACCTTGTTTCCGCAGACGCCCTCTACACTGCCGGGCCCTGGAATCGAAGTTGGAATCAGGCTCTTCACCATCAATCGTGCAATCGTCGAATTCCCGCCCGGAAACATCTGGTCCGAACCGCCCTGTTCCTCTGTCAACGGGTGCAACATCTCGAACGCGTAGTCGGAGTAAGCTGACAGCGCATCCGGGCCCAGGCCCGACCCTCCGCCTTCGACCGGCGAAAGAAACGTGCGAATCGTCTCGCGGCTCAGCCCGAAGCGTTCCATGTAGTGCCGCTCCAGCGTGATCGAGTCGAGATACCGCGAGACGGCGTCGCCTTCCACTTTCGGATGCTCGAACTTTGCGCCGAGGCTGGACTCACCTTTCAGCCAGCGCAACCATTCGCCCCGCGTCTGGTCTGAAACCGGGGCGCCTTGCAGATTCTTCTCCAGCGGATCGATCAGCCACATTCCCGGCTTCTTGCCGAACTGCCCGCCAAACCAGAATCCATATTGTCCGTGTTGCAACCCGACCGCTTCGTACGGAGTTCGGCAAAGCGGCATCTCCGGCTCCCGCCCCGTCCATCTCTGATACGTCAAGTTGGGTTTCTTCAACCCGATGGAATCGTAGAAGCTTGCCAGGAAGCTGTGCGGATACTGAATCTGATAAATCGCCGAGCCCTGGTGGGCGATCAGCCGCTTGCCATCGACGAGGAATTCGTTTTGCTTGGCTTCGCCGCCAAAAATTGGGTGATTTTCGAGCACCAGGCTGCGCATCTGGGGACCGCCGTCCCGCTGGAAAAACAGAGCCGCAGCAAGCCCACTGATGCCGCCACCCACAATCACGCAGTCGTAAGTCTCGTTTGTGTCGACAACATCCTTCGACATCGGATCGTAGCTGCCGTCTCGGATTCCATGACCGGCTTGCACAACCTCCAAGGTGTTGCCGTTCGACGTGCGATATTCTCCCGTCCCTCCGTAGCCGGTAAAGTCGTCGTTTTCGGCAAGCAACTCAAGGGGACTCAAACCCGCCAGCAGCGCTGATCCTGACGCCAGGAGAGTCGAGCCCAGAAAGTCGCGCCGCGTGATGCGCGAATCCATTCCAATCGTGCGGCCGCCCACGACCGGAAACTTGCCGCCGGAAAAAGACGGAATTCTGTTGCCCTTCACTCCACTACTCCAAGGATTCGGCTGACCCCTTCGCGGAAATCTTTCGCGGGCGTGATCAGGCTCAGCACCAGGTAGCCGTCGCTCGGAAAATCATAAAAGTGACCCGGGTGCACCAGCACCGCAACCTTGCGCAGCAAATCAATCGCGAGATCCTCGTCCGATTGCAAAGCCGGCACTCGCAACGCCACGTACCAGCCCCCCTCGACCCTCAGTCGCTCGCATGCCTTCTGCCGTTCCAATTGCCGGTCGAGTTCCTCGAGATTTGCGCGCACCCGATCCAACAAAAGCGGCTGAATGCTCTGCCGCTGTTCCAACAGGACAGGCATCGCCAGCTGCAACGGCGCGTTCATCGAGAGATAGGTGTCGGCAATCACTTCCAATCGCGCCAACGCCTCCTGCTGCTTCTCCACGGGGCCGCTCGTGACAATCCATGCGACCTTCATCTGGGGAAGGCACGCGATCTTCGAGAGCCCGCTCAGCGTAAAAGTCAGAGCGGCACTGTTCGCAACAAGCGACGCCCGTGCAGCGCCGTCGTGCGCATAGTCGAGAAAAACCTCATCGACGATGAGCGCGAGGCCATACTCGGCACAGAACCGATTGAGATCCTCGACCTCGCTGGGGCTGGCATAGGATCCGGTGGGGTTATTCGGATGCACCACAACCACTGCTCTCGTACGATGATTTACCGCTTTGTAGAGCGATGGGAAATCAATTTGCCAGCCCTGGTCATAAAGCAAGGGGTACGGAGCCAGTTTCACATCGTGCAGGTCGGCAATGAATTCAAACAGCGGATAACTCGGCTTGGGCACCAGAATTTCGTCGTCTGTATTGCAAAGCAGACGGAAAACGTAGGAATACCCCTCACTCGTGCTCGTAGTCAGGATCACGGATTCCGGGTCTACTTCGAAACGTTCGTGTGCGTCGCGGTAGTAGCGAGCCACTGCCTGACGAGCGGACAGTAGGCCTTTGGGCTGCGGGTCGTAGTCCATTGCCTCGCGCGGTGCGAGCGCCTGTAAGATTGCTTCTTCTTCGTAATGAAGCCCCGTTCGGGTGGGGTTCGACAGGCTCAGATCGAGCACCTCTATGCCGGTGGCCCGCAATTCTGCCTGCGCCTGCGTAAAACGGTTCGGCGTCAGTTTCCAGTCAGTGCGCTTGGAAAACATGAGAGGAATTGGTGCCCCAGGTTCGCGTCCGTTCGCTGGACGCTAACATGGGCTTTCGGCCCGAGGCGGTGGCGCCCGAATCGACTTAGCGAGCGAACGCTTCCTTGTTCACAACGTACGGCATTTTGGTGACATCGCCGCCGTAATTTTCTTCCAGCACATCGATCAGCCCCTGCACGCAGCGCCCGGCCATCCCCTTGTCGGGATCCGTTGAAAGCCGCGTGATCTTGGCCGCGCTCGCGAAATGGGGATACAACCGGCAGCGATCCTCGATGGCTGGGTCGCGCAGTGGGGAGTCTGCTGGAAGCGGCTCTCGTTCGTAGACATCCAAGGCCGCGCCGGCGATCCATCGCTCGCGGAGAGCCTTGGCCAGCGCCGCCTCATCCACGACCGGCCCGCGCGAGGTGTTCACCAGGAACGCCGTAGGCTTCATTTTTCGGAATGTCTGCTCATTGAAAAAATGGAACGTCGGCGTGGAACTCTCGCCCTCGCGCAGCAAGGGAACATGCACACTCACGAAGTCCGCCCCGGCAAGCGCTTCGTCGACAGAAACATACTTGATCCAGGTGCGTTCGCGGCAGATTCCCCGCGCGTGCCGCAAATCATTCGTTTCCTGAATCGCTTTGATGTAGTCGTGGTTCTGATAGGCCGGATCGTAGCAGAGCATGTTCATATCGAAGCCCGCGCATTTCTTGATCATGGCCAGCCCGATCCGTCCCGTGCCGATGATGGCAATCGTCTTGCCCGTGACTTCGTCGCCGAGGAAAGGCAGGTACGGATGCCAGAATCCCCACTTGTTCTCGCGTGTAAGGTGCTCGGCGCTCCAAAGTTTTCGCGCCAAGGCTCCCATCATGAAAAACGCAAACTCCGCCGTGGCCTCAGTCAGAACGTCGGCAGTATTGGTGAAAGGGATATGAAAACGGTTGGCATCCGCGCGATTGATGTTGTCAAACCCGACGGCATATTGCGCGACGACCTTCAGTGTGCCCTTCCCTGCCTCAAACAATTCCGCGTCGACTTGATCGCGCAGCGTCGTGATCAGTCCGTCGATTCCCGACTTCAGCTTTTCCACGATGAGCTTCTTTGGTGGAGGCTCCGGGTTCGGGTAAACCTCAACGTCATATCCGCGGTCTCGCAACAGTTTGATGGAGTCGCCAATGTCGCAGGTGGCAAACACTCGAAAGCGCTTGGTCATCGGTCTCTCAGAATCGTGGGTCTCTCAGATGGATCGTCAGCAGTCCGTTTGTCACTGGCGGAAAAGACCCAACAGTGTACTCCAACCGAGGAATGCGCCGCGTTCCGAACGGCGAAACCAAAGGCCTCCCCCAGGAGGCCTCGGCTTGCATCCGAAAACTATGAACTGGCCTTACGACTTTCGTTAGCGGTAAGCTCCAGTCAACTGGTGGGGATCGCTGACAATGCTGTGATAGTTCTTTTTCACGTCGACCAGCTCCACGGCTTTGTGCGCAATGTGTTCGGCACTGACCTCGAATTCCTTGATTAGTTCCCAGGGCGCGCCGGAATCTCCGAAGCGGTCCTTCACCCCAATCGCCCCTGTGATCACCGGCTGTCCATAGAGCACCGGGCTAGAGGTAATCACGTTGCTGACGCGCCAGGCAAGCGCGCCGATCTGATGTTCTTCCGCCGTCAGGATGACTCCCGTCTGTTTCGCTGCCCAGACGATCGCGGCCTCATCAATCGGCTTCAGCGTGTGCAAATTTAGAACCCGAGTCTCGTATCCGAATTCACGCTTGAGAATCCACGCGGCGCGCATCGCCTCCGGTACCATCGGCCCACAAGCCACAATGGTCAAGTCCTCGCCTTCGTTCTCGTACTTGCTCTCCAATAAAGTTTCAAACGAATTGGCGAAACTCTCGCCCGGCTGGCGCAGCCGGATCACATTCGCCTTGCCGAAAACGAAGGGCGTCTTGTCGTCCGTGACCACCGGTGTAGCCTCCCGCGCGAACCGGATGTACTTCGGACCTTTATGTTCCAGCAGCAGGAACCGCGTGGCCTTGCGCGTCTCGACAGCATCACAGGGCACGACGACGCTCATGTTCGGCAGGCCGCACATCGCGAACAGGTCCTCGAGAGCCTGGTGCGTCGCTCCGTCGGGACCAACCGAAACTCCGCCATGTGCGCCCGCGATCATGACGTTGAACTCTCCGTAACAGATCGACGTCCGGATCTGGTCGAGATTCCGCGCGGCCGCGAACGTGGCGTAGGTGCCAAACACCGGCAACTTCCCTTCCTTTGCGAGTCCGGCGGCCACCGAAGTTGCCGACTGTTCCGCAATCCCCATGCTTAGCCAGCGTTTCTTGCGTTCGGGCTTCGAAGCGTAGAAATCGCTGATCGTGATTGATCCCGAGATATCGAGGCCCAGGCAAACCACGCGTTCGTCGTCGCCGCATTCCGCCAGCGCCTGTCCGAATCCCTTGCGCGTCGGCTCCATCTTCACCTTCATGTTTAACGCGCGATTCCACCAGTAATCGTGATTGAACTCCGGCATCTTGCTCTGCAGCTTGCGATCAATTGCGCACTGATAGTTCTGCGCTGTCTCCAGCAGTTGTGTCACCGGAATGCGATCGGCAACTCCGAGTTCGTTCAAACCCTTGATCATCTCCTCGCGGCTCGGCACCTTTCCGTGCCAACCCGCAACATCTTCCATGAAGCTGACGCCCTTCCCCTTCACCGTATCCGCAAGCAGCACGATCGGCTTCCCGTTGCCCGGCTTCGCGGCTTCCAGGGCTTCGACCACCTGTTCCATGTTGTGTCCATCGATCCTTCGCACATCCCATCCAAAGCCGCGATACTTTTCCTTCAGTGGCTCGACGTTCATCACTTCGGCTACTGGTCCATCAATCTGGAGGCGATTGCAGTCCACGATCCCGACCAGGTTATCCAGCCCATAATGGCTCGCTTCCATGGCCGCTTCCCAGATCTGTCCTTCCTGCTGCTCGCCATCGCCCATGATGCAGAAGGTCCGATAGCTCCTGCCGTTCAACCTGCCTGCCAAAGCCACGCCCACGGCGAGGCTCAGCCCCTGCCCCAACGACCCAGTAGAGACCTCGACGCCCGCGAGCTTAAGCCAATGCGGATGCCCCTGATATGGCGACCCAAGCTTGCGCAACAGCACCACGTCCTCCAGCGGATGGAAGCCTGCGAACGCCAACCCCAGATACAGACTCGGCGCCTTGTGCCCGGTCGACCAGATGATGCGGTCGCGATCCTGCCAGTCGGGATTCAGCGGATCGTGATTCGCCACCCGCAAATACAGGGCCGCGGTGATGTCCATGATCGAGAGCGTTCCTCCCGCATGCCCGCTGCCCGCCGCATTCAGTGCGACCAGGTCGTAGCCGCGCATCATCTTGGCGGCGTCTTTGAGTTCTTCAATGGAATAGCTATGGCGGATTTCGCCGGTTGCAGAATTCTTCAGGGCCATGGCGGCTCCTTCCCCCGGGAGCGCGCAAACCACTTCCGCGCTCGCGAGGTACGCGAACCGAGGTTATCTGGGAATGTCGCTTGGAACAGTGAGGCAAATCACAACGAGGAGTGATGGACAACAGGTGTCAGGTCTTAGGTCTCAGGTGTCAGAAAGCCCTGAGACCTGACACCTGAGACCCAACACCAGCCTTAAAGATTTTTCTCCGTCCACTGCTGAATCCGATCCAACGCCTTGTTCAGATTCTCCAGCGAGTTCGCGACACTAAAACGAAGATAGCCTTCTCCGAAGTCGCCGAAGGCCGTGCCCGACAAGCAGGCCACACCCGCTTCTTCCAGGAGCGCATTCGCCAACTTCTTCGAGGGCCAGCCGGTCTGGGTGACGTTCGGAAACACGTAAAAGGCGCCTTTCGGCATGCGGCACGAGAACCCTTTGATTCGATTCAGACCCGCTACGACCACATCTCGACGGCGTTTGAATTCCTCGCACATCTTTTCTACGGACGACTGATCTCCCGTCAACGCCTCGATCCCCGCCATTTGGGTGAAGCTTGCAGTGCACGAATTCGAGTTGGTCATCAACCGGGTCATCTGGGCCGCGAGGTCCGGACGCATCACGCCGTATCCCATGCGCCATCCGGTCATCGCATACGTTTTCGAGAACCCGTCGAGCAGGATGGTCCTTTCCTTGAACCCGGGAATGGACATGATCGAAAAATGCTCGCCCTCGAAAATCAGCCGGCTGTAAATCTCGTCCGATAACACCATGACGTTGCGGTCGCCAATCGCATCCGCAATGTGAAAGATGTCGGCTTTGCTCAGCACCCCACCCGTCGGGTTCTGCGGGGAATTCAGAATAATCAATCGCGTGCGGTCGTTGATCAGCGAAGCCAGTTCCTTCACGTCCAGCCCAAAATCGCGCTCCTCGCGCAGTTGAATCGGCACCGCTCGCCCGCCCACGTACTCGATCATCGACTCGTAGATGGGGAAGCCGGGATTGGGATAGATGACTTCATCCCCTTCATCCACTAATGCCAGGATTGAAAAGAAAATGATGGGCTTGCCACCCGGAACCACAACGACCTCGTCACTGGAAACCGGGACGGAGCGCGTTTTGCTCACGTACTCGGCAATCACCTGGCGCAACTCGGGCAAACCGGCAGCCGGACCGTAATGCGTCCAGCCCTTGCGCAGCGCATTCACACCCGCGTCCACAACATTCTGGGGTGTATCGAAATCGGGCTCGCCGATCTCCAGATGCACGATGTCCTTGCCCTGGCGTTCCAGCGCCCGTGCTTTGCTGAGAACCTCGAATGCGGTTTCGGTGCCCAGACGCGACATGCGGCTGGCCAGGCGGAGTTGGTACTGCGTGGCGTTTTCCATGGTGGCAAACCGAGGCATTATACCCTCTTGGGGCCAGACTGGCCGACGTTGCCATTATCGCGCGTGGGACAACGCCCGTCCGGTAGGACGGTCACAAGTCCTTGTGACAATAGGATTTCGCTCATTGAGAATTGGCCGACAGGTCAGTGAGCGCTATCGCGATTTTTCAACAGTTGACCGTGCAGAAACCCTGGTGCCCGTTTTCACAGCCATCAGAAGTGGGGAACGCCGCCATGCGAAAGGGTCAGGTCGGATCAAAAACAGCAGTCAGTCTTGCGGCGAGTTCGGCGTTGAATACAATGAACAACTTGGTTGAACGCTTCACAAAGTACTGACGATCGGAGCTGTCAACTCGAGCCTCAAAATGAGGTTTGCCTCGAAAAGAGTAGAGGTACCGGTTGCCCTGTCGTTTTTCGAGGATGTCGAGGTGCTCAAAGCTATACGGTTTCGGAAGAAACAGCACCTCGAAATCGCCACTGGTTGTTCGGAACAACGCGGCTCCCTTCAACTCATCAAAAAAGCTTGCCATTTTTGATGGAAGCACACATTCCACCGTGTAACCGTTTCTTGTCAGGGCTCTTTCCACGCTCAACGCGTCATCATAAACAGGGTCGTTCGAATGCAGCTGCGTTGCCGGTGAACCACACCGAGATTGGTCCGCGAAGGCGGAAAGCGTGACGAGGCAGAGCAGCAGCGTGCGCCACATGCCGTCAATTGTCGGCTGAACCTTGTCCCCCCGTCAAATCGTGTTTTGGAATAGTCAAATGTCGGGAACAGTTTATTCCGAGACCGTGTGCTCTTCGCTCTGGGCGCGCAGAATCCGATCCACGGAGTAAGGCGCCCGCCGCGTAGGCTCGTGGTAGTGGCGCACCTGCATCTCCCCCAGCAGGCCGATCGCGAGCAGGTTCAGGCCGCCAAGCAGCAATCCGAGAGACGCCATCATCAGTGGTCCGTGCGAAGCCATCACCGGATGATGGCGCAGGAATTTCTCGACTCCAAGCCACGCCACAATACCGCTGCCGGCAAAGATGCTCAGCATCCCAAAACTGCCGAAAAAGTGCAGGGGGCGCGATAAATAGCGCAGCAGAAAACGGATCGTCAGCAGATCGAAGAAAACCCGGAACGTGCGCGAAATTCCATAGTGCGAGACCCCGCGTTCCCGG
>Ga0307478_10001464_pt1 | contig 20355 bp, 16 predicted proteins | sample atmos_gasesECM4C_2_FD_203713 | JGI IMG/M metagenome (GOLD analysis project Ga0307478, IMG submission 203713) | Hardwood forest soil microbial communities from Morgan-Monroe State Forest, Indiana, United States - atmos_gasesECM4C_05 | ecosystem: Environmental > Terrestrial > Soil > Temperate... | reverse complement strand
GCCTGAAGTTTCGACCCATTTCGGTCGCGTCGATATCAACGTGAATCAGCTTGCTCGGCGGAATGTTGTAGGTAAACCCGGGCAGCCATGCGCTGGTCGCGCGATCATCAAATCGCGTTCCTAGTGCTAGGATTACATCTGCGTTTCGGCACGCGGCGTTGGCCATGTAGGAGCCATTGCGGCCGGTTGGCCCCAGGCTTAAAGCGTGCCGGGGATCGAAAACGCCCTTTCCGAACGGAGTCGTGGCAACCGGAATATGAAGAGCCTCAGCAAGCATCAGCAGTTCCGGTTCGGCGCCGCTGAGTTCGACGCCGTGTCCTGCGACGATCACGGGACGCGCCGCACGTTGAAGGAGTCGAATAGCATCATCGACAGATGCGGGGTCGGCCGCAGGGCGGGACCATTCGGTGGCGGGCCAGTGGTTGTCGGGCTGGGCTGCACTCTCGTCGACAGGTTCGACAAAGACATTCAGCGGTACATCAATATTTACCGGGCCGGGACGGCCGTTACTCATCAATGCGAAAGCTTGACGCAGAGCTAGGGGCAGCATATCAGCGCGGGTGGGTTGAAAGCTGCGCTTCACATAAGGTCGGATAACGTTAACGAAATCTCCCTGGAAATATTTGCCGGTCTCCTGGAACGGACCGCGATTCCATTGTCCGGTGGGGACATTGCCGGTGATGTTGAGCATCGCTGAGGAATCCGCAAACGCGGCTGCGATCGCCACAATGAGATTGGCCGAACCCGGGCCGCATGAGGTATATGTGGCCACAGGTTTTTGTGTGATACGAAAATAAGCTTCCGCCATGAAGCCCGCCGCGGCCTCGTGATGCACCGAGATCGTTTTTATTTCCTCTTGGCGGTCGAATAGCCCATCCAGCAATCCGAGAATGCCGTGTCCGCATACGCCAAAGATGTAGGGCACTTTCTGCTGGACGAGAAAGTCCGCAATGTAGGCGGCTCCTTTCGAGGCTGGTTTCACGCGAACTGGCTGTAGCTTGCTATCCGGCATAAACATTCCTTAATGAAATTATTTGGCGATGCTGAAGCCGCCATCGAAGGTGTCGGACATGCTCCAGAACAGCGTCTTCACCTGTTGATAGGTTCTGATCCCTTGCAAACCCTTTTCACGGCCCAGGCCACTGTCTTTGAATCCTCCGAACGGAGCGGCGGTTGAGAATTGTTTATAGGTGTTGATCCAAACCATGCCGGCTTCGAGGGCCCTCGCTATACGCCAGGCACGCTTGTAGTCGGCGGTCCAGATGCCGGAGGCCAGACCGAACATAGTGTCATTGGCCTGCTGCATGAGGTCGTCCTCGTTATCGAACGGCATGGCGCACAACACGGGACCGAAAATTTCCTGCTGAGCGATGGCGGATTTGTTGCTGATACCGGCAACGATGGTTGGCAGGTAGAAAGCGCCCTTTGCCAGACGCGGCTCGGAAGGCCGAGCGCCTCCGATCAGAATCTCGCCGCCCTCTTGACGAGCGCCTTCGACCATCTTTTCGATGTACTCCCGTTGCGAAAAGCTCGCGCTCGGCCCCAGCTGCGCACCAGGGGCGTCCGGCAAATCGACGCGCAGTGCGCGGGCTCGCTCGATGATCATTGCGATTACTTCGTCGTAGACCTTGCGCTCTACAAATAGGCGCGAGCCGGCGGTACACGATTGACCTGTTCCTTCGAAGATCGCAACGGTGGCTGCATCTGCGGCAGCCTTCAAGTTTGCGTCCGCAAATATGATGTGCGGAGACTTTCCCCCCAGTTCCAAGACGGCGGGAATTATCTTCCTGCCGCACAGTTCTGAAATTCTTCGGCCGACCTCGGTGCCTCCGGTGAACGAGACCATTCGTACCAGGGGGTGGGTGACCAGCGCGTCGCCGATCCTGCCTCCAGCCCCTGGTACGACGTTCAGTACACCTGGGGGAACACCGGCGTCCAGAGCAATCCGTCCCAGTTCAATGCCAGAGGTTGGCGTGACCGAGGCGGGTTTGAGGACAATTCCATTACCCGCGGCCAACGCCGCGGCAATCTTGTTGCAGGTCAAAGTAATTGGAGAGTTCCAGGGCGTGATCGCCGCTACCACGCCCCAGGGCTCGTAGACCGTCATGCTCAAATAATTCCCCCGGGACGGGGTGATTTCAGAACCTAGAGTCTCAATGGCGGCGGCGCAGAAGCGGAAAGTCGCAGCGCCGTTGATGACCTGATTCTTGCATTCCTTCCACACTTTGCCGTTCTCAAGCATCTGGCATCGCGCCAGAAGGTCGGAGCGCTCCATCATCAGATCGGCGATGCGATGCAGGATCTGGGCGCGGTTGTGCGGCAGCATGTTGCGCCACGCGGGCTGTCTGGCTGCATCGTGCGCGGATCTCACCGCTGCGTCGACATGAGCATCAGTAGCGGCGCAAATCTGGTAGTTCACCTCGCCCGTGGCAGGATTTATATGCGTTATGTAAGACGGCGTATCCTGAACCCATTCTCCGCCGATGAGGAATGGCACCGGGTGCAAACCTGCGGCTGTGGACATTCCGACTCCTATTGGTGACGCTGCGATTACTAGTTGGTGATATGCCCTGGAGCTGGTTAGAACATGACCTTTAGCGCAAACTGAACTTGCCGGCTAGTAGTGGCAGTACTATTAAGCGGAGAACCGTTCGGGCTTCCGTCCTGGTTAAATACGACGTTATTAACAAGCGGAGGGTTGAAATTGGCGCGATTAAAGATGTTGAACATCTCCGCGCGGAACTCAACCTTAAGCCTTTCGCCGATTTGCGTATCCTTGACCGCCGAGAAGTCGAAGTCAACAAGACCAGGCCCGTAAACGTCGTTCTTACTGCCATTCCCGAGTAGATTCTGGCAGTAAACCGAGCCCGCCGGGGCGGGGGTGGCCGCATTCGCGAAAGAGCCCGGATCACATAAAGCCTGTTGCGCCACCGGCATCGTCGGCAGAGCAAAGCAATTTGTCTTGAGGTAGTTGAGAGCATTCTGCGTATTTACTGGGGCTCCGCAGCCCGGTCCCGTCAGCCGATTGGGATACGCGAAAGGAGCCGAATCGCCCAAGCCAAGCGGATCGCCGCCGACCAGAACTGTAAAGGGCAGGCCACTTCGGAGCTGCGCGATGCCACCCAACTGCCATCCTTTCGCGATCCATGCCAGGGGACCCTCCAAGTGACCAGAGGGAACACTCCACAGGTAATTGATCGTCAGATTGTGCGTGATGTTGAAATCCGAAGCAGTGCGACGGTACTTGGGAAGAAAATAAAATAGGGCCGGAATAGAATTCAGGAACGCATCGCTCGCGATGGAACCATCTCCTCCGTCAATGGCTCGACTCCAGGTATAGCTGCCCCCGACCTCTAGCCCGTGACTCATGTGTTTCTGAATCTGGGTTTCGAGGCCATCGAAATAGGAATCGTTATTCCACGCGAGAACATCCATTCGTCCGATGTTGGGGCTAATCGGCGTTGACGTTCCGAGCAGCGGCCAAAGGTAGGGCGGGGTCGAACCGTTGATCGGCTGCGTCGAGTTAATGTCATCGGCCCGGAAAATCTGGTGTACGCCGCGTGAACCCACATAGGCTGCCATCGCCGTCAGGTCGGGGAGAAATTCGTGCTGTACGTTGAGGTTCCATTGCATCACGTAATCGCGCTTCGGGTTGGGCTGAATATACGCGATGCGCAGGCCTTGGTTATTCTGCGCCGCCGATGCAAGGATATTGAACGCCCCAGTAGGAAAGGAACCGGCGGGAAGATTCGTAGCTGTGCCGTTTTCGGTGAATGGCGCAGTATTGGTCGCGAATTGGCCTAACAAGTATGGAAGGGGAAGCACATCGAACATTCCGAAGCCGCCTCGAACAGAGGTCTTGCCATTTCCGAACGGATCCCACGCGAAACCCAACCGCGGCTCGAAGTTGTGATACGTGGGATTGCTGAAGACCGAAGAGGCAACGATCGTATCTTGAAAAGACTGTCCAAACGGGCTGTTTAGAGCTGACAAGTGCCCATGGGCTTCCGACGGAACCGTTGACATCTCATAGCGCAGTCCAACGTTCAAAGTGAGAGTCGGCCGCAGGCGTATGTCATCCTGGACATAACCGCCGAAAATGCTCGAGCGGAAATTGAAATGAATGAACGGTGCGCTGGGTAGCGGGGCAGATAGATCGATGGGATTGTTCGTCAGAAATCCATTGCTGTTCGGGTTTGCCAGTGATCCAAATTGAATTTCCCCAGCAGGCGCGGGATCGAATGCGTTCAGTTGAATTCGCTCCACCGCAAAGCCTATCTTCAGGCTGTGAATCCCATGCGTCCAAAAAACATCGTCATCGCCCTGATAGGAATTCTCGAAGAAATCGAGGCGCTCGATTTGGTTCAAGCCCGGCTGCGCCGAGTTAAAACCCGAAATATCGATTTGCGGGTTATCGGCGCCCGGATTCTCGCCCAAGGCCAGGTTGGCGCTTAACGGATTGATTGCCTTCATGCCGATTGCCGTATGAAGAGATCGATTTAGTCCGAAACGAGCGGAATTGACGATCTGTGAGTTGACGATGTGAGTCTCTTCCAGGGCAACGTAACCTCTTCCCGTAGTGTTTCCCACTAATACGTCGTTGTTGGGATCCGGCTGGGTCAGCGTTGCGGAGTCATATTGATAACTTCCGAAGAAGCTGTCCTTGTCGGAAAAGCGATGATCCAGACGTCCCACTCCAAAATTTTCGGTGGTTACGTGGCCTCCAACGAAGGAGTACGTGCCCATGTCGCCGTTGTTAAAGTATGGGAGATTCGGGTTTTCCGGGCCCCATAAGCCGAGGAAGGGCAAAACCGCTTTATCGATTCCCGTCGCTGGATCTGGGTTGAGGGCACCTGTGACCTGGTGAGGGGTACAGGTACCGTCCTGCGGCTTTGAACAAAGTATGCCCTGGCGGGCCGCTACCGAGGGAACGGTAACCTGGGTCGTGATGCCATTATTCTCGCGAAGACCCTCATAATCAGCAAAGAAAAAAGTCTTGTCCTTTACGATCGGTCCGCCAATTGCCCCGCCGAACTGATTGCGATGGAATAGCGGGATAGTGCCAGGTTGGTCAAAATAGTTTCTGGCGTCGAACGCGCTGTTGCGCATAAACTCATAGACGTCTCCGTGGAAGGTATTCGTTCCTGGCTTGGTGAGCGCATTGACAACCCCTCCCGCAGTGCGGCCATACTCGGCCGAGTAGTTGCTTGTCAGCACTGAAAATTCCTGCACGGCGTCGACCCCCAACGTGGAACCCTCGACGCTTCCCGGGCCGCCGTTTGTATAGTCGTTCACGCTAATGCCGTCGATGCGGTAGTTGTTTTCTGTGGGGCGAGTGCCGGAAATCGTCATCTGCACGCCGTATCCGCGGCGGGCCCGGTCTGGCCCTCCAGTATTTGCCTGGACCGAGCCGAGCGAATCCACCCCGGGTTGCAACGTGGCGAGTGACGTCCAATCGCGGCCATTTAACGGTAGCTCGGAGACGACTTCCTGGCCTATCACTCCGCCAACTGTGGAAGTAGCCAAATCGATGGAAGGCGCCTGCTCTTTCACTTCTATGGTTTCCGTAACCTGTCCGACCCGCATCTTTATGTTGAGAACTTGCTGGGCGCCGACGGTTAACGTAATGCCATTCTGAACTGTGGTCGAAAAACCGCCGGCGGCAGCTATGACGTCGTACTTGCCAGGCAAGAGATTAGGCGCAGAATAAAATCCCGCCGAATCAACAGTGACGGCGCGAGCTTCCCCGGTGGCTTCGTTCTTAATCGATACCTGCACATTGGGCACTACCGCTCCGGAGGCATCGGTGACCGTACCGGAGAGCGTGGCGCCCGACACCTGGGCGCCTGCACTGAGGGGCATTAATGCTAATGCGACGGGAAACAACAAGAGGACGATAATGCTGGCAAGGATCTCCCCATTTCGGTTCCGCACGATGACTTTCCCCCTCAACTTTTCATTCGACCGTTTCGGCAAGAGCCGGTACTTCCGGAATCGCTGACGATTATGATTTGTACATCGCTTCCACTCTCTCGTCTGCACTGCCAGGTTACAATTCCGTCTCTCGGACTATGAAAATATGGATTCTGGCGCGGTTTGATATTTTTGTCTGCCCAGAACTAAGCTATAATCCCTTGCCCTGGGGGTTTTTTCCTTCTCTACAAGTGCGGGGGCAAACCTAGAGGTCTGGGCAAAGAAAAGTCCTTTAGAATCGGCAAAAGAAATCTTAAGAATTTATTTATTCAATAGTTATGAGCACTTCGGTAAAGCAGTTATATGAATTCGGGGCCTTTCAACTGGATCCCTCCGAGCGGCTCTTGCTCGGGGCCGGCCATCCGATTCCCATAACACCCAAGGCATTCGATTTGCTGGTGGTGCTGGTTGAAAGGGCAGGACATCTGGTTGATAAGGAGGAGTTGCTCAAAGCAGTCTGGCCGGGTTCCTTTGTGGAGGAAGGCAATCTTGCGGTGACCGTATCGGCCCTGCGGAAGGCTCTCAATGACGATCGCGGACAGCACAGGTATATCGAGACAGTGTCAAAACGGGGCTACCGCTTTGTAGCGGACGTGAAAGACATTGGTGAGCCCGAACGGCCTGCGGGCACGCAGCCGACAATTGAAGCGTTAGGTGCCGATAGGAGCAGGCCTCAACTTGAGGTGGCCACTAAAGCGTCCCCGGTCAGTCTCACTCAGAAACCATTGCGATGGAGATTTTTCGCGGCCACCGCGCTGGGACTGGTTGCGCTGCTGGTAGCGTTGCGGGCGATTCCTCGCCACGGAGGCGTGGCTAGCGAGGGCACGGAAAATCAAGCGATTCACTCGCTTGCCGTCCTTCCCTTTCAAACGTTGGGAGCCAGATCGTCGGACCAGTATCTGGGGCTAGGCATGGCGGACGCTTTGATCACCCGACTCGGAAATACCGGCAAGATTATCGTGCGGCCCACCAGCGCGATTCAGAAGTATGCTGAAAAACAGCTGTCCCCTCAAGCCGCCGGCCAGGAACAGGGCGTCGATGCCGTCCTCGACGGCCGAATTCAACAGGAAGCCGATCACGTCCGCCTCACCGTGCAACTGATCCGTGTTCGCGATGGCGTGCAACTCTGGGGCGAGACCTTCGACCGGGAATTTAAGAACATCTTTGCTCTCGAGGACTCGCTCTCGGAACGAGTGGCGCAGTCGATCCGTCTGAAGCTAACTGGTGAGGAAACACGCCGGTTTACAAAGCGCTCGACGGAGCGTCCCGATGCCTATGAGGCGTACGTCAAAGGACGCTATTTCTGGAACAAGCGAACCGACAAGGGACTTAAAAAAGGACTGGAATATTTCCGCCAGGCAATTGCCATTGATCCATCCTTTGCGGATGCTTACGTGGGTGTCGCCGATTCCTACTCCATGCTGGGGCTTTACGCCATACTTCCGCCGAAAGAAGCGTTCCCGGCCGCGAAAGAAGCGGCGAAGCGGGCTCTTGGAATGGATGATGGACTGGCCGCCGCACATGCGACTCTTGGGTTTATCCATTTCTATTTTGATTGGAACTCCTCCGATGCCATCAGCGAATTCCGACGCGCCCTCGCCGACAACCCCAATTACGCCATGGCACACTCATGGTACGGCGAAAACCTGGCGGCGTTGGGTCGATTTCAGGAAGCCGCTGCTGAGGCCCAGATCGCACTCGAGGACGACCCTCTCTCTCTGATCATTGGCAGCAATGCCGGATGGACCTTATCTCTTGCCGGCAAAGGCGATCAAGCGATTGAAATTCTGAAAAAGGCGATCGAGATCGATCCCAGCTTCCCGCGCACCCACTATCGTCTGGGAAGAGCCTACGAGCAAAAAAAGTTATACAGCATGGCGATCTCTGAATTGCAGCAGGCTGTGAACTTGTCTGGAGGCGACTCCTGTTACAAGGGCTCACTCGGGCATGCCTATGCAGTTTCTGGGAAGGCAGATCAGGCGCGCCAGGTCTTGCAGGATCTCGAAAGCCGGACCCGACTGGCGTACACTCCCGCCTACGCGATTGCCTTAATTTACGCCGGACTTGGAGAGAATGACCACTCGATCAAGTGGCTGCAGAGGGCTTTTGACGACCGATCCACCTCGATCGCCTTTCTGAAATTAGATCCTGAACTCACGGGGCTGCATGGCGATCCGCGATTTCATCGGCTCCTGGAACGCTTTAGTTTTTAAATCATTCACTGAGCTGGGGTTGCGGCTGCCAGGTCAGTGCACGTTTTTATCGAGCCAGTTCATGAAGTACTTCGCGATGCCGGCGCTGTTCTTTTCCGACATCATCTGATGCCCGTTGCCGGGTAGTCCTACATCTTCCAGGTTGACGTAGGTGGTCTTCACCCCGGCCTGGTTGAGCCACATGGCGACACAGCGGGCATAGGGACGGTGATAGCTGGCCTCGCCAGAGACATTCAGCACCGGAATACCTTCCAGGTTTATAAGTTTGTGCGCAGGTTCCTTCTGCAACCAGCACGGCACAAGGCCGGGGCCATCGACCTTGTCTTCCTTAACGGTTTGCAACTCGGATGCTGCATTGATCGGAGGATCGTAATGCATGGGGAAATTTGTGAGACCCCATATGTGGCCCGGACCCTTCGCTCCCAGTTCCGCATTTTCAATGGGTGGGCCCCACGGTTCGGCCGCGATAATTCCCTTAATCAGCTTCGGCCGCGCGTCTGCCAGCAACCATCCGGACGTTGCCAGCCGCGAATGGAGAAGCAGGATTACCGGTTTACCGATTAGATCAACCAACTGCACAAGATCATCGGCAGCCAGTGGTTCCATGTCATCGGCAGAAGGGAAACCAAGTTCCGTCTTGGCGAAGTAATCGAACACCGGGTCGCCGATTTTTCCTTTATTTGCCGCGTCGCTTGGCCATTGCGTATATTTTTGAGATTGCGGCCAACTGCGCTGCGGATTTGTGGGAGGATGGCCGCCTGTCCAAACTTCTTCCATGTGCTCTGCGGTTCGGGGTGGAATGATTTCGCCGTCAAGTCCTGGGACAAAGGCCGCACGTCCTCGACCGGGAAAATCCATCATGTAGACGGTATAGCCCTGATTGACGAAATCGTAGGCCCAGCCCGGCCGACCGTCGGGGGTCTGAAGCAGGGCAATGCTGGTTTGGCCCCCGCCCGCTTGGACGAACAATATCGGATAGGGATGCCGAATCTTCTTTGGCACCCACACCTCCACGTACATGGCGCCGCGCATGTGTTCCTTGGCTGGTTCGCCCACCCACTTGCCGCCCACGTAAAAATGGCCCTGGCGTCCAATATTTTCTGTAGAAAAAGTTGGGACCGATGTCAGGGGAATCGATACTTTGGCATCGTCAGCATTGACGAGGAACTCGCAGGGCACAGCAACTAATGCCAGCGCAAAAACCGCAGTTAACATTCTCGTCTTCGTCAAAATAAATTTCCCTTAGCATTGGAGGTTTTGTTTGCCATCTACTCGCGCTCGGACGACAAGTAGCGAGGCATCTTGTTAATTACCGTATCGCTGTAAGCGGTGTCAATGAGCGCGATCGTGCGGTGGAAGAGGAATTTGAAGTCAAACAAAAGAAAAACAGATGAACCACAAAGGAATACAAAGCATCACGAAGGTGCTTCGGTTTTACCTCGTGTACCTTCGTGCCCTTCGTGGTTCGCGTTTTGCCGCATCAGTTACACTGCTTGTCATGAGCGAACGTCTCAAGGGAAAAATTGGAATCATAACCGGCGCCGGTAGCGGGATTGGCCGTGCATGCGCAATAACCATGGCGAGGGAAGGAGCGCGAGTTGCACTCGTCGGCAGGCGTAAGGATCGCATCGAAAAGGTCGCACATGAGATAGGGGATCCTGCGCTGGCGATTCAAGCCGATGTTTCCAAGACCAGCGAAATTAATCGGTTGCTCGAGGAGACGGTAAAGCGCTTCGGCGGACTTAATTTTCTACTCAACAACGCCGGAGTCTTGCACGTTGGAACCTCAGAGCAAATTACTGAAGAGCAGTGGGACCAAACGTTCAATGTGAACGTTCGCGGGCTTTGGCTGCTTTCGCGCGCGGCGTTGCCCCATATGAGAAAGGCCGGCGGGGGTTCGATTATCAACATCGCCTCGGTACTCGGGTTGGTCAGCTCGCGCAATCGCGCAGCCTACGCTCCATCCAAGGGTGCGGTGATCCAGTTGACTAAAAGCATGGCCGTTGATCACGGGCATGAAAAAATCCGAGTGAATGCGATCTGTCCGGCATTCGTGGAAAGCGAACTGACCGAACGTCTAATCGGCCAGGCAGCCGACGCCGAGGCATTTCGCCGCGACCGAATCGCTGCCCATCCTATCGGAAGAGTCGGCCGTCCCGAGGATATTGCTGGTCTTGCGGTTTATTTAGCGAGCGATGAGTCATCGTGGGTGACCGGAGCCGCGATGTTGGTAGATGGAGGCTATACCGCGATCTAACGGGTAATGCCCCATCTGAACTCGAGAGCGTAGTCTTACTTCGCTAGTTGACCGGGATGAATGCCTTCACCCAGAACCAAGGTCGAACCTACGCTGCCCACCACAGCTGACGATCGAGGTAGGCCGAGTCGCTTCCGAATTCGGTACACTGCTTCGATGCCCGTGCAGTGCGCCCCCAGCAGATTCGCCACTTTGAAATCTTTCAACTTGTCAGCCGTCCAAGTCAGTTGATCGTCAGTCGCGGGCAAGAGATGCAATCCGCCAACAATCGCTTGTACCGGTTGATTGGGAAATTGTTCTCGACTGAAGGTGGGAATGTTGATGATTCCCGCATGTCCGCAGCCGGTGATCACGATCAGCCCCTTCGGCGCATTCAGCACCAGCGATTGATCTTCGGGAATCGTATCTTCCACCACGCCCCCGGGGGTCTGTAATTTCCGGTGCTGCTCCAGTTATGCTCCGGATACTTACGCGGCACCGGCCCGGTCAGCCACCAGCCCGGAAGGAGTTCCGCGGCCCCGTCGTGTTCGATGAATTGTCCGCCCGTAGCTTCGTAGTCCTTCTTCAGGGCGATCATCGTGTTCTCTTCACCCTGTTTGCCAGGCCGGCTATAAAAAATACCGCGCGCCACATGAACCACCGACATCGCCCTGGATTTGTTTTCATCATCTCCTTGCGAAGGCTCATCAGGCCGCTGACGTGATCCCAGTGATTGTGAGTGAGGATCACTTCCTTGACGTCGGAGAGGTCAATCTTCAAATCATATGCGTTTTGCAGCACGGTATCGGGATGCGCTCCCGTATCCAGCAGAACGCGGCGGCCATCGGCTTCGACCAGCGCCGAAAATCCCCACTCGCCCATGCCCATCGCGTCGCCTACCAGCATGGTCGAAAGTAAGGTGACTTCCAGAGTGTGGACTTCCGCAAGCGCCTTCGCGGCGGTGGTGGCCGCACTTGTCTGAGCCTCGGCACGCTGCATATTTACAATAGAGGGTGGGAAAACGAGCGGTGCCGCTACAACCTGAGCTCAGCAAAAACGTATAACCGTATTCATGTATGTCGCTCCCTGTGGCGCGCCTTATTAACGCTGCGAAAGATCATGAGATCGAAAATTGTTCGGCATTTTAGCCCAATTTTCAGATTCGCCGTTTATAGTCGCACGGACTTACCTGGGGTTTATGAAGAACAAGTAGCTCTCAGGGAAGAGATATATGAAGAAGTTTATCGCCGTCGGTTCGTGTACGCTCGCAACCTTGAGCTTGTTCATGATGCGAAGCTCAAAGAAAGAGGTCTCCGCTCATGCTCCGCTAGGCGCACCTGCGCCGCTGCAACTTATTCAACGAATTCCGATGCCAGGGGTGTACGGTCGTATCGATCATTTCTCGCCGCACCCTAACTCGGACATCGTGATTTTTGCCGCGTTGGGCAACGATTCGGTGGAAATCGTCAACGCCTTCAAGGGAAAGTTGGTTCGAAGTCTCAAGGGGTTGGACGAACCCCAAGGGGTGCTCTACGTGCCGGGATTCGACAAGATTTTCGCGGCCAATGCAGGGAATGGCACCGTCAAGGTCTTTGATGCCAAGACCTACGCTCCTCGCAAGACTATCTCCCTAGGCGAAAAATCCGATACCGACAACCTGCGATACGATGAGGCTTCAAAGCGGGTTTTTGTAGGGATCGTTGGCGGCATCGCCATCATAGACCCGGCAACCGAAGCCCATGTCGGGAACCTCAAGGGGTCGGGCGGCCACTCCGAGTCGTTCCAGTTAGAAAAGAAGGGCTCTCGTCTCTTCGTCAACGTTCCGGAGGACGGCAATGTGGTGAATGTCATTGACCGTAAAACCGGCGAGTTGACGAAGTGGGAACTCAATGGAGCCAAGGGAAACTTTGCTATGGCGCTCAGTGAAAACGATCACCGCCTCTTTGTCGCCACCCGCAGACCTCCATTGCTGATCGTTCTTGACACTGACGATGGCAGGGAGGTTGCGAGAGTTCCCGTGGTCGGAGAGTGCGACGACGTCTATTTCGATGCAAAACGCAGGCGGGTCTACTCGATCGGCGCCGAAGGATTTATTAGCGTGCTCCAGCAGAATGACCCGAACCACTATTCGCTGATCGCAAATGTCCCGACGGCGGTAGGCGTGCGCACCGGAATTTTCTTCGAGGACGACTTGTATGTCGGCGTGCCGGCTACGGGATTGGAACCCGCGCAAATCTGGAATTACGGGGTTCCGGAATAAAGCAAGGAAGAGCAGCTCTGGGCTTTCGCGAAAGGCCTTTGGCGGCCGGTTCAGAGGATGCGTGGGATATTTACTAGGATACGGGGAGAAAAACATGAAGAGATTTCTGGCTGCTGTTTTGGGAGTTTTCGTTATCGTTTCATCGGCCTCGTTGGCGGCCGCCCAGCAAAGTGGCGAGAAGACCTCACTCGCAAAAAGCGGAGCGAAAGAGGGGAAGGAAAGTGCAACCACACCAGCCCAAAGACCGCTTGTTTTGTCCGGTTCCGTACCCATGGATGATGTGAAAGGGCGTATCGATCATTTCGCTTCCGGCAAGGGGCAAGTCTTTATTTCTGCGCTCGGCAACAACACAGTGGAAGTGATCAATCTGTTCGGCGGAATCGTTGAACACACCATCACCGGCGTGCCCAATCCCCAGGGCGTGGCTTTTTCGCCTGACGCCAATAAGCTCTTCGTGGCCAGCGCGCAGGGCAAACTCTACATCTATGACGGAGACTCTTTTGATCTCATCACAACCCTGGATTTCGACGGCGGAGCCGATAACTTGCGTTACGACGCAGCCACCAAGCGTGTTTATGTGGGCTGCGGCGACGACGAGAAGAATGGGGCCATCGCCGCTGTCGATGCCATGACGAACCAGCGTCTCGACGAAGAATATAAGATTGGCGGCGAACCTGAGTCTTTCCAACTCGAAAGCTCAGGACCCAACATTTATGTAAACATTCCCGACTTGAAACAGATAGCGGTGATCAATCGAGAAACGAAGAAGATCACGAGATGGCCGCTTACGGGTCTGCGCAAGAATTTCCCCATGGCGCTCGACGAGGCGGATCATCGGCTATTCGTCGGCATACGCGAACCGGCGCGGCTGGCCGTGTTCGACACTACTTCGGGGCACTTGATCGCAACCCTGCCGAGCGCTGAGGATACCGACGATCTTTACTATGATACCGAGCACGAGCGTATTTATGTGCCGGGAGGAGAGGGCGTCATCTACGTTTTCCAAATGCACGATCCCGATCACTATCGGCTGCTCGCCAAAATTCCCACAGTCTTGGGAGCGCGGACCGCCGGATATTTCGGAAGACAGAAGAAGGGGACGCACCGCTTCTTCTTGGCTGTCCCGGCTCGCGGCGGGCAGAGCGCGGAGATGAGAATCTACACCATCCAGGAGTGAATTCTCGGTGTTTTTCGCGGCTTAGGTGGATCGCCAGGAACTCAAATGATGGGCCAAGTGAACAAACTTGTCATCTGTTCGCCACGTCGAATTCATTATGCAGCTGATAATCTTTCTCATGGGACGTTGTGACTCTGATCGAACCATGAGTTGCCGACATCTCGCGATCGTTTCCTTCCCGGGCAATCATCTCGATCGCGACCTTACATAACAACAGCAAGGCGTCACCGACGCGAAAAAGTGCAGCGGGGTGTGGGATTTAAGGGAACAAGTCCCGCTGCGGCTGGATTCAGCGCATCCAACATCCAAGGGGTAGCAAAGAATGACGGCGCTAGATCTTTCCGCGGACGTCGGATTGCTAAGTGTCTTTCTGGCGACGACGAACATCTGTCTGGGACTGCTGATCGCGGTGCGTTACAGTCCCTCGCGGCTGTGGCCTCATCGTAGAGTGAACATCTTCGCAGTCCACACGTGGACCGCTTACTTGCTAATGTTGTCCCTTTTGATCCATCCGGTCATCCTGTTGTTTTCGACTCAAACTCGTTGGCGTCTGTTGGACCTGGCCCTCCCGATATGGTCTCCCGTTCAACCCATCGAGAACACGATCGGTGCGGTCAGCTTATACCTAATCGCGGTAGTCGTACTCACTTCGTATTTTCGGCTTCGGATCGGACGCCAACGGTGGAAGCTGTTCCATTACCTCGTGTATGTAGCGGGTATTGGTACGTTCATTCACGGCATTCTCGCGGATCCTGCCTTGAAGGGAAATGCAATCGATCCGCTGGATGGAGAAAAACTATTCGTCGAGTTGTGCCTTTTAGTCGTAGTGCTGACAACCGTTTGGGCTTGGCGCTATCGACTGCAGAAGGATCGCCAGGAACGGGCGCGCGGAACAGGCCGCTATCGACTGCTTGAGAGCGCGAATGCGAGCGATTGATCCGATGATTCGAATTTATCGGTTAGACAAAGTCTCGCGCGGCGCTTCCACGGCCGACGGAGCATACTTTGCCCAGTTGACTTGGTAGCGCTCACGGAAAAATGGATCCGGGGAATCCCGACTCAACTAAACTTCTCAGGCTTCGCTTGGTTGCCGAGGTGATTAGAGGTTTAACCTGCCATACAGTCGCGAGACATATACCCAGCAGGCTGGGTTGCGCTAAGCATGTGCATAATGCGTAAGCGTAGTTCAAGATGGCAAGTGAGCGCTTCACTTGCAGCCCAATAGTAAACACTTCGATAGCCGGCGGTCTCGAGGAAGATGCAGCGCTCCCGGCGAATCTATGGGATACTGTGGTCGCTATGTAGTGTCTGCGAGACTGCAGGAGCGGAAAGCATTTCGTACAATAAATGTACAATGGATCGGGCAATGGAGCCTTTCTAGCCGTTGTAGCAGTTCCGAGAATCAATAAGTTGGGTGTTATCAATACCCTGAATAGTTCGACTCCCGCCCGATCTGCCCCCGAATCGTTCGCGCCACAAGTGTTGCCGTCGGCAAGCCCATTTTATTGGTGGTGACATCGAGGTAGGCCTCGTCGAGCGACAATGGTTCAATCAGATCGGTGTGGCGCTTGAAGATGACCCGCACTTTGCGCGAGACCTCCCGATAGCGTGGGAAGTCCGGAGGGACAAAGACTGCGGCAGGGCACAAGCGTTCGGCTCGTATCGCGGGCATGGCCGAGCGCACTCCGAAAGCTCTGGCCTCGTAAGAAGCAGCACAAACGACAGAACGTTTCGCCTGCCAAGCCACAATCACCGGCTTCCCACGCAGTTGCGGATCATCGCGCTGCTCGACCGAAGCATAGAACGCATCCATATCGACATGTATCATTTTGCGCACGACCTCTGGAATCTTGACCCTTCCACTGAGCAATTCGCAAGAGCGGCCAACCGATTTCGCCCTGAAGGGGACGTGTTTGGGACTGGAACCAGGCTTGGCCGGAAGTGTTTTGGATTAAACTTAGCGGCACGCATTCACTTCGTCCAACAGGGCGTATTCGCTTCCCCATGGACCGACTTGGGCCATATCGCGCGGAATCTTTCCTCCAGCGGATTCCGCGTCGTGTTTGGCATATCGCATCCACGGTATTGGCCGTAACATCCGTCCTTCTCTTTGTCGCTGCTTTGCTGGCCAACCTGCAAAGGTCTTATATTGTATTGCTGCTATCGGTAGGCTTCGCCGCGGCGGCATTTGCCCTAGTCTTTCTTCTCACCGGACTCTCGCGCCAATTGCACAGGGAGCAGCAGGAAACCACCAGCGTTCTTCAGACAACGAAGCACGAACTTCAGCAGATGGCCGACAATATCCAGGAAATCTTCTGGACGATCGACGCCGAGACAAAGAACGCAATCTACGTAAATCAAGCCTACGAGGCGATCACCGGGCGTTCGCTTCGGTCTCTCACAGACAATCCCACTTCCTACCAAGAGCTCATTCATCCCGACGACCGGACGCATGTGTTGGCAAAGCTTGAGGAAGCGGCCCGGAGCGGACATTTCAACGAGAAATTTCGCATCGTCAGGCCGGAAGGCGAAGTGCGCTGGGTCTGGGTGCGCGGCTTTCCGGTCAGGGATGCTGACGGCACGATTGCCCGGTTGGTTGGGACCGCGCTTGAAATTACAGTCGAAAAAGAGGCGGAAGAGCGAGTCCAACAAAACCTGGCATTGGCCCAATCCGCCTGGGCCGAAGCCGACGCCTTGCGCAAGGCAACCATGAGCTTGACCGAGGATCTGCGGATGGACTCTGTTCTCGGTGCACTGCTTCAATCTCTGGCTGACTTGATACCGTACACCTGCGCTCGCGTTCTGATTCCGGAAGGCGGTCCCCATGTTCTTTCGCTCGGTGAGAAACTCAGTCCTGAAAATCCCATGTCAACTTCGGAATTCCCGCTTACCCTTAATGCCGACGAATCACCTTTCCTGAAGCGAATTCTGGCTGCCCAGAAGACTGTCTTGATTTCGGACACCCACCAGGAAGAATCGTGGTCCACTTTTGGGGGACACGCGCATCTCCGCTCCTGGCTGAGCGTGCCACTGGTGGCCTCGGGACAGTACTTGGGATTCCTTTCCGTTGGACACATGGAGCCCAACCGTTTTACTGAGGATCACTTGCGACGGGCGCAATTGCTGGCTATCCCCGCTGCTGCGGCAATCCAGAACTCAAGGCTTTATGAGCGCGCTGCGATTTATGGAGAAGAACTGGAAAAACGGGTAAGGGATCTTCGCCAGGCCCAGGCCGCCCTCTTGCAAGCGGAGGAAGGACGCCGAATCTCTGAGGAGAAGTTCCAGAAGGTATTTCGTTCGAGCCCAGTCCCTTTTTCCATCACCACGGTTGCGGAAGGCCGGTTTCTGGACGTAAATGCGGCCTTCGAGCAGCGCTACGGCTACTCCAGGAATGAAGTTCTGGGCCACACTGTCCATGAACTGAAGATTTGGGAGGATCCGGCAGATCGGGCGTTTATGATCGCGCAACTCCAGCGCGGTCCAATCCGCAACATCATCACTCGCCTTCGAACCAAATCAGGCGAGGTCAAGATCACCGCTTATTCCGCAGACAAGGTCCAGTTTGATGGGCAAACATGCATCCTCGCGGTTTCAGAAGACTTGCCGGGGAATGATCGCCTGAACAATTGAGTCATCCTTAAACGTTGATCGGAAATCTGCTCGATATCCCCCGAAAGGAGCTTCTTGCGCTAGTTTCCGCTCGCAGCGTTTCCTCGTATCCTTGCCCGCACTGTCCGGAAATCCGACCGCAACAAAGAAAAATCACCACCCGTGGATAGAAGTACGCCACGATAAGGTCCCATCTTGGAACATCAAAGGATGGCGGGGTAGCAAGCATGGACAGGCCGCGGGACAACAAGTGCCGGACGACGAAAGCTTCCGCAAAGGGGAGTGCATCATCCCGTTTCGCCAAGTCCGTAAAAATGCCTCACTTCGTCCCTTGGGCAGATCGGCATGGGGACAGGAGGTTTCGAATAGGTAGGCAATTGAGACGCAGCAACCCAATTCTCGGACTAGACCAGGGGCTCCAGGCAATCTATCCCGCGCAGGAATACTCTCCAACCACGGTCTCAGGCGTCGCATTGTCCGGTTCGCCGGACGCCAGGGGATCGACTCCTCAGCAGCGCCTGTTACTCGAGACAGAACCGCGTGCTTTGCTTTCTGCCGGGAGGGCAAGGCGGCTCCCGCTGCCGCGCGCTGACATCCCGCCACCGTCTCGTATTGTCGCGCTCGGAGTTTGCCGCCTCCGCCTGGCCCGGATGTGATCTCCTCTTACCCTTCGTCTTCACTTAAGGGTGCAGTATGGGAAGGCCGGAGAGAATTCTTTCTTGGTGGGATCAGGAAGTCGATCATGCGGGAAGGCCCATTCGGGATGATGTGCGATCCGCAGCTCACGAAGTTTGGAAAGAAGCATGCCGTCGGACTCAATCACTCCTTGCCGATCCTGCACAAGCCGCCGACGTAATGGAAGACTCGGTAGCCCAAGTTTCGCGCTACCTGGATCGCATCGGCGCCCCGTTGTCGTCAACGAAGAACGGGTTGCTCTTGTTGGCCTTCTCGCGGTCGCTAGGTCGACTAGCTGCCAAGTCTCGTCGCCTTGAACCCGCCGGTGGGGCGGTTGAGCTGTCGAGTCGTGCAGTAGACCATGGCTGGAGCCGTCAAGTAGACGCGCGATTGGATCTGGAGAACATCGTTCGAAAACTCAGCGAAAGAAGCAGCACGGTCCTGGCTCTCAGAGCGGCTGGCTACAACTGGGAGGAAATTGCCCGGTTGCTCGGAACGTCAGTGGCTAAAGCTCGCAATGCCTTTTGGCGCGAAGTCAGAGAGGTGAGACGGAAGCTCCAAGTTGATGAGAAGCAGGGACATCGGATTGACCATCGTCGGTCCCAAGAGCGGTCGAAACCGGACCATTCAGAACAGGCTTGACGCTGCAAGAGCATCAAGGTGGACGCTTACTAGGCTGTGATGCCCAAATCGTCTTCCGGCTCAAATTCCTGCGCTGCAGAACTGTTTTCCTTCTTCAACTGTGCTTCGTACTCCGCTTGCTCTTTCTTGGCTTCGCGCACGGGTAGCAGTTCCATGTGGCTCGGAGGAAACACGAATGTCTGGACAAAGACCAGCCGGTCCGAGTTCAACCTTCGTCCAACGATCTCGGTACGGTGGCGTTTGCAGAACTCACAAAAATCAGCCGCGTCGATAATCTCTTTCTTGAGTCTCCCGGTCTCGACGATTCGGCACTTGAGCTGTCCGCGATCTATCCACTTTTGTACCTCTTCGGCACGGATATGAAGCGCCTCCGCCAACGTGTACTTCGTGAACCAATCCTGTCCCATGCGGCCGTTCGCACCCAGCCGCCGCAGCATGGAGTGTATTGACGCGGGTGAGCGACGGAGCAGGAGTGCCACTTCATGCACGGGATGAGACTCGATCAAGTCGAGCAGCTTCTGCTGCTCCTTGTTGGTCCACGGCCGATACGCCTGCTTCTCTCGAACACCGACCTGGCGCAGAAATCTCCGACAGGCGTCCCTGGGGTTTCCAGAGACCTCGACCAGCCTCGCGACGAGTGACTTCCAATCAGTTGGAAGGCCTTGTTGGGGTTCTTCCGAGTGCCTCCTGGCATTCAGGTAGGCTCTGGCGGTCTCTCTTGCTGCCCCCGACCAACGGAAGACTCGACGCGTCCTCGACTGGCTACCGTCCAACATATTGGTCACGATCGGGAATCCAGACCCTACAGTCCCTTCTATCTATACATGACGGCGAAACGGAAATGTATCTCACACGTAAGGCGAATTTTTTTGGCGGACATTGTCGAGATTCAGCTTCTGGCCATGCGGTTGAAAGAGACTTCTGTTTTTGCCCAAAGGAGGCTTGTGCGATAGGATGACCCGCGGACGCACGAGCGAAGATTTTGAAGGGATGAGGGAAATGAATGAATCTGGAGAAGGAACTGTTTGATGCGTTTGACCGGGTTGTACATGAAGACTATCCCAATCCCGAGCGCGTCAACTGTCCAGGACGCTCCGCCCTGCAGAAACTGGCCGCCGAACCTCAGGCCGTCCCCGACGCTTCCATATTACTTCACATCCGACAGTGTGCTCCCTGCTTCGACGAACTGAGAGAACTCCGCCGAAGGCAACCGGTTCGGCATTCCTGAAGGGTCGTCCGGCCCAAAGCAACCAGTCCGACCACGGCAGAAATCCCTCACTTCCGGACGGTTGGCAGCCTTCGTCTTGGGGCCATTTCACGGTTGCCGTGATTCGCCCCTTTACGTGTATGACTCAGATAGTCCGCGCTTCGTCTGGAGATCGCATGGTCTGGAGCGCCTTCCCCACACGCCGAAAGAGGCTTGTCTAGCCAACCGTCTGGTTTTTCCCTAGCCATCTGGCGGATGCGCCTTCCATTCTTATCCTCGATCCTGTTCTCAGAGGTCAGGAAAGGGGTTTGCAAGACATGGCCAATTCAATACTAGAGACAATTTCAAACGAATTCGCCTCTG
>Ga0307478_10001461_pt1 | contig 20369 bp, 19 predicted proteins | sample atmos_gasesECM4C_2_FD_203713 | JGI IMG/M metagenome (GOLD analysis project Ga0307478, IMG submission 203713) | Hardwood forest soil microbial communities from Morgan-Monroe State Forest, Indiana, United States - atmos_gasesECM4C_05 | ecosystem: Environmental > Terrestrial > Soil > Temperate... | reverse complement strand
TTCCAGCCATCGACACCGTTGAGCGCCGAGCGCCTCAACCGCGGAAACCGCTGGGCCAGAATCGTGGTCGCGCTCACTTCGGCCCCTCAAAAAAGACCGCCGTCGCCACGATGTTGATCACGAAGAGCGCCATGAACGAGAAGACAACGGTTTCGTTGACCGCGTTACCCACACCCTGGGGACCGCCACCCACCGACATGCCCTTGTAGCAGGCGATCAACGCGGCTGACATTCCGAAAAGGGCTCCCTTGACCAAACCCAGGATCACGTCGGACAGGCCGCAGAGGAGCGTCAGACCACCGGCGAAAGCACCGGGGGTGACGTGCTGCGCGAATACCGAGAAGAAGAACGAGCCCGCCAGGCCCACAACCGACACCAGCGACACTAAAACCGTGGCCACCACCGTCGCGGCTAACACCCTGGGCACCACCAGCGCCTGCACCGGGTTGATGCCGAGCACGCGCAGTGCGTCGAGTTCCTCGCGGATGGTACGAGAACCGAGGTCAGCGCACATCGCCGTCGCACCCGCTCCCGCGATGACGAGCACCGTCACCACTGGACCCACCTGAGTTACCGCCGCGGTCGCCGCACCAGTGCCGGAGAAGTCCGCAGCGCCGAACTCAATCAACAGGATGTTGAGGGTGAACACGATCAGGACGGTGAACGGAATCGTCAGCATCAACGTCGGAACGATCGAAACGCGCGCCACGAACCACGTCTGCAAGAGGAATTCACGCCAGGCGAACGGCGGCTTGAACATTATTACAAAGGTGTCCAACGACATCGCGAAGAAGTCGCCAACCGAACGGACGGGTTTGACGGCGCTAGACAAAGAGGTCACGTCTCACCTCCCCCGGCACTCCGCCAAGGTCTGCCCTACGCAACGAATCGGACCCCTGATCGCATGTTGCCGTTGCCATTCGATCCTCTCCCCGCGGCTCCTGTGACCCACTTGGCTCACCGGCTTTCATTGAGACTTGCGCAACACTAAGCGGCCGAGCCAATCGTTGTCAACAGTGATGTTGATAAACGGAAAATGGGCCCAACAGCACAGTGATCCTGTGAATTAGCAACCACGTTAATTCAGCCAGGGCCCGACATCTGCCGTCGCGCGGCAGCGCACCAGAGGCCATTGAAAGACTGTCGCCGTCTGGAGACCGGGGGGACGGGAGACGGCTTGTCGCGCCCGACCGTGATCAACCGCCGGCGGAGTAGCGACCAGCGCCGGCGACGCAAGTCGTAGGCGTTTCGTCTGTCGGAACGCGATGCGCCAGCAGCGCACCGGCTCGCTAACGTCAACGTCAATGTTGACTCCAAGAAAGGGGGAGGGTTTTATGGTCTCGATACCGGCATCGAAAGGATGGGAAACCATGGAGGGCTGGGGTCGATGGGGTACTGACGACGAGCGGGGTTCGCTGAACCTACTCGGTGCCGAACAGATTCGGCGAGGTATCGCCGAGGTCCGCGATGGCACGGTAATTGGGCTCGCTGCGCCCATCCGTGGGGGTCGGGGATTCGGCATCGTCGGACGACCTGCGCCCGTTCACTACATGATTCGCGACGGTGGCGACTACGCCGCGGGCATGCCTGAGCGGGCGGGCTTCGGTTTCGCCGATGACGTGATCGCACTGCCGACCCACGGCGTCACCCACGTCGATGCGCTGGCGCACGTTTGGCAAAACGCGCAGATGTACAACGGCCACTCTGCTCAGCGGGTGACCAGCCGCGGCGCAGCCCGACTCGGAATCGACAAGATGTCGCCGATCGTGACGCGCGGCGTCTTCGTCGACTCCGCGCCCGGCGGCTACCGGTCGCCGGCGGATCCGATCCACGTCGCCGAACTGCAAACACTAGTGGCCGACAGCGGTGTCGAGCTCGCGCCTGGAGATGCGCTGCTGATCCGGACCGGCTGGCTCGAGGCCGCGGCCACCGGAACCGCCGACGGAACACAATGGCCAGGCCTGGATCAGGATTGTGCCGAGTGGCTTGCGCGTTGCGACGTGGTCCTGGTCGGGGCCGACAACGTTGGCGTGGAGTCCTTTCCGTCGTCCGACCCCGATTGCCAGGTCCCATTGCATGTCAAGCTGCTGCGCGGCCACGGCGTGTACTTCTCGGAACTGATGGACCTCGACCAACTGGCCGCGACGAAGCGCGCGACCTTCCTCTTCGTGCTGGCTCCGCTGCCCTTGGTCGGTGGTGTCGGCAGCCCCGTCGCCCCGGTGGCCGTCCTGTGAGCACGACGGCTGATTCCTCCGGCGCACCGACGGTGACGCGCACCAAGACGATGCAGCTCACCGCTATCGGCCCCGAGCAGTACCGGCTTTATGCCCGGCTCAACGACATCTCACTGCACGGGGACTATGGCGCTGACGACTCTGGGGACTCTTCGGGCAGTCACGTTATTCACGACTTCGTCGTGGAAGCCCGCTTGGAGGGCCCACAACTGGTCATCGCCGAACTCGACGTTCAGGCGCAGGCGCACCCCTACCGACAATGCCCGGCGGTACTCCCCAGTTGTCAAGCGCTGGTCGGCATGTCGCTGGCCAGCCGGTGGCGCGGGACGGTATTCGAGATACTCGGAGCGACGGCCGGCTGCACCCACGTCACGACTCTGCTGCTAGGGCTCGCCGAAGCGCGCACGATGGCCTTCTTCCTGCAGATGAATGCGCGAGAAGCATATTCCGAGCAGACCCGCTCAGATGGCCGCTGGACCGCCGCAGGGCTCGATGTCGCCCCCAGCATCGTCGATGCCTGCCACGCGCTGAGCAGCACCGGTCCCGTCATCGACGAAGCCAGAACAGTCGCGGGACGCCACCCCGTCGACCGACCGCATCGTTAATGCCGTGGATTCCCAAGGCATCTGGCGTCGGGACGGAGAGGCCCTTAACGGGTCAGCGGCCCGGCTGGCTGACGGCGCCTCGGCGCTAACTCGCCGATTCACGGCGCGAGCGGTTGCTCGTCGCCGGGCACGATCATCGGATTACGCTCACTGACGCGCCAAGACCGTGACAGCTGAAATACCGACGCTGTAACCGCCGACGTTGTGCTGTAATCCATAGCCTCGCCGCAGCGGGACCTGCCGGGCGCCGGCTTCCTCACGCAGCTGGGTGTACAGCTCGGACAGTTGCGCCACACCAGTCGCGCCAATGGGGTGTCCCTTGGCCAGTAATCCCCCGCTGGGGTTGACCGCGATGCGGCCGCCGATGCGTGTTTCGCCCGCCTCAATCGCCTTGCCGGCGGTGCCCTCCGAACACAGACCGAGGTCTTCGTAGTTGATTAGTTCTACCCCGGAAAAGCAGTCGTGGACCTCAGCCAGATCGAGATCGGCGGGTGCGATTCCCGCCATCTCGTAGGCGCGTCGACCGGCGAGACGGCTGCACTCCCAGCCGGTGAAGATCTTCTTCTCGTGCAGGTACAGCGGATCGGTCGCCAGACCGAAACCCGCAACCATGATGGGCGTGTCGGTGAACTCGTCGGCGAGTTCGGCCCGACAGAGGATGATCGCGGCCCCGCCGTCAGACTGCGGGCAGCAGTCCAGGACGTGGAACGGATCGCACACCATGGGACTGGCAAGTACCTCGTCAACCGTGATCAGTTGATTGCGTTGCGCCTTGGGATTCAGACTGGCGTTCGCCCAGTTCTTCTCGGCAACCAGCGCCAACTGTTCGGCCGTGGTGCCGTACTCGTGCATGTGACGGATCACCTGGATAGCGAACAGCGTCGTCGCCGTTCCGCCGTAGGACAAGACGGGATGACCCATGCGGCCGGATTCCAACAGGCTGTTCTTGGTTGAGCGTTCTCGAAGTTTCTCAGCGCCGACCACCACGGCGACCTCGGAGACCCCTGAAGCCACTGCAAGGCAGGCCTGCCGGAAGGCGTCGCTACCGGTAGGGCACCCATTTTCTATTCGCGTCGCGGCTATTCCGGGCATCCCGATTGCGTTGGCCAGTGTTGCCCCCGAGGGGATTTCATTGCCCTGCAGCGATCCCATCACATTGGCGAAATAGGCCGTGTCGATGCGCTCCGGCGCGATGCCCTTATCGACGCTGTCGAGCGCATTGACGAATGCTTCGGCCGCCAACTGCTCGAGACTCAGCTCGAAGAGCTCACCGAACTCGGTCATACCTGCGCCGACGACAGCTACCTTGTTCCAACCCGTCATGTCCGTGCTCCTACCCATCACGCCTGGAAATATTCATCTGATTCTCGAGCATCTACGTACTCGCTGCGGCAGACCCGACGCGCTCGGCGCCGGGGTCGCTGGAGAGGTACTTCATCCCGTAGGCGGTGATGCCGTCGCGCTGTGTGAATGCGCGCAATCCAAGCCTGACCGGATCACCGATCGCGACGTCCTCCCGACGCGTCTCCGCAGGCATTGGTGCCCAGTACTTGAATCCGTTGGTCAGCTCGCCTAAGACGAAGACCATGGTCTTGGGGAATCCGTTGGGCAGGAAACGATTTTCCATACTCGCGTAGACATGCCCTTCGCGCGGCAACTCTTGCGGGATCCACCTGCGAGCGTGGCAGTTCGGGCATATCGGACGTTGGCTGGGCGGCAACGCCAGATAACCGCACCCTTCGCAGCTGGCTGCCTCCAGGCGTAACAGGGACGCCCAGTTACGGACGAAGAACGGCGACTCCAAGGGAAATGACAGTTGCGGCCCCTCAGATACCGACGGTGCGGGCGCGCGCACCACAGCGGACTCATACCAGGTGAAATGGCGCTGTGCGGCGGCAGGGACGCTGAGCTCGACGATGACCGACTGACCCGACCCGGCGGCGTAGAGCAGTCCACAACCATTGGATGGACGGTGCAGGACGGCATCCACGATCGCGGTCAATGGTCCGGAGACACCGCGATCGGCGTCGGCGATGCGGGGCTGCGCCGATGTCGGATCCTGGCCGCGCAGCGCTGTCCACAATTCGCGGGCGTCAACCGTCGACGGCGCCGAAACATAGAGTTGCGAGACGTCGCCGAGGTTGGCCCCGATGTCTTGGCTCACGATCTGGGCAGTGAGCCCGTGGTATCGGTGCTTTAGGAAGCGAAAGTCCGGTTCCTTGGCCGACGTGTCGGACCCAGTCCATCGCTCGTGGGTCAACTCCGACGCTCGCGCCACCTCCCTAACCCTTATGGCGTGGTCCGGATCACTGCCCGTCGGCACGCAAATAAGGGCGGCTGCGGCTGCTGAGTACCGACCTCCAGCCGCCTCGGCGGCGATCACCAAGGTGGTCGAATCATGGGCAGCCTGCAGCGCTGCTAGACCGCTCAGCGCGTCGGCGCCGGCCATCGAAACGACACGGACGGTGTTGGGCAGTCCAAGGGCCTCTCGGACGACGTGCGCGTTGACGGCGCTATCGGCATCGGCGCCGCTCTGGTGCAGTGCGACGACTAGTGCGTCCACGGCGGAGGTGTTGGAATTCCAGCACTTCAATGCACGCGCGCCGGCTTCGACAGCCATCGTGACTGCATCTTCATCGGCGGCGCACACCCGTCGTTGTCTCTTGCGGGTTAATTGTGTGCAGCTTGGGATGTAGACGGCTCCGGCAGTGATGGTCGCTGTCGGACTGTACTGGCGTGTCGTCATGGTTCCTCCGAGGTGTTGGCGGGAGTAACTAGGTGTGGGCGCCCAATGTGTGAGTCCGACACCAGGGACGGTGACGGGGCGAGCCAAGATCGCGCCGTGATGGCTGATTTGCCGGACGAATCCCAGCGGCTGTCGATGTCGGTGCGATTCCCGCGTGGCCCCACTCTCGTATAGAACCCGTATCCCCCAATGAAACTCGTCGCGACGAAGTGATTGCGCATCGACCCGACGCCCTCAAAATCGGTGACCAACTCAGCACCGGCACCAAACGTCACCTGCGGGTCACGCTCCCACCCGATACCGACGGAGAGCAAGCCCACATGCGCCATCTCAAATCCGACGCCATCTCACACCACTCCCTTCACCCCTCCAGCACACCGAACCACTGACAACCATGCGCAAGATCACGCGACGCCGAAGTTGTCACGGCAGGAGCATGCACGGTGCGATCGACCGCGTCATAGCACCCATATTCGTCAACCGGATTCGATCTGTCAACATTACTGTTGACGCATCTAGAATTTAGCGTACCTCTCAACTCCACGTCGGCAACGCCAGAGCATTATCTGGTCAACAGCCGCAGAACGAGCCCGGCGACGGCTACCGCCAAGATTGTCACCGCGCCAAGTAAATCGAACGTTTAGCGCGCAGGGTGCGCCGCGACGGCAAGCACGAAATAAGCGACTACCCCGATCGACGCGGCGACTCCGATCGGCCACCAATTCAGGCCAAGCAGGATGCCCACCGCGCCCGCGGCCTCACACACTGCGAGCATCCAGATACATCGCTCGGGAAAGCCGACTGCCACGACCGTGGCCTCACTTGGGGCCAGCTCGGCCCGCCATTTAATCGAGCACGAAGTGAAAGTCGGTGATGCGCCCCTGGGGATTGTCGGAGAATTCGACGGACACACGCTTTTCGTTGAACAGACGTTCTCCCGCGGCATCAACATCGGACAGGTCGATGCCGCGGATGAAGTTCAGGATTGCCGAGTCGGCGCCGTCGAGCGTGACGAAGCCGATCGCCAATGGCGGTTCCGGTAGGCCGGGAAACTGCGTTTGGATGATGGCGAAGGCTTCGATGGTGCCGCTGAGACCGACCTGCTCCCACTCCCCCGTCTCGACGTAGCAGGCATCGCAGTAGGACCGTGCCGGAATCAGCAAGCGCTCACACGATGGACAACGTCGGCCCAGGATCTGCTGGTGATCGCGCAGTTCGGCGAAGAAGCGGCTAGCGGTCTCGCCGGCAAAGTATTGATAGTCGAAGTTCCAATTGCCTGGCAGGATCAGCAGGTCGTCTGGGTTCATGGCACGTCACTTCCGAGGATGCAGACCGTTGAGAACTGTGTTGCCCCACCTTGACCGGTAGCAAGGGCCAATCGGGCGTCGGACACCTGACGATCGCCGGCGTTACCGCGAACTTGCAGAGCGGCCTCCGCAATGCGCACGAGCGCGGTCGCGGAAACGGGATTAGCCGCCTGAGCACCACCGGATGGATTGATCGCAATGGGGGCGTCTGCGGTGATGACCTTATCGACGAACGAGCGGTTGGCATCGATATCACATAAACCGAGGGCCGGATAAGCCATCGCCTCGATGATGGCGAAGGGGGCCTGAAGTTCGAGCAGGTCGAGCTGACTTAGCGGATCGGTAACCCCCGCCTGGCGGTAAGCCACTTGTGCCGCACGCCGCAACGGCACCATCTCGATGAGGCTGCCCTCCGCGCGGTGCATTCGATCACCCATGGAGTAGGTATCGCTGAACGCCCCGGTGCCATGTATCCAGGCGGTGTTACGCGAGCGTGCAATGTCGCCGCGCGCAACCACCACAGCACAGGCTCCTTCTGAGATCGGACAGGCCTCATAAAGGTGGATCGGCCACGCCAGAACGGGTGATGCCAGCACGTCTGCCACGCTGCGGGCCTTGGCGCCGATCACCAGCGGGTTGCGAGTGGCCTGCGTGAAGTTGCGCGAAGCGATCCCAGCCCAATGCTCGCCAGTAAACCCATCCCGGTTCATCAGCATGGTCGCCCGCAGCGCGGCCATGGTGATCGTGGTCAGCACGAAATCCTTCTCGTAGATTGGATCGAAGATGGTGTTGAAGATGCTCTGCGCTGTCGCCGCCTGACCCATCCGCTCCAAGGCAACCACCAACACGACGTCCGCCCGCCCGGCGTCGATCCACGTCTTCGCCGCCAACAGGGCCGACGAGCCCGTCGCACCTCCGGTGTTGACGTGGATGTACGGCTTGCCGGGCATCGCAATGGCCGCCTTATCGATATCGCCGATCCCACTCAACGCGTCGGGCGCGACTCCTCCGATCACGGCGCCGATGGCATCTGGCTCGAGGCCGGCATCCGACAGCGCCTCCAGGATGGCCGTTCTGGCCAGCTCGCCGGCCGACTTATCAGAATTGCGTTTGCGGTAGGGCGTCTGCCCGACGCCGATGATGCCGACGGGATCGCTCATCGCGCCTCGATGATCACGGCGGCGGCCGTCTGATCGGCCACGGCAGAACCGCCCGCTACCAGCGCAATTGCCGGGCGTCTGGATGTTTGGGCATCCAAGTGGCGCAGCGCATCCACCATCCGGAGCAGACCCCGGCACGGGTAGCAGTCGCCCGCCGCCGCACCGCCGGCGTGGTTAATCCAGGCGTTGTCGGCGTAACAGTCCAGACCGGTTCCGGGTGCGGCCAATCCCGCGGCCTCCAGCAGCATCGCCTCATCGAACAGCGTCGCGCCGCCGAGCTCGGCGACCGTGAGCTCCGCCGGAGTGCGACCCGCCCCGGCGAAGGCGTCGGCGATCGCCCTCCGCGCCCCGTCGAACTGGGCGATCTGGCGGTCGCCGATGCGCGCGGGATCGGTCCCATGACCAATACCGGTGATCACGTGCGGGCCTTCGATGCCGAGGACGACTGCGGCCACCGCATCCGACGGCAGTCCCGATTCGTCGGGGCGGAGCGGAAAAACCGCCTCGCACGGAGCTGCGCGCAGTGGCCGCTGGGTGCTGGCTTCGGCCCTGCGCCGCCGCTCCGTCGCCGCACGCTCGCGGGCCGGACAGTCGTGCAACCTCAGGTAGGCCGATGCCCGCAACGCGGACACCGCACGGTCTGAGAGTCCGAGCGGCTGTTCGGTCACGGGATCGAACGCGACGCGAGACGACCGCTCCACATCGCCTTCGCTGACCCGGCCCCACGCCGCAACGACGACCTTGCCGGCTTCGCCGGCCTGGATCCTGGCCGCCGCCAACGACACCGCCACCAGCCCGTCATCTGAGACGCGAATTTCGTCGCGCAGATACGCGCCAGCCGCCGGTCCGGTGATCATGCTGGACAACGACCGACCGTCTATGAGGTCGTGAGCAGCGATCACCACACCGTCCACGTCGTTCATCGTGCAACCGGCCGCGCGCAGTGCTTCGGAGACCACCCCGAAGATGAGCTCAGGCAACGAGCGACGCGCGTCGGCTTCGCCGACAGACGACGCATACCCCTCGATACAGACCGAAGTGGCGGCGCGGGCAGGCACGGCTCCACCCTGGCAGAAGAAACTCAGGACGTCAACACATCCGTTGACACCGCTGCAGGCTGTCGACCCGCTAACATCCTGGTATGGCCAAGAGTGAGATCGGGCGGCGGCGGACCGCCGCGCTCAGGGACGGCGGCGAAGGCTACGCGCAGAGACGAAAGGACATCATCGCCGCGGGCGCGAAGGTGTTCAGGGAACGCGGGTACGAGGCCGCCAGCCTGCGCGATGTCGCCGAAGTCATGGGCACCGACCGCGCTTCGCTGTACTACTACGTGGCGAGCAAAAACGAACTGTTCCAACTGGTGACCCGCAACGCGATCGAAGAGGTGGTGACCGCGGCCGAGGCCGTGCGCAAAGAGCACTCCGACGCGGTCACCCGCCTTCGTAAGCTCATCGTCACCACACTGACGAAGTACGACGACCACTACCCGTACATGTTCGTCTTCATCCAAGAAGACATGACTCGGATTGACGCCGCGTCGCAGGATGAGGTGTGGGCCCGCACGATCATCGAACTGTCACACCGCTTCGAGGTCGCGCTCCTAGGCATCATTGACGACGGTCTGACCGAGGGAGTGTTCGCGATCGGCCACCGACACATCGCCATGAATTACGTCATCGGTGCCATCAACTGGACCCACCGCTGGTATCACGCTGGAGGGCAGTTGTCCGGTGAGCAGCTTGGCGTCGAAATGGCCGATCTCATCGTGGGCGGCCTGAGCGGCGCGCACCGCAGCAACGCCTAGAGCGGCGGCGCTATGGGGCGCCGATGATGCTGGTCAGCCCGCTGGAGTCGTAACGTGTGGACGCCAACTCGGTTTCCGGGAGAGCGACGTGAGCCAAATCTGCCTTGATCAGCAGCGCCAAAAACCTTGAGTACAAACGGCAATCGAGCAACGAGCCACCGGCCAGCCAGAAATTCTCCTGCCCGGTGCGCTGCCACATGTTGCTCATTACGTAGTTGTCGTCGAACCCCCACACGGTCCCGACCCGCTCTGCCACGGCCTCGCCGAGCGCGTCGCGAATCCCCTCCTGCTGGTCGCGGTAGCCGGTAGCCAACACGACGACATCGAAGTCGCAGGTGCTGCCGTCGCGCGTCTGCAGACCGCTGGGGACGAAGGTCTCGAACTCGTCGTGCTGCATCAGGGCGATCTCACCAGCGGCGATGAGCTCCGAGCAACCCACGTTGATGTAGTACCCGCCGCCGCGTCGGAGGTAAAGCATGTGAAATCCGGTCCGGTCGGGACCCGTGTCGAGTTTGAAACCGCGTGCCTTGAGTCCGTCAAGCAAATCGCGGTCGAGCTCCGTTGTCTTCTTGGTCAAGTACTGATAGCTGTTCTGCAACACCGGAAACGGGATCGCCGCGGTGACCAGGTCCACATCGTCTGCTGGGGGGCCCTCGGAATAGACGGCATAGACGAGTGTCCCGCCGGGAACCAAGCTGACCACACAGGTGGGACTGCGCTGCATCATCGTCACCGCGGCACCGTTGCTGTGGAGATCCTGCGCCACGTCGTGCCCACTGGTGCCGGTGCCGATCACCAACGCTTTCTTACCGCTGAATTCGTTGCCACCCAAAAAGCTGCTGGAATGTATGACAGGTCCGTCGAAGTCGGCCAATCCCGGCAAATTGGGGATGTTTGGTACGCCGCTGGTACCGCCGGAGGCCCACACCAAGTGCGTAGCCCAGATCACGTCGATGGATCCGTCGCTGCGGCGCACACGCGCCGACCATTGCTTGGCGGCCTGGTCGAAGTCGGCCCCGAGGAACTGCGTGGAGGTCCACACGTTGAGTTCCATGAACTCTGCGTAGGCCTCCAGCCATCCGGCGAGTTTGTCCTTCGGCACGAATGCCGGCCAGCTGTCCGGAAACGGCAGATAGGGAAGGTGGTTGGACCACACTTCGTTGTGCAGCGTCAGCGAGTGATATCGATTGCGCCAATTGTCGCCAACTGCCGCGTTCTTCTCCACCAGCAACGTCTTGACTCCCAGCTGAGAAAGCCGCGCTCCCAATGCAAGTCCAGCCTGACCCGCACCCACCACGAGCACCTCCGGGTGATCACCCGCCCGTTCCTGGGCCTTGCGGCGTTGATCGGCCCAGTTGTCACCGGCGAAACTGTGCGAATACTCCAGACCGCTGGGGCGCCGCGCGCCGACGCCCTCCTCCAACCCCGCCAACTCCTGCAGCGTGGTCAGCAGAATCCAGAGGCGGGGATTAGCAGGGTCGGCCTCGTCGTGCAGCAGGCGGACGAATCCGGTACCGGTGCCGACGGAGGTGTCGAAGTCGAAGTACGCCTCAATCACCCACTTTGCCGACCGACGCACCAGTCGGGGCGCCGTACGGCCTTTAGCCTGCCGCACCCCCTTCGGCGCCGTGCCATCGATCGTGGCCTCCAACGCCCGGGCTATGTCAGGCTTTTCACCGAAGGTGCGGTAACCACCGGTGAAAGCCAGAACGTCTTTCCAGTAGCTGTCGTCGTCGAACAGATCCACCAGCTCGCCGACCGCGCGACGCTCCAAGACATCGCCGAAACGCTCCAGCCAGGCGGCATAGATCTTGACGATGTCGACAGCAATCTCTATGTCGATGACGCTCATGCTCGACTCACTTCTCTCCCGCGGACACAATGCCGTCGATACAGGTCCTTTGAATCCATTGAACGGCATGACCTAACGTTCGTCAACACTAACGTTGATTGATTGGTCTGAATCGCGGCGCACCCGTGACGCGTGACACATTGAGGGTGGAGGACCAAGACCGTCCCCGACTGCGCAACGAGCGGATTAAGCAAGAGACTGTGCTGAAGAACCTTGCGTTAACACTCACGTTGACAGCAGTTTGAAGCTGAATCAGCAACAGCCCTTTGCCGTGCCGGCGGGCGTAGTCGAAGTGTCGAAAAGCGGCGAAGACAACCTAGCTCCTCGACGCGACGAGCATCAGCGGTGATTGGACAATCGTCCGAAAGACTCGCGATGGCGCGACAGGTCGCGGTTCATCGACCGATCGGTGGCTCGGCGGCGGAGTCCCACGTGTCAGCGGTTACTCCCTCGCTGCGGAGTTGATGCTTCGCGATCCTGGCGGTGGGGGTCCGAGGCAGGTCGGCGACGGTTCGTACATAGCGGGGTATTTGAAACTTCGGAATGCGGTCGCGGCAAAAGTCGATCAGCTCAGCGGGATCGAATGCCGCCCCGTCGCGGGGCACCACAACCACCATGATCTCGTCTTCGCCCATCTCCGAGGGCACCGCCACCATCGCACACTCCTCGACGGCGGGGAACCTCCCCACAGCTGTCTCGACCTCCCACGACGACACCATTTCCCCTTTACGGCGTACGGCGTCCTTCTTACGATCGACGTAGAACAGGTACCCGTCGGCGTCGAGGTAGCCCAGATCGCCGGTGTGAAACCAACAGCCCCGGAACGCCTCGATGGTGGCTTGTGGCTTGCGCCAGTACTCGGTCATCATCGTCCAGGGGATCCGCGGTCGAGTCACGATCTCCCCGGTTACTCCCGCCGCCACCGGATTGTCCCGCTCGTCGACCACGGCGACCTCGGTGGTCAGGCTCGCCCTACCCGCCGCACCCCGCAACGGCGGCAGCACCGGGGTCTCGCGGTGGTGAACTATCGCCGGCAAGGCGTTCTCGGTCATCCCGTAGGCGTAGACAACCTTGCATCCGAATCGCTCTTCCCACTCATCCCAGATATCCAGCGGTATAGGTACCCCGAACGCCACGGTGGCCTGATGATCCCTGTCTAGCGGGCTGGGGGGCTGATTCCATAACGACACCGCCATGGACCCGATGAAGTTGAACGCCGTCGCGCCAACGTCACGCAGCCGGCCCCAAAACCGGCTCGCGCTGAACCGCTGATCCATCGCCAACGCAGCCCCCGCGGATATCGCGGAAAGCACTGAGTACACCTGCGCATTGATGTGAAACAGGGGTAGGCAGGTGTAGATGACGGTGTCCGCGTCGTACCCACAGTGGTCGGCATGCAGGAACGCAGCCGCCAAATACTGGCCGTGTGGCAGGACGCAACCTTTGGGTGTCCCCGTCGTGCCCGACGTGTACAAAATCGTCGCGGGGTCCTCGATGCGAACCGACACTGCCGGTGCACTCACCGTCGTTTCGGCCATCAGCGCGTCCAGGGATTCCAGCTGCGGCAGTGTGGACGCGCCGGGCATCGCGCCCCTGACCACAACGCGTTTGATCGACAAGTTCCCCGCGACCATCTCGACACGCTCGACGAACTCAGCGTCGATGATCAAGGCGGCGGCCTCGGAGTCGTTCAGCTGATAGAGCAGTCCCTCGCCGATATGCGCGGAATTGATCGGAACTAACACCCCGCCGAGCAGAACGATGCCGAACCACACCCTGAGCCAGTCCGGCGAGGTGGCCATCATGACCGCGACGCGGTCCCCTTTGGCGATGCCTTGCTCAGACAATGCATGCGCGACCCGGCAGGCGTCGTCGAACATCTGTCCATAACTGATCGACTGGCCCTCCCATTCGAGCAAGGGGCGGTCGGGATGCTCACCTGCACGCGCCGCCAACAGCGCGCCGACACTTTCATATTGCTGAATGGCCGTTGCTAAGTCATGCGTTTCCACGACGTCCGCCCTGCCTGCTTTCGTGGTGTTGGTGAGGGTGGTTAGCTGTGGGCGCCCAGGACGTGGGTGAGCGCGGTGGTGAGTTCGACGCCGGGGTCGGCGACGCTGGTCATGGCGCGCCAGCCGACGTGGTTGTCTGGGCGGACCAGGATCGCGCCGTCGTCGCTGATTTCCCGGACGGCCTGCCATTGGCCGTCGGTGTCGGTGTAGTCGCCGTTGTCGCCGATGGACACGGCTTTGACGCTCACGCCCAAGCCTTTGCCAACCCGCTCGGCCACGTCGCGCCACGGGCCGCCGTCGGCGCCGGTGATCAACACGAACGACGGCTCGGTCGGGGTCAGGTCGTGGGTGGAGATCCGGCCCCGCTCGGCGGACTCGATCCAGGCGTGCGGCAGCCGGTGACCGGGGCGGGTGGTGGGCACATAGACAAGGCCCACGGGGTCGCGCGGCGGGGGCTCCGTGCCGTCCGGGACCAGAGCGCCCGCGCTGTAGGAATAGCCGATCTCGCGGTCGTGGGCCTGCGTCTCGATGTGGTGAGTGCGGAACACCTGGTCGGCGCGGGCGCGCGTCCATTCGCCCGTCGGGGTGTCGGCGAACAACGTCTCGAACGCGGCTTTGGACTGCTCCAGCGGTGCGCCCCGGGTCAGGCCCAGGCCGGCGTCTAACACCGCGTGGTTCATGAAGGTATGCATCGCCCAGTCCACGTTGGCGCGCCCGACCTCGCGGCGCTCGGGCCCATAGGTGTCCAGCAGCGCCGGTGAAACGCCTTGATTGAGCACCAAAGCCAGTTTCCAGGCCAGGTTGTGGGCATCACCGAAGGCGGTGTTCAACCCCAGACCGGTGGTCGGAGGGTGGCGGTGCGCGGCGTCACCGGCAATGAACACCCGCCCGACCTGATACTTATCAGCCAGGACGGCTTCGAGCACCCAGTGATTGATCCCGTGCACCTCCAACTCCAAATCCGGGAGCCTGAGCAGTTCCCTGACCCGGGGCACCATGGCCCGGTCGTCCTTGCGGGCCGGGTCATCAGCGCCGAACGCGAATTGGATCACCCACTCCTCAGAATGCTTGCCCCAGGTCGGGCCCAGCACCGCCATCGCACCACTGCCCAGCACATCACCCACCCCCTCAGGGTTGGTGAAGAACGTCAACAACATGTCGTCGTCCCACCACTGCGACAGATCCGCGCTGAAATGCACCCCCACCATCTCCAACAACCCGGTCGGGCCCTGCACCTCAATCCCGAACGTCGGACCGACCAACCGGCCGGCATCCGCACCCACCAGATACTGGGCGTTGACCCGAAACACCTCCCCGTTGTCGTTGTTTTCCACCAACGCGGTGACCCCGTCGCGGTCCTGGCTAACGTTGGTCACCAAATGATTGAACAACACACTCGACGGCGCCCGATCTGCCGCGCAGCGTCGCAACAACGGCTCCAACCGGATCTGCGGCAAATTACCCGATAACACCGGTGAATCGGCCTCATACCGCGCCCGCAACGATCCCCCACCAAATGCCTCCATCGTCTGAAACACCCGACGATCCAACGGCCCATCCCCACCCAGCGACGTCATCCACTGCACCCGGCCCATCTTGTCGATCGGCGCGCTGGCCGCCCGAATGGCGTCGACGATCCCGTGCTGACGGAAAATCTCCATCGTCCGCTGATTGAGATAATGCGCCTTCGGTTTACGCGAGGTCCCCTCCCGGCGCTCACACACCAAATGCTCGACACCTAGATTGGACAAAAAGATCGACAAAGACAGCCCACACCCGCCGCCACCCACAACAAACACGGGCACATTGATTTCACGCATGACAGAGCTAATCCTTTGTAGAAGTCCTGGGTATGAAGTGATTGCGCATCGACCCGATGCCCTCAAAATCGGTGACCAACTCATCACCGGCGCTCAAGGTCACCTGCGGGTCACGCGTCCACCCGATACCCGACGGTGTGCCGGTGAAGATCAGATCCCCCGGCAATAACGGAAGCACCGTGGACAAATACGCCACCAATTCGGCAACCGAAAAAATCATGTTCTTGGTGCGGTCACCTTGCATCGGCTGACCATTGAGCCGACACCCCAACGCGATGTCGTTAGGGTCGTCGAGTTCGTCGGGGGTGACCAGATACGGACCGATCGGGGCGAACCCGGAAAACGACTTCGCCAGCGAAAACTGTTGCGGCGGCGCCCCGGACAGCTGCAGACGCCGATCGGACAGATCCTGCCCACCAGTTAGACCCGCCACGTAATTCCACGCCTGAGCTTCCGGAATCCGATAGGCGCGCCGACCCATCACGACGACTAGTTCAGCCTCAAAATCGACTGCATCAGAAGGCAATTCGATATCAGCGAACGGCCCCGTCACACTCGCCGGGAATTTGGTGAAGATCATCGGCTTGTCGGGGACCCCAAGACCGCCCTCCTCAGCGTGGTCCTGATAGTTCAAACCCACCGCAAAAACCTGCCGAGGCGCCGGCACAGGGGGGCCGACCTCGGCCTCCTCGATAGAGAACCTCGGGTAATCACCAATGCCCGACGCCCAGGAACAAAACTCCGACCAGCGTTCATAAATCGATCCGAGGGCGGCCCCAAACGCCGCCTCTACATCGACACCCTCACCCGGCCCGACCAACACCGCCGCGCGCCCCCGATAATTCAACAGTCGCATGCGCTCAAGACCTCGCTGAGGCGAAGTCTGCCAACGCAGCCCCGAACGCCTCCATCACCGCCGGTCGCGGCGGCCCCGCCAACGCCCATGCCCGCGTCGACACCACCGCCAGATCCACGCCCTCGCGGCGCGCCTGAATCATCCGCTCAGGATCAAAGGTCGGCCCCGCGGCATCAGCGGTGTACTCAGGACCCATCATGTATTCGATTGACGCCTCCGGAGTCGGAAAATTATCCACCTGCAACTCAATGAAATTGCCATCCGGATCCAGGTAATACATCGACGTGGTAACCCCGTGCTGGGCGCACACATCTGGCACTACCCCACCGGCCGCCAGCCTCGAGTAGTGCTCCAACAGGCCGTCGATCGAGGCGAAGGTGTAAGCGGAGTGATGCAGTCCCGCCGCCATAGGCGACTTGTTCTCCAGCGGAAATGGCGGCTGGGTGAACGCCACCCGGTGATGCTCCTCATCGAACGTCATCAAACACGACTCATCAGTCTCAAACACCACATGAGCACCCAGAACTCGCCCATAAAAGTCCCGCATCTCCGCTAACCTGCTGGTCTGCAACACCACATGCGCCAACTTCAAATCCGACGCCATCGCTCTTCGCTCCCTTCACCGTCGGCCACACCGAAATCGATGCGCCGACACCGTCGCACCAAACCATCCGAGCGCCTCCGTGACACCTAACCCTTCGGCCACGTTGCCCGCTCATTCACAATGCGGCACCGATGTGCGATCGATCACGGTCACGGCCTCATCCTTGCCCAGAACATCGGATCTGTCAACGCAGTTGTTGATTCAACGACCTGATTTTTCGCGCCAGCCACATGGGCGACACATTCGCGATCAAGCCCACCCGGAAACCACCGCCGTCAACGCAGCTGTTGACACGAGAGGGTAAGTCGCTTGAAGATGGAAATGCCACAGCGGTATCGCTTGCGGGTCCACCGGTCGCGCACGAAGAACGCGCTTGCCACCCCGACCAAGGAGCACATGTGCCCGAGTCGTCTCAAACCCTGTCCCCCGACCTCGACGACCTTTTAAGCTTTGAGGCCGTCAACGAGCCACGCACCTTCTACAAGCGCCTCCGTGACACCGATCCCGTCTATTGGAACGCTCGCTGGAACGGGTGGATCCTCACCGAGTACGAGGACGTCGCCGCCGGCTTCCGCGACCACGACCGACTGTCCTCAGACCGGTTCGAAGGCCCGTTCGCAAAAGACCTCACCGGGTCGGCGGAGCGCTACCAGCAGCTCATCGACTTCATGAACAAATGGATGTTCACCAAGGACCGCCCTTACCACACGCATTTGCGGTCCCTGATCAACACCGCGTTCACCCCCAAGAGCGTCGAGGTGCTGCGACCGCGCATTCGGGAACTGGTGCGCGAACTGGCCGAGCCGCTGCGGGACCGCGAGACCGTGAACTTCCTTGGCGAATTCGCCTTCACCTTGCCCGTTGTGGTGATCGCCGAATACCTCGGGGTGCCCGCGGAGGGCCGCCATCAATTACGCCAATGGTCTGAGGATCTGGGCGCGGTGATCTTCTTTGAAGGCCAGAACCCGAACCGATTCGAAACCGGCGCGCAGGCGATGCAGGGCCTGGTCGATCTGATCCGCCCGATCGTGCGTGCCCGCGCCACCGAGCCACGCGACGACTTGATCTCCGGCATGGTGCACGCCGACATCGACGGCGAACGGTTCACCGAGGACGAGATCATCGCCAACGTCGTTCTCATGGTGTTCGCCGGACACGAGACCACGATGAACCTGCTTTCTAACGGTGTGGTGGCCTTCGACATGTTTCCCGGTACCTGGCAACAGATCGCCGAAGACCCGCGTATGGTCCGCACCGCAGTCGAAGAAGTACTGCGGTTCGACGGGCCGATCCGCGGCCTCGCGCGCTGGGCCAGGGAAGGATTCGAATTGCGCGGCAAACAGATCAGGAAGTTCGACCGGCTGCTTTTGGTTCAGCATGGCGCCAACCACGATCCGAAGTTTTTCGAGCGGCCCGAGCAGTTCGACCCCGCACGTTGGCCCAACAAACACCTCGGGTTCGGCCAGGGAATACATACCTGCCTGGGGGCGCCGCTGGCCCGGCTGGAGGCTCAGGAGGCCTACGCATACCTCAGCGAGGAGTTCTCCGGCATCGAGGTGCTGACCTCCGATCTGCGGTACAACAAGACGTTGTCCTCCCGCAGCCTGCAAAGCCTCGACGTCCGGTTTCGCCAGCGATGAGCGAGCACTCCCGGATGCGTGCGGTTGTCGACCCCGACCTGTGCGCGAGCGCGTCCCAATGTGTACTCAAGGCGCCCAGCGCATTTCACCTCGACGCCAAGGGAGTCTCGGTGTTCGACCCGCACGGTCAATGGACCGACGCCGAGTTGACCAAGGCCGCCGATGCCTGTCCGATGGCGGCTATCGAACTCATCGACGCCGAGGACAGCGATTAAGGATCCACGCAATCACAGATCGAGCACCAGTTTGCCGCCCGCACAGCGCGATACACAGATCATCATGGTGTCCCCGGCGGCCCTCTGCTGGGCATTCAATACCGAGTCGCGGTGCTCGGGTATGCCCGCGAGCACCGCGGTCTCACAGGATCCGCAAGTGCCTTCCTCACACGACGATGTCACGAACGCCCCCGCCTCCTCGGCGGCGGCCAGAATGGACACGCCAGGCTCGACCGTCAGGGTGACACCGGTTTGGGCGAGTTCGACCTCGCATTCGCGGTCGACGATGTCGGGCTCCGCGGGGCGCGCCGAGAAGCGTTCGATCCGCAGGTCACACGCGACCTCAGTGGTGCACTGCCGTTCGGCGGCCGCCAGAAGCGGCTCCGGCCCGCAGCAATACAGCTTGGTCCCTGGCGGTGCCGCGGTCACGAAGCCGGCCAGGTCCAGCAAGCCGAATTGGTCCTCGGGCCGAATCAGCACCTTGTCGCCATAGTTTGATACCAGTTCGTCCACGTACGCCATCGACGAGGCGCGGCGGCCGCCGTAGAGCAGCCGCCATGGAATACCTGCCCGCTCCGCGGCGGCCACCATCGCGCGGATCGGGGTAATGCCGATCCCTCCGGCGACGAAGAGGTAATTCGGCGCCGGCTCCAGCGCGAAATGATTGCGCGGACCTCGAACTCGGGCCTTCGATGCGGCTTGCAATGAGTCGAAGATCCACTGCGATCCGCCCCGCCCGTGGTGCTCGCGCAGCACCGCGATCTCCCAGCTGGACTCCCCTGAGCTGGCGCTGCCCGTCAACGAATACTGCCGGACAAGGCCGCAGTCAAGCACCAGATCGATGTGTGCGCCTGGTTGCCACTCCGGCATGCCGGCGCCATCCGGCCGTGCGAGCCGCAGCACGACGACGTCCTCAGCCTCATCGCGGCGCTCGGTGACCACAACGTCGAATTCCGGTTCTGCATGACCGTTTTGGCTCATGAACCTCGCCGACCATCCCGGGGCGTCGGCGCGCCGGCGCCGTCGACCGCTGGCTTGGCATTCCGCTGTCCGACCGACGCCTTGATGTCCGCTAGCCCGCGCAGAAACGCCGGGCGGCGCGTTGACCATTCCTGCTGCACCGCTTCGGCTTCCAGCGCGCCGTCGTGATCGGTTACGAGCGGCGCTCGGCGCAACCAGCCCACCAGCCGTCGCACGTATTCGGTCTCCATGTCGCCTAGACCGGCGCCGAGCCCTGTGGCGGTTTCGACGACCTTCGCGCGGTCAACGACGTCGGCAACCAGTCCGACCCGGTATGCCTGGTCGGCGTTCCACGTCTGGCCGAGCAGCAGCGCCAGGGCGGCCTGTTGATGACCGACCGCCCGCGACAGCAGCCAGCCGTGGCCTCCGCCGGGAAAGATGCGCAGTTCAGCGAAGCGGCACACGAAACGGGCCGTTTCCGCCGCGACACGTACGTCGCAGGCCAAAGCCAGGTTGAATCCGGCGCCCACTGCCGCACCGTTAATCGCCCCGAT
>Ga0307478_10001460_pt1 | contig 20379 bp, 15 predicted proteins | sample atmos_gasesECM4C_2_FD_203713 | JGI IMG/M metagenome (GOLD analysis project Ga0307478, IMG submission 203713) | Hardwood forest soil microbial communities from Morgan-Monroe State Forest, Indiana, United States - atmos_gasesECM4C_05 | ecosystem: Environmental > Terrestrial > Soil > Temperate... | reverse complement strand
ACACTTCTTGGATCAGGCATACGTTGCCAGTCAAATCCTTGCCATCCGAAGATTGCTGGATACCCGTAATGATGTTTTCTCGCTTCGTCGCTTGCTTGATGACGTCACGAAACACCGGCTCTTAATAACGCGGGAGATTTACGTCTGCAACGACGGGCTGCCTTATGACTCAGAAGCTTGGCAATCCCTTCCTGATCAGGGAGTCGAAGCCAAGATATTCGGGATGGATGCACCGCAATTTGGCAAATATACGAGTTCGCGCGTACGGCATGAAACCTTTGACCGCCTATCAGCTGTTTCTCCAACAGCTCGCAAACGCTTTGACCGCATCAAAGTGAGCGTCTTCCGGGAGTTGAAGAATTGGCTAACAAATGACGCCGCCGATAAGCTCATCCTTCTCAGCCATAAATTCTTTGCCCATGCATCCTCGACAGATTCTCGTGGTTCTCTTCAATATTCAGGGATATCTCTTGCTGACGTGGATAACGTCCAGCGGGCTCTCGTCCGAGTGGAAAGGGCGATTACTGACCTTGTGCTCTTTGTCGGGATTAGCCGCGACGTTGTTCCTATGCCTCCCCTCGGCCTTCTGAAAGGGCTTGATGCACCGTACACCACGGGTGATTTGATTTCGACAATGGAGGCACGGTGGGACGAACTTGTTGCGGAGCGGAATCAGTGGTCCAAAGGAATAGCTGACGATCTTTAAGGCGGGGTGGCCGACGCAACTCGGCGGGTGGCCCATTCAATCGCGCACTCTGTGAGTGGGGTTGTGATGCTGCTGATACTCGATAGCCCCAGATTGTCTCATTCGACATGCTCCCCTCCGGAGCGAGACTTGCCTAATCTCAAGGGATCGCCCTATGGGGCTCGACCGCAAGACTTTTGGATGAAGTAACGCGGCGAGGGCGCCAGCGCCGCACGACGCCCCGCTTACCATCCCAGTTGGCCCATGCGCTCAAGGATGATGGCGCTGTAGCGATTCATGCGCTCGGGGTGTCGCTTCAGGGGAGCCGGCAGGATCGCTGCGAGCCGCGCCGCCTGTTGCCGGCCGATATTCCGGGGCGTGGTTTCGTCGTAGTAACGACACGCCGCCTCAGCGCCGTAAATACCAGGGCCCCATTCCACTACGTTGAGGTAGATCTCGAGAATGCGCCGTTTGCCGAGGACGAATTCGGCGACCGGTACCAGCGTGACCTCTGCGCCCTTGCGGAGGAAAGAGCGATCCGTTCCGAAGAAGAGGTTTTTGACGAGTTGCTGCGTGATGGTGGAGGCTCCGCGAATGCGCTCGCCCTCCAGGTCCTCTTGGGCAGCGATTTGGACCTCGTGCCAATCGAGTCCGTGGTGCTGGTAGAAGCGCGTGTCCTCGGCAGCGACGACCGCGTGCTGCAGATCGGGCGAGATTTGACTGAGCGGAACGAACTGGTAGCGCTTGCGATACGGCATGAAGTGACTCCAGGCCTGTAAGCGGCGCTGGATGTGCACCGCGGTTGTTGGTGGATCGATCCAGCGGGCCGCCACCAGCATCAGCGCGGCCAGCGACCAAAGAAGCACGATGCCGACGATGAGAAATCGAATCAGGGATCGGAGGAATCCCGTGCGAAGCGGGGTCTTGGGCTGTGCGTCGGGCATTTCAGTCACATTCCAGAATAATGCCCGCGGCATTACAGGACTTGCCCAGGTTGCCGCTACGCAGGTTTCGGACGGGCGGGTGGCCCATTCAATCGCAGCACTCTGAATTGAGTGGGGTCACGATGCTGCTGACGCCTCCCAAAACAAAGGCCGCTCTCCCGAGCAGGACCTTCGCACACGAGAAGCCCACTCGCCGTCGCCATTGTTCACCGATCACATTCCTCCGTGACCCAAGTCCTATACGGTTCCCGATGGATCCGATATATCTAACTCGCCGGGCGTATCTCCTGGGCACAGTTATTCCGGACGCTAAGTCCTTTGTCCGGAATATTTTGTCTATAAGTTATTTGAAATCAAAGATTTTGGTGCTCTCTCACGCGTAAGCTCCTGATTCCACAGAACCAGGGGGAGGGGGGTATCCCATCGGGGACGGCGCACCTCCGCCCCCGCCATATACCTCACCCCTCAATCAGGCGACGCGGCCGTGGCCGTTGTGCGGAATGAGCTGGTTGCGGATCGCGTAAAGCACGACTTCACTGGTGGAGTGAAGGTGGAGTTTCTGCATGAAGTTGCTGCGATGAGTTTGTGCCGTCTTCACGCTGCAACCTAACGAGCCGGCGATTTCGCGCGTGGTTTTGCCCTCGGCAATGAGCTGAAGAACCTCGCGCTCGCGGGTGGTCAGGACGGGAAGCGCCGCAAGGCTGGATGGTGCGAAATAGTTGTCGAGGATCTCCTGCACGCGCGGCGTGAAAAAAGTGCGATGACGTTCGAGCGCCTCGATCGCGCTCACGAGGTCAACCGCGGCATCGGACTTCAATACAAAGCCGCGTGCGCCCACGCTCAGCGCTTCGCGAATAATGCCCTCGCAATTGTTCACGGTGAGAATGAGAATTCGCTGGTCCTCGTTATGCTGGAGAATCTCGCGCGTCGCCTCGAGACCATTCAGGCCGGGCATGCCGATATCGAGGACCACGATGTCCGGCTGGAGATTGCGTGACATCTCGACCGCCTGATGTCCATCCGAGGCTTCTCCGCAGACTGTCCAGCCGGGCTGGGTTTTCAGGATCGAGCAGATCCCACGGCGCACAAGTTCGTAATCGTCGGCAACTAGAATCCGCAGCAACATCGTTCACTCCCCATCCAATGTCGTCGCAGGAGGATTGTCGGTCTCGCTCTGGTGTCCATCTTGTTTTTTCACGGACGCGTGCTCCTGATCCCAGAGTTCGACGGCTTGCTGTGCAAGTTCGATCATCCTGCGCGGGTCTTTCTCAGAAGAGGCTTGACGGCAGATTTCGAGCCACTTGCCACTCTTTGCCACGACGGCACTCCGACTGCGTGTGGAGTCCGCAGAGGACCGACTTTATGGCGAATTACGGTGCCGCGTCTGCCCGATCTCGTACAAAAGATGCAAGACTTTGCTCGCGAGCAGAAGGGCTCAGAGACGGCGCAAATCAGGAAATTCCTGCTTGCAAAACCAAGTGTGTTTTGCTAACAAAAACGCCGGGGGAGGATCATGCACGAAAAACAGGAGCAGCTGGATCTTCAGCTGCGTGAACTTTGCAGGCGCGCCGCCCAGGAAAAAGACACGAACCGATTGATGGAACTGGTGAAAGAGATCATCGATACATACGACGCGCAGCGGGAGAGAATCCCGAACAAGTCCAGTATTAAACCAGAGTCACGCCCATGAGGGAAACCCCGCGCCGGTGTGGGTTGGGCTGTGGTTCCGACGCGGGGGGAGTCGTTTCCGTTCGTTCACTGACAGTACTAAACCATGGCGGGGGCATCAATCCGGTATGTGCTGGAGCGCACAAAAGGCGAATTTCTGAAGCGGAATGAAGGATAACCTTCGAAAAACAAGGCGAGTAGGGCTTACTCCTGTTTGGTGAACTTGCTTGAGGGAGCGCTCCTGGTTGCGTCCCAGTTCATGGTTGCGGCAGTCAGTTGCCGGGTGAAGCGGATGTGCTCGTGAAGAGCAGCGCGCAGTTCGATAAGGATGGCTTCCGCCTCAGACTCGTCGGCAGAAACGGCCTGAGCGCACAGGTATCTGATCCGGTCTTCGAGTTTGGGAATTACTGCCACTGTCTGAGCATGCCAGCAGAAAACGAATCCCGCTATACACAATCTTCTGTATGGCTAGATGACGGATTTGGTCCGGTTCTGTGGATTTGCGCCAGGAAGAGGAAGCGTGTCGAGCCGGTTTTTACTCGGCACGTCGGGGGAACGTAGCCGGTAACGAGCGACGCATCACCTCCGTAACCTCGTCATGCGGACGGCTCAGGAACTACTCTCTGGCCCGGGGGTTTGTTTCCGCATGACGAACAAGATCACTAACTCACTCGCAATCCTTGCAGTGGGGGGACTCATGTTAGTCGGGTCCGCCGCTGCGCAATCCACCACCAGCAACACTTCGGGCGCGGGACCCGGCGTGGTTGATCCCGGACATCCGCGGGTAAACCAGGTAAACCGTCGCGAAGGCCACCAGCAGCAGCGCATTGGGAATGGCGTGGCAAATGGAACTCTGAGCTCGAAGCAGGCCACGAATCTCGAGAAGCGCGAGACGGCGGTTCAGAATCGCGAGAAAGCCGACATGGCTGCGCACAATGGCCACCTGACCAAGGCCGAGCAGCAGGGCATCAACCGGCAGCAGAACCGCATCAGTCACAGTATCGCACGCGATAAGGCGAGCAACGCGAAGTAAGAGCGAAGCTCGTCGACTGCTGTAGATGGACAGCCGCAGGGAGCTGCGGCTTTTCTTTTTGGTCGTCGGTTTGGGCGGCGGTCCTTGGTCCCTTCGCTCAGGGCTGGCTGAGAACGATCGCTGGCAATTGCACGCGCTTCCTCGGACGAGCGGGATTCTCTCGTGGTTAGTGTACTAGTTTCGCGATGGCGACTCGGAGTTCGTCGGTTTTAAAGCCGAAGGGACCGGGTTTGCTTTTGTAGACGACACGGCCACCGGTAGCGATGAGGTAAAGGCGATCGGGCCAGCCGGTGTAGGCCTGTTCGGTCGAGTTGCCGAACTCATCGAGAACGGCTGGGAACTTGATTCCGAGTTTGCGCACGCATGATCCGGCCACGAAGCCGCGTTCTTCTTCACTCCTGGGGCTCGCGAAGACCACCTGATCCTTGATGTTGCTCTGCATTTGCCACACGTCGCTGGGATGGGCTTCGAGGATGTAGACCACGAGAAAGGCGACTTTGCCGTTGTAGTCGTCGTGGAGCTTGTTGAGGGCGGGAACCTCCCGCCGGAATGGCGGTCACGTGTAGCTGCCGAACACGAGCACGACAGGTTGTTGCGCGGCCAAGGTTGAGAGTTGGACGCGGGCGCTCTTATCGAGCTTGAGCAGGTTGAAGTCCGGGGCTGCGTCACCAGTGTGCAAGCCTCCGGCGCGCGTATGGGTCCAGGCGGTTTCAAAAGGGAAGAGAAGAAAGGCGGCCGGCCCGGGCATGTGCGACATGACCCGGGCAAATTTTTCTGGCGGCTGCTTCATGGCCCAGCTGATGTAGCCGGCGAATGCGATATACAACACGAGCAGGGCAATCAATCCACGGATCAGCCAGTTTTTCTGCGAGATGCTCATCCCCATAAGTGCGAGAAATGGTAGTGGATTGGGGCGGTTCCGGCTCTAGTATTTTTGGGTTAGTCGACAGAAACAAGTCGTTGGTCGTTGGCAAGAGAATGAGGCCACGCCGCAGCGTGGCCTCTTCTTGCGCCTGCCCCAGACGCCGGCTTATGAAGGATTACTCCTTGCTGCCTTCGACCATCGGGTGGACGGAATTGTTTTCGACAGTGGGATGCACGGGGGCGTCCTTCGCCACTTCGGGAGCCGAGACTGGCTGTAGTTTCACGGTCGCCAGAATCTGTTCGAGCTTGCCGAAGACGAGGGAACGATTCACCGGTTTCAGGCCGGCCACGTTGTCGTCGACCGTGCCGACGCCCACGCTGAACTCGTAGCAGTTGCCGTTTTCGAAGTGATGGAAATACTTCATGCGAGGTTCCTTTTTTGCGGAATCTCCAGAGTCCTCGACCATCGTGAAATCGGTGCCGCCGAGCTTAACTTTGGCGGGCGGAACGGGCTGGTTTTCGGTGTGATCGTTGTTTGGGAACGCGAAGCTCTGGCACTGGTCCTGGGACAGCGACGAATTCACACTTACGCTGAAAAAGCCGGAGGTGAAGTCGGTGCCCGGAAAAGAGCTGCGCGGCATCTCGATGGCAGCAACAGTCAAGCCGCCCGGCTGGACGAAGTTGGTCTGAAGCGAGCCGGTTTTGGAAGCATCGAGCTTCTGTTCATCAGACTTGAGAATGTAGCTCTTGGGATAGCGGAACGAGACGCCGTGGGACGGGTCCGCGTAGGTTGTCATCGGCGCTTTGTGTTGCACGCGCTTGTTGGCCGGTTTCGGCGTTAATGCCGGCGATGACACTGCGGCGACCGTCGGGGGCGCCGGGGTGACCGTAGTCTGCGGATTGATGGGAGTTGGTTGTTCAATGCTCGCAGGCTTGGACGATCCTTTCGAGCAGCCGTTGGTAATGAGCAGGAAAACTCCCGACATGACCGTGACGGCGAGCAGGCCCGCGCCAAACAGAGCCTTTTCTTTTGAGAGCGGCTTCTTGTCTCGCGGATTCTTCTGTGTGGAACGCTGTGGTGTGTTGTCATCAAGGTGAAGCTGAGTAAAGTTTGCCATGGTGGCCTCCTATGCTGGTTCCCCAGTCGGAAAGGTGGAAGGCACGGCTTGCGCCAGAGCGGGAGCCATTGATTTCAGAGGAGTTGGCGGCCAGGCAAAGCGGTGAATGCGTGGCTTGCGGAACACGCTGTGGTTTCGCTTACACGGGCGGGCCGCAGGGATGGATCAGAGTAATCAAGCGGCGTCGTCCGAAGGTAACTTCGACTCCCTTGCGTTCCGGCCTACCATTTTAGCCATTGATTGAGTGAATTCTGTTCGACGCGAGGCTCTTATGCGTCCGTCTGCCGTTTTTGTGCGGAGAGTCATGCGGTGCTTGCGACTGCTTGCCCTGATCGCGGTTTTTGCGTTCTCAATGGAAAGCCTGGGGCAATCCTCCGATACCCCTTCTCTTGGCGATTTGGCTCGGAAGCAACGTGATAAGCAACAGCAGAACAAGAACTCGGCAACCAAGCCCAAGAAGATAGTCACCGACGAAGACATGCCGGCGCACGCAGCGGATGAGGACGTTCCGCCCGGCCATGGTCCCCATGACGATATGTCGGTGGCGCCCTCAGCCAGCGACGTATTGCAGACGGGCGACCAATTCAAGTCGGCGATTGCGCGGCAAAAAGGGGTCGTTGCCGATCTAAGGGCCCAGATCGACAAACTCAACGCTTCCATCCACTTTGTTCAAGCCAACGCGTACCGCAACGGCGTCGAGTACAACAAGATCCAGGCGCAGAAACAGCAGGAGGCAGAGCGCCTGCAGGGTCAATTGGACGAGCAGAAGAGAAATCTCGAGCAAATGCAGGAAAAGGCGCGCAAGGCCGGGTATGGAAGCGCGGTTTGGGATCCGTAAGGCAAGCAGCAGGTCGTTAAGGCGGTACGGGCTTTCGCGGCGAGGGCGCCCACGCTACATGGATTTGTTACTATTCTCCCGGTTCTCCGTCTACTTCATTTGCGCCTTCAAACCGGAGTCCTTCCATGCGACTGACTGCCCTGTTTGCCATCCTCGTGTTGGCAGTGTGTTCGGCTGCGCAATCAGTGCCTCGAGCAGCGAACAATGACATGCCGGATCTGGAGCACTTCAGCCCGGATCAGGCGGATAAGTCTCTCGACCCGTGCTCGGATTTCTTCCAGTACGCCTGCAGCAAGTGGGTGAAGGCGAACCCCATTCCGGCGGACCAGGCGAGCTGGGGTACGTTCAATAAGCTGGCCATCTGGAACACTGCCGCGATCCGAAACACACTGGAACAGGTGGCGAACCCCGACCCAAACCGAAACGCCGCCGACCAGAAAGCGGGGGACCATTACGCGTCTTGCATGGACGAGGCGACGATCAACCAGAAGGGGATCGCACCCCTGAAGCCGGACCTGGACCGGATCGCGGCTCTCAAGGACAAGTCGCAGCTTCCGGAGTTGATCGCAAGCCTGCACCAGATCGTCCGCCCGGCCAACCTGAATTTTATTGATGCGCAATACCAGGGAATTCTGTTCGGGATTTACAACGGGCCCCAGTTTGACGATGCCGGGATGAATATCGGAATGCTGGACCAGTCAGGCATGAACATGCCGTCGCGCGAGTTCTATCTGAATGACGACGCGAAATCGAAAGAGATCCGGCAGAAATACGTGGCGCACGTGGGTCGGATGCTGCAATTGGCGGGTGAGCCGAAGGCCGAGGCCGAGGCAGATGCTGTCGTCGTACTGGCAATGGAAACCGCTCTCGCCAAGGCAGCCATGGATATCGTGATACGACGCGATCCCAGGAACCTCGATCACAAGCTGACGATCAAGGAAGTGCAGGCGCTGACACCTTCGTTCAACTGGAACCGCTACTTCGCAGCCATGCAGACGCCGGTGGCTCCGCAATACCTGGTGCTGCCGCCGGATTTCTTTCGCGGCGTGGAAAAGCTGATTGCCTCTGAACCGGTGGATCACTGGCGGGCGTATTTGCGGTACTCGCTGATGCACCTGTCGGCGCCGTCGCTCTCGCAACCGTTCGTGGAGGAAAGTTTTGATTTCTACGGGCGAACGCTGTCGGGAACGAAAGAAATTCAGCCGCGCTGGCGGCGCTGCTCGATCTTCGCCGACACCGATCTGGGCGACGCGGTAGGGCAGGCCTATGTGGCGCGCTATTTCCCGCCTGAGAATAAGCAGCGGATGCTCGAACTGGTGAAGGCGGTGAAAGAGACGCTTTCGCGGGAGATTGATGCGGCAGACTGGATGTCGGCCGACACCAAGAAGAAGGCACACACTAAGCTGGCCGCGCAGGTGGATAAGATTGGCTATCCCGACCACTGGCAGGATTATTCCAGGGTGGAGATCAAGCGCGACGATTTCCTGGGAAACACGCAGCGGGCGAGCCGGTTTGAGATTCAGCGGCGGCTCGCGCAGATCGGGAAGCCGGTGGACCGCTACCACTGGGGGATGACTCCACCGACCGTGAACGCGTACGAGGATCCTCAGACGAACACGATTAATTTTCCGGCGGGGATTCTCCAGCCTCCGTTCTTCGATGCCAAGCTGGGGGACGCGGCCAATTATGGCGCGATTGGAGCCGTGATCGGCCACGAGACGATTCACGGCTACGACGACCAGGGCCGCAAGTTCGACGCGGACGGAAATCTGAGAGATTGGTGGACAGCCGCGGATTCAGCGGCTTACGAAAAGCGTGACAACTGCATTGCCGACGAGTACACGCAGGAAGTTCCGGAAGCCGGTGTGAAGCAGAACGGGAAGCTTTCGCTGGGGGAAGACACGGCGGACAACGGCGGGATCCACATTGCGCTGGGCGGTTTGCAGAGCGCGCTGAAGTCCGAAGGGAAAGAACTGGATTCGCCGGCCGAGGGTGGTCTCAGCGAGATGCAGACGTTCTTCTTGTCTTATGCGAACGTGTGGTGCGGAGAGCTTCGGCCGGAGGCGGCGCGCACGGCGGTGCTCACGCAAGGGCATTCGCTGAATCGGTATCGCGTGAACAACGTGGTCAGCAACATGCCGGAATTCGAACACGCTTTCGGATGCAAGACTGGGCAGCCGATGGTGCGCGCGAACGCTTGCCGGGTGTGGTAGGGGCGCGTCATAACGACGCGTCGCCCCGTGGCAAGGTTTTAGATCGCCCGCAGCAGGCGCCAGTGTACGTCAGCCGTCACCCGCTGTGAGGACGACTGCTGCGCGGGAGATTACCCGGCGTTACGAGGTGGCCCCCGTTTTTTCGGCGTGCTCCACCACCCTCCAACAATTTGACCCGCCTTTGAAGCCGCCGTAGATATCGCCATGGTAGAGGCTGATTACGATCCGTGCCGTCGAGAACTGCCGGCACGGTTTGGGCACCTCGAAGCCGGGAGGACCAACGGCTGCGTACTTCTCAGTAGAGTCGACATAAGAGTTTTCAGGATTGGATGGAGTCTGGGGCCCGCTATTTCGGTTTTTTATGGGGATCGGCCTGAAGTTGTGACAGATCGAATTTGTCGGCAGTCAGGACGTGTTGGGATTTTGCTGTGGTCGTGTCGGCGGATTGTGCTTCTCCAATGTCGTGTGGCACGACAGATAAGTGCGGTGGCCAATAGGTCTCTAGCTGTGTGCTGGTGGCCCGAGTGACAACTACGCTGACGTACTGCTCGCCGCCGCTTTCGACCTCCAGCGGTGTTACCATAGCCCGGCCGCCGGACCCCAACCTGAGCCCGTAACGAGCTGGCGGGAGGGTCAGAGTTAACTTTCCGCCTCTTCTTAGGCGTCCAACCCTCACCTGGCCGCACCAGATGTCCACTGAAGAGCCGTGTCCAATATCTGGATAATAGATGATCGCGTTGGCTGGCCCGCTGCGAGGCTCCGGTGGCTTCGGTTGAGCGCCTTCGATCTCGTCTCGCGGTAACAAGGCGTCGCCCGTGGTCACCGCATCCAGCAGGGTTCCTTTATATAGGAGAGCCTGGTTACCATGCTGTAATGGGGCAAACGGCAGAGCGAGTAGTGCAAAACCGTAGCTTTGTAAAACGGCATTTGTCCATTCAGTTGCCGCACCTGTATCTGCTCCCTTGCGGGCATTCCATGCTTCCAGCTGTTGCTCTTTGTGGTTAACCAGCCTCACAGTTTGCAACTTGATGATGAGCCGCCCGGCGTGCCAGGCACGCCCAGCGCTTTCTACTGTTTCGATCCTCCCAATCCCTGGTGCTTTGTTCGCGATCACCACCGTGTCCCCAACCTTCACGTCGCCCAGAACCTGCAGCTTCACGGTATCGCCCACTTTCGCGGTCTTCGAGGAAATCGTCTCTGCCACGAACAAGTGGACGGGAGTGCCACTCGCAAGCTGGATCGGTTGTGGAGACTCATCGTGAATTTCCTCTGTAGCTGCCGGAGTTGCAGCGGCGGAAGCGGTCGTTAGCTGCGCTTCGGACACTGAGGTTGAGCCCGGGGCCTTCGTCGGAGTCTGCTGCTCTTCGAAAGTAGCGCTGCGCAATCCGGGCTGTCCGATCCGGGCATCTAGCTTCTTATGGAGATGCTCTAGAGTGTCTCGCTCTCCCTTGCCGCGAGAGAATTCCTTCGTTGCGGACGCCTCCTCTGCCCATATTGGCTGTCCTGATGCGTTGTAGCATGCCACTGTCAATTTCAGCCACTTCATCACCGGGCGATCCACGACCACATAAAGGAGATAAGTTGCGTTCGCGTTGCGAGCCATCTCCTGAACAACGGAAACGGGCAATGCAACGCCCGATGAAAAATCGTCCGTACGGATGACACTCGCAATCTTGTTCGCTTTCAAATACTCCTGAACGTCGTTCACGACATGCTCAAAAAGGTGTTGCGAGCCAAAGTTTGCAGCTCCGCTGGTTTTCTGGATAAAGACAAAAACGGTCTCTGCAGTGGGGTTTGCCTGCGGCGTTGCGGACATCTCTACAATCAGCAGGAGCAACACTATGCTCCAGCCATGGCAACTGTGCCTGGGAAGGTCGAGCATTGGTCACTCCAACCGATAGACTCCGCCTGAGTGAAAGGTCCGTGGGCTTCGCTCAGCTTTAATTTCGTCGTCTGCCAAAGCACCGTTCCACATGGCACCAAGATAGCAACGATCAATCCATGTAGTAAACGTCTCGGCTGGAGCAGGGGATCGCCCAGCTGCGATACAGAGCTTTCAGATTCGAGTTCGCGCAGATCGTTGTGGAGAAGCTCCTCGCCCTCCATGCATCTACTATTGCACAGTCAGCGTGAAGCTTTGCACGGAATTGGACCCAGCCCCGTTGCTGGCTGTGAAGCTCAGGTTGTAAGAACCGCTGGAACCAGCAGGCGGTGTCCCTTTCAATGTCCCCGTACCATTACCGTTGTTTGTGAATGTAAGCCAACTGGGCTTAGACAAGGTCTCTGTAAGTGTTGGAATCGGGAAGCCGGTTGCCGTTACGGTGAACGTGTCGGCGGTTGCGACAGGGAATGTGATGGAATTGGGGCTGGTGATCGCAGGCGCCTGCCGGACCGTAAGTGTGAAATTCTGCACAGCGTTTGTCCCAATGCCGTTGCTGGCGGTGAAAGAAATGGGGTATGTGCCGCCCGTTCCCGCTACGGGAGTTCCGCTCAGGATGTTCGTCGATGGGTTGAATGTCACGCCACTCGGGAGAGCTCCGGCCTCACTCACTACGGGCGCAGGGTAGCCGCTGGTTCTGACACTGAACGAGCCTGCAGTCCCGACTGTAAAGCTCGTGCTGGTGGAAGACGTAATCGACGAGGATTGATCCACGATGAGCGTAAAGCTCTGAGTCGCATTCGTTCCCACACCGTTGCTCGCGGTGAATGTAATCTTGTAACTCCCTCCGGCGCCGGACGACGGCGTCCCGCTTAGCACGCCTGTCGATGCCGTAAATGTCAGTCCTCTGGGTAGTGTTCCCGATTCACTCAGCTTCGGTGCTGGAAAGCCGGTTGCGGTCACAGTGAACGACCCGGATGTTCCGACGGTGAACGTGAAATTGTTCGCGCTGGTGATGGCGGCGGGCTGTCCCACTGTCAGTGAGAAATTTTGGTTGGCAGTCGATCCCACACCGTTGCTGGCGGAGAAAGTGAGAGCGTAGACACCAAGTGCCGTGGACGAAGTTACATTCAACGTTCCCGTTCCGTTCTTGTTGTCGGTGAAGGTAACCCCAGTCGGCAGTCCCGTAGCTCCAAGCGCGGGAACCGGGAACCCCGTAGTTTTTACAGTGAACGTACCACCGGTGCCCTGGACAAAACCCGCGCTCGAGGCACTCGTGATTGCAGGTGGCTGGTTCACGGTCAAGGTGAAGCTCTGGGTGGCATTTGTGCCCACGCCGTTGCTGGCGGTGAATCGGATTGAGTAGGTCTTGCCTGTTCCCGCAGCTGGCGTTCCGCTCAGCGTTGCGGTCCCATTTCCGTTATTCGTGAACTTAACACCCGATGGCAGCGTGCCGGATTCGGTTATTGTTGGGGCCGGGTAACCGTTTGTGGTGACTGTGAAACTAGCCGCTACACCCACGGTGAAGGTCGTGGCGGTGGCACTGGTGAATGACGGCGCCAGGTTAGGCTGAACCACGGTCAAGGAGAAGTTTTGGCTAACCTGTCCGGCGCTGCTCGTAGCAGTAAACACAATGGGGTAAGTGCCCGCAGTGCCTGCCGCCGGCGTGCCACTCAGTTGGGAGCTACTGAAGCTCACTCCAACTGGCAGAGCCCCTGACTCGGTGATCGTTGGGGATGGGAACCCGGTCGCGGTCACCGTAAACGAAGACGGTGCACCCACTTTGAAACTCGCGCTGCTGGCACTCGTAATCGCTGGCAGTTGGTCCACCGTGAGTGTGAAGTTCTGAGTAACTGAACCGAGACTGTTGCTGGCAGTGAGGAAAAGATTGAAGCCGCCCGTCTTTGCGGGTGTGCCACTGAGTACACCCGTACCATTTCCGTTATCACTAAAGGTCTCGCCATTGAGCTTAGCTCCCGATTCCTTTAACGCTGGCGGCGGGAAGCCGCTCGTGGTGACGGTGAACGAACTGAATACGCCCAGCAGGAAGGTCGCACTGTTCACACTTGTGATAGTAGGGGCCGATCCGATCGTAAGCGTGAAACTCTGTGTCGTCGAGCCCGCCGCGTTGGTCGCCGAAATCGTCACATTGTAGTAGCCGGCCGTGCTTGCTGTTCCTGCAATGGCAGCTGTCCCGTTGCCGTTGTCGACGAACGTGACCCCGTTTGGTAGAGTTCCTGCGCTCAACGACAGAGCCACAGCAGGGTATCCTGAAGCCGTCACTGTGAAAGAACCCGGTGTGTTTATCGCAAACGCGGCGCTACCGGGGCTGGCAATGACAGGAACCTGATTTATTGTCAGGGTAAGGGTTTGGGTAGCATTTCCGGCAGCATTGGTGGCGGTAAGTGTAATCGCATGAACACCTGCGGTACCAAGCGAAGGAATCCCGGCCAGAGTACCAGTTCCATTTCCGTTGTCAGTGAAGGTAACACCATTGGGGAGAGTGCCAGAAGTTAGTGCCGGAAGCGGGAAGCCAGAGGTGGCGACCGTGAAGTTCCCCGAGACGCCGACTTGGAAAGCCGTGGCATTCGGGCTCGTAATCGCAGGCGCTTGGTTCACAGTCAGAGTGAAATTCTGCGTGGCCGAACCCACACTGTTGTTGGCAGTAAGCGTTATTGGATAACTGCCACCTGTCCCAGGCGCCGGAGTTCCGGTCAACGATGCTGACCCGTTCCGGTTATCGTTGAACACCAACCCTGCAGGCAAGTTTCCCATTTCAGTTAACTTGGGAAAGCCAGCGGCAGTGATCGTAAGCAGACCTGCTTTTCCGGCTGTCAAAGTCGCGCCATTTGGGCTGGTGAATGCGGGTGCACCACTGGCAGTTCCATTCAGCAAAATGGTGACATCGTTGCTTCCGCCATTCGCAACTGCCAGGTCGAGCTTGCCGTCGATGTTGAAATCCCCGCTTGTCAACGCCACGGGCCCTGTTCCTACGCTCGAAGCTGCCGCGGATTGGAATGTGCCGTCGCCATTGCCTAACAAGAAAGAGACAGAATTGGTGCCCGGATTAGCAACAGCCAGATCGAGTTTGCCATCACCATTAAAGTCGCCGACGGCTAGCGCGGCGGGACCAAGGCCCGCGCTATAGGTCAAGGGAGATTGGAAGGTGCCATCTCCATTTCCGAGCAGCACGCTGACCAACCCAGAACTGCAATCTGTTCCGCTCAAACATTGATCGGTCACCGCAACATCGAGGATGCCGTCGCTGTTAAAGTCCCCCACTGACACCGCGGTAGGATTCGTGCCCGCCCCGTAGGCTACGGCATTCTGAAAAGTGCCGTTTCCCTTCCCCAGAAGCACGCTAATTCCCTGACTGTTGACGACGACCAGGTCCACCGTGCCGTCGCGGTTGAAATCCCCAAAGGCCACGAACGTCGGATTCAGGCCCGCGCTGTAGTTCACAAAAGGTTGGAATGTTCCGTCGCCGTTCCCGAGCAGAACGCTGACAGTGCCGCTTTGGTTGGCGGTGACGACATCGAGACTTCCATCGCCGTTGAGATCTCCCACGGCCACAGTCATTGGAGTGTTGCCCACTGGATACGGCACGGCGCCTTGAAACGTGCCGTCCCCATTCCCGATGAAGACGCTCAGGGTGTTATCCCCGCTGTTTACCACAGCCAAGTCTTGATTCGAATTGCTGTTGTTGAACTTGCCTGCCACAATTCCGGAAGGACCCGTTCCCGCACCGTAGTTGCTGGCATTCTGAAAGGTTCCATCACCGTTGCCGAGCAGGACGCTGACGCCTCCTCCTTGATTAGAAACCGCCAGGTCGGGATTTCCGTCTGCGTTGAAGTCTCCGCTAACCACCCCCGCTGGCTGCGTGCCTACCGAATAAGAGTTAGGGGTGCTGCTGAACGAGAGAGGGTTGGGTGTAGCGGCATTTACCGTGAGGCCAACAGAGGTATTGTGGCTCAGATTGCCGGAAATGCCAGTGATGGTAAGCATCACGTTCCCGGTCTGCGCGGTGCTGCTTGCGATCAGTGTCAACGTGCTCGTATTTCCCGTGGAAACGGGGTTGAACGTTGCACTCACTCCCCTGGGGAGCCCGGATGTCGACAGCGCGACATTTCCGCTGAACCCGTACACCGGCATTACTGTAATCGTGCTGGTTCCGCCACTGTCTCCCTGACTCAGGGTCACGCTTGTGGGCGAGGCAGAGAGGCTGAAATCCGGTAGGGGACCGGCAAGAACGGTCAAGGTAAGAGGGGTGGTATGAGTCAGGGTACCCACCGTGCCGGTGATCGTGACCGAAGCTGTGCCCAGCGTCGCCGTAAAGCTCGATGACAGAGTCAAAGTGCTTGAGCTTCCAGTGGGATTGGGTGTGAACGATGCCGTGACACCGTTGGGTAAGCCGGATGCTGTCAAATTTACGTTCCCTGCGAAACCGTTGGACGGTGCAACCATGATGGTGCTGCTGGTGCCGCTGCCTTGAGAGATCGTCAGGTTCGATGGCGTGGAAGATAGGCTGAAGTTCGGTCCCGCAGTTACCGTAAGGGTCACCGTAGCCGTGTGAGTCAGGCCTGGCGAAGTGCCAACAACCGTGATCGTGCTTGTGCCAGGGCTAGCCGCATAGGTAGCGGAAAGCGTCAGTGTGCTTGCACTCGTCGCGGGATTCACGCTGAAACTGGTGGTCACGCCACTGGGCAGGTTGGAGGCTGACAGCGCAACATTGCTGGCGAAGCCGTTTACGGGAGTGATCGTAATCGTGACCGTACTGGAGCTGCCGCCCTGCGTGAGTGATACGCCGCCGGGCGAGGCCGAGAGACTGAAATTTGGCCCCGAAACAGGCCAGTTGCTAACCAGGTTGGTCGCGTTTACAGTGCCCAAACCGGTCGCGAAGTCCCAACCAGTTGTCGCCGCAAAAGCGGGCGAATACGAATTATTGGAAGTGGAGAGCACGCCCATTGTGCCCGAGGGCAGATAGCAGTTCACATTTCCATTGCAGTTCACATCGATGTCGCCCTGGGTGACGTCATAGAAGGTACAAGCGCTGGATACGCCATTCCCCAATGTGGAGTTACACGCGCTATCGCCGCTATTTCCGTATTCGGCACTGGCGAGGGTGTAGTACACGGGGTTGGGATTTCCTTGTGCAGAGCCGGCGTTCTGATTAACCAGGGCCTGCAGACCAGCCAGGATCGGCGCAGCAAAGGACGTTCCGCCTGCGCCTACCCAGGTGCTCGGAGCTCCGGTACACGGCTTTTGCCAGGTCGGATCTGAATCGCAAATCAGATAAAAGTGCTGCCAGGCACCATTCGCAGCGAACAGTGAAACATCGGGTAGATCGCGAACTTGATCGCTGGGGTTTCCGATGACCGACTGCCAGTCTGGCTTGAGCCATCCGGCGCATGTACCGCTTACCACGCCTGGTATACTCGCGGACCCCGTCGCGCAAGCACTGGGGCCGCCACTCGCGGAAACCACGGTCTGCGGTCCACCATTGTTGCAATATCCGCTCGTACCGTAAGTTGTGCCATAGCCGTTGAAGCCCGCGATCAGTGAACTGGCGCAAGAGTCGTTCCACGGAATTTCCGGAGGGTAGGACAACGCGGAACCATAACTGGAGGCATTGGTCGCATTCCAGTAGGTACTATTGGTGCCAGCAAAAGTGTCTCCAAAATCAGTCCCGCCGACCGCCACGTTATAGTTCGTTGAGGCCAACCCATTGACACCAATACCGTGCGCGTCCACTGACGAACCCGGATCGCAGCCTGCCGCGCCCTCATCCCCCGAAGAGACAAACACCGATACACCCTCAGTAACGGCCTGCGCATAGGCAGAACTGTAGGACGTATTGGCAGCTTCGCCGCTGTAGGCTTCACACTCCCCATAACTTATGCTGACGATGGACGGCGGCGTGCCGGTTTGATTGAGAAGGTTCTGCAGCGCGATCAGGCCGCCAAACGAAGCCCCATCTGAACACGAGGCCAACTCAATGGCGGCGCTGGGAGCAGCGGCGCTGGCATATTCCCCATCCAAAATTGCCTCAATCTCGTTTCCATTGACGCCCGGATCCGCACAGTTGTTGGTTCCACTAGGAGGAGCGGGATGAACTTGCGTGAAGGAGCCGGCGGTGTATCCCGAAAGTCCAAATGTAGAGCGAAAAGTTGACCAATCCGCGACGTTAAATACGTCTGTGTCCTCAATCACGACGACTGTTTGTCCCTGACCCGAGATGCCCGCGCTGAAGAGAGGATTCAGGTTGTAAATGGTAGCCAGATCTGCCGGCACAACCGCCTGCTCGGTGACAGCGCCGGAATTAAAGGTATAGCTCGACCGCATCTTGTGCATGCTGTGGGGAGCGAAGTCGTGGAGAGAAACGATGCCGACTACCGCGGGGGCGATCGCGGCCGGAACAGTCGGATCGCTCATATTGGCAATGTGCGCTTGTCCCTTGACTTGCAGCTGATGGATCGCCGTCCGGAACGCTTGGCGAACCTGCGCCGCCGTGCCCGAGAAATCGATCAGCATGCCGCTGGGATAGACGACATTGACTTCCAGACCGTGACTGCGCAGCCAGTGAGTAACGGTATGAAGATCCTCGCTCGCCAGCCCGAACCTGTTTCCGAATTCAGTGGCCGTAATCCAGTGATGAAAATTGGGCGAGCCCTCTGTATGCAACTCGTCAATGAACTTCTGTAAGGCCTGCTCGCGTTCGGGAGGCCGTCGCAGTTGCATAAGCATGTGCGGCATTGGGTACGTATCCCGGACGGCGCCGCGATCATTACCTGCATTCGCCTCTGGACGTGTGTTACGAGGCAACGTAACCCGTTTTGCTTCGTCGATGTTCTCGGTGATGAGGCGGCGCGCGGGGACACTAGATCCTTGCGCCCTCACAAGAGGGGAAGCAAAGACTACGAGTGCAATCGCCGAACACGAAAACAGTTTCAGTTTTCGGGCGACTTGCCTGCCCCGATCAAATTGCCGCTGACGAACAGACGACTGCGAGCACATGAGTGCGCCCATAGACACGCCCCCGACGTTGCGTCTTGGCTGAATCCCGTTGTTGTGAGAAGAGACGAGCGGCCGAGTCCGGTCATCTCCCTGTCGATCTCATCTTGCGTTCCGTGAAATGACTAATTACGAGCTTCGATGAAAACGCTGAAAGAAGATATGAATCTGTGACGTGCGACGTGCACTCCGTAAAACATCTCGCGCCCGGAAGAGTAAACGTCGATATTCTTGAACCGGTTAGGTCGACGAATAGCTTGAAAGCCTGCGAATTGTCCGATGTGTTAGTAGACAGGGACCCGGGCTGAGGAAGAAACACTTTGGCCTCCTCGTTCCTGGAATCTCATATGTATCTTTATGTGCCAAGAGCCGACTCAGCCGCAATTGGCTCGGCGGTAAGGAAGGTGTGGGCTGAGTGGCATCACCATACCACCCGAGTGGGGATTGTCAAGCTATAAACAAAGAGAATTTCGAGGAAAGGACTGTTCAGCTCGAACCAAGACCCGGAAAACTGGTAGAGCCTTTGAGTTCTTTCTGTGTGGGACGGAATTCTCTAGGCTCGTTCTACGTCCAAAACGGGAGACCCATTCGCCTGGAAATTGTTGCTCCCTGCTCTCCAAAAAACAATCAGGCCCTACCAGTCCGCCGAGCCAGGGCAACTGGTAGAGCCGTGATGGGCCCCTTCGAATTTTCACCATGGGGAGGGCCTACTGCGACGTGGATTCTAGTCCAGGCTCCTCTCGGCAACATCATCAGAAAGGATGAGACTCTGCGAGGTCTATCAACCTCCTGCCCGCCCCTATCAGGGTTTGCTGGACATCGACTATCCTCTTCACCGTTAAGACCATCGTGTCCACCCGGTGCGGCCGGCCGCATCTGTCTGGGCAACAGAAAAATTAAACTCAACCAGGTCTTTGCCAGCCAGGCGGTCGGCATTAAAGACGTTCATAACGATATCTGGCTGATGAGCATTATGGATTATGATCTGGGATACTTCGATCTGGAGACTCGCGTGTTAGAACCGCTGCAAAACCCGTTCGGCCAAAAAGTGTTACCCATGTAGCCGGTACATTCTGAGACCCATGTCTCCGGGCCGGACCGTTGAGGTCTGGTGGCGGCGGTTGGACTCGAACCAACGACCTAGGGATTATGAGACCCTCGCTCTAGCCACCTGAGCTACACCGCCATTTCAGGAAAATCGAATCAAGGAAGAGACGGGACGGCGCATTCCCGCTGCTGGGCAGCGGCGTGGCTCGGCTCGCTGCGATTAACCTTTTGATTCTAAGAGTCCCGGATCAGGAGTGTCAAACCTGGCCGCGAACTCTCTCATAAGCAGAGAACGACTCCAGCTCACAGTTGCAACTCTTCCCCTTTCGCATGAAACTAGCGGGTCCCATGAAAGCAATCGCAGTCATTCCCGCACGGCTTGGTTCCACGCGGCTCGCTCGCAAGGCGCTTCGCGAGATTGCCGGGCTGCCGATGATCGGTCACGTCTACCGCGGTGTTTCTGAATCGCCGTTGCTGGACGAAGTTCTCGTCGCCACCGACTCGGAAGAAATCCTGGACATCTGCCGCAAGAACGGCTGGCACGCGCGCATGACCTCTTCTCAGCATCGGAGCGGCACCGAGCGCGTACACGAAATCTCCTGCTCGCTTCCAGCCGATGTGTACCTGAACGTGCAAGGGGATGAACCGCTCACCCGGCCCGAGCATATTGCTTCGTTGGTCGCGGTCATGCAGGATCCGGCAGTGCAGGTCGGCACCCTGAAGACAAAAGCCGCCGCCACGGATATTTCCAACCCGAATGCCGTGAAAGTCGTGACCGATGGGTCCGGTCGCGCGCTTTACTTCTCTCGCGCTACGATTCCTCATGATCGCGATGGCACCGAGCCCGCCTATTACAAGCATCTCGGCTTCTATGCCTATCGAAAGCCCGCGCTCGATCGCTTCGTGTCGCTTCCGGAGTCGTTCCTCGAAAAAAGTGAGCGGCTGGAGCAACTTCGATTCCTGGAGAACGGTATTCCGATCTATGTCGGCGAGACCCCGTATGACACGGTTGGGGTGGATACCGAAGAAGATCTGGAGCGGGTCACGAAATTACTCGCGCAACGGTGATTAGTGAAGGC
>Ga0307478_10001459_pt1 | contig 20417 bp, 16 predicted proteins | sample atmos_gasesECM4C_2_FD_203713 | JGI IMG/M metagenome (GOLD analysis project Ga0307478, IMG submission 203713) | Hardwood forest soil microbial communities from Morgan-Monroe State Forest, Indiana, United States - atmos_gasesECM4C_05 | ecosystem: Environmental > Terrestrial > Soil > Temperate... | reverse complement strand
TCCAGACCCGTGGAATGCGACCTGAACTATTTGAGCGCGACCTTTTCAATTCTGCCTGTTCGAATCATCTCGCCCTTCTCCATGTAGATGTCGTAGTGGAGAAGATATTTGATCTTAAATTGATTTCCGTTCTTATCGTCGTAACTGATCGTGACCGGAATCTCTACTGCGAGGAAATCCTCAAGCTGTTCCTCATCTTCGGTTCCATCGATTTCAACTGCATACTGTCCGACATCACATCCCGAAGGCGGGTTGTGAATGAGAGATTCCAGGTCGTGGGTCGCAATGACCTGCGCTACATCTGGCCTTCCTTCTGACTTTAGGCAAATAATCGGGTATACAGAAGCGACATCGGTTAGCGTTCGCACTGGATCAGGGAACGAGGCTTTATACTCACCAAAATCTATATCGTGGATGCGAACGTTATAGACTGCACCAAGACCTCGATGCCGGAGCGTCCAGGGTCTTTTTCTAACGATGTGGGAGCCGGGAATCCTAGACTCATGAACTAGCGAAGGCCATTCGCATTCCAGAGTAACATCAGGCCAGTTTGACTCATCTTCGTCCGAAGTCGGCAAAGAGTTGGGCGTCTGCCGCTCACAGAATCGTGTGAACTCACGGTTTAGCTCTTCAACTTCCATCGCCAAATCGTGCGGGAATAAAACGGTTTCAATTCCCGCATTGGTCAATTTTCGCTGTCCCTTCCCTCTAATTCTCTCGTCAGGGTCTAACATCCCGATTACGACCCGCTTGATTCGTCGTTCGATAAGCCTGTCTGTACACGGAATTTTTGGATGATTACGCGTGGTACAAGGTTCCAGCGTAGCGTAGACCGTGGCCCCGGCAACAGCCTCGTCTGACAGTTTCTTTTCCAATGCAACATACTCAGCATGATTACCGGGTTGTTCGCCGCGATGCGCTGTACTGAGCACCTTCCCGTCTTTAACGACGACTGCGCCTACCAAAGGGTGGGGCCTGCTGTCGTTTTCCGCCACGCTCTTTCGCGCTTCCTCGATAGCTAGGCGAGCAAACTTGCGGTCTGCATCGGCACCACCATCTTGTAGTCCGCTTGTGGAGATTCCCGCAGCCTCGACTTCCACTGGCGTGTTTGCCCTGTTTGCGCGTTTTTCCACCACTTCAGGCAGCGCGAACTGAATCCCATTTTGGAGTGGCAGTCTGATTTCCAAATGAAATGTGTAACTGCGTTGCGTGTGCGTTCGGTAGCGGATCAGGACCGGAATTGCCTTTACTTCGCCGCCATCGGGAGGGTGAAGAAGTGTTCCGACAAGAACCCTTCGAACGGATTCCAGCGATATCAAATTGCCATTCAATGCGCAGGCTGCCCAGTGTCTATCGTTATCCAGCCGATGGATTACGTCCGATTTGAAATTGGAACCGTCTGCAATATAAACAACAACGTCAAAAGCGGGTTCCGCGCCGTTATTCTGGATAGCTAGAAAGCGTGAACCCTGTGGATGGAATTGAAGCCAAAAATCACAACGCGGAGAGTTCCTGACCTTGGCACTGCCCTCCATTTGCTTAGGTTTCGACGCTGATAAATGGGGACGCCGTGCTCGGCGTGATGAGCGTAGGGAAGTCGGGTGAAGAGCCTTGTAGAGTCGTCTCCGATATTCCTTGACTTCCGAGATCGTGTAGTTCTTGTGCTGTTTAGTTTTTGAATCAAAAAGGCTGTGATGAACTAAGCACATCCATGCCAGATTAGATTCCGCGTTGTTGCTCCGATTCCCATCCAAGTGCGCTATTTGGCCGAGCTTTTCTTTTCGATCATTCTGAAGGCCGAAACAGAGCGTACAGCGACGGCGGCTTTTTGCCAGGACCGCCTTCTCAATACGAGCGGGGATTGATTTTCGTGGTGACTTATACTTTGCGTTCATTTTCACCTAACACTCAATTGTCCAATTATAGGCTGAAAGCCTCTATTGCCAGCATTCCGAATCAGGGCACGAAGTCGGGATGATGGACTTTACGAACCCATGGGGCCAGCTTGTCGAGAGTTGGCAGTGCTCGGGGAGTGAGCACTCCCTCTGGCACGGTCCAGCGTTCACAAATCAACAGGTCCCCATCTGCGGCCCTCGACTAACTGCCCGATCCATTCTGGTTACTTCTACCGATGTTAAAATGCTTATATGCTGCGCTTGTTTACCCGGTTCCCGAACAGTGCCCTGGATATCAGACTCGTTGAGCGTGTCCCTGTCCAAGAGTGGGAAGCACTACGTCGAAACGCCCTGCGCTTCATGAAGGGCCGTCTTTGTTACGACGGCAGTTTGAATCATCTCAAGGACACTCCGTACGAACTATGGAAAGGGACGAACGGCTTCGGGGATAGCTTCGAACTGTTGTGTTACAAAGCAGACATCGAGACATACACGGAGTTAGAACGCGAAAACGATCACAACGAATATCTCCACAACTACGCTTACCCGGACATCGCGGATGCACTCCAAAATCTTGACAGGCCAGTCCGTTTTATCGCTGTCGAACTCGATGTTTCCGGGAACGTCCGTAGTGTTCCAGCGCCAGGCAAGATGGAGATCACTTCCGCTGTAGTAGAAGCAGCATTGAGCGATGCCGAAACACTGATTCGCACGAGTGGCCCGGCAAACGCACTGGATAGAGTCCACACGGCATTGCACGGCTACTTAGAGACCATCTGTCAAAGAGAAGGGATCGTCGTCAAAGAAGATGCGAACATAACGACGTTGTTTGGACGGATTCGTGGTGAGCACCCGGCTCTCAAGATCACAGACCCTCAGGCACAGAGAATGACGGTGATGGTCCTTCGCGGTATGGCGAATATTATCGAGGCACTGAATCCCGTTCGTAATGAGAAGACACTTGCACACCCAAATGAATTGCTCGATGAAACCGAAGCGATGCTCGCCATTAACGCGATACAAACGCTCTTGCATTTTTCGATAAGGGGTTGAAGTGAACTGTTTACGCCTTTTGCAAGGCGAATCAATTTCGAAAAGCTATTGAGGAAAATTTGTTTTAACTCAGGCTTGTTTCTCCGATGAAACTCGACATAGGATTAAGGTGAAATTAGGCGACTCGGGGAGATTCGAACTCCCCACATCGGGATTAGTTTCCCGCGCTCTCAGAGCTATGGTTCCCGCCCCGGCGAAAGGATCGAGGACCAATAGCAGAGGCCGTAAACTAAAGGCTCCGTATGAGCTACGAGTCGCCTATCCCGCAGTATTGTCTTGCACTTACAACGTGTCAACCGAAGGGCTGTGAATCGTTTCGGAAATCGGTGCAAAACTAAATCCTGACTTTTCATGTCATTCTCGGGGCAGTTTTTGCGCTTTTAAGCTTGAGTCTCCCTATCATTTCGCGAGCGGACGCAGTTTCTGTTTTCTAAATTCGTCGCATGGCGACTTTCCCGGCTCTTTCAACCAGTCAAGCAGTTTCTTGACGTTGACTGTATGCGTGGTCGGCTCTTCGTAAATTTCCATCACGACCGTTCGTACCTGAGACCCGTCGCTCTCCCATCCAACTTTTTGGAGTCTTGTCAGGCCACGGAGCGCAGCCTCGTACACGGATGTTGCCCGGAGCCTGACGCTGTGCTCTATGCCGTGATCGTCCCGCAGCCTGACGACACAATCCCGCAACTCCGGGTCTTTCGGTTTGTCCAGTGATGCCTCAAGGCGGGAAACGGGAAAGAAAATTATAGCACTTGGAGAAGGAAGACTTGGAAGGTAGGTCTGGAGAGCCGCCTTGGCTCTCAATTTCGGGTGTATACTATGGAGGTATAGCAGGAGAACGGTCATGAGCATACCAACGGTGGAAATTTTTGAGATCGGTGAAGTTGGGTCGGACTATGTACGCTTCCTGAGCGCCAACGGCGAGACACGCGTCACCTTTGCGGACGACGAGATCGGCACCAAAGAAGAAAACGCCGGATTCTTCCGTGGCTTGCAGGGCAAGCCAGCCGCCATTGCAACCGACGCGTCTTTCATCGGCGTTGATTTTTGGCGTCAGGCTGACGGCAGCTTGAAGGTCATTCCGTTTCCGCTCCCAATTGCTTCCGTTCAAAAGTTGCCGGGCTGTCTTGATAATAGGGCTGATTGGGAGATCACTGGTTCGAACGTCGAAAAGATTCGCCCTGGCTATGGTTGGGTACTCTGCGGCCACACCGTGCGTCACCCTCTGACCTGGGAACCAAAATTGGTTTTGTGCGATACCTGCTGTAAGAAGCGTGGATACTGCTGGTGAAAACCTACGGAATATCCACCGAATAAAACCGCATCCACGCATTTGAATAACATGATCGTCACCCAAACAAAAACTCCGCCTTTGGTCCAATACATAGGGCATCTGGCTCGATCTTTCTTCAGTGCTTTGGGAGAGGCTGCCATAAAGGTTGATGAACTCCCTATCGAAAAGAAGCAACAAATCAAGCAGTTCTGCATTCATCTGCTGACAATCAGCGACAATCGCGCTTCGATAAAGCTGCTTACAAGAGAAGACGAAGAGTTGAGCCGCATCCTTTCTACTCGCGGTTGGTGGATTCTTCAGCGAGACATAAACGGTCCCGTGAAGCGAGAACTCCTGCGACTAGGCCGCGAGGCAAAGACATCGGAAATAGACTGTTATCTCTGCTCTATTTTCAATGCAAACGACGGGGCACGATTACAAGAAAGAATTGAAGCTTGGTTCAATTTGCCGTACTTGGCTGACCGCAAGCAAATTATTCTTGATAGCTTAGAGGTGCACAAAGCCGGAAAGTGGACTCTCGTAATACCAGCCCTCCTGCCTTTGATTGATGGAATTATGCGAGGGTTCCGCAAGCAGCACCTGCGACCGAGTAAGAGTCCGAACAAGGTCATGCATGCGGATAAGTTTGCTGACTACTATCGCAGGAAACAGCCCAAGCTATTCGGAAAGTCCTTTGCCAGCTTCATGCAGGAACACATGTTTGCGAAGTTTGATGTCAACAACGGACCAGTCCCAAGTTCGATCAATCGACACGCTATCCTGCATGGAGAGACATTCGACTACGCGACAGAGGCAAATTCGTTGAAGGTGTTTTTATTGCTCGATACGATCTCACAGTTCATTCAGACCGTTGAGCGTCGTCGCAAGACTTCAGCAGTTCGCAAACCACGACTGGCTCCAATAAGAAACACCACTGTGGTCAACTCATTTGGAAAATAAGCCCCCATGCTGTAGTCTAGGGCAATTTCTTGCTACTGGTGCTACGTAGCACGGCCTGATTACGACGTTTTCTTCCCCGCATCCTGATTGATGATTTTCGCCTTTTTGAGCGTGTTAAAATCCTCACGGAAATGCCGAGAGTGAAGGAGGATAGCCTTCTCCTTCAACGGGGAGGAACTTCGCTGTGTTCACGCCTATACATTTGCTCCCGAGGTTTGAGCTTGAAAAATCGGATTCGTATCAACAGAGATGGGAGAAAGACCAGGGGCCCGCACTAAGGGAAAAGATTATGGAAATGATCCGAGAGGGTGCTGGAGAGGACTTCCTTCAGGGGGAATTTGAAAGCCACAAGTTGGGATTTCTTGAGAGCATGTGGGACTTGAAAGGAATTAACATTCACGGAGAAATCCTCAATTTTGAGGGTGAAGGCTCGGGCTGGTTCGAGGCCATAGACTTCTCCTATGCTCAGTTTTATCACTCGAAATTTCAACGTGCTGCATTCAGTCCCTCGGTATTCAATTTTGTCAGAATCTATAAATGCGAGTTCGTTGACTGCACTTTTTCTTTCGCAGGATTTTACGGCTCGACGTTGGAGAAGGTCAAATTCACAAACTGCAACTTTATCGAGCGAAACTCCTTCACGAACTGCAATCTTCAAGCGGTGGAGTTCAAGAATTGCTTTATACCGGAGCGCATTTTCGGAGACTGTCGCTTCGATGCCAATACCACGGTGAACGATCCCATCAAAGAATCACACAGAGGATGGAACCTTATATTCGACAAGAAGCAACTCGCCCCGATCTTTCAGGACCTAAAAGAAGGGTATTCAGCGGGTGGGGTTGTTAAACAGGCTCGGAGGTATTTCTTCCTCCAGAATCAAGCGGCTACACGTCATAACAGCGATAGCATTTGGGACTATTTGATCGGCTATTTCTTGGAATTGTTGACGGGCTACGGAGTGCGACCGCTCCGCGTGCTCGTCGTGCTGATCCTCTTGGTTATCACGGGTACCGCGATCTTTACACGACAAGTTGGATTTGCGAATGCCCTGATTCTCACCACAGGCGGATTCTTTACATTCGGGGGGTATGTTGATCTGCTTAAAGGTTTAAGTATTTGGTATCGAATCGGCTATATTTTCACTGCTTTCCTCGGAATGTGCCTTACCGGACTCTACGTCACTGTGTTGGCGAATGTCTGGTTCAGAGAGCGGTAGAAATTAAATTTTTGACGGACCATCACGTCTATTCTTCCATAGCGGTGGGGCTGGCGGGGGTCGAAGTCGCCGCCTAAGTCTTAGGTCCATCGAGTCTTGGATGTTGGTCCCGGAGAATGGAGTCGAACCATCACGACCTTGCGGTCACTGGATTTTGAGTCCGAGCGCGTCCACCTGTTCCGGTTGGTCTACAGCGAATCAGCGAGCCGCAAGGCCAACTCGGTTCCTAACCTGATCGAGCCAGTGAAGATGTGACCCTCTGTTATGTGGATATCGCAGTCGTAGATGCCCGGAGATACAACTACGGTGTGATGCCCCCGGAATTCTTTCTCGCAACGTCCCTTGCGGATCAAATCGATATCCACAGTGTTCGCGCTGTGATCCCAGCGTGCGGAGAAAGACGGCAGATCGTTATGCTCTTGCTGCGGAAAAATGCTGCACAATCGGAGGTCCCCACTTGCCGTCGTTTTGACCTCGGTTGACGTTACTGGCGGCGCATATCTTGGATCGAGGTATAGTGTCGTGATCTCGACTCCGAATGCGCCGTTCGTCACGAATGGCAGTTTGGATCGTTTCTTCTTGTCCATTTTCACTCGACTCAATTAGAGCGATCTGCCACTCGTCGGCCAAACCTCGATGATCGGAAGCTTTTCAATCGGGCTGTGCAGGAACACCTTGTCAAATGGATGCGGCTTTGCAGTCAATTCGTGCGCCACTATCGCGGCGATCTCCGGAAACCCGAATCCCGGCACCTTATATGGTGGATTGTGCAGCATGGCTTCGTCATAGTAAGCCAACAAATAGAATTCAGCGAGCCGTTGCTGTTGCAATTTCAATTTGTTGTGCGGCTTGGTGTACTTGTCTATCTTCCTTTTGATGTTTTCGAGCAGCGCGTCACGCATCCAATCAGACGTGCACGGACCGCCATGCATTTCAAACGTAAGCCAGTCGGCGCCGAGACGCGGATTGTAGCGTCTGCCTCTGGCGTAGAAAACTAACTCCTCAAGGTGCCTGGACAATACTGGATAGTCGCTAAAATCCGTGCCGCACTTACTCCGGTTGCCATAATCCGATTCTAAATTCTTTGCTGATTGTTGTCACTGACGCCGGGCTCGCTGAGGCAATCCGACTCGTCGAGACCGTTTGGGAGTTTATTGATGAGTTGCGATCCTCGCTGGAATTCTTTACAGCATTGCAATGGCGGCTGACGGCTGACGGCTGACAGAACTTGGACTGTATTCAAAAATGTTTTGCTGGCAATATAAGCAGAGTATTAGAGTACCCGAAGAGTTTCGGTGGCTTCTCGACATGCTTTCAAATATTCTCTATCGGTCCAACAAACTACGAAGATTATTGCCTTTCTTGGTTCTGACTACAAGCTTCTGCGCTTGCAGCAGCGATAGGCCTGCGACCGAATCCGACAAGCAAATGGATAATGCCCCGGTGGTTATTTCAGGACACCTCTCTCGCGACGTTGCGCCTGAAGGCGAGCCGATTCGGTTCTGGATCACAATTGAAAATCGTTCAGGCGCTGCACTTCAAAACGTACGCTTGGCTCATTTGGATACGCCCGGATTCAAGAGCGCTACCGAATGTTGGGACCGGGGTACACTGAATACAGCATGTGGCGTTTCACCTGGCTCCGGACCGTCGTGCTCTGCTCCTGGTCAATTACCTCACTCCAGAAACGATGAGTTCATATTGTGTGATTACTTGCGAGCAGGTGAGTCCCTGAGCGTTTGGGGTGATCTTCGGGCTTATGACCCGTCGTTGCCTCCCAATCGACTCTATGCGGTAGTGAGCTGGAATGTTGTTTTGAACCCCCAATCAAGTTCAAGTGATATAGCGCAGTCCTCAAAAGTCGTTTCTTTCGGAACGGCTGAGGCGGTTTCCCCGAGTCTTCACTGGTTGACGTGGCTGGCTAAGCCGGAAGTCACAATCCCCGCTGCGCTTGCCTTTCTGGGTTTTTATCTGACATCTCGTGGCAAAAAGTCGGAAGAACGAAACAATGTCTTTACAGCAATGCTGAGTTCCGTGCATGAAGCCGCTATGCACTATCATATGCCAATGACAAGTGTACTCTCGGCTGCGATCAATCAGATCGATAGAATATCCACTGTTGTAGCAGCAGCGCGGAAGAAAAATGAACCTATCCCCGTAACACATGTCGAAATAGCACGAAGGGGCTTTTACTACCTAACGATGTTTCACTGGTGGCAGAGACGAGTTTTTCAGAAGGTTGGCGCGTACCAGCTGAAATCTCGTGAAGGCGAGAGATTACTTTTGTTTCTGGCTAACAAACACCGAAACGAACTCTACCCTTTTTCAACCGAGGCAGCCCTCCGCAGGCTGGATGTCATTCTCGGGCAACTCAATGGAAAATACACTCTCGATGAGTTTCTAAAGGCACTAGATTCCAATCAGGCAGAGTTGAAGACCGCTTGGGACGAGTTTTATATATGGGTAGGTACTTCAAATTGCGACAAGGATTTGGCTTGTTTAGACGCTTTTGCTACGATCATGCTCTATGAAGTCAATAGCTTGCATTTGCTGTGGTATAAAGGTCCCCAAGCTATGGGTTTGAGCAACCGCGCCCGAGAGGCTATTTTCGAGGTAAGTCAGGGTAACGAGTATTTTGTACGGAAGGTCGAAGAATATCTGTCGAATGCAACCTCAGGTGAGAACTAGTCTTCGTGGATTTTGGGGCAAATTGAGGCAGGGATCAATCAGATGCAGCAAACTGCGTTAAATCGCTGGCCCCATTATGGTATCTCTCACGGCTATTCTCCTTCGAAATGAATCTTACTCCCTCCCCTCTGTGTTGTCAAGGGGGCTTTGCTCTAACTTCCAAATTGTTAGTGTAATTTATTGAATATAAGACTGTTATGCATCGCAAGCGCGCTGGACATTCTCATAGTTAAACCACAACCCGCAGCATAAAGCTCTCAAACGCCCCCATTCAATTCCACGCTTGGTCTCGCCGACCCTTCCCGAAAGCTCGGAAAACAAGAACTTCTATCTCACGAAAAGGAAGGGGGCAATCAGAGGGGCAATTTGAGGGGTTCGGCTTTAATCGTAAGTGCAACGGTTCAAACGGTTTATCTCACGATTTAATTCATGTCCAGAGTCTGGAGTCCTACCAATTGGACGATCTCCCAGCCGATGGGAGGAAAAAAACGAACCGCAGCGGGTCCCCGAGGATCGGGGCTGCCACGATTCTTCTTATCTAATTTAATCGGGATTCACGGGTGCGTCAACCGCGAGGGGCGGTTGCAGGCGCAGAATCCGCTGTTCCCGAAGCTGCTACAGACAGCATTTGGCCTTTGTGCATGGTGTATTCCTGGCCGCCCCAGGTGATGCGGTTGGAGGCAAAGCTCGCGAGCCAGACAACCGAATAGAGAGCGTCGCGCAGCGGGACGAGCCAAAGCTTGCGGCGAAGCACGTCGTCGCCGACTCCCCAGACGCCGACAGTCCAAGCCATCACGTGCCGTAACACCAGGTAGGCAAGCAGGTAGGCCGCGGCGATCCACTTCGTGGGCGCCACAAGCGCCGCCAACACCGTCCAAGGGAGCCCAAGCGTAAAGATCAACCCAAAATAAGAAAGTGGCCGGCATAGACGCACGGTCCGCGCCCAGCGAACCTGATGGTCCCAAAAGCTTTTGGCGGTTTGCGCGGGGTACATCGTCCAAACGGGCTCACGGGACAGAAGCACCCGTCCGCCTGCTTCGGCAATGCGCAGACCCAGTTCGTAATCGTCCGCGAGCATTCCTGTGATGGACTCAAAGCCTCCGATTTTGGCAAGCCAGCGCTTGGTGGTGACGATTGAAGCGCCCAATGCAAAATTTATGCCTTCGGTCCACTCGGCCATCAACACGCCCGCGAAAAAATCGCTGGATGCGCCGACGGCTTCGAGCTCCGCTCCAAGATTGTGTTCGGCAATGCCGCGGTAGAATGAGGTAACGGCGCCGGTACTCTCTTCGACGAAGGGAGCAACAACCTCGCGCAGGTAGTTCGGGCCGACGCGAACATCACCGTCGGTGAGCACCAGGATTTCGTATTGCGCCTCGCGGGAGAGCCGCGCGAGCTTGTTGACTTTGCGATTGGCGCCCAAATTTTCCGCGCCGACGAGTAAACGGATTTTGCGACTGGGAAATTCGGCGATCAGGCGGTGGATGAGCGGAACCGCTTGGTCCGCCGCTTCATTCACGGCAAAAAGAATCTCGTAGTCGGGATAGTCCTGGCGGCAGAAGCTCGAGTAATTTTCATAGGTGGCAAAATCCACGCCGCGGACTGGTTTGAGCAGGCTCACGCCCGGAGTGTAGTTTCGCAGCATGCGCTTGCGCTCGCGGTAAAAGAACCGCCAAGCCGCGAAGGTGGCCGCGATGTAATACGCAAGAGGCGCGGCTGCCAGAAGAAGCACCGCGTCTCGCCATCCTGAATGAAAAATCGTCACGCTGAGGCTCACTTCCTGCCTGCCCAGAGGTACTTAATAGATTGATTGGCTGCTACTCAACTAGCTTGCCACAAAGAGGAACGGTGCGGTATTTCCCGGCAAGGAATTGGCCCAGGATGCGCACGGTCACCGAGAGGTCCTAAATCTCCTTCGACACTCCACTCAGCTTGGTGCGGAATCCAGATACAAAACGAGGATGGGCTGCCTGCAGGCCACGGCTTTCTAGGGCGACCTCTCCGCCACTTCCTTGGGGGATCAGCAAGCCCTTCCTGACGCGATAGACAGAGCCGCGCCACACGATTTTGTTGAAGAAGAATCCTGTGACCCAAACCACAAAGCTAATCGCGTCGCGCAATGGAACCAAAAACAGCTTTCTTCCTATCTTAGAGTCACCGAGACCCCAAACGGCGGTAGTCCAGACCACTCCGAGGCGCAAAACCAGGTATGCCACGGCGTATGAAACGGCAACGCTGCCCCATCCCGCAGCGGATGCCACTGCCCCGGCAAGGAGTGTCCACGGCAGCCCATGCGTGAGTAGCATGCCCATATATCCTACTGGACGGACATTTCGAAGGCCGATGGACCATCGCAGTTCATGCTTCAGGAATTCGCCAAAGCTTTCATCAGGAAGGACCATGCCGACTGGCTCTCGCATGAGCTCTACCCGGTAGCCTAACTCTGAAATGCGATTGCCCAGCTCGAAGTCATCCGAGTGATGGTTCACCATCGACTCGAACCCGCCGATCTCGGAAAGAACCTTCTTCGTGGTCGCCATCGTCCAGCCAAAGGCAAACCGCATCTTGCCCTCAAGCTTGCGCGCAACCAGGGCTCCCGGCGCCGAGTCCGTGTACATCCCCAGGTCGGCCAATGCGGAAGTCAGACCCCTTAGGGAGATGCCGCGGTAAAGCGCGGTAACGACTCCCATTTGTGGATCGGAGAATGGCGCAACCACGTTGCGTAGATAGTCAGATTCCACGCGCACGTCACTGTCGCTGATGACGATGAGCTCGTGCTTGGCTTCCTGAACTAACTGACAGAGGTTATTGACTTTGTTGTTAGCACCCAGGTTTGGCACGGTGGTAACAAGCCGAATCTGGCATGCCGGGAAAGACTGCTGGAGTCTCTGGATAACAGGGATCACGGGGTCATCCCGGTCGGCGACGGCAAATAAAATCTCGTATTCCGGGTAGTCCAAACGGCAAAAGCTGGCGAAATTCTCGTAGGCCTCACGGTCCACGTTGCGCACAGGTTTGATGATGCTTACCGGAGGCGTGAAGGAACGATTGACCTTCGGCAGTTTGCGAATCGCGCGGAAATAGTCGAGGACGCAATAAAGCGACAGAAGATAGTAGGCCAACGGAGCGAGGGCCAAGATGAGAATGGACAAACGCAAAATGGACGACACGGACCGCCTCGTCGAAGAATCTTTTTAGACTTCAGTGGCCAAATCCCGGGACTCCGTCACGAATCGCAGGAATTATCGAGACCTTGAGTCGTGCGCTCCTGCTCCATTAGACGGCATAGTACCAGCACGCAGGGTTACTGCACAGTGGCTTGATTATACCGATGCTTTTTGCAAAGGAAAGGATGTTTTGCGCAGAGAGGCCGATTCATAAACACTTCGGGTAGTAACCGATACTGGACGGGTCAGCGTTTTCCGAGCCAGACGAGCGTAACTCCGAGACATACAAGGAGCACTCCAGTCCAACGGCGGGGCGTTACGCGTTCCCCGAGAAAAAATTTTCCGCCGAGCGCCCCAGCTGCATAATTCAGCGCCGTCACGGGCACGACGAAACTCACGTTCTCGATGGACAGCACGGCCAACAGTGAGAAGAAAGCCAGCGCCATCATGGAAACGCCTATCCACATCCAGGGTACTTTCATCGCTTGGAAGATGAAGCGGGCAAGCGCGAGCGGACGAAAATCCGTCACTTCTCCGACGTGTTTCATGGCGCGCGTGACACAAATCTCTCCTCCCGTTCCGCTGGCGACGACGAGAAATAAAAGTATAGCTTCCCGCATGTTCAGCGTACCTCGGTGGTACGCGGAGGAGTATTCCCGACCACAAATACGCCGAGACAGATGACACCGATCCCTGCCCAGTGCAGTGGTGAAATCCGCTCGCCCAGGTAGAAGTAACCCAATAGAGCGACGACAAGAAGCGCAATCGAGGAGGCCGGCTGCACATAACTGAAATCAGCCCAGGAAAGAATGAGCATGTAGGCAACAAAAAATATGAGCAGAAAAGCGACGCCGAGCCAAATATAGCCCGACGTCAAAACGAGCGAAATGATGTGAGGCAGTCTCGAAGGCGCCCAGAAGACTATCGAGCCGACATTTTTCATGCCTTTGCCAAGCAGTATGTTTCCGAGGGGAGCAAACACGACCATGATCAGAAGCATGCAATATGTTTTGAAATGCAGGCCGGCCGAAGATTTCATGCAGGGAACGCGCTAGACGCGACAGTGGACGGCCGATGACATTTGAGGGGCTGCGAGGAATCAACACTATGAGTCTCAATCCATCGCGCAAGTTGAAGAGGTGTCGTCACAATGAGCAATCCAAATTCCTTCACAACCTTCTCCATCATTATTACATGACTCTTGGAAACATCCCAATGCCAGGTCTTCGTATTCCAAATCCTGTTTGGTGCGGTCAAGTCTCGGCGCAGCAGATCGGAGTGGTCAATGAACTACACGAGGAGCTTTTTGGGAAAGTGAAAGTCGCTGCAATTTGCTATTCTTTTGGGGCTCGCAGTACATTCCGCGAATATACTGAAAGGATTGGCTACTGAAACAAGAATGATTGCCGCCCAGAACCGGTTGCCTGGCTTGCCGCTGCTCGGACCTCGAATTGAGATCGCAAACGCCGGCCAACGTGTCGTTCCAGGTTCGTCAAAAAGTACGGACTTCTCGTTCCAACGCGAGGGTCGCAATGACGGCGAGTAACGTCGTCTACCCTTTCTTGGGCGTCGCGGCCATTCCTTTCATCTACTATCTCCTTGCGCTTTACAGTTCGTGGCAGTTCTTCATGCGCGCCCACAAATCGAGGCAGCACCAGGATTACACACCTCCCGTGAGCAATCTAAAGCCGATTCGGGGGCTGGATGCGGAGGCCTACGAAAACTTTGCCAGCTACTGCAATCAGGATTATCCCGACTACGAGTTGCTTTTCGGCATCGGCGACGGTGACGAGGATGTTCTGGAAGTCATTGAAAAGTTGAAGCGCGATTTTCCGCAGCGCCGCATTCGAGTTGTTCACGTTTCCGGCCACACCGCAGCCAACGACAAAGTCGTGAAGCTGGCGCGTCTGGTGAGCGAAGCGGAAAACGAAGTGCTGGTGATGAATGATAGCGACGTTCGAGTACGGCCGGACTATCTGCGCTCCGTTGTCGCGCCTCTCCGCGACCCGAAAGTTGGCGCGGTCACGTGCCTGTATGTTTCCACGCAAGAACAGACATTTATCCAAAAGCTCCAGTCCATTGGCATGTTTTGCGATTTTTACCCCGGCATCATGGTCGCTTGGAAGCTGGACGGAGTAAAGTTCGCGTTTGGACAGACGATTGTGACGACGCGAAAGCATCTCGCCGGGTTCGGCGGCTACACCGCCATCCAGAACCGGCCAGCGGACGATTTGCTCGTCGGACGATTAGTCGCAGAACAGGGTCTTGAAGTGGAGCTTCTGCCCTACACTGTCGAGACGGTAGCTGATTTTAGATCTTTCAACGAATTTTTCTTCAAGCGTCTGCGCTGGATGACGGTAATGCGCCACATGCGCCCTTGGGGACACATTGGACTGATTTTTACCCAAGGCTTGGCGTGGTCGATCGCGGCCGTGGCGGTTCATCCCTCCGCTCGGGTGGCTCTTCTTTATCTCGGAGGGTACGCCTGCGTGCGCACCGCAATGACCTGGCTGATCGGCGTCTGGGGCATGAAGCAAAAGGGCCTTTGGAAAAAAATGGCGCTTGTGCCGGTGTGGGATGCCTGGGCCTTGCTAATCTGGCTGCTCAGCTTCGGGCGCAGAAGCATTCGCTGGCGAGACGTTGACTATCGCATCCGGGGGGGCATGCTCGTTCCGGTAGCTCCGCCCGCTCCGCAAAAGTGAGTCCTCGGGAGAAGAGCTACTCCTGCTTACCGGACCAATCTTTGGATAAAAAGTTTGCGGGGAGACGTAGTGGCTGACCATCCTGCCTACGTAATCCTCGGCCGGGGACGCTGGGCCGCGCGTATGCAGAGCATCCTCGTCGAGGAAAACCGCCGTGTCGCCAGCATTCCAGAGACACGGCGGCAAGGCGGCGAAAGCGACGACGCCTACCGGTCGCGTCTTGCCGAAGCAATGAGCGCAAGCAACGCACAGATCGCGTGGTTGTGTGTGTTGCCCGGGCCGCATGTTCCGTTCCTAATCGACGCCACACTCGACGCGGGCTTGCACGTTATAGCGGAAAAACCTTGGCAAGGTTCGCGACGCGTGACTGCGTCGCTGGTCGCCAAGGCAAAATCCCTGCGCCGTCTCATTGCCGTCCATTTCGAATACTGTTTTCTCGAGGAGGTGGAAAGATGGCGCCGGGATTTCCACCCGGGATCCGGACTTCGCTTCGGGGGCCACTTTTTCTTGAACAGACCCGACCACATGGGAATTTCCGCGATGGACAATCTGGGCGTCCATCTGCTCGCCATACGCGCGTATGGAGTCCCGCAGTCCTCGGTGCAAGAAATTCGCTGCGGCTACGAGCAGCCCGATGAACGATCTGTATGGCTGGAGAGACGTAACAGGCGCGTGGCGTTCATCGATCTTCTGGCACACAAAGAGCTCATCATTCAACGCTTCATAGCCAAAGTAGAAGCTTCTCTCGAAGGAGCAGACTTCCCTCTTGATTTGGAATTTGCGCTGACCGTCTCGAATGCCGCCGAAGCTCTCCGCTGATAGCCTGGCTCATTGTTTGACGGAAATGCTAACTATGAGAGTGCTTCTTCGCTTTTTCCACGGGTTCGACAGCATTTTGGAGCCGGGATGCGCCCAAGTAATTCCTCGCGGTCTTGCTCATCTGCAAGCGCCGGTCATTGCGAGGTTCGCGCCAGTTAACTTGTGGCAGCATCAACGACGCGTCCGCCCGGTCGCGGTACTTAATCGCGATGTTCATCAGCGAGTCCAGCAAGGAATCGGAAAGCAGATGCGGCTTCAAGCCCAGGTCGATTAGCTTGGAGTGCTTGGCGTTGTAATAATGCTCCTCGGCTTCTACGCGTGGATCCTGCAGGTGGTCGACCTCGACGTGCAAGCCGAGCTTTTTGCCGGCGTTCACAGTCATCGTTGCAAGATCACGAACCGAGAACTGTTCCGTGAACTGATTATAAACGCGGCATTCTCCCCGAGCGGCGGGGTTCTCGCAGGCAATCTCAATGCAGCGTACTGTGTCGCGAATATCCAAAAAGCCTCGCGTCTGTCCGCCCTTTCCGTAAACGGTCAGCGGCTGGCCGATTGCCGCTTGAATACAGAAGCGATTCAGCACCGTGCCGAACACATCGTCGTAGTCGAAACGGTTGATCAGCGCCTCGTCCATGGCCGTTTCGTCGGTCATCGTTCCGTAGACCACGCCTTGGTTGAGGTCCGTAGCGCGCAGGCCCCATATCTTGCAGCTGAACATGATGTTGTGGCTGTCGTGCACCTTCGAGAGGTGATAGAAGGAGCCGGGCTGCTTCGGAAAGGGCAGGACATCTTTCCGCCCGTTGTGTTCGATGGTGATGTATCCCTCTTCAATGTCGATGTTCGGCGTGCCGTACTCGCCCATGGTTCCGAGCTTGACCAGATGGCACTCCGGCCGGTGCTCGCGTAGCGCAAAGAGCAGATTCAGCGTGCCCACCACATTGTTGACCTGCGTGAACACAGCGTGGCTCCGGTCGATCATCGAGTAGGGAGCAGACCGCTGTTCCGCGAAGTGCACAACCGCGTCAGGTTCGAACGCTCGCAGCGTGGATGCCAGAAATTCGTGGTCGCAAACGTCGCCGTAGAAAGATTCGATGGTTTTGCCGCTTACCGCTTGCCAAACGCGCAGCCGGTCGGAGAGCGGGCGAATGGGAGTTAGCGTTTGCGCATTGAGCTCATGGTCCCACAGCCGGCGGACAAAATTGTCAACGATGGCGACGGAATGCCCTTGCTTCGACAAATACAAAGCGGTTGCCCATCCACAGTAGCCATCCCCTCCAAGCACAGCAATCTTCATCGTTCCTCCTTAGTGAAATCCCCTGTGTCAAAGGCCTCGCGGAGCGGCGCGTTTTTCTCGCGCCAGCCTGACCTGAATAAATAGGCTACCTGGGAGCGCCCGACCGCATTCTCCGTCGTCTTTATCTAAATACAGTATACGTGATTAGAGCCGGAATACGCCCCTTTGTCGTTCCAAAATCCATCAGGAATTGCCGCATCTAGTAAGATGCAGCAAACTGCTCTTTTTCTTCATTCAAGCCAGCGCCAAATCGCCTCGCGAAGGGTAATTGGCCAAAACGGCAGCTCGCTAGAGGAGACGGTTGTGCTTAATTCCGGATGGGCTACTTGCCCTGCCTGCGGGGACGCGACCGAAGCGGCCAGCGGATGATTCGTCAGGACGCTTTTTCCGCCGCTCGTGGCCAGCACAACGATCCGATCGCGCCCCACAAGATCCCCAAAATGAGGCACATCCGAATCCATCGCGAACACGTAGAAGCGTTCAGGTTGGAGCCAGTACTCCGTAAATTGCGCGTCGTTGATGAAAACGTTTGGAGCGCCCGGCGCATAGGAGCCGTATTCCAGGTTGTTGAACCTCCCATTCAAAATGAGAGCGGTGCGGTTTGTGTAGAAAAAGATCGAAGAAAAGGGATAGTACGCGCGGCCGGAGATCAGCTTTCCTTCGGGAGCACGCAACAGGGCTTCCGCAAGCGGCCTCGAAGAAAGGTAAGGATCAAAAACAACCATCGCCATGCGAGCCGCATGGAAGAAGAGAACCATCATCAGAGCCGCTGCAAGAAAAGCGCGCACTCCAGCGGATCGGAATGTGCCAATGGCACCAATGAGAAACGCCACGCCCGCGAACAAAAGAGGAACACGCAGGTAAGCAAACGATTGAATCGTGAGGTCCTCCATGTGCCCGAGAGAAAGCTTGTAGGCTCCGGGATGCGGGCTGAGCGCCGCCGAGATATCTCCGGGAGCAGGCACATGGCGTACTAGAAAAAACAAAGTCAGCGTGACGATGGCCGCCGCTGCCGCGACTCCGCAAAGAACATACGTGCCTCGGCGTATCCAGCTCCCCTGCGTTGCCATTGCTGAACCGAGCAGCAACGCCAGCGCGGGATAGCAAGGCATCGAGTAATACTCCTGAGTCGTCGAAAACGTAAAAAAGATCAGAAGAAACCCCGTCCAGCAAAGCGCGAGGAGGCGCATTTTCCCAGAGCGGTCGAGCGGCTTGAAAGAAAGCTTGGCGATCGCCGGAAAGTATACGCTCCAAGGAAAAAGCCACAAGAGATGGAAGAGCCAGAAATAGAGCCGCGGAACCGTGTCGTAATCGCGCGGATACCGGAGGTTCAAAAAGCGCAGAAGCTGTTCATTGATGAAAAAAAACCAAAGAAATCCGTGGTACTGCCCAGGGCCGCTATGAATGCCGAAATAGAAGTAAGGCGGGTTGCGCAGTGCCGCCAGGACGTGCCAAGGCGCCGCAATCAGTAGAACGATTAGAGCGCCGCTGAACGGATGCAGCCTCTTCCACGTTTTCACGGAAAAGAATTGGCGCGTCAGCAAAAGATAGAAGACACCTGCAGCGAGCGGAAAAACCACGCCGATGAGACTCTTGATCAAAAGTCCGGTGCCGAGGCTTGCGGCGAAAACGCCGGCCCAAAGGCGCGGATGCTTCTCTTCCTCGTCGAGCGCGCGAAGCAACGCCCACATAGCCAGAGTCACGGTAAAAACCAACATCACGTCCGGAATCAGAATGCGCGTAAACAGAAACAACCCGATGCACGTCGCCATGCATAATCCGGCGTAAAATCCCGCACGTTTGCCGAAGGCCCATACTCCCATCGCCGCTGTCAGCCAAGCGAGCGCCATGGAACATACGGCAAACGGAATGCGCGCCGCCCAATCATGCACGCCGAAAACCTTGTAGGAAATCATCATCGGCCAGTAATACAGCGGCGGCTTCTCAAGATACGCCACGCCATCCAGCCGCGGCGTCACCCAATCGCCCGTGACCAGCATCGTTCGGGCAGCCTGCGCCAGCACCGCATCCGAATCGTCCATCAGCGACGGCGGAGAAATGATGCAGCCGAGATAAATGGCTCCGGCAAAGAGCAGAACCGCTAGATAGATATACCTGTTTTTTCCTGTATCCAAGAAGCTGGCGCCGGCGATGGCGCCGCCTGAATTCGCCATTTTTTCATCCATAGAAACAGAAGCAGCAGACCCCACAAGTGGTAACCGACGTTGACTCGGCGCTCCAGGTGCAGACGTACCAACTCCTGGATCATGCCCGGCCGGAAAAATGATTTGTGCTCGGCGAGCCCTTCTTGCATGGTATCCAGCAAAAGCTCGCGCAGTGGCCCGCGAAGCCATTCGTGCGCTGGAATGTCGAAGCCCACCTTCTTTCGCCGCAGGATCATCTCGGGCAGCTTGTTCTTCATCAATTGTTTGAGAACAATTTTCTGACGCGAGCCTTGCATTTTGAGCGAAGGCGGCAAAGTCGCGGCAAATTCTACGATGCGATGATCCAGAAACGGCGGCCGCACTTCCAGCGAGTGCGCCATGCTCATGCGGTCGACTTTATTCAAAATGTCATCAGGCAAAAAGTATTTTTGGTCCCACCAAAGATAAGCGGACACTCCGTCGTGAGCCGCCGGAGAATCGCGCAGCTCGCCAAGCACTCCATCGAGAGAACCCGGCAGCGGAACCACCGAAATCGAGCGCGCTTCAGTCTTGGAAAAAGTTCCGTTCCAATAAACGTGCGCGCGTTCCGGCGGCATAAGGCTTCCCGCCAGGAAGCGCTTCACCATGTATTCACGGCTGATCTTGTCGTCCGAAACCGGCCAGAGTCGAGCGAGTCCAAGCCCCGCACGCAGCGACCAGTTCGGCAACCATCTCATCGGCCGCGCCAGCTGATTCGCGCGGTACGTCAGGTAGCCGCCAAATAGTTCGTCTGCCCCTTCCCCGCTCAGAGCAACGGTCACTTCCGTTCTGCTCATCTTCGAGAGAAACCAAACCGGCAAAGCGCCAGCGTCCGAACTGGGTTCGTCTGAGTAATACGCAAACTCCTCAATCGCTCCGCGCAAATCCGCTCCAGGGTTCAGATCGAATTCCTGATGATCCGTGCCGTACTGTTTCGCGGCGCTCCGGATGAACGCCGTCTCGTCAAAGCTTCTTCCGAGAAAAGAGACGGAGAGCGTCTTTATCGGCCGAGACGACGCCGTCGCCGCATAGTGCAAAACCGTCGAAGAATCGATGCCCCCGCTCAGCCATAGCCCAAGAGGCACGTCCGATAGCAAATGCTCACGCACCGATTGCTGCAAAAGCGAGTCCATCTCCTCGCAAGCGGAATCGAGTGAGCGCTCGTGAATT
>Ga0307478_10001458_pt1 | contig 20419 bp, 37 predicted proteins | sample atmos_gasesECM4C_2_FD_203713 | JGI IMG/M metagenome (GOLD analysis project Ga0307478, IMG submission 203713) | Hardwood forest soil microbial communities from Morgan-Monroe State Forest, Indiana, United States - atmos_gasesECM4C_05 | ecosystem: Environmental > Terrestrial > Soil > Temperate... | reverse complement strand
ATTGGATCATGGCGATCGACTAAGCGCTTTTGTAGAAGCCGTGGCGAGCTTAGCGGCCTCTATCCAAAGGGCGCACACCACTTGGATCAGGTGACAGAAACCTGTGATACACTACTTCCCATGAACTTACGCCCTGGCCGCTATCAAACGCGCAACGTGCGCATCGTGGAACTGACGGATACCTTCCAGCGGGAGAAACCAACGGGGCCGGGCCAAACCGTCACCGTCACTATCTGGCGCGGTAACCTGATGAAAGCCGACGGCCGCACGGTGGACTCGATGCACGAATGGGAAGAGACCAACCATCCGCTTACCATGGGTGCCTACGTGTCGCCATCGAAAGCCGACGGCGTGTCGAACGAATTCGATCTGACTACGCAGCTGGCCTAAGCTGGGTAATCGCCAGTCGCCAAGAACTTGCGCATCTTTTTCCGGCGCTCGTCGTCATCATCGATCCTCACTGAACCAGCGTAAATAATATCTGGGTTTTGCGTTCCAAACCAAGCGTCGAATTCCTGCATGTCGGTCAAGGACGGTGTCGTTTTCCAGTGGATCTCAACTGCAGACCGCTGTTCATTCTGTTCGAAATCGAAAGCTTTTTTTACCGAGAAAACAGCCTGATTCCCACTACTGGCAGTGAAAGCCATTCAGTCTCCAAACAGTTTAGCCAGTAGAAACACGCCCAACCCCACGCCGGCAACGGCCAACGGAAGCGGAATATCAGTGCCGAAGATCTGAACTGAACTCGGGAACAAGCTCGCCTGGGTCGTAGCATCCGGTTGAGTGGTGATATCGATGGCATTCGCGGGATCGAAAGGGACTGGCGTGCTGGAGTCCGTAAATTGGCCTTGGCTCGCCAATACAGAGGCTACATACGATTGGGTCTCGGGGTATAGCTTTCCCTTGTCCACCGCGCCTGGCCCTTCGTTATAGGCCTCTAGAGCGAGCGTAACGTCCCCGTTATACTTTCTGAGCTGCTGGCCTAAGTAAGCTACCCCTCCCTGGATGTTTTGCGCCGGATCGTTCGGGTTCACGTTCAGATCAGCGGCCGTGCCAGGCATCAATTGCATGATCCCAATAGCGCCCGCTCCTGAAGTCTTGTTTTGATTGAAGCCGGATTCCGTTTTCGCCACGGCCAGGGCGAGCGAGGGAGGAACGCCGTTTTGGAGCGCCGCGGCGGTGATCTGGGACTGGATCTCGGAAGTCGTCATTAACTCTTCTCGATCTCTTTTTGTTGGTGCTCTTCTCGGCTTCCGTTCGCCGGTTGCGAGTTCTGAGCGTTAGCACTTCGGGGAAAAGTTATGACACAATCGTCAGGGTACAGCCACTTCAAAATCCACTCTGGTCTACCGTCGGGCCAAATACGACAGATGAGTTTCAGTACATAACGCCGACGCCATCCATAGCGCAGCCAGTTCAGCGCGCGCACGCTCCCACCTCCAAATGGTGAGCAAACACCCCAGAAAAGCGCCAACATAAAAGCATTATACGTCCTTCACAAAATACGCCCGCGGGGATGGTGACATACATCTTGGTTAACCCTCACGCAGCCTTGATCCTCACCGGCTGCTGCGATTCCTCGTAAACGTTCACAGTGCCACAGTGCGGACAAGGGATTTCATCCGTAAATGGCCTTCCACAATAGATTACACGTTTTCCACAGTTTATACACAGACCTATCCCGCCCAGGTCTTCAACATCTTTTTTATTCGCGGCCTTCACTTGACAACCTCCCACAGCGTATTATTCAGCAACAGGCCCAACACAAAAGCTACAATAGACGGGAGCAAGTACCAAAATTGTTTGGTTTCCATCCCGTACACAAGTACCGTGAGTGCAAGCAAATAAAAAGAAGCACTTGCTAAAAAGAGGAGGCACGCGGCAAGAGCATGTTGAGGGACATTTACAATGCCCCACCATGCGAGATTCACAACTGTTATGACGAACGCTGCGAGGATTACGACAGGCGAGCGCGTGAAACGAGGCGACCATCTCATCGAATGTCCTCCTCGTCGGATATCAGTATGGTCCAGGGCTGTTCGTAAATCCATTGCGGAGGGTAGGCTATACCCTGAATAAACAGCTGGATTCTGGTTTCGGTCTTCAGCATGGTGCGCTCTTCCGCATTCGATTCACTCGCCCCGTCCACGCATTCATTATGCTCTCGTGCGGGTCTCGCTGAAATAGGCTAAATACCTTAGAAACGACGAATAACTTTCTCGAATGCCGTCTTCGAGTTCGATGCGTGGTGCCCAACCGAGCATGCGCAACTTGGAACTGTCGAGCAGCTTACGCGGCGTGCCGTCGGGCTTGAAAAGATCGAAAACGAGCTTGCCCTGGTAACCGACGATGGAGCGTACGAGCGCCACCAATTCTCCAATGCCGATCTCCCGTCCACTTCCAACGTTGACTATTTCGGACGAATCGTACCGCTCCATCAAAAGGACGGCGGCATCGGCCAAATCGTTGACATGCAGGAATTCGCGCCGCGGTGTTCCCGTGCCCCACACCGCTACTTCGGGAGAGCCGTTCATTTTAGCTTCATGCATCTTGCGAATCAGCGCCGGAATCACGTGCGACGAGTCGAGATCGAAGTTGTCTCCCGGCCCATATAGGTTACAGGGCATCAGGCTGATTGCGTTCAGCCCGTATTGCTTCCGGTAGGCCTGGCATAGTTTGATGCCGGCAATCTTGGCGATGGCGTAGGCTTCATTGGTCGCTTCGAGCGGTCCCGTCATCAACGCTTCTTCCTGGATTGGTTGCTTCGCGTCTCGCGGATAAATGCAGGACGACCCCAAAAACAGAAGCTTGGTCACTCCGTACGCAAACGCCATGTCGATCACGTTCGTCTGAATCGCGAGATTGTCGGCAAGAAACTCGACTGGTTCGGTCGCGTTCGCCAGGATGCCTCCCACTTTGGCGGCGGCGAGAAAAACGTACTCAGGCGCCTCCCGATCGAACAGATCTTGGACTTCGACGCGATTGGTAAGATCACACCGCTTGCGTTCCCGCAGGATGAGATTCGAATAACCACCCTCAGTGAGTCTGCGGACAATCGCCGAGCCAACGAGCCCCGTGTGTCCGGCAACGTAGATGCGGCTAGATTTGTCCATACCCTCGTGGGAATGCCAGACTCCCTGAAATCATTTGCTCTTGCCTGGCGAGCGCGAGATCGTGATCGACCATATGGCGTACGAGTCTGGTGAAAGTGATCGTTGGGCGCCAGCCGAGCTCATCGACGATCTTGGCGGGGTCGCCCTGGAGAAATGACACTTCGGCAGGCCGGTCGTAACGCGGATCGTGCTCGACTACTCTGCGCCAGTCGAGATCGAGATACTGCTCGGCGACATCGAGGAACCCACGCACCGAATGCGGCTGGCCTGTGGCGACGACGTAATCGGCTGGCTCCAGGGCCTGGAGAATCATCCACATCGCCCGCACGTAATCGATGGCGTGCCCCCAATCCCGCACTGCGTCGAGGTTTCCTAAGTAGAGCTTCTGTTGGAGTCCGAGTTTGATCCGGGCAAGTCCCCTGGTGATTTTCCTCGTGACGAAGGTCTCTCCGCGGCGCTCCGATTCGTGGTTGAACAAAATTCCATTAGAGGCATGCAAGCCGTAAGCTTCGCGGTATTTCCGGGTGTACCAATAGGCGGCGACTTTCGAGATCGCGTAAGGACTCTGCGGCGAAAACGGAGTCTGTTCGTTTTGGGGCGCCGGCGAAGCGCCGAACATCTCTGCCGAGCCGGCCTGATAAAAACGGCTGCCTATGCCCAAATGACGGATGGCTTCGAGAATTCGCAGCGCGCCCGTGGCCACAATATCTGCGGTGTAGACGGGCTGATCGAAACTCACCCGCACGTGGGATTGCGCCGCAAGGTTATAAATCTCGTCAGGCACGGTTTCGTCGATCACCTGCGCGACCGAAGAGCCGTCGCTCAAGTCCCCGTAATGCAGTAACAACCGGACGTCATCCTCATGCGCATCCCGGTATAGATGCGCAATCCGCCCGGTGTTGAAGGTCGAAGCACGGCGAATCACGCCATGGACTTCGTACCCTTTTTCGAGCAGCAGCTCGGCCAAGTACGAACCATCCTGCCCGGTGATACCGAAAATCAGAGCGCGCTTCACTTACCCCGCCTGTTTAGTTTTCTTGCGGAGCGTGTCAATCGAAGCGTCCGATAACCGCCAAGGAGCGCTACCTCGTAGCAACAGATCGACACGCCGGCAAATCAGTAGCCGGGTTTCTACGGGCGTCAAATCGAGGTCTGCAACGCTTAACAGTTCACTGATGGCGGCGCGGACATTTTCGCTCAGTGGCTTTGATGGGTTCATGGTTTTGGTTCTTTGTTTTGGCGCTCTTCTGGGCTGGGGATCGTAGGTTGGGGCTTGGTTCCGTTCGCGCTATCCAGAATCCTATGCAGTTGCATCCCGAACACCGAACCCGTCACCGCTATGGCCGCCCCACCAGCGCTGTCACACCACATATAAACCCCCCAGATAGTAACCGCTCCCCAACCAATGAGCAGAATGAAATCGGCGATACCCAGCGCGCGCACGCTCATAAGGCCAACCTTTCTGTGAACGACGCGAAAAGCGCCAACATAAAAGCCTTACGATTATATCCTTCCAAACGGGATCAGAGGAATAGTACTTTAGTTTTCAACGCTTGAGTGTGTTCGTCGAAACTTCTCTCTTTTCAATCCGGCTACAAGGTTGTAAGATATTCGAGTACCATCGATGCTAGTACTTATGCCAGCTTACAATTCGTTTTTAGGAAAGGAACTCCGTGGCGAGGCACTTCTAAAAAGATAAAGGCTGGCAGGTTCCTGAATCCGCCAGCCTTCCAGAGGTTCCTCAGCCAGAAACTGAGGTCATTGATCATGGATAGATCATGGATAGAATAACAGATCCTCCAAAAAAGTCAAGTAGTTCCCCTTATCTGGCGACCGATTATCTGCCTGCCCGCAGGGGGCGTCTCGATACCATACGCAATACGGTAGAACTCGCCTATTCCCTTGAGCCTAAATCACTAAAGTGGCAGACCAACGAATATAGGATCGCCCGTCCGAGGCATGTCGCTTACTATCTGGCGCGGAAAATGTCCCATGCCTCGTTGCCTGCGATCGGCCGTTTCTTCGCCCTGCGTCATCATTCGAGCGTGCTCTATGGCATCCGGCGCATTGAGGCGGCGATCGCCGAATCGGCCGAGGTCGCTGCTTTCATCGCGAATCTAGAACTCGATATCCTAGAAACCGAGCGCGAGGCTGATGGGCGAATGCCGCGCATCTCGCCCGGAGCTTATCTTCCCAAGATCGCGGGCTGAAGATGAGCACTGTTCGCCGCAACCCGCACTGCCTCAAAACCACAACTCTCTACTCGGAAGACGATCTTATTTCTATAGAAAGGGCATTATGAATCCCAACTGGCTGTTTTTGTTTTGGCGCTCTTCTGTGGCGTCCGTTCTTGGCTTGCAGGTTTCTGGCGTTCGCGCTCTGAGGCAGCCGTCATGAATCCCCAGACGCAACTATTCCAGGACGGCTCCTCCCCGCAGCAGTTATCCATAGATTTCATCCCCGACGAAGAGTTCGTGACGGTTTTAAACCTATCAAACGACGAGCGCGGACTGTTCGTCAGTCTCCGGCTTTTCGCCCTCACACATGGAGGGTTACCTGAAAATTTAGAAGAACTCTGGTTGCAGGGAAAGAACTGCTTTGGAATCAGCCGTTATAAATTTTTTAAGCTGGCTCCGAGAGTTATCGAATTTAAATTTGAAAATTTTTCAGGCCGTTTTTACTTTTCCCGCGACAAAGAGCGCATCGAAGTATCCCGAGATAAAATTAGTAAGTCTCGCTCTTTCGGTAAGTTAGGCGCTGAGAGCCGATGGAAAAAAAGGCTTGCTCCAGTCACGGAAGAGCCAGGCGAACCGATAGCCCCCCCATCCGCGGTTGAGATAGCCCCCCTATGTGAGTCGGCAATGCCCGTGCGCGCGAGCGCGGCAGTTGTTGTTGGTTCTCTCTCTCTACTACAAGAGGGAGTAACAACAACAACTCCTTCCCCCCTGCCCCCCTTCCTCAACGGGAATAGCCCCCCTATCGCGACCGAGGCTGCAGCGTCAGGTCACCCGCAAGCCCTGACCGACGCCGAGTACCGGCAAATCCAAGAGCATTGCCGCACGGTGGTTGGTGGAGGCGATCGAGGCGTCCCGATTCCAGACCGCAAATTATGCGAAAAACTACGCGCCAAATTTTCTGGTATACCGATCGCCGAAGTGGTATTATTCCTGCCTCGCTTTGCAGGGCAGAAAACGCCTGGACTATGGCTCGCTAAATCCGTCGACGAACTGAAAGCCGAAGCCGAACGGCAGCGCAAAGACACCCAGGAGCCGTACCGCAAGCCAGTGCAGAAAAACAAAACCGAGCAGATGTACGAGAGGATTCTCCATGGTTGACAAACAATTCGCGCTCGAACAAATCCGGCGCATGGGCGGTTTGAATAACTACCCGCTGCACGAAGAACCCGCCGTCACCGAACTAATCGAAACCGCCATGACGGCCGAGACAGAAGCCGCGTGCCGGTTCGCAGTGGACGCGCTGTTACGAGACTCGGACGATTGCCCGACACCAGCCCAACTCGGTCGCTTGATCCGGCTTGAGAACGAAAGAATTCTAGAACGCTCCGTCGAGTCGCACAAGAAAGCCAAGTGCCCGTTGTGCGGTGGCACTGGCTACGTGCACGGAGTTTACTTGGTGACCAAGCATTCGCGCGAGGAGCACGCCTGGACCGACAAACAGCCGCTCTCGACTGACGCGCAGATCAAAGCGGTCCGAGCGCACTTGCAACCCAACCAGCAAACACTCGAAGGCTCGGCAATGTGCCAATGCCACGCCGGATATAGCGCGTAAGATCAAAAAGCCCGTCACTCTTGAAACTAGAATGCCACACCAGTCAGGCTTTCAAAGCCCGCCATTAGGCTATACTGACCAGTGATGGCCTACCGCCCGGAAGTCTGGCAACAGAACCGCCCCAAGATGCGCCGGCGGCGTTGTAAACTCGACAGTTGCAAACAACTCTATGTACCCAAAGCGCATAATCAGGAATTTTGCTCGCAGGCGCACCGCAAGGAGTACGCGCTCTCGCATCATGGCGAACAATTCAAGGATGCGGTGCGCGAGTTGTGCCGGGAAGAGATCCGGCGCTTGGTGAAGCGGCTGGCGTTGAAGTGATCATTTCAGTCTTTTGGACTGCTGAAGGACCGCTAACCGCTTCTTTGTGATTTCTATCTCCCTTTCTATATCCGACCTAGTTTGCGCGGCGTATAATTTAGTGAAGGAATGGCAGGCTTGGCAAATAGGCCTCCCGTTATCCGCCCGTCCAATAGTCTTGCGTTTGCAAATCGAGCACAGGCGCTCCTTCCCTGAGGTGGTTTTTTTCCATTCGCTCACTGCGTTTTGCATCCCTCCTCGCCCATGATGCAGGCGAGCCCAGTGCATAAATCAGTTCGGCTGCGACTCTTTCGCGCGTCGGTCGGCCTCTTCCTGGAAGCTGAAGAACTGTTTTAAGAACGTCGTGTATTTTCCGATGTTGCCCTGCACCAGGCTCCAGATCGGATGGTAGTTGCGGATGGTGCGGTCGAAATGCTCGATGCCTCCCGCCTTGATTGCTTCGTACTGCGAGGCGCCCAAATCTGTCGCGGGTCCGTCGGGCACGAGCGTGATTTGTCCGTTCGAGGGATTCTGGCGCATGGTCATCAGCGCTTCGGCGAAGGTGAAGCCGTCGAGTCCTCGTCCTTCCCGATCGAAGTAGTGCGTGATGAAAGAGGGTTCTATCATCTCAAGGAACGCGAGCAGACTGCGTTTACGCTGCTCTTCCGGGTCGGGTGCCACAGTGCCTCCCGGAACTCCTTTGGCGAGTTCGGCGGCCTGCTGCTGGGCTTCTTTCAGCGCTTCTTGCGGAGGCTTGCCGTTGCCCCGGTTGAACATGTTGTACACGATGTTCGAGAACAGGCTCAAGCCCGTGATCACGAGCGTGGGATTGCGCGCCCAGGCTTCGTACCACGGTGTTGCTGGAGGTGCTGCGGGTTCGGGTTCGCGGCGTTCTCTGCGGGAATAACCGAATAGCTCGGCGAACGTTTTTAGTTTGTCGCCAGCGTCCAAAAGGGAATCGAAACCGTTTGCCGATTGTGGTTGCGCTAGTGCTACTGCCTGAGTCTGCTGCGCTTCCTTGGCTTCTGCCTTTTTCTGCTCGCGCATGAATTCGAGCGTCTGCGAGTGCATTTCTTTTTGCGTATTCAAGAACAGCGTGAGCATGGCCATGTTGCTGTTGTCGGAGCGAGAGAAAGCCATGGCTTTTTCGAATAGATCGATGGGGTTGAAGACGGGAGACTTCGCGTCGTTGGCTTTCTTGGCCTGGTCGGTCACGATGTCCATGGCTTTTTCGGTCGCTTTAGCCATGACTTCGAATCCCCTGGTAGTAGCCGATTCCGTGATCGCTTCTTCTGGATCCGCGCCTTGATCTTCTTGAGCTTCTTCGAGCTTGTCCATCAGACGTTCGTTCGACCGGGTGAGCTGTTCGGCCAGTTGTCCTACCACTGTATTTCCAACTTGCATATTTTCGTCCTCTTGATCGCGTTGTGGATCGTCGCCAGGAATCGGAATGTGCTGCGCCCGGAGCTGGGCCTCAAAACCTTTATTCGCCGGATTGCCGAGTAGCAATGATTTTAGATCGATGCACGGCGGGTGATCTCCGTCATCGAGCGTGAACTTCGTCATCGAGATGCAGCCGGGCAGTCCCATCTCAGTGCATAGGATCTTGTATTCACCTGATCCCCCCCATTCTTTATTGTCCAGCACGTACTGCTGCCATTCTTCTAGGGCGAAAGGGAAAGGATCGGGTCCATCGAACTGTTTAATCAGCTTCGGCTTCTGTCCGCCGATGAGCCTCAGGTCAATCGCCGGCCAGTCGCGATAGAGGTGGAAGATGGAACGGCCCTTTTGCTCGGGAGTGAACGAGAAGGCCCACTTGAAAAACTGTTCGGGACGTACGCGGAGGCTTTTCGGCTTGGGCAAGATCGATTTGTGGCGCTCTTTTTGAGCTTTTTTCACTCGTTCTAGCGGACCGTCCACATGCTTTCGCGGCGAACTTGCCCGCAAATCCACCGGCTCTGCGCCCTCGGTTGTATCAACCATTCAGATTCTTATATTAATATAAAAAGGCGTTGCGCGTGCGCGACACTTCGTTTATCATCTTGTTGAATTGTCACCGACCGCAACACACCCGGACTTCGGTTCGATCCCGGTGAAGTACAGTTTCCGCGCACTGCCGGAAAATCCCGACGCGCAAGTCCGCTCAACACTTCGTCAAGTGATCGGCTACATGCGTGAAGACGCGCAGTCGCCCTTCATTCAAGCCGAAGCGGCGAAGCTGCATGAACTCGGTGGCGGAGATCCGAACGTAGGTCTCTACCGCATGTTGAAGCGCGATGTGCGGTTCAAGCGCGACGAAAAAATAGCCGAGGACTTGCCGGGCGACGATCCGCGCAAACGGGACACCATCGAAGTCCTGATCCGGCCGATCGACCAATGGCTGCTCATCAAATTGCGGGGCCTGGGGATCGGAGACTGCGACTGCATCCATATGTATGGGGGGTGCCTGCTGCACGCCTTGGGTATTCCGTGTTCGCTCGTGACCGTGGCCGCAGATCCGAGTGCACCGGAAGATTTCAGTCACGTGTACCTGGCTTCCTATTGGAATGGAGTCAGGACGCCGCTCGATATTTCACACGGCGAGTATCCGGGATGGGAATGTCCGAACCTGGGGCGTTTGCGAGAGTGGCCAGTCGAAGTCACGAGATCCGAGATCTTGATCGGAACGGGCATCGCGCTCGGAACTCTCACTGCGATTTACTTCGGGCTTGAGCTGTTCAGGAAAGCATAACGGCTTTTATGTTGGCGCTCTTCTCCGCTTCTGATCGCAGGTTGAGACTTGGTTCCGTTTGCGCTACGGAGATCGGATGATTCGCTTCACCATCCACGAATACCCGGCGCGCGGTCACGCGATGGGCCACGGTGGAGCGATAGATTGTTCTGAACCCGGCGTGCGCGTCAGAGTTCAGCAAACGGAAGAACGCGCATATTCGACCGAACGCAGCCGCTTCATCGATTCGCTTTTAGCAAAGTACTTCATCAAACAAAAACTGGCTGGAGACCGGATAGACGCCAGGAACGACCGTGAAATCCCGGCTCCAGCCCAAGCTTGCGAAAGGGCGGCATGAGAGTCCGGCCAGCACAGGTGTTGAAAATCTATCCGCGCGGCTGGGGCGGATCGCTCTCTGGTCTCGGACAATGCGATCCGGCTTCCGATCCATTTTGCACCGAAGCTGCTCCGCCGACACCGGCCTCGGACACAGCGAATGAATTACTGCTGCAATCTCTGGGAACACCAGCGCCGGCTGGCAGCGGACTGACATCGCAACAACTCGCTCAACTGATCAATACGGGCGTACAATCCACCATCGGGATCACGCGGGCGCTTTCGACGCCGTCGCTCACGCCGGGCACGAACGTCATTTATAATCCCGCGACAGGGCAGTTCTACAATCCGCAAACCGGACAAGTGGTTTCGCCGGGAGGACCGGGAGTGCCATCTCCGCTCTATGCGACTGCTTCGACCATTTCCCCTGGCTTGATTATTGGAGTTGTTCTGATCGGAGCATTGGTGTTGATGAGTTCGAGGAAATAATGGCACTTCACGTAAAGAAGATCACGGCGGGCCGTTTGGTAAAGGGGCGTTTTGTTCCTACGCGCCAAATTTTCTGGTATACCGATCGCCGAAGTTGTTCCTGCTGTCACGCCAAAGAAGCGAAAGAACTCCGTCAAACGCAGGCGCAAGGCCGCGAAAAGGAAGAAATGAAACGACCGAGCGCACCATACGGCCGATGGCTGAATGTCACTGGTTCAAAAGTAAAGAAGATCCGTCTGCGCAAAGGCGGTCAAGTCGATTTGGTTATTCAACCCGGATCGAAGAAACGAAACCCCAAGAAGAAGAGACGATCCACCAAGAAGGCGAGACGCAGCTCAGCGCGCGTCCGCCGCGCCAGTGTTAATAAACGTCGTTATGCGCGGGCAGCACGCTGGCGTAAAGCAGCCAAACGGAAGAAGTGAACGCAGCCTATTCCATTTCGCGGTCGGATCGAGCTTGGTACCCGAGGTCAGAGCTAAGGCCGGCTCTGTACTCGGTTCCTCACCGAGGCGGGCGCCGTCATTCCCCGGCTTGGCGTCCGGGACTCGGGCAATCGAATACGCAACTCGCACAACAAGCCACCGGCGCCGCGGCAACGGCGGCAACCACCGCGGCAAGTCTGCTGGCCTCGATCGGCACGATATCGGCCGCGACCGTGCCTCTGGTGGGCGCAGTTGTCGCGGCCGGTACACTGCTCGCTAGCATTCTGATCAAGGAATTCTCCGGTTGCGGCCAATCGTGCACCCTGACATCGGATGCGGCGAATCAGATCGGAGACGCGCTTTCAAAGAACGTCGAAGCTTATCTCGCGATTCCGAACGGCCAGCGAACGAAATCGATTCAGGCCGCGGCGCTCGCGAATTTCGATAACACCTGGGCGAAGCTGGTGCAGTACTGCGGCAATCCGTCGTTCGGATCGGCCGGCCAGCGCTGCACACAAGACCGACAGCAAGGGGCTTGCAAATGGAAATCGTCGCCGGGAGGCTGGCAGAAACAAAACGGCGATTGGATTTACGTATGGCCGGGGCCGGCCGGCTCTGGAAATTCCTGCTGGAATTACTTCGTGGGCATGCGGGATCCGATCGCTAACGATCCCGCCGTCGTTGCCGACACCGTTCCGGGCGCGGCGGCCCAAGTCAGCTCGGCGGTGAATCAAATGTTCGGCGGAAGCGGAAGTTCGACAACGGTAAATATGAAGCCTCTGCTTCTAATTGGCGGATTGGGTTTGCTCGCGTGGGCGCTTTTATGAGAGTGGCTGTGCAGCAAATTCATCGCGCTTCGATGCCGATGCTGGTGAGTCGCCGCGGATTGGGCGATCTAGCGAGCGATTGCGCGGCTGGCAACGCCGATGCGTGCAAGCAGTATTATGCGACCGTGTATGTAAAAGCCCCCTCGGTCCTCGCCGCTGCTCAATCGGCGCAAGCGGCGGCCGATGCGTCGCTGCCCGCGAACATTCCGCCCGGCTGCCCGGTGGTGAAAGGCTCGGGACCTGGTGCGGTGTGTTCGATCAACGGCCAGCCGATCTTGTGCAGTGCGGTCCGGGAGTGCGATCCGATGACCGGCACCGTGCATTTTGAATATGCTCTGCCCTTCCCCACGGGGAACGTGGACATTTTAGAAGTCGGTCCAAGTGGAGCGGTCGTCGGCTACCAGGGTGCTCCGCAAGGATCGCCAGCAACGCAGCAGACGATCCCGACCGGAACGATAGTCGAAAAAGGAGGGATTCCGACTTATCAATATCCGGCTGCTCCGGCAGCTTCGGCACCAGCGACGACTTCAGGCAGCGGTGTAACGCAGACCGACGTTCACGGCGCGCAACAGACCGGTCCGGGCGGTGCGAGCGCTGGTGCTGGCGTAACGCAGACCCAAAGCATGAGGGCGCTGTTGACCAATACCACGATCGGCGGCATTCCGAATTGGGTCTTGATCCTCGCCGTGAGCGGTGCGATCTATTTCATGGTGAAGAGATGACCGGGGTACGATTCATGCTTTTGTTTTTGGCGCTCTTCTCGGGTGTGTTCACCGGTTGGGGATTCCCCGTTCGCGCTAACCATATCAGTTCGGTGCAATCGTGGACTGTTCGGCTTCTTCGGCTTCTTCGATTCGATAAATCGCATCCAGAGCAGTCTCTGCATGGTCGGCCATCGATGCTGCGTCAAGAAGTATTTGACCTAAATCCGCCATCTCTTCAGAAGTCACGCTATCCTGTTCAATGTATTTGCATACCCCGAGCGCAATCACGTCAGCTCGACGCATCAACCGAACCGCTTCGCGTTTTTGTTGAAGCTGCTCTAAGTTTAAATGTGGACTCTGATTCAAGCGTGATCGTCTGCGTCGGAAGGTCATCTTTAAACGATGCCTCAGCGCGCGCACGGAATCAAGGCCCAAGCGTACTAGTACTGCCGAGAAAAGCGCCAACACAAAAGGAAGAGCGTGCGGCATGAGAATTGCCTTGGGCGACATCCAGAACTTCGCCGATCAGTCGTCTCTGCTGGCTTACTGCGCTTCGAATCCCAGCGAGGAAGCCGGATACGCTCCGATAGGCCAATCGAGTCCTCAAACCTTGCCTTGCCAGAGATGGCCGTACATCTTCGGAGGGCAGACAGTATTCGTGGGAACGGCGAATCAACTCGCGTCGTTGTCTTCGCCTTCATTGTTTGGAATACCAATCTGGGTAATCTCGCTCGCCGGCGCGGCTCTGTTCTACTTCATGCGGAGGCGCGCATGACGACCGCGCTCACCACCATCCCGTCTCCGAATCCAAGCGTGTTCAACACGGGGATACCCTTCATCGGTGCCGTCGATTTGAAAAGCCCAGTCGAGTGGATCTGGATCGGCGCGCTCGCCGCCGACCTGATCATGGTCAAGGGAATCTCGAAATGGATTATCGCCGCCGGGATTGTGGTAGCGAGATATGAAGTCCAGAAAAGGGTTCAGTAATGCTCTTGTTGTTGGCGCTCTTCTCGGTTCTGTTCTTCAGTTGGGGATTTCCCGTTCGCGCTATGGACAACTGGAATATCGTGAATTCCTCGAACTGTATAGTTCCTGAGTGCTCCGCAGCGAGCGCATTGTTGAACAACGTGGGTGCTACCTTCGGCCATGCGTTGCAGCTTGGCCATTGCATCCCGACCGCGGGCATATTCTACAGTAAGCGCCGGTGTGTGGTCGATAGAGATATTCTTCCATTGATGGGTGCACCAGAAGGACACGATTCCAATCATTGCTCAGCGCGCGCACGGAATCAAGGCCAAAGCGTACTAGTACGCCGAGAAAAGCGCCAACAACAACAAAAGAACGAAAGTTGGAGCGTATGAGAATCGGTATGGGAGCGGTGAATCCGTACTTGACCGATCCAGTGTGGCTCGCCGCAGCGAAAAGCAATGTCCAATTCGCGGCTTCGCAAGGCTGCGTGTTCGACTATATCCACAACGTCGAATGCTGCCTCGGATCCGAAGGAGGAGGACCGGATCGCGCGAGAGCAATTCTGGCGCAAGGCGATCAAGCGATCTCGGACGCAGTGAATAACTGCGGCAAATACCAGACTGTGCCCGCACCTTCGGCACCGGTCGCCGTCGCTCAAATCCATCTGCTGAAACCATCGGTGGGCCGTCCTATGATCCCGCGCATCACGCCGCAAAATCTCACGGTACCGTTGCCCGATATCACCAAGACGCTCCGGCCCCTGACGCCCGTCTGTTCGAATTGGGCAAACCTGAATGGCTGGATCTCGGCTCATCCCGTGATTGCGACGGCCATGCTCGTGGGCGCTGCGGTCTTCATCTCAGGAGGGAAACGTCGTGGCCGATAAAAACTCTCTTCTCATTCTGGGCGGGCTCGGAATCGCGGGGTACTTCGCGTACACGCAAGGCTGGTTATCGAATCTGTTCGGCGCAACCTTACCGAGTGCAGCTGGCGGGGCTCCAGTTGGAACGCAGACCGCAGCGGTGCCGGCGCTTACCGCGGCCGATGCGGCAACCTATCCTTATTCGAGCGCGATCACATCCGATCAGATGAAGGCGATCTCGGGCACACTGAACGCTCAGATACAAGCGGGACAGATTCCGCAGATCGCAGGAGGCAGCGTACTCGCTTACATGCTCGGCTGGGGCGGAGCTTCGCCAGGTGCGACGAAGACGCAATCGGGCGAAACTTACGCGTACGACGGTGCGAATTGGAACCTGCAGCAGGCTCCCAGTTCAGCGGCTGCAATGACAACGGCTTCGACGCCCGCAGTAGTTTCGGCCAAAGCGTTGTCTGATGCGTTGAACGCTTGGGCCACGGCGAACGGTTATCCACCACCACTGACGGTCTCCCAGTGGAACTGGATTCTGAACAACAAGATCGTCCCTGGCACGCAAGCCGAAATGTCGGGTCCGGCGAATCCGATCAGCGCCAAAGACTACGTCAAGCTTTTGCAGGGGGACACCAGCTACGATACGAGCGCGATTACTCCCAAGTACGCGCTTTCGGGACTCGGTGACGATCAGGTCGACGACGGCTACATGCTGTATGCCCATCCGTGGGCACCGTCGCGTGTTTCGATGGCGTTTATTCACGGGGGTCCGAAGTTGAGGTTTTGGAGGAACGGGTGATCCTCCTTTTGTTTTTGGCGCTCTTCTCGGCTTTGTTCGTCGGTTGGGGATTTCCCGTTCGCGCTATGGATTTATTCGATCAGTCTGCCATTGCAATCACAAACGACCAGCGTTCCTTCAGGCATGGCGATCGTCAGACGACGGACTTCATCGGTCGCAACCTTGTATACAAAGCGACATGGACAGCCGGTGAGATTCTGAATAGCTGGCAAATGGACCCACACCGGGAAAGGGTATCCAGTTATGTATTGAGGTTTGACCTTGACAAACACTTGATGAGGTCGGTCCTTATTCGAAGGTCGTTCGACAAGAAACTGGTGAAGTCTTTCGTCCATACCAATGACCACGATAACTCAGCGCGCGCACGCTCGAAAGGCCCATCGGTACCAGTACCGGCATTGACCGAGATCGAACCCTCTACTTATCCAAGGACAAGTCCGCCCATCCGGGAATGCCTGTGGTCGAAAGCGCCAACACAAAAAGAAGAAGTGGAGCTTTGTACGTAAATGAAATGCTACACCTGGAATCGGGACTGCATCGTGAAGGTTCCTCCTTGCGGATCTCAATTCGGCGAAGCCGTGTGTCCACAGACCGCGACTTGGTTTTGGATCTTCGGCGTCATCGCTCTCGGAGCGGCATGGTTCGGAGGAAAGAAATAATGCGCGTGGCGATGGGCGATCTGACCTATATTCAGCCGCTCGGGTTGCCGGCGTTTCCCTCGGGCTTTCCGGGAATACCAGTTTATTCTGGAGGACTGTCGGGATTGGGAGATTGCGATCCGAGTACTTCGCAAGATACCGTTACCGGCTTATATTGCACTCCCCAAAGCTCGACGGTGATTGCCCAAGGTCCGTGTCCGTCAGGCGAGATCTTGATCGGTGGTGTATGCGCTGAAGACCCAAGCGCTGGATCGATGCTCGCTCATGGAACAACGAGCGCGATAACGCAAGCTCAATTAAACGCAATACTGGCAGCGCAGCAACCGACGGCGGGGATCTCATCGACCATGATGGTTCTGGTAGCCGTCGGTACGATTGCGCTGCTTTTGGCACTACGCCGATGAAAAACTTCTACGACATCTTGCAGGTCTCTCCGCTCGCTTCGTCGGAAGTGATCGACTCGGCGTGGAAAGCGCTGATCAAGCAATGCCATCCCGACAAAGCGAATAACGAGCAGGAAGCACATGAGTTCAACGCACGTACCAGGCAGCTGAACGAAGCGCACGATGTGCTTGCGAACCCTGAGATGCGAGCAAGCTACGACCGGTCGCTCGAATTTGACAAAGCGCAGCGGGCGGAATTTGAAAGGGCGCATCGGTGGCAGCCAGTCGATCCGAATGCCTATCCGGCAGCTTATCCGGGCGTTCCGCACTTTCGTTTCGACCCGCAGGACATTTTGCACGAGTTCGTAACCGGCGCCGATCTTCCGAACGCGATCGAGAAGGCTTTTGGCCAGGCGTGCCAGGCCGTGATGGCCAAAGTAGTCAAAGAGAACCCCATCATCGGCGAGATTTTGGAGCATGCGCGCAAGCAGAAAAGGAAAAAGAGCGCATGAGAGTTCCTCTCGGAGCGCTGACCCAGACGGATCTCGATCCAGCGGGGAATGTTGTGCCGCGCGAACTGTGCACGCCGCTCGATACCAATCCCTGGTACTGCAATCTGGTCTGGTCGTCTCAGAAGTGCCGTTGTTTCCCGGTTCCACAGCCTTCGGGCGCGGCGGTATCGCCTGGGCTTCCAGCTGGCTACGATCCGACAACAGGCGCAGTTGATCCTGCGAATGCGGCCGGGGCAACTCAAAGCGGAGCCGATTACGGATCGTCGGTGATAGCGGGGCTTCCGAATGTTCCACCGCCATCCACCCCTCCTCCTGGGCCGTCCGGGAATTCATGGCTGTGCACTACGTTCGGATGGTGCGGGATGTCGAATACGACTGTGATTCTGGGAACTGCGCTCCTAACGGCGCTATTGATTTCTATGCTGCAAAGAAGGTGAATATGAGAATGCATTCAGCGGCTTTAGGCGATTTCGTTCCGGGCGCTTTTGCGGTTCCGCAAAACCCGGTAGTGGTCAATCCCGGACATTTCGGGCTGGGCGAGTTCGTGCGCGCGAGTTTCGGCTTGCCCCAGCGGGGCGGCATCGGATATTATCCCGGCCGGCTTAGTGCGAACGACGAATGGTGCCAGGGAAGAGGTTGGAAATACTACAACACCCTCATTGACGAATGCGAATGGAACGGGGACGAAGGCCCGATCGGCCTCTCGGGTATTGGGTGCGGATGCGGAGGAGGGTGCGGCGGCCGTTGCGGCATGGGCGCGGTCGATCTCTCGCTCACCGGTACCGGGATCGTATCCAGTCTCGGCACATCGCTCGGAATGACATCGCTGCCCGCGATTCCGAATTGGGCCGTGTATGGTATCGGAGGACTGCTCGCATACATGGCGTTTGCGGGCGGAAAGAGAAGGAGAGGGCGATGACGGCATTCATCGAAGCATTGTTGGCGTTCGCGCTCTACGCGGTGATTATAGGGCTGATTTTCTGGCTCTTGCTGTGGCTTGTGAATACCTACGCGTCTGAGCCGTTCAAGACTGTGTTCCGCATAGTGATCATGGTCATAGGCGTGATCATCGTGATTTTCCTGTTGCTCAACATGCTGCCTCCGCTGGAGCATTTTCCGAGTCCGTTCCGGCGAGGCTAATGGCGCATCGAGCAACATTTCGGAGATCCAGGCGGAAGAACCTATTCGGATTCGGTAAGCGGACGACCTACAGTCCGACGCTGATCAAGCAGGCTCACGAAGCCGGGCGCCGTTCGGGTGACACCAAGCAATTTGGAAACTGGTGGGCGAAACAGAAGCACGAGCATCCGCCGTCCGGATCTTTGAAGCGGCGCGCGGAAAAGCAGTACCGCGCTGGCGTCGAATCGCTGTGGACCGAACGGGCCAAAGAAACCAAGGCCGAGTCGAAGGAAGTAATTCAGGACGTCACCGATGCGCTCGTCGGTCAGGGCATGAAGAAAGCTCAGGCGGTTGCGAAAGCAAAAGCTGCATTCAAGTCCGGTCAGGGCTTCGAGGAGACATTTCGCAAGGCGATGCGGGGAACGGGTAAAACTTCGAAGATGAGCGCGAATCCACGGATTACGATGACGCGCGAGTTGGCGTGGGCTGGTGCCACCGATGCGGCGAACCGCAACATGCGCAAAGCTAAACGAACGAAGTGGAGCCGCGCCGATTACAACATCGCTGTGCGAACATTCAAGAAACTCTGGCCGAAAGAGAATCCTCCGAAGTTCGACCGCTGCGTGGCCGCCGTAAAGAAATCCCTGAAGGGGAAGAAGAGACCGAGACCGGGCAACGCCTATGCGATTTGCACGGCGGCAGGAACAAGAAATCCCACTCAGGAAGAGACCCGCTATTGGGAACAGCAACCGATCATAGCGCGTTTTGGAGTGGGTAATGCTATAAAGGCTGTCACTCTTGGCGAGAAGCTATCTGCGGCGGGCATAAGGCATGTTGTGCAGCTAAGTGAAGGCGGTGCAGGCTTTGCTAGTTCCTATATCGTGCGGGCTCCGTGGCCGTATCAGCATGCAGCCCGTAAATTGGCCGCTCAAGTCCGAAAACGGAATCCGAAAGCTTCAGCGCGCGTTCGCCGCGCCAGTCGTAATAAACCTCCTTATGCGCGGGCAGCACGGAAGAAAGCCACTAGCCACGCTCGGAAGCAGAGAAAAGCGCCAACACAAAAAGCAAATCCTCGTACGGTATGGAGTGCTCGTCAGGGAAAGCTAAAGGCAGTAATCACGAAACCCTTGATCGGTTCGTACAAAGTTCGGATCATGGGAGGTCCGAGAGTACTCGAAGAATTCAGTCCGAAGAAGTTCGACGAAGCCGTCGCGATCGCGCGATTGCGCTTGGCCGATACCCGGATGCAAGGCGGCAATCCGAAACCGGCACCCCGCATGCATCGCGGCGTGTCGCGCACCTTCCGGGCGTCGAAGCGCAAGAACCCGATGGATCTCGCGTTGAAGCGCTATGAAGAGTTTCACGGCATGCCGTCCGAAGAAATTCTCCAGTTCGAGGAAAAAGAGCACCATCACTCGGCCAAAGTAGGCCTCGGGCAACTGGTATCGATTCTGGTGACGCTGATCAACGGCAAGACCGTGCCTTTAAACTCGCCGGGCTTCACGGAAAAAGGTTTCAACGGAAGGAAGTATTGGGAGTTCGACGAGAAGACGCCGACGATCAAGCGCGTGTACCTCACGAGTTCAGAGGACGGAAAGCAATTGTTTATCGATGGTGGCGACCAGTCGATCCCGACCGAGGCGTTGCGCGCTCTGGGAATCACGCAGGCCGACGAGCACGATCACATGCTGATTGGAACGATTCGGATGATCACGTATCGGACGCGCAAAAGCTTCGAGGGGAAGGGAAAAGAGGAGGTGGATTTTCATCACCGTTTCGGTGGCCAGCAGTCGAAAGGCGTAGCGCCCGTGCTACTGTATTTCAAACGGAGCGAGAAGTTGAGGATCGCGGGAGGCCGCTACACAATCGCCGCGCCCGAGCGGGATCTCGGGAATGTTTCACCAGGAATTGTCGGATGATGTTGCGCGAACTGGAAGGTCAATTGATGAAGAGGTCTGACAACGGCAATGCTCAGGATGTTGAAAGCGTTGCTGAAGCTGATTTCCTTCAACTATTGTGTCCTGGCTGCTTCGCGCTAAACGGAGGAGCAGTAGGTACTCATAGAGTAAATCTGCCGTTCAACAAATGGAGTCCGGAAGGAACCACGCTTGACGATCTGACTTTCGTACCCCGAAAAGTAGGCGGAACAAGCGTGCTAATTCATCCCGGAAGCGATGAACAATGGCACGGCTGGATTTTAGATGGTCAAGCGATACCTTGGCAACCGGGAGATTAACAGGTGATCTTTCGAAGCAATCTACGCTGTCCAGATTTGACGCGATCCTTTCCGCACCTGGACATGCGCGTGATGCCGCACAGCCACGGACATTCGGTTCCTTCCGACTGGGCCGACAAATCACAAGACGATCCGGTGTTCGGCCTGTATAAGAACTGCGGACTGCTCACGCACGACGAAG
>Ga0307478_10001457_pt1 | contig 20429 bp, 18 predicted proteins | sample atmos_gasesECM4C_2_FD_203713 | JGI IMG/M metagenome (GOLD analysis project Ga0307478, IMG submission 203713) | Hardwood forest soil microbial communities from Morgan-Monroe State Forest, Indiana, United States - atmos_gasesECM4C_05 | ecosystem: Environmental > Terrestrial > Soil > Temperate... | reverse complement strand
GGGCTAGGTCGGCCTGGCGTGTACTTTTTTCATCGAGGTTTTTTGCGATGGCCTGGTAGCGCTGCACCACTTTCTCCGTGGCGTCGGCTTGCGCGTTCATCGCGGCACGGTCCGTATCGGCGCGTGCGAGTTCGGTTGCGATCCAATCCTGCGCCGGTAGACGATCGGTTGTGATTTGCTGCACCGGAGATTCCTCGGCGTCGGCAATGGCGCGGCGGGTGGCCGCGATTTGCGTATCGAGGTCCACAACCGGGGGATACGCGGGAGCATACTTCGTTGCCAAGTCCGTGCGCTTGAGCTGCAGGCTCAGCAGGGTGCTTTCCAAGTCGGCGAGAAGTTGCGCGTTGCCGATCTTGCTCATTTGCGTGATTTGGCGCTGTGGCGTCGAGTTCGCCTGCGCGCGGAGTGCGGTGGCGCGTTGCTTGGCAGCGTAGGCATTCGCCTGCGCCTGCTGCCAGCCGGCTTCGAATTGGCTCAACTGCTGGAGAACGAGCTGTTTTTGAGTTGAGGCTTCGAGGATTTCTTCGCGCGTGTCGAATTGATTCAAGTTTGATTCGGCGCCGGCCAATTCTTCGCGGTAGCGTTGCGTTTCCTGGTCGAAAAATTGAAACGTGCCGGGCGGGCGATGCACCGCGGCGTGTTTTTCCTGGTACATAGTTGCGAGCGTTTGCAGCACACGCGCAGACAGGCGCGGATCGCGCGAGGTGTAAGCCACCCGGATCAGCATGGTCTTCTTCATCGGATCAACTACCAGACGGTCCGAGAGATCCTGCACCGCGCGCGCGAGGCGTGTTTCTGACGTGGGCTCGGTACGCCGGAGCACGCCTCCCACGCGTTCCAGGAGCCTGTCCCATGCGGAATGGTGTTCGTTTGCCAAGCCGCAAGCCTCTACCACGCGCTCGAGCAGATCGCGGCTCTTGATCAGTTCGACCTCGGAGTTCATATCCTCTTCGCTCACTGCCGGAACGATGCCTGGGCCATTCGCGTTTTCCGGATCGGGAGTGACGACCGCGTCCACGCGATCGCGATTCACCATGATTTTCATTTCGGCTTGATATTTTCGTGGAAGCAGAAGTCCGCAGAGGATTGCTCCGAGAAAAATTCCCAGAAAAACGAGCATGGCCCAGCGGCGCTGGCGAAATACGGGCATGGCCACGTCCCGCAGCGTGAGCGTGAGGTCCGGCCTGGTAATTCTTGGCAATACGCTTAGTTCGCTCATTTTGCTGGCACCTTTGCTCAGGGACGGAACTCGGAATACGCGCCCATCCCGTAATTCGGGATGAATTTTTTCACCTTCGAGATCGTGTTTTGCGGCACAAAGAGCATGTCGCCGGGCCTGATCTGCGGGTCTTCACTCACGTCGTGGCCTTGCAGGATGTGTTTCAGGTCCAGATTTTTCACTTCCGTCCAGGATTCGTCCACGCGACGAAAAAGCAAGACTTGCGAGTGCTTTGCGGAATCTTCGAATCCGCCCGCAAGGGCAATGGCTTCGCTGGCCGTAGTGTAGCCGCGCAGATCGAATTTACCGGGCTTGAACACCTGGCCGCTGACGGTGAAGTAGGGCTTATTGAAGTCTTTCAGTTCAATGGTGACGATCGGGTCGTGCAGAATACTTACATACGCCGCTTGAATGGCGGGGATGGCCTCTTTGGTGGTGAGACCTTCGACGTGCACATCGCCGGCTCCCGCGAGGGTTATGAAACCATCAGGCTGCACGCTGACGGTTTGGTCGAACTCGGGGGTTAGCGGAAACGTGAGCGCGATCACGTCGCTCGCGCACAGCTGGTAGCGCGGATTGCGGCGCTGCAGCGCTGGCCGGTCGGTGTCCTGCGCGTCGCTGGCGGCGGCCAAGGCGGCGTGCGTGGCATCGCGGGACGCAGCGGCGGCCTGGGCGAGCGTTGGTATAGCGCCCGAAGCTGCCAGGATCGCCGAGAGAATCAACCGCCGCGCCCCTTGTTTCATGCCTTTTCCTCCCAAGGTGTGACTTGACACTTCGAAAACTGCTGTTACAGCCCAGTGGCCAGATTTTCTTTGTTCAATTCGAGAACAGGTTTACGCGTTGATGGCTCACGGCAAAGCCAGGACCCTCTGTGCTTTCGGTGACCCGCTCCGCGCGAAGCACGCGGCCCTGGGCTTCCATGCGCAGAACAGGCGTCTCCGCCGCGGCACCTGGAAGAAAAATGCTCAGCGATACGGGAGTACCCTTTGGCGGACATTCGCTTGCGATGATGAACGCGCCCTTCTGGCCGACATCGCGGGTGTGGCCGCGATATTCGCGGCATGCGCCGGACGCGTCTTCCCAAGCGAAAATTACGCTGGCGCGCAGCGCGTATCGGAGCGTCCCCCTTTTCTCCAATATCGCGCCGGACGCGCCTCCTCGCCGTGACTGCTGGTCGGTGCAAACTGTTCCGGACTCTTCGTTTTTGCGCATGGTGAGATTGGGGCTGTAACCTACGTCCCGCGTAGATACAGCACAAGTGGCCTAATATCTTGCAAAAACAGGGTGGTTTGTTGCGTCAAGAACGCTGTCGCGCGCAGAGATTTCGCTGTGGCGCGCTCGCCATGCCTTGCGCTTTCTACGGGCAACCTCGTAGGACGAATGTCTCTCATGAGCGCCGGGACATTCGTGCGTATGTTTGCGGGGAACACCGGGAGCGGAGCAACTGGAGCTTGTGATTATTCTTATTGTGGGAAACTTTGACTGGTTCGGCCTATTGGAGGGCCGCCACCTCGACAAATGCGGGCTCCAAACCACTCCCAAGTCCGAGTGCTCGCTGCATCTCCTTGAGCATCAAGCAGATACGGGATTCGAATGCGTGGAATGACGGAGCGCCGCATAGCGCGGCGCTCGGTTCGCACTGTGCGGCGCGCAATTCGCTCCACGCAGTGTTTGTCGTAAAGCTGTACAAATCCGGGTGCAAGACTCGCCGTATGGCGCCCGGCAAGAACTAGTCCCGGTACCTTCGGGACCGTATTGCGCCGCGCTTCGGACGTCATCGCCTTTCGCCTCTTATGCGTATTTATTGTTCGATATATTCGGCTGGTTTTACTTGAAAGTACTGCCGCTCTCCGTCTACACTCCGCGAACCTTCCAGACTCCAAGCGAAAATGAGGAACAGGATGCTGAACGCAATGGAGTCTCACAGTAGTGTCGTAAATATTGTCGTTGCTGAAGCCAATGAAATGAATTGCCAGTTGGTGGAGAGCGCGTTTCGTCCCAAGCGCTTTCGCGTGGTGGTGGTGGCGAGCGCGGTGCAATCGTTGGAAACGCTCACCTTGCTGAAAGCCCGTGAACCGGATGTCGTCATCATCAGTGCCCAATTGCACGATGGGCCGATGGAAGGCTTCCGCGTCTTGCGCGAACTGCGTGCCATGCAATCCAGGACCCGTGCGGTGATGTTGCTGGCTTCGCGCGACCGCGAGCTGGTGATCGAAGCATTCCGCAGCGGTGCCCACGGCGTGATCTTTCGGGACGAACCGCTCGAAACGCTCTCAAAGTGCATCCACGCCGTGCATCAAGGGCAGGTGTGGGCCAATAGTAAGCACCTCGGCTTTTTGCTGGAAGCATTGGGACAGACCAAATCCCTCCAGCTGCGAGATGCGCGAGGCGCGAGCCTGCTTTCCAAGCGCGAGGAAACCGTGGTACGCCTAGTGGCGGACGGATTGACGAACAAGGCCATCTCCAGCGAGTTGCATCTGAGCGAGCACACCGTGCGTAATTATCTATTTCGCATTTTTGACAAGCTCGGTGTCTCGTCGCGCGTAGAGCTGGTGCTTTACTGTCTGCAAGACCGGCGCACCGTATCAGTCGAATTCGTCAGCTAAGGGCGAAGCGACCGCCCGGCGGGACCCTACCTGGATGCCCAGCGGCAGGGAAGCCGCATCCACGGCAATGGACAGCCCACCAAGCGCCACGTTAAAGTACAAGGCGCATTGGGATCGACCCTCAGCAACAATCGCGCCGTTCTGACAGCCGCGGTGTTCGTCTTTGTGCTGACGTGCGCCGCTGGCAGCGCGCAAAACACCGGTCAAACCGCTCGCGTTCCGAAGTTCGAAGACATCGCCGCGCGCGCCGGGCTCACCGTCTCCCACATTGCCTCGCCGGAAAAAAAGTACATCGTCGAATCCATGAGCGGCGGCGTCGGCTTTATTGATTGCGATAACAGCGGCACGCTTTCGGCGCTGGTAGTAAACGGCTCGACGGTCGACCGCTACAACCAGGGCGGCGATCCGATGGTGACGCTCTACCGTCAGACGGCTCCGCTGAAGTTCGAGGATTTTTCCAAGCAAGCGGGCCTGACGCACAAGGGCTGGGGCATGGGCGTGGCCGTCGCGGATTTTGACAATGACGGCCTACCGGACATCTTCGTCACCGGTTACGGCGGCAATGCGCTGTACCGCAATCTGGGCGATTGTAAGTTCGAAGACGTGACGGACAAAGCTGGAGTGCGCGGCAGCGGCTTTATGACCGGCGCGGCCTGGGCCGATTATGACAAGGACGGTTTCGTGGACATTTTCGTATCGCGCTACGTTCACGTGGACGTGAATAATCCCGGCGCCTTTGGCACCTGCAAGTTTCGCGGCATCGTGGTGCAGTGCGGGCCGTGGGGCATGACGGGCGAGACGGACCTGCTCTACCACAATCGCGGCGACGGGACGTTCGAAGAAGTCTCACAGAAAGCCGGCGTGAACGATCCCAGCAAGTATTACGGACTGGGAGTGGTCTGGGGAGACTACGACAATGACGGTTGGCCCGATCTCTACGTCGCCAACGACACCGGGCCGAATTATCTCTACCACAACAATCACGACGGCACTTTCACGGACATGGGGATGCTTTTGGGCGCGGCGCTCAGTAGTGAAGGCGACGCCGGCGGTTCGATGGGAGTTGATTTCAGCGATTACGATCACGATGGACGGCTGGACATTTTCGTCACGAATTTCGCCGACCAGGAAGACAACCTCTATCACAATCTCGGCGCAAAGGGTTTTGACGACGTCAGCTGGAAAGCCGGCGTGGCCAAGCCCAGCTATCCCTACGTGAAATGGGGCACGGGCTTTTTCGATTTTGATAATGACGGCTGGGTGGATCTATTCGTCGCGAGCGGGCACGTCTATCCGCAGATGGATAGCCTGGCCGATCCGCGTTCGCATTACAAAGAGCCCCTGCTGCTGCACATCAATAATCACGACGGTACGTTCACCGATGCGACCGCGGCGGCGGGATTGGATGCTGTGCCGCTGCAGTCGCGGCGCGGAGCCGCCTTTGGCGACGTCGCGAACGACGGCAATATTGACGTGCTGCTGCTGAATGTCGGCGAGCCTCCCGCGCTGCTGCTGAATCATGGAGTGCCGGGGAATCATCGCGTGGAGTTCAAGTTGATCGGAACGAAGAGCAATCGCGCGGCGATCGGTGCGCGGCTCACGCTGCAGGCCGGGAAATTGGTGCAATTCAATGAAGTGCGCGGCGGGGCAAGCTATCTTTCGCAGAACGATCTCCGCCTGCATTTTGGCTTGGGCAGGGAAACGAAGCTCGATTCGGTCGAAGTACAATGGCCCAGCGGCGCGATGGAAAAGCTGCAAAATCTGGCTGCGGACAATATTTATACGATTATCGAAGGCCGGGGTATCACTGCCACGAAGCCGCTGCCCGCGCCGTAGCGCCGCAATTCCCGTAAACCTCGAACTCGTCGCGCCCGTCCGTTCTGCCACGCCGCGCCTCGCCTCGCCGGAATCAGAGAAGAGAGATCCCTGCCTGCGGCGGGCAGACCTCGTCCCGCAAAATCAACCGGGACCCAAAATGCGCACCGCGCTCGGGACGACATGTTTCTATGCGTACGCGTGAAAAACGAAAAAGGGCGCCGCAGCTTCCGGCGCCCATTCCTCACTTCCTACTCCCAGCCTGCAACCTTTAGAACAAGAACTTCAGACCGAATTGGAAAATGCGTCCCAAGTGCGCGCCGGATGGCTGCAAAAATCCAGCCCATCCTCCAGACGTACACGAAGGATCAGCGGCGGAATTATTGGCACCGCCGTAGCAGCCAATCGAGTTGTTGACGCCACTCCAGTTCGTGTGATTAAAAATGTTGAACGACTCGGCGCGGAATTGGAACGCGTAGTTTTCCTTGATCGGAAAATTCTTGTACAGGGCCATGTCGAAGTTCAAGCGGTTCGGAATGTTCAGCGAATTGCGTCCTGCGTCGCCAAACGTCAAGCCCTGCGGCGCGACGTACGCCGCGGGGTTGAAGAGTAACGGGCCAGTGCCGGTTCCCAGCGCGGAGAGGACGACCGCGGGAGGCGTGGAATGCGCCTTTCCCACGACGTCGGGATAAGAGCCATTGGTGCCCACGCCGTTTGCGACGCCGGCGTTGTCGCCAAAAATGCCGTTCGTCACGCTAAATGGCGTCCCCGTATAGAACGTAGTGATGCCGGAGTATTCCCAATTGGCCAGCAGGATCTTGGAAATCCCTTCGCGATGTCCGGACGGAATATCGTAAACGTAACTCACCGTCAAGATGTGGCGTTCGTCGAAATTTGAACTTGCGTAGTTACCTTTCAAGTTGTAGGAGTTCACGAAATTCACATCCTGCCAGTCGGACTCGTCGTCAAGCGAATGCGAGTAGGTGTAAGCCACGGCCAAAGTAAGCGGAGCGATTGTGCGGCGCACCGAAATCTGCAGTGAATTGTAGTTCGAACTGGCGCGGTACTCTTTTCCCGTGATGTCGCCGAAGCCGGGGAAGTTCGGGCGCACCAGGTTAGGGTCAATATTTCCGCATGCTACGTTGAAGTTGTTTTGCACCGATTGCGGCAGCGTGCCGACGTTTACGCCATTCGCAAAGCCGCTGCTGCAATCACTGTTACTCAGCGGCACCCCCGGGGTGTAGGGGTTTTGCGACGCCGAGGTGGGGAACAATTGGTTCAGGTCGCGCTGATCGGCTAGATTGGTGCCTTTGCTGCCGACGTAAGCTAAGGATCCTATGATGTGGTTGACGAACTCATGTTGAATGCTCAAATTCCACTGCTGCGCATACGGCCAAATGGACCTGTTCGGTATCGAAGTGACCGACAAGGGGAATGCCAGCGGAGGGCCGCCGGCGGTTCCCAAGCAGGTGTACCCCGTGGGCTGGCCGCAGGTGCTCCCAGTAATATTCGACTGGCCCGGAGTGAGCACAAGGGGCGCACTGCCTTCGAGACTCTCTGCGTTGGCTTCGTTTCCATTGCCGTGGTCGAAGAAGATGCCGTAACCGCCGCGAATCGCGGTCTTGCCGTTGCCCCAGGGATCCCACGCAAATCCCAGCCGGGGAGCGGGATTGATCCAGTGCGACTTGAGGCATCCGTGAGGCTCGCCTGGTCCTCCGCACTGCACGATTCCGTTGAAAAGGAACTGCGCATCGTTGGGATTGGAGTAGGAAAGAGGTAAGCCAGTATTGGGATTGAGCAATGCCACAGTGTTGGGATCGAGCAACGGGGCGTTCCCCGGGGTCCATGCGCTCGTGCTGAAATTAAATTCGCGGTTGAATTTCTCGTAATACGTGCCGAAGAAGCTCATGCGCAGTCCGATATTCAGCGTCAGACGCGAAGTGATGTGAAAGTCGTCCTGGATGTATGGCTCGACGAGCTGATAGCGGTCGTAATACTTAATCTGGTTGTTCGTTTGCGAGTAGGACGCGACATTGCCGAGCAACAGGTCAGCAAAAGCGTTCCCCGTACTCACCGACGTGTTGGTGGCATCGAACGTGAGCGCGCCCTCGATTTGCGGCGAGTTCTCCTGATTCTTCTGCGCGATCACTCCATACGCGCCGAACTGCAGGGTGTGTTTGCCGATAATCTTGGTGACGTTGTCGCGCAGGGTGTACGTCGGATTGGCGTTGTTCCATGGCTCGTCGGACGGGTCGGTCTGGAAGGCGTAGGCATTATTTCCAGTGACATTGATGGCAGGCAGCTTGCCGCCGAAACCGTTGTCGAAGAACGAAGTCATGCTCATAGTGGACGGCCGCTGGAAGGGGCCAATGTTAGTCAACTGGATGTGGTCGGCGGTATAGCTGAACACGAATTCATTGAGCAGCGATGGCGAGGCGGTGTACGTGAGGCGCGCAACAGCGCTGGTTCCAGGGCCCACGAAATTGGTCTCGATGTTGGGTAGGGTGGCGTTGGACCATAGAGTCGGAGTCACCACTGTGACCCACGAGTCATGAATGTAATGGAACGAAGCGCGCAGCTTGGGCGTGATGTTGTGATCGACGCGCAATAGCTCTTCGCGCCAATTGGTCGGAGTTGGCTGCGAGGTGTCATAACAAGATTGTGTGGGCGACGAACAGCCTACTGTGCTATTGGCCTGCGGAATGGAGGCCAGAAGTGCGGAAACATTCGGATCCGTCGCGGGATTCACTCCTACGATGTGATTGCCCACGATCTGCGTGGGGAGATTCGGATTATTCGTCGGGCAATCGGTGGGTCCCAACGAGCAAATGTCCGTGAAGTCTCCGCCGCGCTCGGCGTTAGAGGGTACGGAAATCGCGAAGGTGTTCGGCACGATCTCTTTGCGCCACTCTTGCGACCAGAAAAAGAACGTTTTGGATTTGTCCGTATTGTAATGCCCTGGGATGTAGAGCGGGCCGCCAATGGTGTAACCGAAGTCGTTCTTCTTGTACTCCGGAGCATTGGGCGAACTCTGGTCGAAGAAGCTGCGGTCGTTGAATATATTGTTGCGATTGAATTCATAGACGTCGCCGTGGAACTGGCTGGTGCCGGATTTCGTTTCGGCCTCGATGGTGCCGGAGGCGTTGCGCCCGTACTGCGCGCCGTAATTCGAAGTGAGGACGCGCACTTCCTGGATCGCGTCAATGCTGGGATAGACGTTCAGCGAGTTGTTGCTTCCGTTATCCATGTTGTCGCCGCCGTCCACTTCCCAGTTGTTATTTTCATCGCGGCCGCCGTTGACGCTATACATCACGTTGCCGTTGACGCCGACAGTGCCTTCGTCCTGCAACGACTGGTTGTTCACGCCCGGAGTAAGGTTGATCAGCTGTGTGAAGTTACGCCCGTTCAATTGCAGTTGAGTCATTTCCTTCGCGGTGACCGTGCCGGCGATTTCCGAGGATTGGGTTTCCACCTGCGCGACGTCTTCGCCGGCGACGACTACTTCGCTCGCGACAGACCCGACTTCCAGGTTGACGTCCACACGCAGTTTCTGGCCTACGCGGATGATCACGCCGTTGGCCGAATACCTCTTGAAGCCTTTGGCGGAAATACTGATGTCGTAGGCGCCGATGGGCAGCGCCGTGGTGACCCATTCGCCGTCGTTGTTCGAGACGGTGTCGCGGGTTACGCCGATCGAGGCGTTGCTCACCGTCACGTGCGCTCCCACCACCACCGCGCCGGAGGTGTCGCGCACCGTGCCGGTGAAGGTCGCGGTGTCCTGGGCGAAGGCTGCCGCCGCAGCTCCTAGGATCAATAGTAGCGTGCAAAACGCTATGCGAAATGTCTTCATCACTCGCCCCCTGGTCACGAAATTCGCGCCCACGTTAGAATGTCCGGTACCTCATGAGTCCGCTTGCACAATGGTTGGGGAGGAGAAGACTTCGGCCCTGGCAGGAGGCCGAGCGTCCGCTAAAATTAGCCCTGAAGACTCGAAAAAAACACGTTCTAGGCCCCACCCCAAAACCTTTTATTAAATTTATTAAAACTCTTGTATCTTCGTGACGCCCATATGTCAAGCGAAAAACCGCTGGCCGGCGCGGACTCGGATGCGGTCCCTCGGCTGTCCCGGCCCCGGTCGAAGCCGCCTGCCGCAGTTTCCGGCGACCCCGTGTACACACGCCCGCACGACAACGCTTATGCTCCTGTGCTACCGTTGTCCGTGCCTTTTACGCAGAACTCGGAAACTGCCACACGCGCCGTTGCTCCGCGCCCGCTGGGAAGGGCGGGATATCAGTCCCGCCGCAAATGTCTTGCTCTAACTGGGGCCTCAGCGCCAGAAGCCGCAGATTTCGGCTGGGACGCCACGTCTTTCGCCGACGCCGTTCGGCCATCGCGCGAGCAGCCGCCTGTTGCTCGCCGATTTCTAATCGCAACAACGCCACGATTAGAATTGCCCGCAACCCGAAGAAAACAAAAGGCAATTCAAAGTCTAATCGCAACACGAATCGGTATTTGGGATGAAAGCCGTTCAGCGCTGCGTCTGGCGCGAATCCTCCTCATGTTCGTTCTTTTCGCGGCGCTGGCTGTCCTAGCAAGTCTCGCCGCGGCACCCCTGAACGCTTCGGCTCTCGTCCGTGCTCAATCATCTTCGGCGCCTCCAGTTGGCCAGGCGCGCCAATCCGATATCGCCGCGACCTTTGCGCAAGGGGAAGCGTTGCTGCGTGACGGGAAACTCGATCGCGCCGAGGCCGACTTCAATAAGGTGCTGGCTGCCGACCCGTCCGTCGCCGGCGCCTACGCGAACCTGGGCGTGATTGCCATGCGCAAGCAGCAGTGGCAGCACGCGCTCGAGCTGTTGCGTAAGGCCGATCATTTGGCTCCCACCGTCGCGGGCATCCGGCTGAATATCGGCCTGGTCTACTACCGGCAGAATGAATTCCCGCAAGCGATTGCGCCGTTCGAATCGGTCGTGCGCGATCAGCCGCAGTCCATGCAGGCACGTTACCTGCTGGGACTTTGCTATTTTTTCACCGAGCGATACGGCGATGCGGTGCGTGTACTCGATCCGCTGTGGCCGCAAGAGTCCGACGATCTGAATTATCTCTACGTGCTCGGCAACGCCGCGAACAAGGTTGGCAAATCCGACATCGAAGATCGCGCGCTGACACGATTTGTGGAGCTCGGACAGAACACCGCGGAATATCACATGCTGATGGGCAAAGCCGCGCTGAATCGCGATGAGAACGACAAAGCGGTTGCGGAGCTTCGGAAAGCCGTTGAGCTTGATCCCAATCTGCCATACGTTCACTTCAACCTGGGTCTCGCCTATATGGCACAGGCCGATTTCGAGCATGCTCGAAACGAATTTCAGCAAGACGTCGCCATCGAGCCGGACGTCGCGTTCGATTACGACCGGCTCGGTACCACGTTCACTTATCTACAGGACGATGCGAAAGCAGAGGAAAATTTCAAGGAGGCGCTGCGGCGGGATGCACACCTCGCAAGTTCTTATTTTGGCTTGGCGCGCGTGTATCAGCGCGAAGGAAAATTCGCGGATGCGCTCGCGGCGATCAATTCCGCCGACAAGATCGATCCCGATAATTCAAACTACCACAATCTCAAAGGCCAGATTCTGATCCGCCTGGGACGCGCGGAGGAAGGGCAAGCTGAGCTGCAAAAAGCCACGCAGCTGCTCGAAGCAAGTCGTGAGCGCCGTCACAAAGAAATGAACGAAGGCCCGCTGCCGCAGCCGGAACTGACGACAGAGCCGAAACCGCAATGACGCCACGCCGAGGATCAAATCTAAAAGAGATCCCTCGCTCCGCTCCTTTCCTTCGTCAGGGCAAGCGGGACGACATCGCAAATCGCGTGTCTGAGCATTGTGCAGCCGCCGCCCAGTCCTCTCCGTGTCCGCAAAGGTTTTCTCTGTGTACTCTGTGTTTCAGCTTCAAGTTTTCGGCACGCTACATCTGTGATTTCAAGAATGCCGCCACTTCGCGTGCCGAAGGCATCGAAGGCTGCGCTCCCTTGCGCGTCACCGATATCGCCGCCACAGCGGATGCATACCGCGCCGCTTCCAGCGGCTTTTTGCCTGACAGCAAACTCACGGCAAATCCCGCATTGAACGCGTCCCCCGCAGCCGTCGAATCCACGGCTCTTACCGGGAACGCCGAAACCATCTGGCGCAAGCCGTCGGCGGCTGCGAGAAATACTCCTTGCGAACCCATTTTAATCAGCACATTTTTCGGCCCGCGCGCGAGCAACAAATCGGCGCAACGTGCGGCGGTAGCGGGCGTCACAGGCTCCCGCGCATCCAGGCCGCAAAGAATGCGCGTCTCGCTTTCGTTCGGCGTGATCCAGGTGATCACTTGCATCAACCCCGGCGGCAATTCGCGTGCCGGCGCGGGATCGAGCATTATCGGGATGCCGTGACGATGCGCAAAAACCCCGAGGGTTTCGAGCGTGATCAGTGGAATTTCGAGTTGCGCCAGCAGCATCCCAGCCTTGCGCAAGATCGCCGCGTGCCGCGCGATATCCTTCGGCAACATTTTGCCGTTTGCGCCCGGCACCACCACGATGTTGTTCTGTCCGTCGCTGCCGATATTTATGAGCGCGACGCCCGACGAGCCTTTGACGGCTCGTACCGCCTTCACGTCCACGCCTGCATTGCGCAAACCACTCTTCAGCGCCGCGCCGAAGGAATCATCGCCGACCTTCCCGACCATGCTGACGGGATAGCCGAGCTGCCCGACGCCGACTGCTTGATTCGCGCCCTTGCCGCCATTGAACGTGTTGAAATCCCGGCCGGTGATCGTTTCGCCGGGTAAAGGCACATGATCGGCGGTTGCTACCAGGTCCAGATTGATGCTGCCCACCACGACGATCGGTTTCCGCATCTGCGAATCTGCCTCCCGCGCCAGCCGCCAAGCCTACCACCAACGCTCTTCGTGCGGTAATCGGGCGCGAGATTTCGCTCCGCCGGACAGGTGCCTCCGGTCGTTTGGCGTGATAATCTTTTCGCCGGACCTGCTGCACCCACGCCCGGGTGGCGGAATGGCATACGCGGGGGACTTAAAATACCACGCGGAGTACTAAAACCGCTCCTCTTTCTAGATTGAAGTCCTTTGTTTTCTGTGGTCCTATACGTGAGTGGCCGGTATTCTAGCGGCCTCTTCCTCGTCGAGTCCTGCCCGCAGTTAAGCCCACACCCATTTACCGGAGTAGGTTTTCGGGGTATACTGTTACTAGTCGTACACGTATCCACACTATGACCTAAAAGGAGATCGAAAATGGACTTTAAAGAGATGGCGCGACTTCTAGGACGGAGAGGCGGCCTCGCGTCTCGCGGCAAGACGAGCGCTCGGAAAAAGATTGCCTCTCGTCGTAACGGGAAGCTCGGCGGTCGGCCGAGGAAACAGTCGAGCAAGTAATCGTAGCCGGGCGAGCACGATCTCCGGCAAAATCGAAGGATGAAAACGGTGACTACCTTTTTGGAAATTGTGAATTCTAATTCCGATTTGTTCGCGTTCTACCAGGAAGCGACGAAACAACGGAAGGACCCGACCTGGTGCGCGAATTTGGAATGGCTTGGAACCGGCGCGTATCCGGAGAGCGGCCGAATTTGCCTTAAGTTTCATTTGGCGCGGGTTATCGACGCCGACGATTCCTTACGGCCGTACCGCGATTCGCTACTCGATAATTTTCGAGCGGCGATGCCTCCTTGTAATCACGAGGGCGAGTGCAGCTATAACGAGTTTCCGCCGAAACCGCCTGCGCCGAATAGCGAGACCTTCCAGTCTCTCGAACGCGGCGACAAAATTATATACGACGAAACCTCGGGACCGTTCGGCCGAATCGAAAGCACGCCTCCGTTCGTCGATTTAATTTCGGCCTTAGAAGGCGACCCGAAACCTATGCCCGGTCTCGTTCCTGGGAAACACGGCGGATGGACTTTCGTTCGGCCGAAGGACGACGGCGACCCGGTTTATGTCGTACTGAGCAAACTCGAAGGGCGTCGCCTTAAGGAAGATTTGAAATACCAAGAACGGTTAGACCGGAAGGAAATAAGCCCGCGTTACGCGGCCGAGTCGGTTTACATTTGTAGCTCGGAGACGCGCGAGCTTCTTCTGTCCGAATATCTCAACAAAGATTCCATCACCGGTTTGCTGTACGACCATCCCGTCGTGCTTACCTTCCGCGACCCGGAACTGGAAGATAAACTCGCGACGGTTTGCGTTGCGGTCGCGACCGTCCTTCCTATCGAGCCGAAACTTACCGCGACCCTTCGAAGAAAGATGGCCTCTAGCCCAGATTCCGAATTTCCTAGCGAGCCCGAGATCGCGGCAATAGAGGTAGAGCGGTGGTTTCCGGACCTCGATACCTTCCGCGCTCCGTTTAAGAAGATTGTCGGAATCCTCGAAGCGAAAACGCCCGATATGCCCGAGGAAGTCCTCGACGGATGGCTTGGGAAAATCTGCCGCGAGCGGCTTAAGGATTTTCCTGTCGCGTACGCGTGGCCCGCGCTACTCGCGGCCGCGTCCGTGCTGGTGCCTCGGTGCGGCTCCCGGACGAATTTATTTGTGGCGCTAATCGGACCTCCGGGTAGCGGAAAAAGCAGCGTGTTCGAGTACGTGTTTAGATTACTCCGGCTCGAAAAACCGTTTCTGGAGCGCTTAAAATCCGGAAGTGCGGAAGGACTGATGGCGAAAATCGGCGATATCGGCGGCGCTCCGCGTTTGTTCTTCCCCGGAGAGCTTGCCCATTTGCTTAAGAAGGCCGCCATCGAGGGCAGTACGTTTTGCGAAACCCTCTCCGATCTCTACTACGGCGACGAGCAAAGCTCGACGATTGCGAAAGGCAAGGAGATTAATTTTAATTGCCGGTTAACTCTCGCGGGCGGTATCCCTCCGGAAAGCTTCGGCGATCTTTTCGGCGCGGCGTCGACGCAAGGTCTCTACCAGCGCTTTATTTTCGCGGAGTGTCCGACCGGATTTAACTACTCGTACGAGGAGTTGGAAAAGGTCGCTCCGGTTGTAGCGCCGCGAAATGGAATGGAAGAGGAGGACCCGCTTATGCCGTCGACCGGCGAGGCCGTAGCGGTAGGACTCGCGGACGACGTGCGCGCCGAGCGCGATTCTTGGTCGACGAAATATGGAATCGACCAACGCGTTGCTGGCCACGCGATTCGAGCGGCCGTGATCGCCGCCTCGTTCGACGGCCGGTCGACTCTTCGAGCCGCCGATCTCGGACCGGCGCTCGCGTTCGCAAAATACCAGATGAGGATGCGAAGGGTCCTCGCGCCGAACCCCGGAAAGAACGTCGGCGGAATTCTAACGTTCAAAGTCACAGCGTATCTCGATAAGCACGCTCCACTCGGCCAAAACGTTAACGAGCGGGTTATGCTCCAATCGGTTCGCGCCTACGACTTCGGAGCCGATACGATTTCCCGCGTCCTGAATTCCTTAGAAGCGACTGGCGAGATCGTCCGTGGCCGGAACGGTCGGCAGAAGATCGTCCGGAAGAATACCGACCGCTTGGATAACTAACCCTCGAATTGGGGCAGCGTCCGTTAAACCACCGCTGCCCCATTTTTCCAAACTGTTAGCTGTTAGCGCCCATATAGGGAGGGAGACTTCCCGCGCGCGCGCGGTACGCCCTAAAAGCTCGCTAACACTTGCTAACAGTTCGTTCCTATGTATCGGAAAATAAAGAATCGAGTCAACGAACCACTGGTGTGCGGAGAGCGATAAGAGATCGTCGTAAGGTCGATCTGTTAGCGCAACTGTTAGCGCTTTTTTCGGATTTCCGCTAACAGTTCCAGGCCACGTCCGGGAAATAAAAGCCTTAACTCCTCAGCGATCTCGTCCCTCTCTATATGGCCGCTAACAGCTAACAGTTCGCGCGCCGGGCGCGAGTCATCGTCAGATAAATTGAATTACCTTTGGATCGGTCGAATCGTCACTTCGATTCCCTTGCCCACTTCCCAGTTTTGCGTGTTGGGAATACGGATTTCGTCGTACAGAGCATCGGCGCCCACAAGGGCGATTTGGGCCTGTTGGATCCCGTGCGTTAGGGAGCGATCGATCAGCTTGCAAACTGTACCTGTGAGGGTAATGCCAGTCATAGAAGCTCCGTGGTTCAAAGGTTGTGGGGACGCGGGCTTTATAGCAGCGGGACTTAGTTAAAACTGTTCAAAACGGCACACTCCGGAAAATATTAAGCTCGCCCGAGCTGACTTGACTCGGAATCAATCTAGAGCGATTATATTGCCCTCCGCAATCCTCTCCTGGGCGGAGGTATCCCTTGGCACGCGAAATGATATGGGTTGAGCGGGAGCGATTCTGCGGCTGGGCTTGTTCCGTTTGTGCATGGGTTTTCAATAGCTCTGGTCCGCTTGTCGGCAACTCAATCGAAGAAATGAAGAGGCGATATGCAACGGAACGCGACAAGGAGTTCAAGTCGCACGTTTGTGCTGCGCATCCAAGGACCTAAGAAGATCAAGGAACTCCCTCGTCTAAGAACCTCGGTAAGCCAGAGACTGTCCGTAGAGCCGCTTTAAAGCTCGATTGACCGCTATCGATTTTATTCCCCTCGATAGATAGATCGACCAACCGTCGTTAGTCGAGCCCGCGCGTTGACTCGTCGTACGACCGAATATGGTCGCTCGGGTCCTCGAAAACCTCTCGAAATCATAGCGATTCCACGCGGTTTCAGGCCGTTTCCATCGCGTTTTAAGGCGTTTCGAGCGATTCCGTGCTACCTCTCTACGATGGCCGAGGAGATCGAAACTATGACTCGTTCGAGCGTTATAACTAACCATAGTGACAAATGCTCTTCTTAGAATAGGGTATAGGGGGACCACATTTAAATCGCGCACACCAAAAAACCGTTCGCGTAGTCTTTCACACACTCCGGCGATTGCCACGGCAGTGCCGCCGCGCAGTTTGAGCCCGATTCCGGCGACTTTACCCGAGCAACCGGCGACTTTATTCGAGATCGCCCGGAGTTTACCTTCGTTCCCGGACCCTCCCGTAACGCCCCACCGTAATATTACGGAGGACCGTAATGAAGAATTCGCTTACGCCGACGCAAGCTATCGAGGCGGCGCGGCTCGTTAAGAACGGAACGAAGCTCGGTGACGTCGCCCGCGCGCTCGGGCTCAGGTGCTCGCGCACGTCGATCTGGCGCTCCGTCCGCGCTGTGACCTCGGCCGAGGAGCGTATCGAGATCGCGATACGAACCGGAAACTTTGACTCGGGTCTTACGGTCGGGGAAACCCTCCTCGCGCTCCGTGGCGAGCAGAAACCAGCCGCCGCGCCCGTATTAGACGAGTCGGACGGCGACCCGGAGGCTCCGGATGCCCCGCGCGCGTAAATCAGACGAGCTTCACGAGCTTCAGGGGACCGAGAGCCGGACCGCGCCCGAGGTTTCAGTGGCCGGCAGTAAGCCGCGCTGCCCGAAAGAATTGAGCCCGGAAGCTCGGAAGATTTTCCGGAGCGCCTGTAGCGAGCTTGAAAAGCGCCGGGCGGTAACGTCGGCCGACGCGATCATCCTCGAATTGCTCGCGAGTACGGTTGATAAATATCGTCGCGCCCGCGAGCACGTCCGTGTCGAAGGTGAAATCGTCGAATATACGACTCTCGACAAAAATCGCGAGCAGGTGACGAAGAAAGCCAAGAATTTGTGGCTTGGAATCGCGAACGAAGCGGAGACGAAAATCACAGCGCTTTTAGATCGTCTCGGATTTACGCCGATCAACAGATCGCGAATTCGTCCGACGAAAGACTCTAACGAAGAAGGAATCAAGTTTTTGTAAAGCGAGGAGAAAATGAGAAATCACCAACAGTTTATCGAGACCGCTTTGGACGCGCAAATAGCTCAGCCGCCCGAAGAAGTATTTTTGCTCGCCCACAGAATCTTGCGAGACCCGATGATCGCGAAGCGCGTCGATAAGTTGAACGCGGCCTGGAGCGAATCGAATCCTTTCCGCGATCTCTCGATGAGCCAGGACCCGGAGGAGCCGGAAGTCGTGTTCGAGTGGCCGGATTTCGCACAGCAGGTCGCAGACGGTTTGACGCGCTCCGAAAAACTCGAACTGCGCAAGAGGATTAAGGCGAGGAGATAAATATGCCGAACCGAGCCCCTATTCAGTGTAACTACGGCTCTTGTCCGCAGGCCGCAGAGCCGGGTACGGGATATTGCGCGCAGCATTTAAAGCCGGTCGCGAACGATAGACGAGCCTCCGATAAAGCTCGATACGAGAACCAACCTTGGCGCGCGCTCTACCACAACGAGGCGTGGCGAATTCTCCGAGAGTTTATCCTCTCTCGCGACCCGCTCTGTAAGCTTATGCTCGTCGATAAGTGCCGGCAGCACGGCGGCGACGAGTCTACCGTAGCCGACCACATAAAGGACCACAAAGGAAATACGAAGCTCTTCTACGACCGCGAAAATATCCAAGGCGTCTGTAAGCCCTGCCACGATATGAAAACCGGGATGACTAGAGGAGAGGCAGACCCGGCCGCGCCCGTCGCGACCGGCGCGCCCGGAAAACAATTTCTCTCTTCTATCGATAGCGTCGGGTTGGACGCCGCGCTCGCGAGAGAAGGTTACTGAAAACCGCCCTAACATTTCCGAGGGACGTTGTAAGACGCGACTCGTTTCGTAGTTCCACAGTTCGGACAGAGCGCGCAATTTCTAAGGAGAAAATACCAATGCGAATTCGCTATAACGCTACAGGTGTCATCGACGAGGTTCCGAATGAACTCGGCCGAAGCCTAATTAATTCAGGACAAGCGACGGCAGTTTTAGATCGCTCGATTAAACGAACCTACTCGCCTACCGCAGTTACTTGGGAAATCGTGACTCATCCTTTCGTCGGCGTCCGTTTCTTCGCGGGAGAAGTCGGGTGTACGGACGGAACCCGGCGCAAACAATATTCCTGTACCTATATGGGTCATCCCGACAACGTGAACGAGAAAAAGGTTTGGGAAGGCGGAGGCCGCTTTGTCGTTTTCGGCAGAGAAGTCCCCGAGGAGATCGTCAAGCAATACCGCGAGATGTGGAAAGCGAATAAGAATCTCCGCGCGCCGCAGCAAGGACTCGGACCGGCATTCGTAGTCAGCCAAGAACGGCTACAGATGGAAAACGCGGACCGCGAAAACCTTATCAATCGGATTCGCGCGGCGGATGAATTCGCAAGAACCGTCAAGAATACCGACGGTTGGCCGACCGATTAGGCGCTCCAAATGTTCACTCGGGAAAATATGGAGCGCGACCTCGCGAAGATGGCTTGGTCTTTTTCGAATCGATTTCTAGCTTTAGAAGTCCTAGCCTTTTCTTGGTCGAAGTGGGCGGGCGAAATTAATCCGGTGATGGCGAATCCTATGGACGTTCCGGACGAATTACTCGACGCGCAGCGCGCCGGGTTCGGCTCCGCCGTAGTCGATAGCGATGTGCGATTCGTAGAATGGAGAGACGAACTATGATTGGAAACATTATCCGAATAGAAAATAATTTCGTAATAGCGCGAGAGGCTGGCGGAGCGCAAGAAACCTACTATCTCTACCTACCTCGCTCTAATGAGCGCCTCGGCCGTCTCTTCCGTATCGGCGAAGCAGTCGAATGGACTCCGGACCGGCGACCCGAACGGATGTATGGGTATCGAGTACGCCGCGTAAAAACCCCGATACAGGCCGTGGAAGTATCGAAGCAAACTTGCGAGGAAGAAGGAGTAGGAAAATGAAAACGGAAATTCGTAAGGCTACGGAAGGTGTTCAGCGCCGCGCATTTGAGGTGCGGTCGGACTCCGCGAAGTACGAAATCAGCGGCCGAGCGGTTCGCTACAACGCGATCTCGCAAAATCTCGGCGGATTTGTCGAGCGCGTCCTCCCAGGAGCCTTTGCCGCGTCGTTACGAACCGACGATCAGAAACTCTACTGGAGCCACGATTCGTCCGTACCGCTGGCCCGAAAATCAAACGGTACTCTTGTAATCTCCGACTCGCCCGACGCTCTTACGTTCACCGCGAAGCTTAATCGCAACGTTACTGCTCACTGCGACGCGTTCGAAAACGTCCGGTCGGGTCTCGTTAAAGAAATGTCGTTCGGGTTCTCCGTCCTCGATCAGGACTGGGACGAAATCCATAACCCGCTATTACGGACGGTAAAGACCGCAACGCTCTACGAAATTTCACTTGTCACAGAGCCCGCCTACGCGGGCGGAGCTACGGCGGCCGAAGCTCGCGCGAACGTAACGAAAACCTTAAAGGAGCGCGGCCTCGCCGAAGCGATCAAGATTCTCCGGAAAGCGGCCGCTATGGGCGCGCGCGAATTCGAGCGAGTACTGCGCGCCGGGACCGGAGACGAACCTGCGATTATGCGGTATGCCTCGCGCCTCCAACGCGCACACGAGATGGGCGAGCTATCGGCGGGGATGATTCAAGACTGTTACCACCGATCTCTCGATAAGGACCTGGACGACGAGGACGGCGAAATCGACGATCTTACTCGCGGAGCCGTCGCTGTAGCGCACGCCGCAGCCGCCGTTTGCGCTGAGAACTGCGCCGCTGCTCGCCTTTACCACGCGCGAGCGCTCGAAGCGAAGAAGAAGAAGAAATAAATGAGCTATGACCTAAAGCAACCGGCGTACGCGATTGGCCCGGAGACTACTGACGAAGAGCTTGTAAAGATCGCGAACGCGATCAGCTACTCGGTCGGAATCCAGATGAGTCAATTCGTGCTCACTACCTTGGAGAGCGCGCGCCGTATCGCGATCTTAGAGGGCAAGGT
>Ga0307478_10001456_pt1 | contig 20439 bp, 15 predicted proteins | sample atmos_gasesECM4C_2_FD_203713 | JGI IMG/M metagenome (GOLD analysis project Ga0307478, IMG submission 203713) | Hardwood forest soil microbial communities from Morgan-Monroe State Forest, Indiana, United States - atmos_gasesECM4C_05 | ecosystem: Environmental > Terrestrial > Soil > Temperate... | reverse complement strand
GCTTGACCGCGCTCGCGTGCGACCGCGATGAGGTCCATGTCCACGCGCGAGCGCCACACGACCTTTTGGGCTTCGATCGTTCGCCGGACGGCGATGATGCGATCGCGCAGCCGCGCGGCGGCCTCGAAATTGAAGTGCTCCGCCGAGTCGACCATCTCTTGTTGCAGGCGCGCGATCAGCGCGTCGTGGTGACCTTCGAGAAAGAGCACCACTTCATCGACGAGTTTGTCGTAGTCGTCCTCCGACTGGTAGCCGACGCACGGCGCGAGACAGCGCTTGATGTGGTATTGCAGGCACGGGCGTTTGCGCTTGCCGTCGATCGGTTCGCGGCAGGTGCGCAGCGGGAACACGATGCGCACGAGGTCGATCAGCTCGCGCAGGCCCGAAGCGTTGGTGTAGGGGCCGAAGTAACGCGCGCCGTCGTCGCGCACGACGCGCGTGAAGACGACGCGCGGGAACGGCTCGTTCGTCACCTTCAGGTACGGGAAACGCTTGTCGTCGCGCAAGCGCACGTTGAACGGCGGCTGGTGGCGCTTGATCAAGTTCGCTTCGAGGATCAGCGACTCGATCTCGTTGGAGACCACGATCGTGCGCACATCGACCACGCGCTCGACCATCTTCACCGTGCGATATGCGTGGGCCGCACTGTCTTGAAAGTACGAGCGGACGCGGTTGCGCAGCGACACGGCCTTACCGATGTACAAAATCTGCCCGTCGTCCCCAATCATCATGTAGACGCCGGGGGTGTCGGGTAGTTGCGCCAGCGTGCGCTCGAGCGTCGACTCCATACCGCTTGAGACTAGACGTCGCCGGGCGAAGTTTCCCCGGTGATCGCGCGCGGAATCTCAGCGCTCACCGTGAGCAGTCCCGATGCGCCGTAGCTCAGGAGCTTCGCGCGCGTGTCGGTGATGTCGAGGTTGCGCATCGCGAGCTGCCCGATCCGGTCGCGCGGTGAGAACGCCGTTTCGCCCTTCTCCATCGTCAGCCGTTCGGGATGGAACGTCAGGTTCGGCGAGACCGTGTTCAGAATCGAGTAATCGTTGCCACGGCGCAGCTCGAACGTCACCTCGCCGCTGACGGGCGTCGCGACCCAGCGCTGCGCGCTCTCGCGCAGCATGATCGCCTGCGGATCGAACCAGCGGCCCTGATAGAGCAGGCGGCCGAGTTTGCGACCGTTCTCGCGATACTGCTCGATCGTGTCTTCGTTGTGGATGCCGGTGATCAAGCGCTCGTAGGCGATGTAGAGCAGCGCGAGGCCCGGGGCTTCGTAGATGCCGCGGCTCTTCGCTTCGATGATCCGGTTTTCGATCTGATCGCTCATGCCGAGGCCGTGGCGTCCGCCGATGCGATTGGCCTCGAGCATCAGCTCGACCAGATCCGTGAATTCGGTGCCGTTCAGCGCGACCGGCCAGCCCTCATGAAATTTGACCGTGACCTCTTCGTGCTTGACCGCGACATCGTCGCGCCAAAATGCCGTGCCCATGATCGGCTCGACGATCTTCATGCTGCTGTGCAGTTGCTCGAGGTCTTTCGCCTCATGCGTGGCGCCCAGCATATTTGAATCGGTCGAGTACGCTTTCTCCGCCGACATCTTGTAGTCGAAGCCGGACTTGCGCATGAACTCCGACATCTCGGCACGGCCGCCGAGTTCGTCGATGAACGCGGCGTCGAGCCACGGTTTGTACACGCGCAAGTCGGGGTTGACCAGCAGACCGTAGCGGTAGAACCGCTCGATGTCATTGCCTTTGAAGGTGCTCCCGTCACCCCAGATCCCGACGTCGTCTTCCTTCATCGCGTTGACCAGCATGGTTCCCGTGACGGCGCGCCCGATCGGCGTCGTGTTGAAATAGGTCACGCCGGCGGTCGTGATATGGAAGGCACCGCTTTGCAGCGCGGCCAGGCCTTCGCGCACCAGCTGCGCGCGGCAGTCGATCAACCGGGCCTTCTCGGCGCCGTAGGAGAGCGCCGCGCGCGGAATTTGCTCGTAGTCCGACTCGTCCGGTTGGCCGAGGTTTGCCGTGTAGGCGTAGGGCAGCGCACCCTTTTGCTTCATCCAGTGAAGCGCTGCGCTCGTGTCGAGGCCGCCGGAAAATGCAATTCCAACTTTCTGGCCGATCGGAAGATGCTCGAGAATGGTAGACATTACGGTGTAGTTGTCCGGTCTAGGAGCAACTGCCTAGTTCGCATCCGCCGCTGCCCTTCGAAGTAGGCCAGGGCCTGCTCGGGCTGCAGCTGCGCGGGTTCTCGAGGGGGCCGGCATGCGCCGGGATAGATCACCGCTCTCGGGGGTAAGAGAGCCCCTGGTGGAGCTTCCGCGACCGTCCCTCTGGTACAAAGATGCCGTCATCTACCAATTGCACGTCAAGGCCTACGCCGACGGCGACGGCGACGGCATCGGCGATTTCGCCGGGCTGATCGGGAAGCTAGCGCATATCAAGGCACTTGGGGCAACGGCGATTTGGCTCTTGCCGTTCTATCCCTCACCGCTGCGCGACGACGGCTACGACATCGCCGACTACAAGGGCGTGAACCCCTCGTACGGGACGATGCGCGACCTGCGGACCTTCATCAAAGCAGCGCACAAGCTGGGGCTGAAGATCATCACGGAACTGGTGGTCAACCATACCTCCGATCAGCATCCGTGGTTCCAGCGCGCGCGTTCGGCACCGCGCGATTCCGCCTACCGGAAGTTCTACGTCTGGAATGACTCGCCGGAAACCTACGCCGGCACGCGCATCATCTTCACCGACACCGAGACGTCCAACTGGCAGTGGGATCCAGTCGCCGGTCAGTACTACTGGCATCGCTTCTTCAGCCACCAGCCCGATCTGAACTTCGACCATCCGCCGGTGTTCGATGCGATCTCCGATGTGATGCGGTTTTGGTTCGGTATCGGGGTCGACGGCATGCGTCTCGACGCGGTGCCGTACTTATGCGAGCGCGAGGGAACGAGCAGCGAGAACCTGCCCGAGACGCATGCGGTGCTCAAGCGCCTGCGCGCGATCGTGGATGCCGAATTTCCCGATCGCTTGCTGCTCGCGGAAGCGAACCAGTGGCCCGAAGACGTCAACGCGTACTTCGGCGACGGCGACGAGTGCCAGATGGCGTTTCACTTTCCGCTGATGCCGCGTATGTTCATGTCGATCGCGGAAGAAGACCGCTATCCGCTCTACGACATCATGCGCCAGACCCCGCAGATTCCGGCCAACTGCCAGTGGGCCATCTTCCTGCGCAATCACGACGAGCTGACCCTCGAGATGGTGACCGATCGCGAACGCGCCTTCATGTACAGCTTCTACGCGCAGGAGACGCGGGCACGCGTGAACGTTGGAATCCGGCGGCGGCTGGCGCCGTTGATGGAGAACGACCGGAGCAAGATCGAACTGATGACGAGCCTGCTGCTCTCGATGCCGGGAACGCCGATCGTGTATTATGGCGATGAGATCGGGATGGGCGACAACATCTACCTCGGCGATCGCGACGGTGTGCGGACGCCGATGCAGTGGTCGGCGGATCGCAACGGCGGATTTTCGCGCGCGGATACGCAACGGCTGTTCTTGCCACCCATCATGGACCCGGTGTACGGCTATGCTTCCGTGAACGCCGAAGCGCAGGAGCGCAGCTCATCCTCGCTCTTGCAATGGATGCGGCGCATCATCGGGGTGCGGCAAGCGCACCGGGTTTTCGGCCGCGGCGGGATCACGTTCTTGCACCCGGATAACCGGCACATCGCCGCCTATGTGCGCGACTTCGAGGGCGAGGTCGTGTTGTGCGTCGCGAACCTCGCGCGCACGTCGCAGGCCGTATCGCTCGACCTCTCGCGCTACAACGGGCGCACGCCGGTGGAGATGATCGGCTGGAGCGCGTTTCCACCGATCGTCGACGACCGCTACGTGATCACGCTGCACGGGCACGGGTTCTTCTGGTTCGTTTTAGCCGCGGCGAACGACGCGCCGGTGGCGATCGGACCGGCAACGCCGCAACCGCCCGAGTTCATCACGATCGTGTTGCCGCGCGGTCGCGCGAGCTTGCTCTCCGGGGCCGCCCGCCTCACGCTCGAACGCGATGTGCTCCCCACCGTGGCGAGCGTGCGGCAATTGCTCGCACCCGGCGTGCAGCCCGATGCGATCGCGGTGACGGATATCGTGTCTCTCGGCACGGGCGACGATGCACCGGCCTTGGCGATTCTCGGCGTTGCCGCGGCGAACGAGGCCCTGATTCTACCGATCGAGGTGGCGCACGCCGTCGACCGCGAGTGGCCCCTGCCGACGTTGCGCGCGGCCTTCGCAAAAACGCGCACCGGGCCGCGCGAGGGGTTGCTGTTCGACGCGGCGATCGACGATCGCCTCTGGTGCGGTTTATTCGACGCCGTGCGCACCAGTGCAACCTTGCCCGGGAGCACCGGAGCGCTGCATTGCGAGTCGACCTGGAGCCTCGAATCGCTCGCGATTCCGGATGGCGACAATTTGCGCCGGCCACAATCGGGCGACCGGCGGCTGTCGGCGGTGATCGGCGAGACCGTGCTGATCACGCTCTACCGGCGCAGCGTGCGCGGCGTGAATCCCGCGATCGAATTAGCACGCTTCTTTCACGAAGCGAACTTCACGCATACGGCGCCGCTCTTGGGCACGTTCACCTATCGTGCGAGCGACGGCAGCGAAGTTGGGGTCGGGCTGGCCAGGCGGTATATCTTGGCGCAAGGCAGCGGCTGGGACGTTCTCCATACGTTGTTCATGCGCTCACTCCAGGCCGAAGCCGAAGACGGGGCGCCCATCGACCGCATCGTCGCGCTCGCCGGCCGGCGGCTGGCCGACATGCACGCGCTGCTGGCGCGCTCGGAGCACCCCGACTTCGCGCCGGGCGTGTTTTCCGCTGCGGAGGCATCGACGCTGCAAGCGGAGCTGCGCGATTTGGCCGAGCGCGCGTTCATGCAGATCGCACGCGATCGCAGCGCCGAAGCCACCGCGGCTCTCGCCCTGCGGGGGCAGATCGAGCGCATCATTGCGGGCGCGCCGCTCACCGGCGCTTTGGCGATGCGCGTGCATGGTGACTTTCATCTCGGACGCGTCCTGATCACCGAAAGCGACGTGCTGATCATCGATCCCGGGGTCGGTGAAGCCTCACGCCCGGAAGTACAGCGCCGCCGGCGCACGTCGCCGTTCGCCGATCTGGCGACCATGATCCGTTCGCTCGACGAAGTGACGGCAGCTGCGGCGTTCGACGTTTCCACCGATCCGACCGTTTCAACCGCAGAGGTCATGCCGAAGCTCCGGGCGCTGGTCCGCTCGGCCGCGACGACCTTTGCGCGCAGCTACCTCGCACATGCGCGGGAGCCCGGCGCACTCGGCGCACTCGAGGAAGGCGCTGATCTGCGCGCGCTGATCGACGTGTTCTTGCTGCGCGCCACCCTCGAAGCCATCGTCTACCAGGCGCATGCGCGGCCCGAACGGATGCGCGACCTCTATGCGGAATTCACCCGCATCTTCGAACGCTCCGAGGTTGCCTCATCGTCATGACGTCGATCTATCCCAGCCGCTTCGGGCCGCTTGCGCTCGAGCATGGCTACCGCCTGCGTTTGTACGCGCCGGCGGCGAAGCGCGTCGAAGCGCACGTTGACGGCCGCGTGTTGACGATGCTTCGCGCCGGCGACTGGTTCATCGTCGACGACGCGCATGCGCGCGTGGGTTCGCGTTACGCCTTTGCGGCCGACGGCCGCGAGCCCGTGCCCGATCCGGGTTCGCGCTTTCAGCCCGACGGCGTGCACGCGGCAAGCGAGATCGTCGCCTCACGCTTCGCGTGGCCGGATGACGGCTGGCACGGGCGGCCGTGGCACGAGCACGTCATCTACGAACTGCACGTCGGCACGTTCACCTTCGAGGGAACCTACGAAACGGCTGCGCACAAATTACGCGACCTGGCCGCGCTGGGAGTTACGGCGATCGAACTCATGCCGCTCGCGGCGTTCCCGGGCGCGCGGAATTGGGGCTACGACGGCGTGCTGGCATATGCACCGCACGCCGGATACGGGAGGCCCGACGACCTGCGGCGCTTCGTCGCGGCCGCCCATGCGCACGGCCTCGCGGTTCTGCTCGATGTGGTGTACAACCACTTCGGTCCCGAAGGCAACTACCTGCACGATCTGGCACCAGCGTTCTTCAACGCCGCGGAACACACGCCGTGGGGCGCGGCGATCGACGTCCGGCCGGCCGACGTGCGCGCGTACTTCGCCGAGAACGCCGCCTATTGGCTCCACGACTTCCGGTTCGATGGGCTGCGCTTGGATGCGACGCACGCGATCATCGATCCCCAGACCCCGTCGTTTCTGGCTGAGATCCGCGCCACGGCGCTGGCCGCATGCGAACCCGGCCGTTACGTTGCGCTGGTGGTCGAGAACGACTTCAACGATGCCACCCTGCTCGATGCGGGCTTCGACGCGCAGTGGAACGACGACGTGCACCATTGCGCGCACGTCATCGCGACCGGCGAGACGTTCGGCTTCTATCGCGATTACGCCGCCGATCCGGTGGGGTGGCTCGGGCGCGCACTCGCGACGGGCTTTGCGTATCAGGGCGAAGGTTCGGAACACCGTGCCGGCGCGAAACGCGGAGCGCCCAGCGCCCGGTTTCCGCTGAGCGCGTTCGTCACGTTCCTGCAGAACCACGACATGATCGGCAACCGGGCGTTCGGTGAGCGGCTGGCCCGGCTTGCGCCGCCGGAAGCGCTCCGCGCCCTGACGGCGCTGATCTTGCTCGCCCCTTCGCCGCCGCTGCTCTTCATGGGCGAGGAGTGGGACGCGTCGACGCCGTTCCTCTTCTTCTGCGATTTCGAGCCGCGCCTCGCGAAACTCGTAACGGCCGGCCGGCGGCGTGAATTCGAAGCGGTCCCGCATCTTTCCGGCGCCGCCGTGCGCGCGACGATCCCCGATCCGGCGGCGTTGGGCACGTTCGAGGCTTCGCGCTTGCGGTGGGAGGAGCGCACGGAGCCGCAGCATGCGGCGGCGTTGGCGTTCACCACGCGGCTGCTGCACCTGCGCGCGCAGCACGTGATCCCGGCGACGGCAAACGTGCGCGGAGCCGATGCCGCCTATGAGCGCCTGGGCACGACCGGATTGAAGCTGCGCTGGAAGTTGGCGGATGGCATGCTGCACGCAGATGCGAATCTTTCCGGCGCAGCCATCGACGGTTTTCCCGAACGCGCGACCGGAGAGACGTTCTATGCGACGCATCCCGAGACGTATCGCAGCGGTCGCGCGCCCGCGTGGGCGGTTCGCTGGTCGCTGACGTGAGCGTTTCGCCGGTCCCGCTCTCCACCTATCGCGTGCAATTCGGGCCGCATTTTCGCTTCACCGACGGCGAACGGATCATACCGTATCTCGATGCGCTCGGTGCCGGGTACCTGTACGCGTCGCCGTATTTTCGCGCGCGGCCCGGGAGCAAGCACGGCTACGACGTCGTCGATCACACGCGGCTCAATCCGGAGATCGGCGACGACCGCGAGCATGGCGCGATGATCGCCGCGCTGCACGCGCGCGGCATGGGGCATCTGGTCGACTTCGTGCCCAACCACATGGGGATCGGAAGCGATAACCCGTGGTGGTACGACATCCTCACGTGGGGCTCGCTCTCACCCTACAGCCACTTCTTCGACATCGAGTGGCACAAGAATTCCGCCGGCGGAGGTAAGGTGGTGCTGCCGGTCCTCGGCGATCACTACGGCCGCGTCGTCGAACGCGGCGAGCTGCGCGTGACCTTTGACGCAGTTGCCGATGCGCTCCGGCTGAACTACTTCGAGCATCACTTCCCGCTGACGCCGCCGTCATACGGTCAAGTGCTGGCGTTTTCCGCGCAAGGTGCTCCGCCCGAGACGGCGGCGCAATTGCGCGAACTCGCAACCGCGTTCACCGCCTTGCGTGGACGGCCGCGCGATACGGCGAAGCGCACGGCGCTGCGTGACCGCTCCGCGGGATTGCAGCGTGAACTCGCCGACCGGGCCGCGACGGATGCCTCGTTTGCGCGCGCACTCGCGGACGGCTGCGCGGCGTTCGTCACCGAGCCAAACCGGCTCGATGCGCTGGTCGCGGCGCAGCACTACCGGCCGGCCTTCTGGCGCGTGTCGTCGGATGAGATCAACTATCGGCGTTTTTTCGATATCAACGATCTGGCCGGCTTGCGCATCGAGGACGCGGAAGTGCTCGCCCGCACGCACGAACTGGTGTTTGCGATGATCGCCGACGAACGCATCCAGGGGCTGCGCATCGATCACATCGACGGGCTCTACAATCCCGGTGGATACGCAAACCTGCTCGTCGATCGCTCGGCGGCGCTCGGCCAGCCGCTCTACCTCGTGGTCGAGAAAATCTTGCTCGGCGGCGAGCGCTTGCGCGCCAATTGGCACATCGCGGGCACGACCGGCTACGAGTTCATGAACCTCGTCGCCGGGCTGTTCGTCGATCAAGCGGCGGAGCGGGGTTTCGACCGCATTTACCGGCGCGTCATCGGACGCTCGACCACGTTTGCCGACGAAGCCTATGAAGCGAAACGCCGCGTCATGCGGATCGACCTGGCAGGCGAGTTCGGCGTCTTGATCGACGGGCTGGTGCGCATCGCGCGTTCGGATCGCCGCTCGCGCGATTTCACGAGCCTCGGACTGCGCCGCGCCCTGATCGAGGTGATCGCGATGTTCCCCGTCTACCGGACGTATGTCATCGACAACGTCGTCGAAGCCGAGGATCTGCAGGTCATCGACGCTGCCGTCGGTGCGGCGCGCGTTCGCAGTGAGTTTCCCGATGACGCCGTTTTCGACTTCATTCGTGATGCGCTGAGCGCGCAGTTGATCGGCCAGAACGGCACGAGCTACGACCGCACGGAGGTGCTCCGTTTCGCGATGCGCTTTCAGCAATATACGGGACCGGTCACCGCGAAATCGCTCGAGGATACCGCCTTCTACCGCTACGTGCGGCTGACGGCGCTCAACGAAGTCGGCGGCGAGCCGGCGCGCTTCGGGCGCTCGCCGTCGGCCTTTCACGCCGCCAACATCGAACGCGCGAACACGCATCCGCACGCGATGCTTGCGACCGCCACCCACGATCACAAGCGCGGCGAAGACACGCGCCTGCGCATCGCCGCGCTGACGGAGTTTGCACCGGAGTGGAGTCGCGCGGTCGGGCGCTGGTCGCGCATGAATGCGCCCCTGCACCTGGGCGATGCGCCGAGTTCCGTCGATGAATACCTGTTCTATCAAACCCTCATCGGCACGCTGCCGGCGGATTGGCTGCGCGCCGGCATCGACGATGCCGGCGCGCTTGCCGCATACGTGGATCGCCTGGTGGTCTACGCGCTCAAGGCAGCGCGTGAGGCCAAGCTGCGCACGAGCTGGACCGACCGGCGGCCGAGCTACGAGGACGCTTTGGAAGCGTTCGTGCGCGCTGCGCTCACGCTCGAGCGGCCGTTCTTCCTCGACGCCTGCGCGTTCACGGCGCAACTCGCCCCGGTTGCGGCCGTCCACGGTTTGGCCCAAGTCGCGCTGAAGCTCGGTGCGCCGGGGGTACCGGATATCTATCAGGGCTGCGAGTTATGGGATCTCTCCCTCGTTGATCCCGACAACCGGCGCGCCGTCGATTACGAAGAGCGGCACGCCGTCCTCGCCGAATTCATGCGGAATGATGGCGAGCCCGCAGTGGTGCTCGGCGAGTTGCTCGAGCATTGGCATGACGGCCGAATCAAGCTCTATGTTACGTGGCGCTTGCTGCAATTGCGGCGCGCGCACGCGCCGGCGTTTCTCGACGGGCCGTATCGCGAAGTCGGGGTTTCCGGCGCCGGCGCGGCTTCCGTGATTGCCTTCGCCCGCGACGGCATCGTGTTCGCCGTGCCGCGGCTCGTCCGCGCGCGCACGAACGGCGCCTTACGGGTCGTGTTCGAGGACGAACGGCTCGAACTCGGCCGTCCGGGCGCAACCTATCGAAGCGTGCTGGACGGACGCACGATCGCGGCGGATCGCGCCGGTGCGGTTATGGTGCGGGAGGCGTTTGCCGTTGCGCCGCTGGCGGTGCTGGTGCCCGGCTAGCACGCACGCGCCACGCGATCGCGGTGGCGCCGATCACGACCACGACGCCGGCGACGATCGCCAGCGCGAAGTCGTGGATGTACGCGGTGATCGCGTCGACGTTATGCCCGGCTTCGTCACCCAGAAAAGCTAGGCCGAAACAAAAAATCGCTGAGCCGAGCGCGGTATAGCTGATGAAATAGCGCTTCGGCATGCGCGAGATACCCGGCGGCAACGCCGCCACGCCGCGCACGAACGGGATGAAGCGGCACCAGAAGACCATCGCCCGGCCGTGTTTCTCATAGAACGCGTGGACGCGATCGAGTTCGTGTTCGCGAAACCGCACGTACTTGCCGTAGCGGTGCACGAAGGGCAAGCCCCCGTACCAGCCGATGTAGTACAGCACGAGGCCGCCGCAGAGTTCGCCCAGCGTACCGACCGTCGCGACGATGAGCCACCCCGGGACCGGCCCCATGCCCGGCAAGTGTCCCGTTGCGGCCAGCGCGCCGGCGCTCGGCATGACGATCTCGGTGCCGGTCGGCATGCCGACGTTGCCGAGGAACATCACCACGAACACGCCCGCGTATCCGAAGTGGATGACGAGCTGGTGGAAGTATCCGCTGAAATGTTCCATGAACTCCGCTCTACTGGTCCGCGGCGGGCGAGTTGCGCGCCTGCAAGATCGCCGCAGCCTTGCCGCCGCCTTCGGTGCGAATCGCTTCGAACAGATCGATCGGCTCGATCTCGCGGTCGCCGGCGTGCTCGCCGGCCAGTGCGATGATCTTCCGGACGCGCGGCGTCAGCAGGATGCCTTCCCAGATGCGCCCTTCGCCCGTGCCAAGCGCCCGCTTGACCTCGGCATGGATACCGGCAAGCGATGCATTGGCCGCTCGCAGCTGGGCTTCGATCACCGGATCGTGCTCGTCGAGGAGCGCGAAGAGCATGTGTTCCACGCCCACGTAATAATGATCGTGGTTGCGGCACTCTTGTTCGGCTGCCCGTAAGACGCGTCGCGCCGCCGGGCTAAATTGGGAAAACAATCGGCGAACGCTTGCAACAAGGAGAGTGGTCGGGATGGCAGGATTTGAACCTGTGGCCTCTGCGTCCCGAACGCAGCGCTCTACCAAGCTGAGCTACATCCCGTCGATTTGTGGGGTCGGGGCAAAGGCTTGTGGATTCCCAATTCGGCCCCTCGCTCCTGCCGCGGGAACTGTCGGCGGTTCGTCTAATCCCCCGGACGGTTCATTATGCGATATTTAATCGTGGGATGCGGGCGCGTCGGTTCGACCCTCGCCAAGCTGCTGGTCACCGAGCACGACGTGGTCGTCGTGGATGAAAACCCGGCGGCGTTTAAACGTTTGGGCGCGCGCTTCGGCGGCGGAGTCGAGGTCGGCACCGGGATCGACTACGACGTCCTCAAGCGCGCGGGCGCCGAACGCGCCGACGGCTTCGTGGCCGTGACCGACGGCGACAACCGCAACGTCATGGCCGCGCTGATCGCGCAGCGGATGTTCCGCATCCCAAAGATCGTCGCGCGCATCTACGATCCGCCGCGCGGGCAGCTCTACCGCGATCTCGGGATCGAGACGTTCTCACCGACCACGCTCGGCGCGCAGATCATCCGCGACCTGCTGCTCGATTCACCTTACACCTCACTGCCGTCGTTCGACTTCGGCAACCTGACGACACTCGTTGCCACCGTCAGCATTGCGCAAAGCGGCAAGCGCGTCGCCGACGTCGAGCAAGACGGCAAAATTCGCATCGCAGCGATCCGGCAGCTCGGCAGCGTCCGCGTGGCCGCGCCCAATGATATACTCAAAGACGGTGACGAGATCAGTGCAACCGTCGCCCCCGACGCCCTCGCGGCATTCGCCGCGATGTTCAGCAAAGCGAGACCCGCAGCGCGCTTGTCCGCGTAGACCATGTTCATCTTAATCGTCGGTGGAGGCAAGGTCGGCACGTATCTCGCGCGCGGCCTGCTCAAGCAGCAGCACGAAGTCGTGGTGATCGAAAAGGACGCGCGCAAGGCGCAAATGATGACCAACCTGCTCGAATCGGACATCGCCGTGGTCGGCGACGGCTGCGATCCGAACGTGTTGCTTCAGGCCGGCATCGCACGCGCGAATGTGGTCGTGGCCGATACCGGCGACGACGAAGATAACCTCGTCGTCGTCCTGATCTCGAACAAACATTCGAAAGCGCGCTGTATCGCCCGCGTGAACAATCCGAAGAACAAACTGATCTTCGAATCGCTCGAGGGTGAGCAGCCGGTGACGGTGATCTCTTCGACCGAGATCATCCTCGACATCATCGACGACCGCGTCAACGCGACCACGCTCGAGACGCTCGCCCGTTTGGGCAAGGGTGATCTGGAGCTGGTGCAGCTCTCGATCCTGGCCGATTCCCCGGCCAGCGGACGCCGCATCGCCGATCTCTCGCTGCCGAGCGGCAGCGTGATCGTCGCGGTCGACCGCGGCGCGGGCGAGGTCGTGATCCCGAACGGCGAAACCGTTTTCACCCCGGGCGACGGTGTGATCGCGATGATCAAGCATACCGCCCGCGCCGCCGTCTGCTCCGCCCTCGTCGGCAAGGCACCCTAGGAACACCCTGAAGTCTACTTCCGAGAATCTCTGGCACTTGCGATCGGCTTGATGTGCGTGAAGGGAGAGCACTCAGTTTCTCCACTCACGAGCGAGGTCGAACGGCAATGTCATGGATCAACGGTAACGGGTTCATCCCCAACGACGGATTGAACGGCAGCGCGGCGCCGTGGGCGGCGCTGAACGCCGGGATTTCGGGGCCGTTTCCCCCGGGCAGCCCAGGCTACGCCGGATTCGGCACGTCGAGCACCGACGGATTCCGGCCGGCATGGTTCGGCGGCTCGGGCGATACGTTGCCCGGCGGCACGCCGAACCCGTTGGCCAGCAACGGGATCGGCGGCATTCTCGCACAGCTCGCGTGCCACGTGCAGCAATCGATTGCGAAGCTCGGCAGCGCGCTCTCCGGTACGCCCAACCCTACGACCGCCAACATGGGCACGAACTCAACCGGGAATTCGGCATCGTTTCAAAACGTATCGCTCGCGTCGACGGGCGATCCCCACCTCAGCGTCAGCGGGACCGAGCAGAATGCCGACGGCAGCACGTCGAGCGTGAACTCGAAGTTCGACAGCATGACGGGGCATCAGGATCTCTTCTCGACGCGCGACTTCGGCGACGGCTTCCGCGTGTCGACCGCAGTCACCCAGCCGTCGGCAAACGGCATCACGCAGAACGCCAGCGCCACGGCAACGATGGACGGCGGCCGCGAGAGCGTCACGATGACGAACGCCGGTGCGATCTCGGTAACCGATCACGGCCAGGCCATCGCGCTCACGCCGGGCCAGTCGGTCACGCTCTCCGGCGGCCAGCAAGTGTCGGAAGGCTCAAACGGCTCGGTGAGCATCAGCGAATCGCACTTCGGCGAGAACCTCACCACGACGTTCACGAACAACGGCGGCGGCGGCGTCGACGTGACCGCAACCGGCCAGAACGTGACCCTCGCCGGCGACCTGATCACCGGCGGAACAACACCCGTCGCCCAAGCGAACGCCCCCCAACGCTCGCCGCTCACCTACACCTAAATTCTCCGAAATAGATCTCGAAATAGCAGCAGTCATCATACCCACGTCATCCCAAGCCTACGTCATCCCGAGCAAAGCGCCCGCAGGGCGCGTCGTCGAGGGGCCGCCACTCAGCACTGATGATTGCGGCTGTCCCTCGACGGCGCGCCTAACGGCGCTTTGCTCGGGATGACATGGGTTTGGGATGACGTGGTTCGGGCGACTAGCGTTACTTCACCCGGAGTTACATCCTCGAAACGAACCACTCGTTGCCGAAGCGATCGATCAGCATGCCGAATTTTCCGCCCCAGGGGGCAACGCCGAACGGCATCTTCGGGTTGCCGCCGTCCGCGAGGGCCTTGTAGATGCGCTCGCCGTCCGTGTCCTCGGTGACGCTGATGCACAGCGAGATATTGCCGGCATCCGGATCGATCGTCTTGGTCTCCATACCGTCCGCCGCCATGAACGTGATCCCCGGCGCCGTAAACGTCGCGTGCATCACCGCACCATGTGCTTCGGGCGGCATCTGTTCTTTCATCGGCGATTCGCCGACCGTCATGACCTCATAGCTGCCGCCCAGCGCGGTCTTGTAAAACGCCAGCGCCTCGGCACAGCGGCCGTAGAAGAAAACATAGGGGGCCAGATTTGTGCTCATGGAGCGCTCTTAGACGGCATCGTGGCGGTCCCTCGGCGACGCGCCCGGCGGGCGCTTTGCTCGGGATGACACCTCGTCAGTGCGTGTGGGTGAAGTTGCCTAAGCCGATGCCGAGCGCACGGATGCGGCCGAGCGCTTCGCGCATGCCGAGCGGCTCGGCCGGTCGCCCGACGCGGGCGAAGTAGACGTCGGGATCGATGTTGAGCGTGCGCGTTTGGACGAGCGAGACCGGATGCGCGCGCAAAAACGTCTCCATTGCCTCGATCTCCGCGCGGTCGTCGGTCACGCCCGGATGCGTGAGCAGGTTCAGCGACACGCGCAAGCCCGCGTCGACCGCGAGCGCCACGCTCTCGAGCACGTTTTCCAGCGTATAGCCGGTTGGTCGGTAATACGCCGCATACACCTCGGGCCGGAACGAATTCAAGCTCACGCGCACCGCCTTCAGGCCCGCATCGATCACCCGTTGCAGCGCTTTCGTCAACGAACCGTTCGTATTGAGGTTGAGCGTGCCGTTCGACCGTCGTGTTCGGATGCGTTCGATCGCGGCGGCAATCGCAGTCGAGCGCAGCAGCGGCTCGCCCTCGCAGCCCTGGCCGAACGAAACGATGCCGTCGTCGACCCGCTCGAGGTGATGCACCCCGATGCGCACGAGGTCGTCGACGTCCGGCTCGAAGCCGATGCGCGTCTGCGGGGCCGGGATTGCGCTATCGGCGTCCAGTTCCGAAATGCAGCCCACGCACGCCGCGTTGCACTTCGGCGCGACCGGGATTGCGGCTTCACCGCGTTCGAGAAATACGTTCTGCGCGGTAAAGCAGCCGTACTCGCGCGCACAGACGCTCAATTGTGCGAGCGTACGATTGCGCGGGTCGATCGCGATGCGCCGCTCGACGATCGCCTCGAGTTCGCCCGCGGCGAAACGGCGCGGCTGCCAGTCTTCACCTTCATCGGTCCGCATCGCCGCCACCGCAAGTTCGTCGTCGACGACGCATACGAACGTGTAGCCGAAGAGTGGTAGCTGCGGGGCGTCGGGCTTGCGCACGAACGCCGGCAGCAGCGTGCGCGTGTACCCGGCCGGCAACAGCACGCCGAGCGCCGTGCGGCGCGGAACACTCCGGCCGCCGCCGAGCAGCGGCGAGCGGCCCGGCAGCATCGAGACGATCGCGCCTTCCGGCAGCGGGATCAGGTCGGCAGGCTGCACGTCGCGCACGATGCCGCCGTCCGCGAGCGGGGTCTTCGTGGCGTCGAAAAAGACGCGTCCGCGCGCGTCGCTATAGGCCAAACCGGCGCGCATCAGCCGAAGGTGGACGAAAACTCGACGACCGCGTCGCCGATCAGGGTGGCGCGTTCGCCCGGCGTCCACTCGACGCGCAACACGCCGCCCGGCACGTCGAGCGTGACCGGCGACGTAAAACCGTAGCCCATCATCGCCACCGCGGCGCACGCGACGGCACCGGTGCCGCACGCGGCAGTTGCCCCAGCACCGCGTTCCCAGTGCAGTACGCGCAGCCGGTCGCCGGCGATCTGCACGAAGTGCACGTTGACGCCGTCGGGGAAAAGCTCGGTGTCTTCGCTGATGAGTGGGCCGAGCACCGGCAGATCGATCTGCGCGAGATCGTCGACGACGAAGACGGCGTGCGGATTACCGACGTCGACCGGCACGCCGGTGAAGCCCGCAACCTCGATCGTCGAGCCGATCAACGGCACGGCCATCACTTCCGAAACGGTGTAGGGTTCGCGCGAGAGCACGCGCGTCGCGATCGGTCCCGATAACGTCTCCACGAGCGCTTCGGCACGGCCGTCGTGCTCATCGAGGTAGCGCGCCACACAGCGGATGCCGTTGCCGCACATCTCGGCTTCGCTGCCGTCGGCGTTGATGACGCGCATGCGCACGTCGGCACTCGCCGAGTCGAGCACCAACAGCAAGCCGTCGGCGCCTGGACCGAGCTTCGGATCGCACATCAGCACGCCGAGCGCAACCGGGTCGTCGACCGGGGTTTCCCGGCCGTCGACCACGACGAACTCGTTGTGCGTTCCGTTCATCTTCACGAACGGAACCGTAACGGTCATGACGGTGCGACGGCCTCCTCGGGAACGAGCGGCGCGACCAGCGGACCTTGCGGCGAGACCGTCGAGACGGCGTGTTTGTAGATCAGGTGCGACTTGTGCTCGAACTCCAACACGATCGTGAACGAATCGAAGCCTTTCACGACGCCGCGCAACTGAAAACCGTTGACGAGATAGACGACGACCGGCACGCCTTGGCGTTTCACTTCGGCGAGGTAGACGTCTTGGATCGGCGGTTGCCGCATGTTCATCTCCGGCTGTTACGCCCAGCCCAAGCGTTCTCTTGCCGCCGCCTCACACTGCGCCGCCGACACACGGACGATGCCGGGCTCCGAACGAAACCACGTCGCCTGGCGTTTAGCGTAACGCCGCGTGAAGCGGATCAGTTGCGTCCGCAGCTCTACCGCCGTCGAGAATCCGGCCAAGAAGTCCAGCGCTTCGCGGTAGCCGACCGCATCGGCCGCAACGGCGTCGCTGCCCACGCGTTCCGCTTCTTCAAGAAAGCCTGCGGCGAGCATCCCGTCGACACGGCGCTCGATGCGCTCGAGCAGCACACCGGGCTCGACGTCCAGCACCAACTTCGCAAACGGGATCGCGCCGGCGCGCAAGCTGGGAAGCGGATGGGAAGCTTCCCGCTGCCCCTCGACGAGCTCGGGGTGACATTGCGTCTCGACACGCTTGGGGTGACATTGCGTCTCGACACGCTCGGGGTGAGGCGTATGCGCGGCCGGCGCTGTCTCGCGGGCGCGGCCGGAGAGGGCTATTTCGAGGGCGCGGGTGATGCGGTAGGGGTCGTTGGGCGCGATGGCTGCGGCGCGTTCCGGTGCCAACACCGCCAGCCATGCCGCGAGAAACTCGGGCGGATGGATGCGCGCTTCCGCGGCGAGCCGCGTGCGTACGGCCGGATCGTAGGCCGCATCGAGCGCGACGTCGCCCGCGAGCGCGCGCACATAGAATCCCGTGCCTCCCGCGACGATCACTCGCCGTCCGCGCGCGCGGACCGCATCGATCGCCGCGCGCGCATCGAGCACGTACCGCGCCGCCGAATAGCGTTCGTGCGGATCGAGGAACGCGACCAGGTGGTGCGGGACGCGCGCCCGCTGTTCGTCCGTCGGCGCGGCTGTGCCGACCGGCATACCACGATAGATCTGACGCGAGTCGGCGCCGACGATTTCCGCGTCGAAGCGTTCGGCAAGGGCGATCGCGAGTTCGGTCTTGCCGCTGGCCGTCGGCCCAGCCAGAATCAAGACGCCGTCGGCGCGGGCCGCCATCAGATGCGCTTGAAGAGTCGCGCGATCGCTTCCGGTTCGAGCCGCACGATCGTCGGCCGCCCGTGCGGACAATGCATCGGGTTCGCGCAGCGCTGCAGGCGTTCGAGCAACGTCACCATCTCCGCATACGCTAGCGGGTCGCCGGCGCGCGCCACCGAGTGGCACGCGAGCGACGCCCACACCGCGTGGCGCGCGTCCAGCGCCGGACCGTCATCGTCGAGACACTCGAGAAACTCCGCGACGTCGAAGGCTCGGGTGCGCCCGGCGTGCGTGGTGTGCGCGGGCGTCGCGACGATGCGGTACGCGCGTTCGCCGAACGGCTCGACGACGAGCCCGCTCGCCACCAGCGCGTCGCGACTTGCTTCCAGCGCGCGTTGCTGGTCGGGCCGCACTTCAAACGTGTACGGAACGAGCAACGGCTCGCCGGATGCCGCCCGCTCGACGTTCGCCATCAGCTCTTCGTACACCACGCGCTCGTGCGCGGCGTGCTGATCGATCAGCACCACCGCTTCGCCGTCGGTGGCAAGGATGAACGTCCGATCGACCTGCGCGAGCACGCGCAACCCCGGCGACGATTCGGTCGCGGTCACCAGCGAACCGCTCCAAACCGGTTCCGGCTCGGCGGCTTGCGCCGGCGCGTTCGGTGACGGCGCATACGAGATCGCGCGCTCGAGGCGAGCCGTCGCCGCCGTGCGCAGCGCCGTGCCCATCGCTTCGCGCACGACCGCGTTGACGCGTTCACCGAAGCGCAAGCGCACGTCGCTCTTCGTCGGGTGCACGTTCGGGTCGACCTCATCGGGCGCCACATCGACGAACAGCACGCCGTACGGATGGCGGCCGGTCATCGCGAACGTGCGGTACGCGCCGGTCCACGCACCGGAGAGTACCGTCGAACGCAGTAAACGTCCGTTGACGAACAGGATTTGCGCACGCCGGTCGGGCCGGTCGTCGCCCGGCGCGCTGATCCACCCGTCCACGGAGATGCGTTCGCTCCCACCGTGCACGCGCAGCATTCCGGCGGCCGGTGTTCCGAACGTATGACGCAAGCGCGGTGCCGGATCGCCGTCGGGCCCGAACGCGAAGATCCGGCGGCCGTCGTGTTCGAGCGTGAAGCCCACCTCGGGATATGCCAGCGCCATCGTCGCGAGCCACTGCGCGATGCGGGTGAATTCCGCGCCCGGCGTACGCAGATATTCCCGGCGCGCAGGCACGTTGGCGAAGAGGTCGCGTACCACCACGCGCGTCCCCGGCGGGCCGGCCAGCGGGTACGGCACGCCGATCTCTTCGCCGAATGCGTCGACCGCGGTCGCGATCTCAGCGCCCGCCGTTCGCGAACCGATGGTGGTGCGCGCAACCGCCGCGATCGACGCGAGCCCCTCGCCGCGAAATCCCAGCGTCGCGACCGTGGTGAGGCCGCCCGCATCGGGCAGCTTGCTGGTCGCGTGGCGCAACAGGGCGGTGGCCACCTCTGCCGATGGAATGCCGGCGCCGTCATCGGCCACTTCGACCTCTTCGAGCCCGCCGCCGCGGACGCGAACCGCGATCCGCCGTGCACCCGCGTCGAGCGCGTTTTCCACCAGTTCTTTGACGACGGACGCCGGCCGTTCGATCACTTCGCCCGCCGCGATCTGCCCGATCGTCGCCGGGTCGAGGAGCCGAATCGCCATTATAGCAGGCGTTTCGCCGTGGCCGCGCGGTTCCATGGCAGTAAGGCCCGCGCTACGTGCGGAACCAACCTCGACTGCTCCCCATATCTGCATGAGGACGATCCGAGAGCTTGACGACCTCGACCGAGGGTACCGGACCGGTCATCCCGGACTTCGAAAAAGACGCCCAGTCGGTTGCCGCGTATGAAGATGCGCGGGTCAAGTACGAGCGCCGCGAAGCCGGCGACGCCGAATCGCGCACGCGCAACGGTTTTGCCAAAAAGCGCGACGCTATCCGGGCCGAGATCGCCGTTGCCGCGTCGATTCTCGACGAGCGCAAGCTGAAAGCCGAAAAGGCGTTCAAGGCTTACGCCAACCGCTACCCGCATCGGGTCGACCGCAACAAACCGATGAAGCCCTCGATCTGGGAGTCGCTCTTCAGCTTCGGCATGGCCGGGCGCATGTTCAACCGCGCCGTGACCAGCACGGCCGAGGCGATTGCCGCGCAGTCCCTGCGCCGCCGCAAAGAACACGACGAAGAAGAACTCGAGCAACAGCTCAAGCGCGCGCTCTATCTTCAAGAAGACGCGATCAAGAAGAAGCTCGAGGGCCCGGAGGGCATCGCGGCATTCCACGCGCGCCCCGGCGTGGCGATCTTGTACAAGCGCGTCGAGGAGATCAAACTCGAGCGCGCGCGCTACGCGCAGCGTCTGGAGAAGGGCGAGGTCCCGCCGAACGAACAGCGCGACCGGGAGTTCGCCGAACGCCGGATATCACAACTCGAGTCGCCGTTTACCGGCGTGACCGTCGTCCGCGTGACGCGTTACGGCAACCTGACGTATTTCATTCTGCGCGATCTCGAACGCAAGCTCTATCACCTCGCCTACGATCCGCGGCTCGAACCGCTGATCGAAAACGTGTTCGACGTGTACCGCCTGGCCGATTCGTTCGAGACGAAGCTCACCCGCGGCAACGACGGCCGCCCGATGACCGTAGCCGATCATTACGCGACGAATTACAAAGATGAGGAAGTCGCGCGCTCGGAATACCGTCGCACGCGTACGGCTTTACGCACCCCCCGCACCGACCTGCCGCCGATGGCGTTCGTCGAACCGCCCGAACAGCAACTGATCGACTTGCTCGCGCAATTTGCGCGGACGA
>Ga0307478_10001455_pt1 | contig 20440 bp, 16 predicted proteins | sample atmos_gasesECM4C_2_FD_203713 | JGI IMG/M metagenome (GOLD analysis project Ga0307478, IMG submission 203713) | Hardwood forest soil microbial communities from Morgan-Monroe State Forest, Indiana, United States - atmos_gasesECM4C_05 | ecosystem: Environmental > Terrestrial > Soil > Temperate... | reverse complement strand
CCGAACTTCCACATGTGGTAGGCGATGTCTTTGCCGACGTAGCCGACGGTGCCATTGGAACGGACGATTACTTTCTGGTCTTCTTCGGAGATGTCTGAGGGGCGGATATCGACGCCGGGTTTCAGCGGAATCTCCATGAGTGTGTCATCGAGATCGCCGGCATTGTCTGATCCGTTAGCTTTTTTCTTGGCGTCGGCAGTCGCGGGCGAGGGCGCCCGCGCCACACGACCTGTGCCAGCACGGCGCATGACCCAGCAACCTTTGTTCTTGCCTTCGTTCTCGTAGGTGAGCACGCCGGCTTCTTTCAGCTTGACGAAAGCCGCGTCCCAAAAGTGCAGATGCAGGATTTCACTCTCCTCGGGCAAGAAATCGTATTCAATGTCGAGGCGGTCCATGGTTTCAAGGTGGCGGCGCAGGACGGCAGTCGAGATCAGTTCGGCGATGGCCGCGGTTTCGCTGCTGGCATCTTCTATGGCGTGCAGCGTCTGGGCGCGCGCTTTCAGATTTTGCTTGTCTTGCTCATACCACTGCGAAACCCGGGCGTAGAGATCCCAGCAGTAGTAGTCGAAGCGCGGCTGGCGACTCAGAGCTTCGATTTCTGCGCGGGACTTTTTCTCGATATTCATGAAACCCACGACCACGTCGGCGACTTGCACCCCGGTGTTATCGATGTAGTTCTGGACGTCCACTTCCCTGCCTGCGTAACGCAGCAGGCGCACGAATGTGTCGCCAAGAATCGCGTTGCGAAGATGGCCGATGTGGGCGGCCTTATTGGGGTTGATGCTGGTGTGCTCGACGAGAATCTTTCCTGCGGGAATTGCGACGAGCGGCTTCTGGTCGGCGGCGAGAGCAGCGGCCATCCAAACGCGATCGATTCTGACATTCAGATAGCCGGGAGGCGCGACCTGCATCCCGGCGATGCCCTCGATCGGCCCGATTTCAGCTCGGATGGCTTCGGCGAGCTTAAGCGGAGCGGTGCGCAGCGGCTTGGCGAAGGGAAAGAGAGGGATGGCGAAATCGCCGAGCTCCACCTTGGGAGGCTGCTCGATGACCACGTTCGGCAGAGTTGCGTCCGGATAACGGCGACGAAGAAACTCTACGATTCGTCCGGCTAGAACATGTTCGAGATGACGATACAAGGCTTCCCTCTGCGCTGTCTAAGAAGATAGTGATTCTAGCAGAGCGCGCGGGGACGCTGGTTTGACGCAGGAGGAAGCCTTCCCTATGATGAAAAATCAGCTTCATTTCTATGCGTATTGCTTACCTAGAGTGTTTTTCCGGCATGAGCGGCGATATGTTTATGGGCGCGCTTGTGGATGCCGGAGTTCCGGCGCGGGTGTTCGAGGAAACGGTGGCGGCACTGAGGGTGGGCGCTGAGTTAGAGATTTCGCGAGTGGTGCGCAGTGGGATTTCGGCCACCAAGGTGGATGTTTACGTTGATGGGGAGAAGGACTTGCCTCGGGAGGAGTACTGGGACGGGATGGAGCAACATCAGCATTCCCATGAGCACAGGGGGCATTCGCATTCCCATGCTGGTGAGAGTTCGCGGGCGGGGGCACCCGCGCCACATTCACACTCTTATGAGCATTCTCGCGGGCTCGGTGAGATTTGCCGGATCATTTCGGCGGCTTCGATTTCGGAATCTGCTAAGAAGACGGCTATCGCTATCTTCGAGGCGCTGGGACAGGCGGAGGCAAAAATTCACGACACTTCGATCGAGAGCGTGCATTTTCATGAAGTGGGCGCGGTGGATGCGATCGTGGATATTGTTTGCGCGGCCGTTGGGGTCGAGGCGCTGGGAGTGGATGAGATTATCTGTTCACCTTTGAATGTGGGCGGCGGAGTGATGAAGTGCGCGCATGGAACGTTTCCGGTGCCGGCTCCGGCGACGGTGGAGCTGCTAAAAGACGCGCCTGTATATTCGTCTGGTTTGCAGGCGGAGTTGGTCACTCCGACGGGCGCTGCGATCGTGAAGACGCTGGCGTCGCGCTTCGCGGCGTTTCCAGAGATGAAGATCGAGAAGTCGGGTTATGGAGCGGGATCTCAGGATTTTCCCGGGCATCCGAATGTGGTGCGGCTGACGGTTGGAGAAGCCGCCTCGACTCTGGCTGCGAAGACTGCGTCGGAGACGATCACGGTGCTGGAGGCAAATCTCGACGATTTGAATCCGCAGGTGTTTGGATATGTGATGGATCGATTGCTGGAAGAGGGCGCACTCGATGCCTTTGGCATGCCGGTGCAGATGAAGAAGAACCGTCCGGGAATGCTGTTGACGGTTTTGTGCCGCCCCGAAGACGCGGGCAAGCTGGCGCAACTGATTTTCACGGAAACCACGACGCTGGGCGTGCGGCGGCGCGATGAGATGCGGCAGACTCTGGCGCGACGGTGGGAGAACGTCGGCACGCCGTGGGGCGAGGTGAGGATCAAGATCGCCAGTATGAACGGGACGGTCACGAACTACGCTCCGGAATATGAGGATTGCCGGCGCATCGCGGCGGAGCATCATGTACCGCTGAAGACTGTGATGCAGGAAGCTGCGCAGGTTTATCTCGGAAATCAAAAGCAAAATCTCTAACCACAGGGGACATAGAGGCGCGCAGGGTAGTGCAAGATATCCTAATGAACCGGAAGTTTTACATTACGACGCCGATTTATTACGTGAATGCGCATCCGCACATCGGGCATGCGTACACGACAATCGCGTGCGACACGATTGCGCGGCGGCAGCGACTGCTGGGCGCAGAAACGTTTTTTCTCACGGGCACCGACGAGCACGGACAAAAGATCGAACGGGCGGCGCAGGCCGCGGGAAAAACTCCCCAGCAGTATGCAGACGAGATTTCGGCGGAGTTCCGGCGCTTGTGGAAGCGGATGGGCATCTCAAACGACGATTTCATACGCACCACGGAAGACCGGCACAAGAAGCGGGTGCAGGAGCTCTTCCGGAAGATTCGTGACAATGGATACATCTATAAGGGCACTTACACCGGGCAGTACTGCGTGTCGGATGAGCTTTATGTTGATGGCGCGCAGCCGGGCGACCCTTGCCCCACTTGCGGGCGCATTACGGAGACCGTTAAAGAAGAGAACTACTTCTTCAAGCTCTCAGAATTTCAGGACAAGCTGCTGGCGCTGTATGCGGATTCGGAGTTCATTCGTCCGGAGGCGCGGCGTAACGAAGTAGTTTCGTTTGTGCGTTCGGGGCTGCGCGATCTCTCGATCAGCCGTTCGACGTTTACCTGGGGCATTCCGGTGCCGGACGATCCCAAGCATGTGATTTACGTCTGGCTCGACGCGCTGGCGAACTACATCACCGCAATTGGCTACGGTTCTTCGCACCCGGGGGCACAGGAGGCGTTCAAGAAATTCTGGCCGGCTGATGTGCAGATGATCGGGAAAGAGATTGTCCGCTTCCATTGTGTTTATTGGCCGGCGTTTCTGATGGCGGCGGGACTGCCGGTACCGAAGGCGATTGTGGCCCACGGCTGGCTGCTGTTTGAAGAAAGCAAGATGTCGAAGTCGCGCGGCAATATCGTGCGGACCGAAACGATTCTCGACGTGCTGGGCGCGGATGCGCTGCGCTATTTTCTGTTGCGCGAAGTGGTGTTCGGCCAGGACGGATCGTTTTCGTTCGACGCACTGGTGCAGCGGTATAACTCGGACCTGGCGAATGGGCTGGGAAACCTGGCCAGCCGCACCTTGACGATGATCAACCGCTATTTCAAGGGTGAAGTGCCGTATCCATCGCGCGGAGCGTCGAAAACGGCGGCGGACGACGCGATTGCGGAGACGGCGCGGAAGACGATCCGCGAATTCGGGACGCTGTTTGATCAGTTCCAGTTTTCCCGGGCGCTGGAGGCGGCGTGGGCGCTGGTGGCGGCGGTGGACAAATACATTGTCGAGAATGAGCCATGGGCGCTGGGTGAGAAACAGGACGAGGACAGCCGCTCGCGTTTGGCTACTGTGCTCTATACGGCGGCGGAAGCGCTGCGGATTGCGACGGCGCTGGCGTATCCGGTTGTGCCGGATGCGGCCGCGAAGATTTGGCTGCAGCTGGGGCTGGGCGATATCAAGAAATTGGCTCTGGCCGAACTGGCCTGGGGACAATTGCCTTTAGGCACAAGGCTCGGCGAGGTTCAACCTGTATTTCCGCGCGCTGATAAGAGCGCAGTTGAAAGGATGCAGAAGATGGAAGAGGAGCAGAGGAGTGCGCCGGTGGCGGAGACCGCAGTTGCGGCGCCCGCACCGGCGAATGCGCCCCAGGCGGCACCGGTTGCAGCGGTGGCCGCGGCAGTTCCAACAGCCGCAGCAGCAGCGAACGATAAGATTTCGATCGACGATTTCGCAAAGATCGAGCTGCGCGTGGGGCTGGTGAAAGTCGCCGAGAGAGTGCCCAAGGCGGACAAGCTCCTGCGGCTCGAGGTTGATATTGGAAGCGAAACGCGGCAGGTGCTGGCCGGAATCGCCGAAGCCTATGCGCCGGAAAGTCTGATTGGGCGGAAAGTTGTGATCGTCGCCAATCTTGCGCCACGCAAGCTGCGCGGGATGGAATCGAATGGGATGATTGTGGCGGCGTCACTCGAAGATGGGAAGCCGGTGCTGGCTGGGTTTTTGGAGGATGTGCCGGTTGGGGCGAGGTTGAAGTAGGCGCCTACGTCAGTTCTCCTGGAGTAGAAGTCAAAACCGAGCCGAGCTTTCGCTCGGCATGGATGGGCAAGAGTGCCCGTCCCCACACGAGCTGTGACATAAATCATGTTTGTTGATTCTCACGCTCATCTTGACGGCAAGCAGTTCGACTCCGATCGCGAGCAGGTGATTGCTCGAGCCCGAGAGGCTGGGGTGCAGACGATCGTCGCCATCGGCAATGGCGATGGCCCCGAGGATGTGGATTCGGGAATCCGACTGGCGGAGAAATACGACTTCATCTACGCGACTTTGGGCATTCATCCTCACGAGGCGCGGCTGGCGGATGAAGCTGCCTATCAGAACATGGAGCGGCTGGCGAAGCATCCTAAAGTGATCGCCTGGGGCGAAATCGGGCTCGATTACTATTACGATCACTCTCCACGCGAGGTGCAGAAAGATGTTTTTTTGCGGCAGATGGAATTGGCGGCGGCCGCGAAACTTCCGATCGTGATTCACTGCCGCCCGTCTGAAGCGAGTGAGAATGCCTGGGACGATTGCCTCGAGTTGATTCGAGAACAATGGGCGCCGAACGGGCTGGGAGGCATTCTGCACTGTTTCACCGGAAACTGGCCGCAGGCGAAGAGCGCGCTCGACATGGGGTTCATGATTTCATTCGCCGGCAACTTGACCTTCCCGAAGGCCCAACAAATTCGCGAGGCCGCGCTCGAGGTTCCGCTGGAGCGCATGCTGATTGAGACCGACTCACCATATCTGGCGCCGGTGCCACATCGCGGCAAACGCAACGAGCCGGCGTTCGTAAGGGAAACTGCGCGGAAGCTTGGCGATTTACTGGGATCGACGGCAGAAGAAATCGGGCAGCAGACGGCTCGCAATTTTTACAATTTTTTCAAATTGGCTGAAACCGCTGAAAGCAAAGTTTCGATAGGGTAACCCTCCTTTCGGAGGTCTTCTTCTGGTACCCTCAAGGGTCAGATTCCATTGTTTCAGAAAGAAATGAAATCCGATGCCCGATAACACTTTTGACATCGTGAGCAAGATTGACCTGCAGGAAGTGTCGAATGCGATCCAGCAGGCGCTGAAGGAAGTTCATACTCGCTTCGACCTGAAAGATTCGAAGTCGAATATCGAATTGGAAAAGGATGCGATCGTGCTTCACTCCGCCGACGAGTACAAGCTGAAAGCGGTGAACGATATCCTGCAGCAGAAGCTGGTCAAGCGCGGCGTGTCGTTGAAGGGATTGACTTATGGCGCGGTGGAATCGGCGGCGGGTGGCACCGCCAAGCGCAAAGTTACGATGCAACAGGGCATCGCCATCGAAAAGGCGCGGGAGATCGTGAAGCTGGTCAAGGACTCGAAGAAAAAAGCGCAAGCCTCGATCCAGGGCGACCTGGTGCGCATCAGTAGTAAAGACCGCGACACGCTGCAGGAAGTAATCGCCATGCTGCGGGGACATGATTTTGGGATCGATTTGCAGTTTACGAATTATCGGACGAATTAAGTGAGCGCACCGGCAATCATTAACGGGAAAGAAGTCTTCGACCTGCTGCACGATGATCTCGCGGCTCTCGAGGGCGAGTTCGGGCAGGATACTGTCTCGGGCGTGCAGGCCATCACGGAGATCGGCGAGTATCTGCGGAACGGCGGCGGCAAGCGAATTCGTCCGGCCCTGCTTTTTCTTTCTTCCAAACTCTTTGACTACGAAGGACGCGGCGCGGTGCGACTGGGCGCGGTGGTCGAGATCATTCATACCGCAACGCTGGTGCACGACGACATCATCGACGAAGCCAAGACCCGGCGCGGCCGGCCCGCCGCCAACACCCAGTGGGGCAATTCGAAGTGCGTGCTGGCGGGGGATTGGCTCTATATGCAGGCCTTTAAGGTGGCGGTGCAAGAGCGCAACTTCCGTATTCTTGACACTTTGATTGAGCTGACGCAGCAGATGGTTGAAGGTGAACTGCTGCAGATGGAAAAACTCGGTCAACTGATCACGCTCGATGAGCATTTCGACTTGATCTACCGCAAGACGGCCTGCCTGTTTTCGGTGTGCATGCGGCTGGGAGCGATTCTGGGCGGAGCAACGCCCGCGCAGGAAAAGGCTCTGGGCCAGTACGGGCACGATCTCGGCATGGCTTTTCAGATCGTTGATGATGTGCTCGACCTGACCGCGTCCGAAGATGTTTTGGGGAAGCCGGTGGCGAGTGATCTGCGCGAGGGCAAGGTCACGATGGCGGTGATCCACGCCCTGGAGCGTTGCACGCCTGAGGAGCGCGGCAAGATTGAGACGATTCTGCGCGATCGCGCCTTCAACGGCGTGACTCATGAGCACATCATGGAGATTCTGCTTCGTTACGGATCGCTGGAAGCGGCCCACGCACGAGCCGCGCGTTATGCGGAGTCGGCGCGGAAGGCGATCTGCACCTTCCCGGATTCTGAGATCAAGCGGGCGCTGCTGTGGGCGCCGGAGTTCGTGGTGGCAAGGGAGAAGTAACCTGTCCGTTTGTTTATACTGAACCCTTTCCTGACTTTCTTTATCCAAAGCTGTCTATGGATCTGTATTTGCTGATGGCGCGCCACGGATATGCCTTGACCTTCGGTCTGTTGCTGGCCGAAGCGATCGGGCTTCCCTTCCCGGCCGCGATCGCTCTGGTGGCGGCGGGGGCTGCAGTCGCGGCTCACGCGTTGTGGGGTCCGTATGTATTGCTGGCGGCGGTCGTGGCTCTGCTGTTGGGCGACACGGTGCAGTTCTGGCTCGGGCGATATATGGGCTGGCTGCTGCTTGGGTTCCTGTGCCGGGTGTCGATCAATCCCGAGACCTGCATTTTGCGCTCGGCGGAGTCCTTCTACAAACGCGGCAGAGCCACGCTGGTGATTGCGAAGTTTATCCCTGGGGTCAACACCATGGCGGCGCCGCTGGCCGGCAGCATGAGGATGCGCTTCTCGCAGTTTCTGCAATTGGACTTTGCCGGAGCCTTGGTGTATTCCCTCACCTATCTTTCAGTGGGATACGTTTCCCGCGACTTTCTGGCAGCCCTCCTGCGTGGTTTTCACGCAGCCGGACTGGCGGTGGAAGTCGTGGTGCTTGCCGCTCTTGTCGTTTATGCGATCTACCGTGCAGTGCAATTCCGCAAACACAAGATGTATCGCGTAGTGCCCCGGATTCAAGTGCAGGAACTGGCCGCGCGCCTGGCGTCGGAGGATGCAGGCCGCGTGCTCATCGTCGACGTCCGCAGCCATGGCTATTACGACGGAGGGTCGGCTCGGATCAAAGGCTCGATCCGTATCGAGCCCAACAATCTCGAGGAAGAAGTCAAGAACCTTCCCAAAGACAAAGACATTTATCTTTACTGCACTTGAGCGCGCGAAGCGACTAGCGCCCGGGTGGCGCACCTGCTGCGGGAAAAAGGATTCAACACGTTCGTGATCGTCGGCGGATTGACTGCCTGGCGCAAAGCCGGAGAGCCGCTCGAGTCGGTGCCGCAGAATGATCTGGTGAAGCTGCCGACGTTCTCATAGCCGTTGGTAGCTTTGCTAAGGTGCATTCCGCCGAGCCTTCTATACTGCCTTGCATGGTTTCACACAACGAAATCGAGATTAAGTTTCGTGTCGAGGACGTGCGGGCGCTAGCCCGCAAGCTGCGAACGGCTGGGTTTCGGCTGGTGACGCCGCGAACGCACGAGATGAACACTCTGTACGACCTTCCCGGGGAAGTGCTACGTGGGCGCAAAGAGCTTTTGCGTCTGCGCGAGTACGGTTCTGAGTGGACGCTGACGCATAAAGCCGGGAAGAAGACTGGGCGGCATAGCAGCCGCGTCGAGCTTGAGACGGGCGTCAACGACGGGAAGAAGATGGATTTGATTCTTCGCGCATTGGGATACTCGCCCTCGTTCCGCTACGAGAAGTTCCGCGCCGAGTGGACGGATGGGAAGGGGCAGGTTGTCGTGGACGAGACGCCTATTGGAAATTTCTGTGAGATCGAAGGGGCGCCGCGGTGGATTGATGCTACTGCCAAGAGGCTAGGCGTGAGGCAAGCGGATTACATCACGAAGAATTATGCAGGATTGTTTCTGGAATGGAAGGCTCGGACGAAGAGTCGGGCCGAAGAAATGACCTTCAAAGCCGTGGCCAGTCGGAGCCCATCGGGCCGACGTTCGTGATAGCTCTGCCCCGCGCTCGGCTGGACGGGCGAGAGCGCCCGTCCCCACATGGTTTGCGACAATCTACCTAGGCTCCGTGGCACTTCTTGAATTTCTTGCCGGAGCCGCAGGGGCAGGGATCATTGCGGCCCACTTTTTCCTGTCCACGAACCACTTGCTGCACTGGCTGCACGTCGCCGGCTCCGGCCATGCGCGCTTGTTCGAGTTCGCGGCGTTTGCGGCGCATGAACGCTTCTTCCAGGTCGTCGGCGGAAGTTGCGACCAGGCGCGGTGGACGATGCCCGTTCCCGCCACTTCCCTGTTGCGACGGTATTCCGGTCTCAGGGCCGTGACCTGCGGGTTCGTCTCCTCGTGGACCGGCCGGGCCTGCGTCGGGCGGGCGCTCGATAATCTGCATCAAGTAGAGATAGCGCGCCGTGTCTTCCTGAAAGCGCTGCAGCATAGCCTCGAACATCTCAAACGATTCTTTTTTGTACTCGACCAGCGGATCGTGTTGGCCATAGCCGCGCAGTCCAATGCCTTCCTTGAGGTGATCCATGCTCAGGAGGTGGTCTTTCCACTGCGAATCGAGCACGCTGAGCATGATCATGCGTTCGTGATGGCGCATGGCTTCAGGGCCAATCAGCTTTTCTTTCGCGTCGTAGCGCTCTTTCAGCTTCTCGAAAATCGCATCGCCCAGTTCCTGCCTGTTCAGCGCCTCCGGCTTTACGCCCTCCGCAATGAAATCGACGCCAAAGCGGGTGAAGACTGCATCTTTCAATCCTTTGATGTTCCAGTCGTCGGCGTGGCCCTTCGGCGGGCAGTACTCTTCCATCAGGTCGCCGAGAATGGCTGAGACATAGTCCTCGAGGATCAAGTCTTTCTGGTCCATGCCCTCTAGCAGGCGGCGGCGCAGGCCGTAGACGGCCTCGCGCTGCTTGTTCATGACATCGTCATATTCGAGCAGGTGTTTGCGCGATTCGAAGTGCTGGCCTTCGACCGCCTTCTGCGCGGTTTCGATGCGGCGGCTGATGAGCTTCGACTCGATGGGAATGCCTTCCTCCATGCCCAGCCGTTCGAGCAGCTTCGAAACCCACTCTTTGGCGAAGATGCGCATCAGGTCATCTTCAAGAGCGAGATAGAAGCGCGAGGAGCCGGGATCGCCCTGGCGGCCGGCGCGTCCGCGAAGCTGGTTATCGATGCGGCGCGACTCGTGGCGTTCGGTGCCCAGAATGTGGAGGCCGCCGACAGCGGTGACCTCGTCGTGCTCTTTATCAGTTTGCACCTTATAGCGGCTCAGCGCCTCCGTCCATTTGTCAGTCGGAACGGTGTATTCATTGCCGTTGTAATAGAAGATTGAAATCGTGCCGTCTTCCTGCGGGCCCTCGATCTTGCCTTGAGCCACGCGCAACTGCTGGGCGATTCCCTTCTTCACCATCTCCTGCTTGGCCATGAATTCGGGATTGCCTCCGAGCAGAATGTCAGTGCCGCGGCCCGCCATATTTGTAGCGATGGTGACCATGCCCTTGCGCCCGGCCTGGGCGACTATTTCAGCCTCGCGCTCGTGAAACTTGGCGTTCAAGACGACGTGTTGCTTGAGACCTTTCTTCTTCAGCAGTTCGGAGAGGCGTTCGGATTTTTCCACCGACGTGGTGCCCACCAACACGGGCTGGCCTTTCTCGGCCAGCTTCTGAATCTCGTCGGCGACCGCGAAGTATTTTTCTTTCTCCGTGCGAAAGACGACGTCGGGATTCTCCAGCCGCAGCATCTGCTTGTTGGTAGGAATGACCGCCACTTCCAGCTTGTAAATTTTGTCAAACTCGGCTGCTTCTGTTTCCGCGGTGCCGGTCATACCGGAGAGCTTTTTGAACATGCGGAAATAATTCTGGAACGTGATGGTGGCTAGCGTCTGGTTCTCGCGCTCGATCTTCACGCCTTCTTTGGCTTCGATCGCCTGATGAAGGCCGTCAGACCAGCGCCGGCCGGGCATCATGCGCCCGGTAAATTCGTCGACAATGATGACTTCGCCGTCTTTAACCACGTACTCCACGTCGCGGCGATAGAGCGCGTGCGCTTTGATCGCCGTCTCGACGTGATGCTTGAGCGGCCAGTTCTCGGGGTCGGCGATGTTGCCGATGCCGAGCAGGCCTTCGACTTTCGTCCAGCCTTCGTCGGTGACTGTGATGTTGCGGTGCTTTTCGTCGATTGCATAATCGCCGGTGAGAATTCTCCTCGTCGCGTCGTCGCCGACTTCATTCAATTCGCGAATCAATGTGTCACGCTTCTCTGGCGAAATCTTGTCTTCCTCCAGCAACTGGCGCAATTCTGCGGGACTCAGCTCCTCGCCTTTCTCCAGTTTCGGGATGATCCGGTTGACTTTGTAATACTTATCGGTCGACTCCTCGCTCGCGCCTGAAATGATCAGCGGCGTGCGGGCTTCGTCGATCAGGATGGAATCGACTTCATCGACGATGGCGAAATTGTGGCCGCGCTGCACGCAATCTTTCAGATCGAACTTCATGTTGTCGCGCAGGTAGTCGAAGCCGAACTCGTTGTTGGTGCCGTAGGTGACGTCAGCGGCGTAGGCAGCGCGGCGCTCCTCGTCGTCGAGGTCATGAACGATCACACCTACCGTGAGCCCGAGGAAGCGATAGAGCTTGCCCATCCATTCGGAATCGCGCTTGGCCAGGTAGTCGTTGACCGTTACAACGTGTACGCCGCGACCACTGAGGGCGTTGAGATAGACCGGAAGAGTGGCGACCAGGGTTTTGCCTTCGCCCGTCTTCATTTCCGAAATCATGCCCTGGTGCTGAACCATGCCGCCGATCAGTTGCACATCGAAGTGGCGCATGCTGAGCACGCGGCGTCCGGCCTCGCGAACCACGGCAAAGGCCTCCACCAGTATGTCGTCGAGAACCTCCTGCAGAGCTTCGTATTGCTCTTTCTCGAGTTGCTTCACGCGATCGGGACCGTCTTCTGTTTCGGTCTCGGAGTCGGTCGTCGCAGTACCAGTTAAACGACTCAAACGCCCTTGGATGCGCTGCCGGAACTCGTCTGTCTTGGCGCGCAATTCGGCGTCGGTGAGCTTTTGCATCTGCGGTTCGAGGGCATTAATGGCCTCGACCCTGGGCATCAAGCTCTTGATGACCCGTTCATTCTTGGTCCCAAAGACCTTGCCGATCAGAGTGTTAATCAAACTGTGAAATCCTTCAGAGGGCGGGAACTGCCCCAGCGTATCTCTTTTAGCCTAGCATATTAGATGCGCGATACGGGGTGGCAGTCTGTTGTATCCGATGGGCCTTTTTGGACAGGGTGAGAGTGCTCAACTCGTGCCCGCACTTGCGGTCCGCGCTTGCTGTAAAGGGATTTTTCATTGTATCAGGCGCATTTGCCAGATTGTTTATTTACGCACCGGCATCGATAATGCCCATCATGCAAGCCCAAAGCACTCAACTAAATGGCATCGAAATGTACTACGAGATGGAAGGATCGGGGGAGCCGCTCCTGCTTCTGCATGGCGGAACCGGCTGTCACGATGACTGGGTTTACGCCGGCCGTGATCGACTCGTGACCGAGTACATGCTCATTAAACCTGATGCGCGCGGTCACGGTCGATCAACCAACCCTCAGGGAACCATCACCCATCGGCAGTGCGCGTTGGACGCCCTGGCGTTGTTAGACCATCTTGGCATTGCGAAATGTCGAGCTATAGGGCTGAGCTTTGGAGCAAACACGCTTCTCCATATGGCAACGATGCAACCTGATCGAATCGAAGCGATGGTTCTGGTGAGCGCGACCATGTACTTTCCGGAGCAGGCCCGAGCCGTTATGCGTCAAGTCGCGACGCCTGATCAACAACCGGCAAAAGAATGGGAGACAATGCGCAAGCGCCACCATCTGGGTAACGAGCAGATCGCTGCGCTGTGGGACTGGGCGCGCGGGATGAAGGACAGCTATGACGACATGAACTTTACGCCCTTGTACTTGTCGAGAATCACCGCGTCAACATTGATCGTCTACGGAGACCGCGATTTCCTTTACCCGGTCGAGATGGCAGTCGAGATGTATCGCGCGATTCCGGGGTCTGCCCTCTGGGTCGTACCCAATGGCAACCATGGGCCGGTTTTTCTCGATTCCGCCTCGCAGTTTGTGCAAACAACGCTTGCTTTTTTTCGCAACTGGGCCGGGCAGTAGGTCGTGCATCTTAGCTTTTTCGTGTATATTCCACACGACTCATGCCCACTTTCTACGATCGTTTTGTCGCATGCGCGGAGCGCTGGCCGGATAACGTCGCTCTGGAAATCCAGCGCCACGATCACGTCGAGAGTTGTACGTATGCCGAGCTTCGGCGGATGGCGGAATCCGTAGGGCGATGGGTTGCCGAAAATGGGGTCAGTGAAAACGGATTCTCTCGCGGATCGCGGCTGGCCATCGTGGCCGATAACCATCCCCGCTGGGTGGCTGCGTATTTGGGAATCATTGCGGCGGGATGTACGGTGGTCCCGTTCGACACCGCGCTGCACGCCGATCAACTAACCACGCTGCTAAAAGACAGCGGCACCTCTGCCTTGTTCTGTGACGCGAAGCACGCGCAGGCGGCGCGTGACGCAGTCGCGAGCCTCAGCGTCGGACTCGTGCTGATGGACCCGGAACGCATGGCCCAGCACTCTGCCTCCGAACGCTGGCTGACAAATTTACCGGCGATTCTCGATGGCGGGCCGGGACGATTCCAGCCCGCACCCGCGGCCGCGGACGAGGTTGCTTCCCTGCTCTACACCTCGGGCACCACCGCGGACCCCAAGGGGGTGATGCTTACCCACGCCAACTTTCTCGGTGAAGTCGAAGCTGTGTTCAATTGGGTCGACATTGGGCCGTCGGACGCGCTGCTGGGGGTGCTGCCCATGTTTCACGTACTGGCGCAGATGGCGAATCTGCTGTTGCCCCTGGTGAAAGGCGCGCGCGTCGTTTATCTGGAGACTCTGAACACGACCGAGCTTTTGCGGGCTCTGCGCGAACGGAATATCACCACCTTTGCCGTGGTGCCGCAATTCTTCTATCTGATTCACGACCGGATATTTCAGGAGGTCGCGAAAAAAGGAGCCCTTGCGCAGAGGGCGTTCAAGGCACTCGCGGCATGCAACCGAACCCTGCGCAAGGTGGGACTCAACGCCGGTCCCTTCCTGTTTGGCAAGGTGCACGAGGCTTTCGGCGAGAAGATGCGCTATCTGATCACAGGCGGCTCGCGGTTCGATCCGCAGATTGCGGCGGATTTTCGCGACCTCGGTATTGACGTGCTGCAAGCTTACGGGCTGACGGAAACAACGGCGGCCGTGTTCGCGAATTCGCCAACGAATAACGTGATCGGATCCGTGGGCAAGGCCATGAAGGGCGTCGAGGCGAGGATCGTCTACACGAACGCCGACGCACAGTCGGAGGAAGACGGGCCTGCCACAGGGGAAATCTCCTTGCGCGGCGCGGTCGTGATGAAAGGCTACTGGAACCGTCCGGATGCTACTGCGGCGGTACTGCGCGACGGATGGTTCTACACCGGCGATCTTGGCTACTTTGACGCGGACCGTAACCTGTTCCTCACCGGCCGCAGGAAAGAAGTGATCGTACTCAGCAACGGAAAGAATATTTATCCCGAAGAGGTTGAGGCGCACTACCTGAAATCGCCCTATATCAAAGAACTGGCGGTGATGGGACTCGAAGGCAAGCCGACCGAAGGCGGAGACCGGCTGCACGCCGTGATCGTGCCCAACTTCGATGTGCTGCGGCAGAAAAAAATTGTCAATGCCAAGGAAGTTATCCGTTTCGATATTGAAAGTCTGTCGCAGCAGATCGCTTCGACCAAACGCATTGGCAGCTATGAGATCTGGCAGGAAGATTTGCCTCGCACCACCACCCGCAAGATTAAGCGCTTCGAAGTGGAGAAGCGAGTAAAGGGAAATCAGGCGCGGCGGGCTGACGACGATGCTGAATTACCCTCTGAGCGGCCGTTGACGGCGGACGAGGCGGAGTGGCTCGATCAGCCCAGCGTGCAGCAAGCACTGAAGATCGTGCGCGAGGCCGCACGCACAGCTCCGCCCACCTTGCGGCCAACTCTGAATCTGGAGCTCGACCTGGGGCTCGACTCGATGCAGCGCGTCGAACTGCTCAGCCAGATCGAGGAGCAACTGGGAGGCAACGTCGAAGAATCGCAACTGGCCGAGATTTATACCGTCCGCGAGCTAATCGATGCCGTGCTGCAAAGCGCAGCCAGCGGCGCTGGCGGCCCGGGAACGCGGCCTGCTTTTGCGGGCTGGAAAGCGATTCTGGCCGAAGAACCGGCTGCCGGCGACGTGATTTCCCTGGCCCGGCCGAAGCCGATCAGCGATGTGTTCTGGTATATGGTTTCCCGCCTGATCCAGGTAGTCGCACTCGACCGTTTTGATTTGCATGTGCGAGGACTTGAGAAATTGCCCCGAAGTGGCGCCTACATCCTCTCGTCGAATCATCAGAGCTATCTTGATCCGGTCATCCTGGCGAGCCTTCTGCCACCAGAGGTGTTTCATAAAGTATTCGCGGTCGGGACGAGCGAAATCTTCGGCAAGGGATTCATGCTGCGGCTGGCGCGTTCGCTGCGCGTGGTGGTCGTCGATCCGGACGCGAACCTGATTCCCGCCATGCGCGCCGGCGCGTTCGGATTACGGCAGGGACGTCCGCTCATTCTTTATCCCGAAGGCGAGCGCTCCATTGACGGGACGCCGAGAGTTTTCAAGAAAGGCGCTGCCATTTTGGCGATTCACCTGCAGGTGCCGATCGTGCCCGTAGCGATTGAGGGATTCTACGAAGTCTGGCCGCGGAACAAACCATTCCAGGGGTTCGCGCCACTGAAGATCGTCATCGGCGATCCAATTCTTCCGCCGCCCGAGGGCGAAGCGTCGGAAGCGGCTTATGAGAATCTGACTGCGGAGTTGAGGGCGCGGGTGGTCGGGATGTGGGAGGAGTTGCGGAGTAAAGGCTTTCGATGAAAAATGATTAGAGCCTTTCCTTCAGTTCCTCGACCAGAGTTTTTGCAACGCCATAGAGCTCGACCAGCGGTCCTTTCTGAAATTCGATGTCGTCCCGACGCACATCGTCATGAAGATACCAACAAAGCTGGTAAGCGGCTCGAATTCGCTCAGCAGTCAGATAGGATGCCACGGTGGTGGCTCCCTGCTCAAAAAGTGGAGCGTTCGCCGATTGCTGAGCCGCCCATGCAGTGTTGCGGATTCGATTCAGCGCGTCGCGGAAATCGGTCAGGACGCGAGGATCGACCTTTGCGATCAGCAGCGGTCCCTGCAGCGCGCGCAACTCAGTAATGGCGCTCGCCAGACGTTCTGAAACGTTGGCCCGTGGTACCGATTCACTACTCACAATTCTGTCTCCGACTTAGACAGTAATGCGTTTCTGGGCGAGGGGAAGGCTCTGAGGAACATCTTCCTTCGTCATGCTCAAAGGGACATGCTAAAGATTAGAAGTCGGATTGATGGCTTCTGTTCAGAGGCAGGCAGCTCGTCCTACTTCGCGCGGGGATGCGTTTGGTCGTAAACCTGCAGCACATGTTTCATCGACAACTGCGTGTAGCGTTGCGTAGTGGCGAGCCTTTCGTGGCCGAGCAACTCCTGAATGGCTCGCAGGTCGGCGCCTTCCTCCAGCATGTGCGTCCCGAAAGCATGGCGCAGCGTGTGCGGGTGGACGTCAGGTGAAAGGCCTTTGGCGACGGCAATCTTCTTGATAATGCGGCCGACGCTGCGCGTGGTGAGCCGCCCGCCACGCCGGTTGATTAGCAACGCGGCCGAGTGCTTGCCACTGTCCGCTAGAACTTTCTGGCGTTCGGTAAGATAGGCCGCCAGTGCGGTCTTTACTGAATCGCCAAACGGAACATAGCGTTCTTTTTTTCCTTTGCCCCGGATGAGAATGGCCTCAGCACTCAGACGAATGTCGTCCAGGTTGATCCCGGTGAGTTCCGAATTGCGGATGCCGCATCCGTAGAGCAGTTCCAGCATGAGCCGGTCACGCTCGGGAAAAGCTGCTGCTTCGGGCATTGGACCGTCGATCACGGAATTCATTTCTTCAATCGTGGGCACCCGCGGAAGCTTCTTGGGAAGTTTTGGCGTGGCGACCAGTTTCGCCGGGTTCTGCTCCACGACGCCTTCCCGCGCCAGCCATCGATAAAGCGACCGCAGCGCGGCCAGGGCTCGCGCCACAGAAGTTTTACTCAAACCCTTCTCATAGAGTTGCGAGAGAAATCCCCGAACGGCGATGTGGTCGATCTGCTTCCATCCACGCGAGCCGGCGTAGACGGCGAACAGTGACAAGTCGCGGCTGTAAGCTTTGATGGTGTGGGGCGAGGCATTGCGCTCGCGCAGATGGCGAATAAAGTCAGCAGCGGCCTTGTCGACCGTGGTTTTGGCCCGTTTGTTCGCAGTCGTGGAATCCAGCATCGCGTTAGGCTTCATCTCGCCTTCGCCCTCGGATGATGCTTTTGATACACGGTCCGCAAGCGGTCGAGCGCCAGGTGAGTGTAGATCTGCGTTGTCGAAATATCGGCATGGCCGAGAATCGTCTGTACCGTGCGCAAATCAGCACCATTCTCCACCATATGCGTGGCACAGGAGTGACGCAACATGTGCGGAGAAGCCGTTCGCCCGGAAGCAGTCGAGGCGGCACGCACCATCTGCCACACCCGCTGGCGAGTTAGCTTGCTTCCTCCCCGCGCGATAAACAGCAGAGGTGAATTTTTTCCGGACACGGCAACGGTTGACGATGTTCCGCTTCTCTTCCCTAATGCTAGTGCCGGGCGCGACTCTGCCAGATATTGTGTGAGCGCTTCCTGCGCCGATCTTCCCAGCGGCACGACGCGTTCCTTGTCGCCTTTGCCGCGCACCAGCATGTAGCCGGCCTCGAGCTTCAAGTCTTCCAATTTGGCGCTGATGATTTCCGAAACCCGAAGCGCTCCCGCGTAGAAAACTTCCAGCATGGCGCGATCGCGGGCCGCCAGTGCCGCTGATTCCTTCGGGTTGCCCTCTCTGGTTTTGTGCCTCGCGAGCGGAGCCGCCAGGGTCGCTTCCATTTCATCGCGAGCCAGCGCCTTCGGCAAAACTTTCCATTGCCGCGGCGACTCGATGTTCAGCGTGGGATCGTGCTCGAGCTTCTTATCGAGCAACAGATAGCGATAAAGATGCCGCAGGGCCGAAAGCTTTCGTCCCACACTGCGGCCGTCGACCTGGGAAAAAAGTTGCTGCAGGAAGTCGCGCACATCGACGCGGCGAGCGGTTAGCAGCAGGCGCTTGCGCTTTTCCAGAAATTCCGAGAACTGGCAGATGTCGGTCGTGTAAGCGCTCACGGAAAGCGCCGCGAGTCCTTTCTCGATTCGCAAATAATCGAGAAAGCTCGATAACACGACCGAGTTGGCTTCCGAAGCCATGACGAAGGGATGAGAAGAGTATGCGCGTTATCGGACGCTGGGAAAAGTGATGAAGAAGGTGCCCGCGGACTCGAATCGGCCCTCACCAACCTGTGGCAAACAATCGCTGAGCGCCGCGCAGCCCGCACTTCTGATACTTGTCGTACGCCGCGGCAGCGCGGTCACGAATCTGTTCATTATTCTCGCCGCCGATCCAGCCGTCGAGCGCGCTTTTCAGTGTGTAGGCCTCCGGAGCCATCAGGTTGGTTGTCCACAGAAGAGGATAGGCTCCGCCCGCACGAAGTACCCCGCCGAAATATTGCTTGCTGGCGCAGGCCAGGATGATCGCGTCACGATGAGTGTCGTTTTTCTTTTTCGGAATAATAGGAAGACTGAAATCCATAAGTCCATCATGCCCCACGTAAGCTACGAGATTGGCGCCTCCGCGAATCGTTAACCGCTCAGCCGACGGCAGAGCGACGACAATTTCTGGACTCGCTCCCGCGGCCGCGTCAAAGAAATCGAGAACCGCCTCGCGGATTTCGCTTCCGCGATAAGCATCGGCGACCATGTAGGTATTCGTCTTATGATGTTTGAAAATACATCGCTCCAGGACTTCCGGCTTGGGTTTTATGCTGCAGCTCATCAGCAACCAGTCCGCACTTCGCGCAAAGAAAGTCTTCACTCCATACGCCGACCCCCAGTAGAGATTGTGGTCGGGATCGTCGCCATTTCCGAGCCGCGCCGGAGCCGGCACGATGCCCTGGTGCTGGTTGTCGGCAAGCGCTACAAAAACGTGCACAGTGCGCGGCGGAGAATCCTGGGAACGTGCAAGCGCCCCGACTGCGGCACAGCACAAAGCGGTGGCGAGGATCCAGTTCACGCGAACGGGAATCATGTTCCCTCCGGAGCACGCAACTCGCGCAGCAACTCCACCGCGTAAAGCGCCCCTTCTGGCGTTTCCTCATGCTTGAAGTAAGCGAAGACGTCGCGGCCGGCCGCCAGGTGCTCTCCGATGTGCGCGACCATCCCGGTGCGCTCGTCGGGCGTGTAACTCGGCTTGCGGAATCTGTAATAGACGAAGGGAGCGGTGACCACGTCGGGCGTGGTTCTCTCTTCCGTCTCCGCCACACACAACGCCGCTCCGCGTGACTTCAGCAGTTCCCAAGTCGAGTCGGTGAGCCACGATTCGTGCCGGAATTCGAATGCTGCCGGCAGGGTGCGCGGCAGGAGCGCGAGAAAATCTTTGAGCAGCTCGGCATCGGCTTTCAGATTCGGCGGCAACTGGAAGAGCACAGGCCCAAGCTTACCGGCGCTGGCCAAAGGCTCGATCGTCGCCAGGAAGCGCGGAACAAAATCCTCCGTGCCCTTTAAGCGCTTGATGTGCGTGATCACCTGATGCGCTTTAATGCCGAAACGAAAGTGCGCCGGCGTTTCGTTTATCCAATTCTGGATCGTGGTCTCTTTCACCAGTTGCCGGAAGGTGAAGTTCACCTCTACCGTGTTGAGCTGCGTAGCGTAGTGACTGAGAAACTTCTTTTGTGCGAGCTTGGCGGGATAAAAGTCAGGCTTCCAGCTCGGATATGCCCACCCGGAAGTCCCGACAAATAGTTGAGGCATGGCAAAGACTCGAAGAAAATTGCGGCGGACGGGATTATACCTTGCGTCTGGCTTTGCGCGAGTGCGGCGGCTTCGCAGCTTTCGTGACTGCCTCTCTTAAAACACGGCGACGAACAGGCTTAGGTCCTTCTTCCGCCTGAGCGGCCAGCGTAATCGGCTCGTTCGCCACGGCTTCCGCCAGCTTCTTAAGATCGGGCAATCGTTGCTTCAGTTCCAGCACGGGATGGAACAAGTCCCCCATTTTCTCGAAGCGCTTCACCACTTGCGAGGCTTCGAATATCAAAAGATTCGCATCCTTCTTCATCAGCGCGCGCTCGACTTCCGTCCATGCCACCGGGGTCGAAGCCGTGGGGCGCGCTCGCGCCCGCAGCGAGTACACGGCGACCGTGGTTTTGTGTTCGTCGTTCTGACTCCAGTCGACGAAAACTTTTCCGGTTCGTACCTTTTTCTTCATGTCCGAAACCACCATGTCAGGATGGTCATGTTCAAGAAGTTGCGCCAGCGCATGCGCAAATGTTTTCGTGAATTCGAATTTGGTTGGAGTGTTGAGCGGCACGTAGATTTGCAAACCCTTCGATCCCGAAGTTTTCGGAAAACTCTGCAAACCAAA
>Ga0307478_10001454_pt1 | contig 20454 bp, 14 predicted proteins | sample atmos_gasesECM4C_2_FD_203713 | JGI IMG/M metagenome (GOLD analysis project Ga0307478, IMG submission 203713) | Hardwood forest soil microbial communities from Morgan-Monroe State Forest, Indiana, United States - atmos_gasesECM4C_05 | ecosystem: Environmental > Terrestrial > Soil > Temperate... | reverse complement strand
ACCGCGGCGGAGACATCACCTATCATGGGCCGGGACAGATTGTCGGATATCCGATTCTGAATCTTGCCGCCATCCGCAGGGACGTAGTGTGGTACGTGCGCACGCTCGAAGAAGCGATGATCCGAGCGACCTCGGAATTCGGCATTACCGCCCAGCGCGTTCCCGGAAAGACCGGAATTTGGGTGCGCGCCGGCAACACCGAGGAAAAGCTGGCCGCCATTGGAGTGCACATCAGCCGCTGGGTTACTTCGCACGGATTTGCCTACAACGTGTCGACGGATTTGCGGAACTTCGATCTGATCGTGCCTTGCGGGATCACCGACCGGAAAGCCACTTCCCTGGAGAAACTGCTGGGGCGGAATGTCCAGGAGAAGCAAGTCGCGCCGCGCCTCGTGAAGCATTTGGGAGAATTGCTAGGGCTGGAGATGAAAGAAGCGTCGAAAAAAGAACTGCTGGAGAAGCTGAAGCATGCCGAGCAAGCGGTCGCGATTTCAGCGTAGGAACGGGAGCAGGGCATGAAGAAGGAATTGACGCGGCAGCAGTACCTGGACTTGTACTACTACATGCGGCTAAACCGCGCCGTCGAAGACATGATGGTAAAGCTGTTCCGGCAAAATAAAATTGTCGGAGGACTGTACTCCAGCTTGGGGCAGGAAGCGGTTTCGGTGGGCACGGCCTACGCCTTGGAGAAAAAAGACTGGCTGGCGCCGATGATTCGCAATATCGGGGCGCTGCTGGTGAAGGGCGTGAGGCCGCGCGACATTTTTATGCAGCACATGGCGAAATATGATTCGCCGACCAAGGGCAAGGATGGCACGAGCCACTTCGGAGATCTGGACGACCTGCATATTGTTTCGCCAATTTCCATGCTGGGGGATTTGATTCCGGTGATGACCGGCGTGGCCATGGCCGGGCGCTATCTGGGGCAGAAAACTGTGGCGATGACCTGGATCGGGGACGGCGGCAGCTCCACGGGCGTATTTCACGAAGGCTTGAATTTTGCAGCTGCCCAGAAAGCGCCGTTTGTGTTGATTCTGGAGAATAATTTGTGGGCGTATTCGACGCCTGTCCGCAAGCAGGTGCCCCTCGAACATTTGGCGGACCGTGCGAAGGCCTATGGAATCGAAAGTTATATTGTGGACGGCAACGATGCCGTGGCGGTTTACACGGTGGCGAAAGAAGCCGTGGAGCGCGCGCGCGCGGGCCAAGGGCCGATCTTGATTGAAGCCAAGACCTTCCGCCGCATGGGCCACGCGCAGCACGACCCTGCCGAGTACGTGCCCAAGGAGATGCGCGCTTATTGGGAAGCGCGGGACCCCCTGACACTTTATGAAAAATTCCTAGCGAGTGAAAAACTGCTCGACGCCAAAGGCCGGAACGAGATCGAGGAAAACATCAACAAGCTGCTCAGCGCGGAACGGGAGTTTGCGGAGAACTCCCCCATGCCCCCGCCAGAATTGGCGGAGACGGGCGTGTATTGCACCGGCGATGATTGCCACAAAATTCGCGCCAAGTGGGAGCGGCCGATGGCGGAAGTAACCCCGCCAAGATCAAGCGTCACGGCGGTATGGACCGTCCCGGGATTCGGGTCGGGTCAAAGCTCGGGAGGGGCCAACGCCCCGATTCATTTCGGCGATACGCAGCCAGCAGCGCAGGCAGCTGGCCTGGAAGCGAAGTCCGCAAATGGTGGAAAACCCACGGCGAAAACTGCCGCGAAAGCGACGTCAAAGAAAACCGTGAAGGCTGCCCCGGGGAGCGCTTCGCGAAAGGCGCGGAGATAGCCATGGCCAAAGCCAACGGAGCCGGACCGAATGGCAGCGTGCCGCACGAAACGCAAGTCACTTTTCTCGAAGCCATCAAGCAGGCCATGTTCGAGGAAATGGAGCGGGACCCAGCCGTTATTCTGATGGGCGAAGACGTCGGCGTGTACGGCGGGGCCTTCAAGACCAGCGAAGGTTTGCTGGAGCGCTTCGGCTGGGAGCGCGTGATCGATACGCCTATCAGCGAGAGCGCCATTATCGGTGCGGCTTGCGGAATGAGCTACTGCGGGTTGCGCCCCATTTGCGAAATGCAGTTCATCGACTTCATCGTTTGCGCTTTCAATCAAATTACCAATTTCGTGGCCAAAGGCCATTATCTTTGGAACGCCCCTGCGCCCATGGTCATTCGCGGGCCCTCCGGAGGCGGCGTGCATGGAGGACCATTTCACTCGGCGAATCCGGAAATGTATTTTGTGCACACGCCAGGCCTGAAGGTGATCTATCCTTCGACGCCCTACGATGCCAAGGGTTTGCTGAAGGCCGCGGTGCGCGACAATAACCCGGTGCTCTTCTTCGAACACAAGTTTCTCTACCGCCGCATCAAAGGCGAGGTTCCCGCCGGCGACTACACCGTGCCGATCGGCAAAGCCGTGGTGCGCCGCGAGGGGAAACACCTGACCATCCTTTCCTACGCGGCGATGATGCACACGTCTCTTGAAGCCGCTGAAGCCCTGGCGAAGGAGGGTATCGAGGCGGAAGTGATCGATCTGCGCACGTTGCTGCCGCTGGATGAAGAGACGATTTTGCATTCGGTGAAGAAGACCAACAAATGCCTGGTGGTGCATGAAGACACCAAGACCGGCGGAATCGCCGGAGAGATCGCGGCGCTTCTTTGCGAGAAAGCGTTTGGCGATCTGGACGGGCCGCTGATGCGCGTCACTTCGCTCGATACGCCGGTGCCGTACGCGCCGACTCTGGAAGAACATTTTTTGCCCAACGCGAGGAAAGTTTTTGCTGCCGCGAAAGAACTCGCGCGGTATTAGGATTTTAGAGAGAAGAGGAGAGCCAGCATGGCCGTAGACATCGTAATGCCCCAGATGGGCGAAAGTATCTTTGAAGGCACGATCACCAAGTGGCTGAAAAAGCCCGGCGACAAGGTGGAGCGCGACGAGCCCCTTTTCGAGATTTCCACTGACAAGGTGGACGCGGAAATCCCCTCGCCTTCGGCCGGGGTGCTGAAAGAGATCAAGGTCGGCGAGGGGCAGACCGTGCCGATTCAAACGATTGTGGGCGTCATTGATGCCGCGGGTTCGGCGGCTTCGGCGCCCCCTGCGGCTCCGCCGAAATCGGCTGCGGCGGCACTCGCTCCGGCGAAGGCCCCGGTCGCCGCTACTCCGGCCCCGCCAGCGCCCCGGCCCGCGGTTCCGGCTCCGGTCGCGACGCCGATGGCCGCGGCTCCCGCTTCCTCCGGCATTTCTTCAAGCCCAACCGGCGAGCGGATTCACAGTTCGCCGCTGGTGCGGCGCATGGCCAAAGAGCACGGCATCGACCTTTCCACCGTTGCGGGAACCGGTGCTGGTGGCCGCATCAGCAAACAAGATATCGAAACGGTGATCGCCGCCGGCGGCGTTCCGGCTACGGCACCTTCCGCTTACTCCGCTCCGGCTCCGGCGGCGATTTCGCGGCCGGCGCCACCTCCCGCGCCGGGCGTGTCCGGCGGAGGTGTGCGCGTAGCGCTCGAAACGGCCGTCCCGCGCGAAAAAATTTACTTCGGCAATTACGAAGTCCAGCCCATGAGCACCATGCGCCAGCGCATTGCCGAGCACATGGTGGCGTCCAAGCGCGTTTCCGCGCACGTCTATTCCGTCGACGAAATCGACATGAGCAAAGTCGCGTCGTTGCGCGCGAAGTCCAAAGACGAATTTGAAAAGCGCTACGAGACTAAGCTGACGTTCATGCCCTTCTTTGTGAAGGCCGCCGTCGCCGGATTGCGCGCCTATCCGACGCTGAACGCGTCCCTCGACGGTACCAACGTGATCCTGCACAAGGAGATCAACGTGGGCATTGCCGTGGCGCTCGACTGGGGCTTGCTCGTGCCGGTGGTGAAAAACGCCGATGAAAAGAACATTCTTGGCATCCAGCGCAACATGAACGACCTGGCAGAGCGAGCGCGCTCGAAAAAGCTGAAACCGGAGGAAGTCCAAGAGAGTACCTTCTCCATCACCAACCCCGGCGTTTTTGGCGGCTTGTTCGGACTTCCGGTGATCAGCCAGCCCAATGTCGGCATCCTAGGCCTCGGGGCCATCGAGAAGCGCCCCGTGGTCATCAACGACTCCATCGCTATCCGCTCGATGTGCTACGTAACGCTTAGCTACGACCACCGCGTAGTGGATGGAGCGGTCGCTCACCAGTTCCTGCACAAGGTGAAGGAGACGCTGGAGAACTGGAGCGAGCCCGTACTGTAAAATTTTTGCTTCTTGCGAGGCTGGGCTCAAATTGGGGGCCCACAGACGCGGTTCCTTTTCACGCCCCTGCCTATCGAGCTAGGCCGCAAACCCGGAGCTCTCTCGCAGAAAATCCGTGGCCCTTCTGCCGAGTGTCCGAAATTGGGATAGGCGGTCCCGGTAGTGGCCAGGCCGAGGCTTCTTCTCTAAACTACCTGTCGCGCAAATCATTCAGTCGAAGGACATTACGGGCCGGGAGCGCTGGCAACTTGCCTGCCCCTAGCTAGTCGCCAGAGCAAGAAAACCGGCGCTTGCTGATACGGGGAGATGTAGCGGGAGTGCCCGCAACAGTCGAGTCTTGTAGGGAATGTCAGAACGATGCTGCAGCGAATTCTCATTGCCGATGACCAGCAAGACGTTTTGGATGCCCTGCGGCTTCTGCTGAAAGGGCACGGGTACAGTATCGAGACCGTCAATTCGCCAGCGGATTTGCTTGCGACCGTGGCGCGGCAGGAATTCGACATTTTACTCATCGACCTGAATTATGCGCGCGATACCACCTCGGGGCGCGAAGGTTTGGACCTGCTGAGCCGGTTGAAGGAGATGGAAGACGCTCCGCCCGTCGTAGCCATGACCGGTTGGGCTACCGTGGGCCTGGCCGTGGAAGCCATGCAGTTCGGCGTGAGTGATTTCGTGGAGAAACCATGGACGAACTCGCGGCTGCTCGAGATACTTCAGAAACAGATCGGCCTGGGAAGGGAACGCCGCGAATTGCGGGCCCAGGAAGCGGAAAAGAAGAAGGCCCAACAGGAAGCCATCCTTTACCAGCAAGAGCAAGAACGAGAGATCGCCGAAGCCAAAGCCATCCAGGAAAAGCTGCTGCCGCGCGAGATTTCCCAAATGCCGGGGTACGAGATCGCTAGCGCTTGGCAGTCAGCCCGGTTGGTAGGCGGCGACTATTTCGACATTCTTCCGCTTGACGAGAAGACGCTGGGACTGTGCATCGCGGATGTCGCTGGAAAAGGGATGCCCGCGGCGCTGCTGATGTCCAATCTGCAAGCGGCGGTGCGCGGACTTGCATCGCTTGCGGTGGCGCCTAATATCCTTTGCAACCGGCTGAATTCCATCGTGTACCGGAACACGGAGAGCGATCGCTTCATCACCTTTTTTTACGCCCATCTGCATGGCCCCGCGCGCCGGCTGACTTACGTCAACGCCGGACATAACCCGCCCTTCGTGGTGCGCTCCGACGGCTCCGACGAGCGCCTCCGGGTAGGCGGCACGGTACTCGGCGTGTTCGACAACCGGAATTATGAGATGGGCTCGGCACACTTGTTCCCTGGGGACCGCTTGATTCTGTTTACCGACGGCGTCACGGAAGCTTCGAATCCGGCGGGAGAAGAGTTTGGCGAAGCCCGGTTGTTGCGTTTGCTGCAACTGCATCGCACCTTGGCCGCCGACGAGTTGCAGGCGAAAATCCTGACGGTAGTGGCCGAATTCAGCGGCGGCCGCTGGCAAGACGATGCCACGCTGCTGGTGCTGGCTGTGGACGAATGAAGGCCAAGCCGGGGAGAATGTCTCTGGCTTTCCGAGTCATTTCTCAGTCTACCATTTGGCAAGTCAGGGAAATTTTCTTCTATGCGCACTCATTGGCGCGGCGGCTTAGCGCTTCTTTTTCTTCTTTGCCGGCTTCTTTGCGGGCTTCTTGGCTGCTTTCTTCGGTTTCGATTTTTTTGCCTTCTTTTTCTTCGTGGCTTTCTTCTTCGCGGCTTTCTTCGCCGGTTTCTTCGCTGCGGGCTTGGACGCAGGTTTCGCCTCGGGCGCCTCTTCCTCAGGCTCTTCGCCGACGATTACCAGCTCCTCTTCCTCGGTCTCGACGATTTCTTCGGCTTCGCCTGCCAACTCCTCGTCGTCTTCCAGCCGTGACAGCTCGTTGTCATCTTCGAAATTGTCCTTCTCGAAATCCATGCCGTCCTCCCCTGGGGGAATCCCTGAGCCCAAAGGGCCCGGTGCGTCGCTGTTCTGGCCGGAGCAACCTTTAAATTTCACCCCGTCCTTGAGAGCCGTTGTTATCGTACTCGCCGTTCGTTGTCAAGCATTCTGCGGCATTCCCGACTAGGAGACTCGGGGGTTTTCTCGACCGCAGAAAGGCGAGGAAACCCGGCGCGGTCATCCGGGGAAGCCCGGTGTTCCCGTAATGCACACATAAAAAACGACTTAATTGTGATTTGCGGCGGCTTCTCCCCCAGACGTACCGCTCGCCACAGGGGATGCAGGTTTTTTCTTGGACTTCGAACCGGTCCGCGCCGGCGATGTTTCCGGTGCTCCACCTAGGGTGTATACGCGCAGTACCATGCCCCGGCTCACTCGGTTGGCTTTCAAGTGATTCCACTTGCGCAAATCATCTGCACTTACGCTGAAGCGGTCCGCGATTCCTAGAAATGTGTCGCCTCGCCGCACGCGATAACTCACCAACCGCCGTTTCGTTTCCGATTGCGGCTGCGTCGAAGGGATAATCAGCTTTTCCCCGGCCTCCAGCGCGGCGTTGCGCTCCAGGCTGTTGGCGTCGGCGATGGCCCCCGGTGTCACGTGATATTTCTTGCCGATGGACGTGAGCGTTTCTCCCGTCTCCACGCGATGGCGGCGCCAGCTGACCCACTTGTCCGGCGGAATATCGGCGATCTCCGCGGAGAATTTTTGCGCCGTGCCAAGCGGCAGATGCAGTTCGAAAGAAGGATCGTCGGGAGTCGCAAGCCGCAGCAGAGAGGGATTCAGCGCGCGAATGGACTCCACGTCCACGTCGATGGTTTCCGCCACCAAGCGCAGATCAATGGCCCGGCCTGGTTTCACGACGTCGGTCGCGACCGGCGCTTCCGGTTCGACCTGGATGTTGTAGTGGGCCGCATCCTTGGCAATCAGCGTCAGCGCGATAATGATAGGCACGTAGTTTTTCGTTTCACGCGGGAGCACATTGCGTTTGTAAAGCTCCCAAAAATCGGCGTAACCGGTTCGCTCGATGCCCTTTTGCACGTTTCCCGGGCCGCAGTTGTACGCGGCCATCGCCAGGTACCAATCGCCGTACATCTTGTAGAGATCACGAAGATGCTGCGCCGCGGCGCGGGTAGCCTTTTCGGGGTCTTGCCGTTCATCGATCCACCAGGTGTGCCGAAGCCCGTATTCGTGGCCGCGGTAAGCCACAAATTGCCAGATGCCCCGGGCACCCGCCCGCGATAACGCCAGCGGCTGGAACGCGCTTTCCGCTTGCGCTAGGTAGATGAGGTCCTGCGGCAGGCCCTCTTCTTGCAGCACCCGCGAAATCATCTCGCGATAGCGCCCGGCGCGGCGAAGCCCGGTTTCCACGATGGCGCGGCCGCGCGGCGTTTGAAAGAAATTCAGAAACGAAAGCACCTGGTCGTTTACCGTCAGCGGCAGGTCGTGGGAAAAGTTCATGGCCGCTTCTTCGGCGCGGGCCTTCAAGCCCGGGTCGACCGGGAAAGTCATCTCCGCCACTTCGTCAATCGCCGCCGGAACGGCTGGCGCTTGGCTAAAGCCGTCGCCGGCTTGGAAGGCTTGCAGCTCGTAGGCATACACCGTGTCCACTACGCGGTGAAACAGTTCGCTCAGTTTGGGATCGCCGTTCGGGTCGTAGCCGCTCTCCAGCATCCAATCGACGGCGTCGTCAAAATCCTTGCGCGCGGCTTCCAGATGACCGGCCTTGAAATTCTGCTCGCCGGAGGCGAACTTCTCCTGCACCTTCTGGATCAGGTAGTCATTCCAGGCGGGAACCGGCGCAAGCAGCCAAACGTAGTCGCGGTGCGGGGGATTCTGCACCGGCAAAAGCGCAATTTCTACCGGGGCCTGTGTTGCCGCCGGTGTGGATGCCAGTGCCGGAACGCGCGCTTGCACCGGCTTCTTCCCCGCGTCCTCGCAGCCTAGCAACCCCGCCGCCAAGAGCAGCGTACCCCCAGTGATCATCACCCTGCGCCGCATCTCTTTATGTTAAAGAGCGTATCACCGTAAGGTCAACGCATTCCGTGGGGATGGGGGTTGACGTTCTCACTACACCCCGGGGTCATACCGGCCACGCTCGGCGTAGTTCCTGGGGTGCTTGGTTTGAGATAGACTCGCGCTGGAGGTCATCCCGTGAAAGCCATCTCGCGATTCGCCAAGGCCAGCTTCTTCCACAGTCAGATCCTTCGCCTGCTCGTCTTGTTCGCCGCCTGCGCTTCGCTCGCTGCCGCTCAGCAAAAGAGCCTACCCCCGGAAAAACGTCTGCAAATCGAAACGGCCGTTTCCCGTTTCATGTCCGCAAACAGCGTGCCGGGAATTGGCGCCGCGGTCGTGCTGGAAGGCGAACCAATATGGTCCGCGGGATTTGGCATGGCCGACCTAGAAGATTCCGCCCCGGCCACGTCCTCCACGCTCTTCCGGCTGGGGTCCATCTCCAAATCGATCACCGCCACGGCAATCTTGCAACTTTGGGAGCGCGGCAAATTGGACCTCGACGCGCCCGTAGAGAAGTATTGCCCGGCCTTTCCCCCAAAACAATGGCCTATTACCTCGCGCGAACTGCTTGGCCACCTGGGAGGCATCCGGCACTACCGTCCCGACGGAAAAGGAGACATCCCCGAAGACAGCGCCCGTCATTTTTCGACCATGGAAGAATCGCTCCAGGTTTTTGCGGCCGACCCTTTGGTTACCAAACCTGGAACGAAATTCAACTACTCCACCTACGGCTACACGCTGCTCGGGTGCGTGCTGGAAGGCGCCGCTTCCCAGAAATATGTGGATTATGTGCGCGAGAACATTTTCAAGCCTGCCGGGATGACCGAAACCCAAGCCGATGATTTTTTCTCCGTCATCCCTCATCGCACGCGCTGGTATCATCAGGACAAATCCGGCTTCGTCCGCAACGCTGGCGTCCTGGACTCCAGCTACAAAATTCCCGGCGGCGGACTGATCTCTTCCGCTGACGATATGGCCCGTTTCGAGACCGCCATCCTCGCCGATAAGCTGCTCGCCCGCGCCACGCGCGATTTAATGTGGACAAGTTTGAAAACCACCGACGGCAAGCTGACTGGCTATGCCCTGGGATGGGGCATCTCGGACATAATGGGTGTCCACCTCGTAGCCCACACCGGCGGACAACAAGGAACGAGCACGGCGTTTGGCCTCGTGCCCGAGCGGCGCGCCGGCGTCGCAGTGCTCGCCAACATGGACAACCTAGACGCGAATCAACTGGCCGGCGAAATCTTAAAGATCGTCCTGGACCTCCAAGACAAAACTCCTTAGCTACCGGTGCGGAGGCCTTAATTTCTTTTCTTCTTTTCAACTCTCAACTGTCGGTGGTCAGCCTCTCCCCAAGCATCTATCCCTCCACCCCGTGGACCTGACAACACACGGCCCAGAAACCCCCAAAAACCTCTTGCATAATCCACCATCTCGTGTTACTCTGTGTTTGCGTTTGTTGCTCTTGTATCGCCTTTGGGTAGTAAAGCGGTCGCAAGGTCACACTTGCGGCCATTTTTTTGTTCGGTTGACCGCTTTGCAGTCTTTCCGAACGAAGCTTGAAGACGGCCGCGGCTCTGTTGAGGGGCTCGGGACTTGGGGCATCAGATAGCTTAATGTTGTGCTCAGCCGTATCCCGGCTGACAGAAAAGAGTAAAGCAGTGAGTAAAGAACAAGGTACAGTGAAGTGGTTCAATGCCAGCAAGGGCTTCGGCTTCATCCAGCGCCAGAGCGGTGAGGACGTTTTCGTCCATTTCTCCGCGATCGTGGCTGATGGCTATAAGACGTTGAACGATGGCCAAGCTGTTGAATTCGAAGTTTCCAAGGGCCCCAAGGGCCTGCAGGCCTCGAACGTACAGCCCCTCTAATCGATAGCTGCTTTCGGCCTGCCCGGCCTTAACCCGGTCCTGCCCGATTCCAGCTGCACTTCACAAAAATACAAAACGGGCGTCCCGCTGCAACCCGGGTCGCCCGTTTTGCTTTTGGAATAGGCCTTCGTGGCTCGGCGAGCCGCCCCCCTTCGGGAAACCTATGAGGCGAGCCTGGTGGCGTTGCCGGTGGAGCGCACGGAAGAGTTTCTCGCTCTCCTAGGGCCGGAAATAGGACGACTCGGCTCAGCAGTTAAAAAACCTCGCGACTGCTGGTACTCTTCTAGCGGGGGAGCCGCCTTCTCGTCCCCGAACTGGAGCCATTTGGAGCGATGCGCGGTCGAGGAAGTTTGCCGCGATGCGATGGATACGGCCGATGCGGTGAGTCAGGAATTCGCAGAAAATGAAGATTCTGGTTACCGGCAGCAGCGGGCTGATTGGTTCGGAGGCCGTCGAGCACTTCGACCGGCAGGGGCATCAAGTTGTCGGGGTTGACAACAACATGCGGAAGGTTTTCTTTGGCCCGGCCGGCGATACGCTTTGGAATCTGGCCCGGCTGAAAGGCGTGACGAAGAGATTCACACACGCGGCCTTGGATATTCGTGATCGGACGGCCATCGAAGAACTCTTTCGAGCCGAGCGGCCCGATTTGATCGTGCACTGTGCGGCGCAACCTTCGCATGATAAAGCGCGGGAGATCCCACTGCTGGATTTCGAAGTGAATGCGCTCGGCACGGTGCATCTGCTGGAAGCAACACGTCGGCATTCGCCCGAGGCGGTGTTCGTATTCCTGAGCACCAACAAGGTTTACGGCGATGCGCCTAATGAAATTCCCCTCAAGGAATTGGAGAAACGCTACGACTACGCGCGAGCGGAGGATTTTGCCGGTGTCGCCGAAACCTGCCGGATCGATCAAACCCTGCATTCACTGTTCGGCGCTTCGAAAGCGGCGGCGGATCTTGCCGCGCAGGAGTATGGTCGTTATTTCAACATGAGAGTGGGGGTTTTTCGTGGCGGCTGCTTGACGGGGCCATCGCACTCTGGAGTGGAATTGCACGGTTTCTTGTCGTATTTAGTGAAGGTGACACTCAGCGGCGGGAAGTATTCCGTTTTTGGCTACAAAGGCAAACAGGTCCGCGACAATATTCATAGTCATGACGTGGTCCGCGCCATCGAGGAGTTTGCCGCAAGTCCGCGGCCCGGCGAGGTGTACAACCTGGGTGGGGGCCGCGCGAACAGCATCTCCGTGCTCGAAGCCATCGAGCGGATCGAGCAAATGACCGGGCGCAAGCTGGATTGGCGCTACGTGGACGAGGCCCGCAAGGGCGATCACATCTGCTATATCTCGAACGTCGGCAAATTCCAGTCTCATTATCCGAATTGGAAAATTACGCGGGGATTGGATGCCATCCTCGAAGAGATCATAGTGTCCCAACGCGCGCAGCTGGCGCAGTCTACGGCCCAATAGGTGAGAATGAAAGCACCTTTTTTTACCGTCCAGATCGATAGCTCTGCTCGCGGAAGACTTCGACATGGTCATCGAGCGCGTGGCGTGGGCCGAGAGTGGATGGGCTCGCGCGGCCAGCACGCTTCGGCATCGCGCACGGGAGTGGCGCGGCGCCTGGGTGCTTGTGCAATATACGGCGTTGGCATGGTCCGCGCGGGGCTTTCCGCTACGATTTCCCCAAGTCCTTAAGATTCTTAGAGCCGCTGGTGTGCGCGTGGGCGTGATCTTTCACGACGTTGAGCCCTACGGCGGAAAGCGCGTGATTGACGCGCTGCGCCGCGTCGCCCAATTGCGAGTCATGCTCAAGTCGTTGCGCCTTTCTGAAGCCGCCGTTTTTACGGTTCCGCTGCAAAGTATTTCCTGGGTCAAACGCGAAGCCAGCAAAGGATGGTTCATTCCCGTTGGCGCAAATCTGCCCACTTCGGGGAAGGCCAACTCGAGAAAAGGCATTTCTACTGGCGGAAAATTAAGCATTGCGGTGTTCGGCATTACCGGAGGCGAAGCGGGACGACGGGAAATCCAGAATATTGTCGAAGCCGTCCGATTTGCTGCCGAGCGTTTTGCTAACCTGCGACTAATCGTCCTTGGGCGCAATGCGCAGAATGCCGAAGCCGAGCTGAAGAAACATTTCCGCGATAGCACGGTCGAACTGCACATGCTGGGAGTTTTGCCCGGAGAAGATGTGGTGCGCTGTCTCTCGGTCTCCGACGTCATGCTTTTTGTGCGCGGGCCCATTTCCACGCGGCGAGGCAGCGCGATCGCAGGGATCGCTTGCGGCTTGCCGGTGATTGCCTTCGAGGGCCCGGAAACAGCGCCGCCGATCACCGAAGCGGGGTTGGCGCTTTTTTCGCCGCAGAGGAAAGGCGACTTGGGAGACGTGCTGCTGCGCGTCTTGCAGGATGAACATTATCGCGCATCACTGGCGCAACGAAGCTTGGCGGCCCAGGGGCAATATTTTTCCTGGCACGCGATTGCCGCGCGTTATTCGGAATTCATGCGGAGAGAGAAATAACGATTCCGGCGTTGCTTGCGCTGTTCGCACCATTAACGATCAGCGACACAAGGCTTCCATCAAGACTTCCTTTTTCTTCTCGGCAAGTTTATGCAATGCGTCCAGCGACGCGAAATAGCCGCCCACCGCCGCCACCGCCAGAAAGACGAAAACTTGGGCGGGAAGCCAGAGATTGCCGGTCCAGTTTCCCGTGAAGAGAATCACCGCGGAAATCCCGCCCATCAAAATCTGCGCGCCAAACGCAACCAATACCGCCATGCCGGATTGCCGCTGACCGCGCATCTGACCGAATTCCAGCTTGCGCGGAAAGGTGATCGAGGACCAGTTGGCGATGGTGAGCTGACCCACGATAGTGAAAATGATGGCAGCGCAGGTGGCTACAAACGTGTGGGCTGAAGGAAGCCCAACGCGCCACGCGAGCATCGCCATGGAAAGCCCGAGTTCTAGCGAGAGCACGGAAACGAGCATCAGATTCTTCCCAAGCAATACATCGCGGAAGCGCAGCGGCGCGGTGAAGTAGGTCTGAACGCCGCGCCCTTCGTAGGCAAAGCTGTTGTAGGCCGGGGCCATCAAAATCAAAATGAGGTAGGCCATCATGCCGGGAAAAAACACATCAGAGGAAACGCCTTTACCGCCCACGGTCGGATGACTGCCGGCAAAATTCATGCTGAAAATCAGAATCAGTAGCGGGGGCAGAAGCAGGGTGAAATACGCAAAACCGTTGCGAGTGAGATAGTGGAACTCTTTGCGAACGATGGCCGCTACCTGAGGCGCAAGCAAACTCAATCGATCGGGACCATCGTCGCTTGCCGGGAGCGGCCGAATGGCGGCCCGCCCCGGCGCCGCACTGTCGCTGAGTTCTTCGCCACGATATTGCGCGGCGAACCGGCCCCACAAAAGAACGCTGAACAAAACCAAATAAGACAAAAGAAGCACGAAGTTCAGCAGAAACGCCGCGGGCTGCATGCGAATCACTGCCGCGAGGGCGCGTCCCGCAAGGGATGGCGGAAGCCACACAAAGTATGGCAGGAGGCGAAAAAATACGGGCCGCGCCGATGCACCGTAACGCTGCATCAAGGGCGAGAGAAAATTCAACGAAACCATCGAAAGAACGAAAAGCCCCAGGAAAATTTCCCGGGTCCGGCGGCGGGCGAGCAAGCGCTCGAGCCAGGAGCCGATGAGCCGCTCCATCGTTGCGTTGAGCAGCATGAACACGGCGACGATCAGCAGCATGGCCGGCAGCACGCCTGGTTTGGCGACTGTCGCTCCGGTGGTCATGGCTAGAAGCCAGCAAACCGATGCGAGGGCTGAAAAATCAGCGAATCCATATGCTAAGCCTATGGCATAGAACGCCCGGAGGCTCAGCGGAAAGCGCAGTAGCGTGCGGAATTCAAAATTGGCGCCGAAACCCGCCACGAAGACCGGGAAAATCTGCCAGAAAAGAAAAATGCCCCAGAAAAGCAGAGCCATCCATTCCATCCGGCCTTGGGATAGGAAGGCATAGGCCCCGGCATAGAAGGCAAAACTCAATCCGAAGACAAAGATGCCGCTAAGAACGCCGGCAAGGATCAGACCGATCAAATCGAGCCGATTGTTTTTCTTGCGCAGGCTGTTGCGCAGAATGCGCCAGCGCAGTCCCGCCACCAGGCGGATCTGCTCGAAGACGCTGACGGAGTGTGTCACATCAGCCATGAAAGCTCCTCGAGCTGCGGGCGTTCCGTGCCGTCCTGTCCGACGATGGAGAGAAAAATCTGTTCGAGCGTGGTTTTGCTTCCGGCCTCACCCGCAACCCCCGCGCGCAATTCTTCCAGTGAGCCCTGCGCGACCAGTTGGCCCTTATGAATGATGGCCACGTGGCTGCACAACCGTTCAACAATTTCCAAAACGTGAGATGTCAGGAAAATAGTCGTGCCACGTTCCGTCATGCGTCCCAGAAGCGCCTTGAGCGCACCAGCCGCAAGCGCGTCCACACCTTCAAACGGTTCATCGAGGAACAGAATGCGCGGCCCGTGAATCACTGCCGCGGCAAGGGCCAGCTTCTTCTGCATCCCGTGGGAGTAGTCGGCAATCATGGTCTTGGGTCGGTCGGCGAGCTGCATGAATTCCAGCAGTTCCGAGGAGCGGCGTTGCGTTGTCGGGCGATCCAGACCGTACATCCGTCCGACGAACTTCAGATACTCGGCACCCGTCAGACGCTCGAAAAGCCCCATGCCTTCGGGAACAACGCCAATCTGGCGTTTTACTTCGACTGGATTCATAGCGAAGTCCAGCCCAAGAAGCTGGATGCTTCCGGAGGTTGCAGCAAGCAGACCGGTCAAAATTTTGATGGTCGTCGATTTTCCCGCGCCATTCGGTCCGAGAAAACCGAAGAATTGACCAGCCGTCACCTGTAGATCGATGGCCTCGACGGCGGTGAGATTCCCGAATCTGCGCGTCAGTTTCTGGGTCTGAATGGCTATTTCGGGCATGGTGACTCCCTTGCGCCGCCGCGAGAGTAGGATGCAAGACTCTAACATGAGTCTTGTGGATCGCCGGGCGAGGGAGTAATAGATACAAAAGTGCCGCCGGGCGGTCAGGACGGTTTTTGCGTGGATCTCGAGGCCGTGGTGTGCTGCAATTCCCTGGCCGGCAGTGCTGCCAGGACCGCGGGCAGTTCGACGCGGAAGACGGCTCCGCCTTCCTGCCGGTTGTAGGAAAGAATTTTTCCGCCGTGCTCCTGGACGATGCCGAAGCAAATGCTCAAGCCCAAGCCAGTGCCTTTTCCCACCGGCTTGGTGGTATAGAAAGGATCGAACACGCGTTGGGGGTCCTTGAGTCCGGGGCCGGTGTCGGAAAACAGGATTACGACGTTGCCGCGGTCGCGGATCGTTTTGATGGTCAGCACTCCACCGCTGGCTGCTTCCATCGCTTCCAGGGCGTTGCTGATGATGTTAAAGAAAACCTGCATCAACTGATTTCCATCGCCGCGAACGCCGGGCAGCACGGCCGCAGGCTGCAACTCGATGCGCGTGGTCCCCGAGCGCAAGTCGAGCGCGCGAAGTTGCACTGCGTTGCTCACTACTGTGTTGATGTCGAGGAGCGTGCGCTCCGCCGGGACCTGTCGAGCGAAACTCAGAAGATTGCCAACCAGCGCTTTTGTGCGGCGCGCTTGATCGCGGATTTTTGATGCCGTCACTCGCGCTTTCTCCGGAATCGCCGGATCATCGGCAAGCAGATCGGAAAAGCCGAGGATAGCCGCGAGTGGATTGTTGATTTCATGCGCCGCTCCGGCGGCCAACTGACCCAGAGAAACCAGTTTTTCCGACTGGACGATTTGCGCTTGCAGCCGTTTCAGATTCTCGATGGACTGTTCTGACTGTGCGAGAAGACGCGAGCGGTCCCGGTCGGCCAACCGCGTACGCAGAAAGATCAAGAAAGCGAGCGGGACGGAAGCAATCAAGGTGGTCATCAGACGAAACTCGCGGACTTCAGGATTCTCATGACTGAACCGCACCGTGTAGATCGCAAACAGCGGAAGAGAAATCACCGCCGCCATCGCCAAACGAGCCGGCCAGACGTTTTCTTCCGAGGTTGAACCGGGATCCGAATCGTAGGCATTTTCGCTGAGAGCATCCAACCTGTCTCGATACTGAAAGGCGACGACACCGGCCAAGGCTAACCACAGGAAGTGCGAAACGAGCGGAAGATCGTAGAGACTCCCGGTGTAGTACCGGCCATTGGCGATCGCGACGTTTACGGCTAAGGAAGAGAGCAGATACGTGGCGGAAGCGCCAAAGAGATTGGCGTAAATGACCCGCCAGACCCCGTTCGAAGCCAGCCACAGGGCCGCCAACCCCCCGACGATGACCATGTTCTGAATGTTGGCCAGCAGATCGTAGTTGTGATTGTATTGAGCGACCATCGGTGAAGCATAAATCCACGGCAAGACGGCGAAGGCATAGAGGAAAGTCCACCAGATAAACAGCGACACAAAATCCAGATAGCCAAAACGTAATTGGATTTCGCCGCGTCTTCGATGCGGCTGCAGCGTGAGCGCCGCCATCAACGGAATGCCGCGCAAAAAGAAAAGGATATCTCCTCCGTTTAGAGCGGGTACCGGCGTGTGAAGATAGACCTCGTGATAGGTCCACTGGAACTGGCCGATCATCCAAAGAGTGCAACTCATGGCGATCAGCATCCAGAAGAAGTTTCGCCGCCAATGCGGCGTGCCTGCATTTAGAAGCAGGCCGGCGTTGGCCAGGAGCGGCACGACGCACTGCACGAGATTCCCCAACGTGTTAAGGGACTCCGAGTTTCGCTGGAGCGACAGCGACACGGCTGAATAGATCACTAGGAAGAGAATCCAAGTCCCAACCAGCCACACGATTCTGCGGGAAGAAGACATACTTTAGATGTTCCAGTTTAGACGCGCAGGGCAGGGGTGCGTGCCGGCAATAACTCCGGCATAACCTAAAGATAAACGAAAAGGAGCCGCAACCACTCGACTGGCTTGGGTGTGGCGGAGGAGGGTTCGAACCCCCGAGACCACTTCAGAGCCTAACAGTCTTCAAGACGGATGATTGCGCTCCGGCTCGCTCCAAACCATCGATAAGTATAGACCACATTCAGCAAGCGCTGGCCGGTTTGGGCAGGTAACCAGAAAGTGCAAAGGCTTCTTGGGGATTCTATCTGGGAACTGTTCCATTTAAACGAGATAAGCGCGTTGCCAACCGGAACTAACCGGATTCCGTGCCCGGTAGTTCACTCCTCGCGCAGCAGGATCGCGGGATCGACGGACAGCGCGCGTTGCGCCGGAATCCACGTGGCTACTAGACCCAGTAACGACATGGCCAGAACGGTACCGACCAATACCAGAGGGTCGCGGGGAGATGCTTGATACACGATAAAGGCGAGCACCCGGCCGGCCAGAATGCCCAGGACCAATCCGGCAACTGAACCGTAGGCTAGCAATTTGAATGCGCGTCCCAATGCGGCCTTTAACACTTCCTTGCGCTGTGCTCCGAGTGCCATACGGATTCCTAACTCCCGCAGGCGTTTGCTGACGGAATACGCAGCCAATCCAAAAATGCCAGTTACCGACAAGATCGCTCCCATGGCGCCCAATACGCCAAGGGAAAGGGCCGCCATGCGTGAAGGAAACAGAGCTCCGTCCATGGCTTCGTTCCATGTTTGGACGAAAGTCGGCAGCCCCGCGTCTAGGTCGCGGAGTTTAGTTCTTATGGCTGCGGCCAGTTGGCGGGAATTGGCGCTCGAGCGGACAACCAGCCACGTCTCAGTGGAGGGTGATTGCAAAATGGGCAGAAACATCGCGAGCCGAGGATCTTCGGTAATGTTAGGACTGTATTTTCCGTCTTCGACGATACCCACTACCTGGATGCGCGTTCCATCGTCCAGCTTGTAATATCCGCCGAGCGCGTTTGTGGCGGAGCCGAACATTCTGTTCGCAAATAGCCGGTTCACCACGGCGACGCGCGGCGCATTCTTGTCGTCGTGCCATGTCAGGTCTCTGCCGGCCAATAAAGGCGTGCCCGCCACCTGAAAATATTCGGGAGAGATGCTGAACATAATCACATGAGCCGCGGCACTGGTTGGCCTGAGATCGGCTGTTTTGTCGTTAAAGGCATTCGCCTCGCTGCAACAGGCGGGTTGTAGTGGAGGTTGGTTGACCAAGCCTGCGGACTTTACGCCAGAAATCGAGGCCATGGCGTCAAGCATACGCTTTTGCATTGCGGGCACGCGATCGGCTTTATAACCGGCCATATTCAAATCGATGTCAACGAGCATCGCGTCGCGCGGCTCGAAACCGAAATTGCTGTGCAGCGAGCGAGCCAGTCCGCGGACGGCAACCATGGAAGAGGTGACCAGCATCGCGCAGATCGCGATCTGTGCGGCGAGCAACAGGTCGCGGACGGTAAGCCGGCGCCCCAGGGAGCCGGTGGATCCCGACTTGATGACCTGATAAGGATCGGTGCGAAGCACTTGCTTGACGGGAACCGCGCCGAAGAGAAATCCGCTGACTACACTCAAGAGCAAGGCGACTCCATAAACGGTTGCGTCCGGATTCACCGGCATACTGATTGAGTATTGGGGAAACGGCTGCCACACGGCCAACCAGCGCAGAAGCCCTACGCTGCCCCAAAGTCCGGCAGCGCCTCCCATAAGTGAAATCAGCAGAGCTTCGGTGAATAGCTGCCGCAGAATGCGCGTGCGGCCTGCGCCTAGGGCGAGGCGCAGAGCGACTTCGCGTGAGCGGTCCGCAGCGCGCGCGGCAAAGAGGCTGCCCAGATTGGCGCAGGCGGCCAGGAGAATCAGTCCCGCGAGCAGCAACAATCCGCCGAGGAACGCCTGAATGGCGGCGCCAAAACCGCCACCGGGAAGGCCTGAACGCTCCAAACTGAAGCTCATCTGGGCATCCTCTTTGGGATAGCTCTTTTCGAGAGCAGAACCAATCGAGTTGAGGTCGGCAACCGCCTGCGCTGGAGTGACTCCCGCCTTCACGTGTCCAAGCACTTCGCCAATCCAGCGATTTCCGCGCGCTTTCGCTAGATCCGCTGCGTCGTCCTGTTGCTGGTTGACGATGGGCACAAAAAAATCGGCCGAGAAGATCAACACAGTTCCGCGAAACCCCGGCGGGGTTACACCGACGACGGTATAAGGATGGCTGTTGAGACGGAGGACGCGGCCCACGACGCTGCGATCGTCCTGAAAGTGGGTGTGCCAATACGCGTAGGTAAGCACGATATATGCAGCATGCTCGTCGGAGGGGTGGATAAGACGGCCAAGGTAGGGCTGAACGCCTAATGCATCGAAATAATTGGCGCTCACTTCGTAAACCCAGGCGCGGGACGGATTATTGCCGGTGTCCAGAGAGACCTGGTCGATGTTTGAGGCGATGAGATTGTCAAAGCTGCGGTTGCGATCGCGCAGATCGAGATAATCGGGGTACGACTCACCTGCGTCCTTGTCCCTTCCATGCTCGAGTGTATAGAGGCTTTCCGGCTGGGGCACATTCAGTGCGCGGAGGAACAGCCCATTCATGACGCTAAAGACGACGGCGTTTGCCCCGATGGCTACGGCTAGGGTCAGCACGGCGACGATCGTGAATCCGGGATTCTTCTTGAGCATGCGAGCCGCGAACCGCAAGTCCTGCCAAAGCGTTTGCATGGCTGCGCCCCCTTGATATTGGTGAACTTAGGGCACCTACTATTCCCACCTTCCTCCGTTATAAACCCTTGTATCAGCTACACTTAGTGGTTTACAGACAGCCGAGAGGTGGTCCCCAATTGTCCGGTTACGGGAAGAAGTCGTCGCGAAATCGGACAGCTGTTTCGAGTCAGGCTTCCGATTTAGGGGGCAACCCTTCGGTAATCCGGCAAGGTAAGTTTGCCGGCTCTAAGTGGTTTCCGCCCGCTTTCGGCCAGATTTCTCGCTTGCTCATCGTGTTCAAGTAGGCAAAAGCGCGCCGAAATTCCACTCGGTTGCATAAGCGATCCAGCATACTGACGCTGATGACCAGGACCCCTTCAAGCGTGGAGCGTGGGAGCGCCGCCATTCTGTGCGTTGGCTTAGTTCTCCTGGGTGGGCTGTACGCGCCTGTATCAAAGCTGGTATGTGAGCCGTTCTGACGGCGAGATTCGCCGTGCCGGTGTCGCCGTCGCAGCCGCCAAGAGCAATGCACAACGCTCTGCCGCATACGCCGACCGGGCTGACGCCTATGCCGAGAAGGCTCGGTACTCGCGAGTCATGAAGCTCATCGCCAGCCAGGAATACAACCAGCTCTTCGATCTGGCCATTCAGGATTACCAACAAGCGATCACGCGGAATCCCGACAATGCGGACGTGTATTACCGGCGGG
>Ga0307478_10001453_pt1 | contig 20456 bp, 16 predicted proteins | sample atmos_gasesECM4C_2_FD_203713 | JGI IMG/M metagenome (GOLD analysis project Ga0307478, IMG submission 203713) | Hardwood forest soil microbial communities from Morgan-Monroe State Forest, Indiana, United States - atmos_gasesECM4C_05 | ecosystem: Environmental > Terrestrial > Soil > Temperate... | reverse complement strand
CGCAAGTAACCCGGCCTAGTCTGTCTTGATGGCGCGGCTTCAAGCCGTGCCGCCAACCGCCCTAGAGGGCTCAGGGCTCTAGCCCCTGAGGGACGTCGCACTCTGTCCATATTCCTACCGCCGCAAGCCACTTCGCATCAATGAGATAACCAACCCCATCGCACCCAAGCTTCACGGCCCAATCTCACCTTCAACTGTCTCTGTTCCCGCCGGCGGCCTGAACTGGAACCGTTGTTCCGGGATTGGCAAATTCTCCTTCTGCTCGCTGAACCGGTACTCAGTCACTGATCCATCCGCTTCATTGATTACGATGCGCCGAATCCTGTGCTCCGGAGTCACCTCCAGCAGAATGGAACTCACCCGCTCAGCCAGGGCAGTCGGGACTCCCCGCAGCACAATATCCCCGGCATCCACTGGCGCCACATCAGAAGCCAGCGACAGCCCCTGCAACTCCTTTTCCAGCTTGCTCTTACCCAACAAAAACGCAAGCGGAGAACGAACGTCGTCCAGCCTCCGGGCGTCCGTCTTGCGCGCTTGCCGGTCGTCCGGGACGTAAAACCACGCATCCTTCCCGTCGCTGACAAACAGCTTCTCCCTGGGAGAACGGTACTCCCACCGCATCTTGCCAGGTTTTTTCATCCCGCCCTTGGCCAGCCAAACCGTCCCCGCCTCCGCCCGCTCCATCCCCGCCCCGCGATACTGCTCAGCAAACTCAGCCTGCAGGGTGTGCAGGTGGTTGTAATGCTCATCCACAGCCTGCGCCATGGAATGGACATCTTCCGCAGCCGCGCCAACGGACAACGCGATCGCAAGCAGCAAGGATGCAATGAAGATCATTAAGACAATTCTACGCGAAGCCTCTGGCAATCCAGACTGGTGTGTTTTTGTGGGGACAGCCGCCCTCGGCTGGCCGTTCGAGCGCACCTCGACATTTCTCTCGTCGCCGGCGAATCGCATAGAATAAAAGCAGCTTGGCGGGTTTTTTATGCCATGACTGAAGAGACCATCATCATCTCGCCGGGGCCGCGCTTTCGAATGGCCATGATCCTGGCCATCGTTGCGGACGCACTGCAAATCGTCGTTTTCCCTGTATTCGTCGAGGGCGCCATCTCGCCCGCCGACGACATCCTCGATCTCGGCATTGGAGCCGCGATGATTAACCTTCTAGGCTGGCATTGGGAATTTCTGCCGTCGTTCCTGGCCAAGCTCGCTCCCGGCGTCGATTTGGTTCCTTTCTGGACGATCGCGGTTGCAAACGTCTATCGCAAGTCAAAGCGGATGGCAGCGACCACGGAAGAAGGCCACCAGGAGCACCCCAAACTGGAAGACACGCAACGTTCTTGGCGCTTTCCTTGAACCCCTCCGACGTTAAAAAATCGATAACACTTATCGGCATGGATCGGTCGATTGCAGTGAGCGTAAACGCCCGATAACATCAGCTACTCTATCCGGCGCTTGGGAAACGAGATTCGCCCGGGACGCCCGTCGCACGCGCTCACGACAAACTATCTGGTTTCTGAAATCCGCTTCTCAAGGCGGTCCAGATAGACTGTGCCGTTCTTGCGAACGCCTGAATATGGAGAGTTATCGATGACCGTGCAGGTGCCATCTGAGTTGGTGGTAAATTGCACGTCAATGTCAGCGGCTCCCGCCTTCCAGAACGATCCGGTCTGTACCCGCAGAATCATGTCGGTCTTGCCATCGAGAAGCAGATGATAGGGTTTCTCGCCCGACATTTTCTCTGCGATTGGAAAGACGGTGGCGCATGGCTGATCTAAGATTCTTTGCTTCTCTTTTGCCCACATGAGCGAAGATAAAAGTAACAGCCATATGGTAATGATGGTTTTCATTTTGGCCTCCAGTTGCATTTTTGTTTTGCATAGTGGGGACACTTGCATAGTGCACAAGAACTTGGCACGCGTTGGCCCAGTTTCCTGTCATCTCCCGAATTGACTGAACCCCGGGCACCTTGTTTTCATTGCGTTTCCTCTCCAAGGGACCAAGCGTCGATTGCGTCCCAGATGGCAGCATGCAGCTTGAGAGCCATTTATCCTGAGAGCCGGCCAGCGTTCACCCGAGTGCACTACGGCTGAAATATCGCCTTAGTACTCATGGACCCTGTGCGAGGATTTTTGAGCGCTATCGCCGGTTAACAACAGGTACTCATAAAATGAGAGAATGAGCATCGACCTGAAGCGGCTTCCCGGCGGCGCGGTTCTCCTCATCGCTCTAATGGGGCCCGGTATCCTAGCCCAACAGACAGATCGCTTCCTGCTTTCTCCCATAGCCTTGCGGGCGAGACCCCTCATTGAGGTTGAGCCTCAGACAGGACCGCGACTGCCGTGCGGAAACGAACCAATTCCGGAGTATCCGGGTGTGAATGAGCCGGCCGTCGTGAAATCATGGAGCAAGGCTGACTTGGGTCGCGATTGGAAACCCCCCGTGTGCACCGGCTGGACTGAAGTGGGTTTTACGACGTTGGTCACCATTGCGGCGCGATTTCCCTATACCTCCGAGGCGGAAGGCTTGCTTCGTCGCATCGGGGCAATTTCAGAACTCGCAGGCATGCGCTACTGGTCGACTACCCACAAGCAGTGGCGAACATTAATCGTGAACGCCTACGCTCTGACCGACTCGCAATCTGGTCAACGACGCAAAGACTTCACGTCCAATGAGATGAAGGAAGGCACCGTTCTCTACTTCGAGCAGGTCGATAACCTTTCTGGCAAAGCCATTTACCGAATGCACATTGTCGAGGCTTCGGCGAGCCGACTTGTGTTCGAGGTCGAGAATGTTAGCACGATCCGCTATCTCTTTATACCTATCCTTCACTCTGGTGAGTTGCAGTCGATGTACTTTCTGGATCGCGAATCGGATAAGGTCTGGCGCTACTACGGCATTGTGCGTACAGGAAAGAACGCCAACGGGCTGATCGCGGGAAATGAGCCTTCCTCGGTGAACCGGGCCGTTGCGTTCTATCGCTCCCTAGTCGGAATTCCAACCGACCAAGAGCCTCCTGGGGCGCGATGACAAGAGTTGTGAAGCTTCCCAGTTCGGGCACAAAGATGAGGGTTTCCGGCCAATTCTCAGTGAGCGTTGTCGATTACAACAGCCGTGGATTCCAACGGGCTTTAGTGGGCTGTAAATGCTGCAGACGCCCTTTGTAGCCCTCGGGCTGGTCGGCGTGGTATTGGTTGCTGTTCTCGTCGCGCAGGACCACTCGTTACAATTCTCCCCAGGATGAGGTACGCACTAGCAGCCGTCCGTATCAGCCTTCGTGGGCCACGATTCATTCCGAAGCACGAATGGTAGACGTTGAGATAGTGGTCCGCGGTTCTCGGGGGAAGCCCGTCAAAGGACTCGACCGGGATGATTTCGAAGTCCTGGACTCGGGAAAGAGACGCGAGGCTGAGCTGAGAACTGCTCCTACTCCCACTCAATCGTCCCAGGAGGTTTGGATGTCACGTCATACACCACGCGGTTCACGCCTTTCACTTCATTCACAATGCGCGTAGAAATGTTTTTTAGAACCTCATGCGGCAGCGCGACCCAGTCGGCCGTCATGCCATCTTCGGAACTCACGGCCCGAATCGCACATGTATAAGCGTAGGTCCGCATGTCGCCCATCACCCCGACGGACATCACCGGCAGCAGCACGGCAAACGACTGCCAGATTTTCGTGTAGAGGCCGGCGTTCTTGATCTCGGTGACCACAATGTCGTCGCAATCGCGCAACAGCGCCAGGCGCTCCGGCGTGACCTCCCCTAAAACGCGCACTGCCAGCCCAGGACCGGGGAATGGTTGCCGCTGCAAAATCTCCTCCGGCATGCCCAGGTCGCGGCCAATTTTGCGGACCTCATCTTTGAACAGGTCTTTCAGCGGCTCGATCAGCTTCAGCTTCATTTTTTCCGGCAGCCCGCCCACGTTGTGGTGCGACTTGATCACTTGCGACGGGCCCCGCACCGACCGCGACTCGATCACGTCTGGATAAAGCGTCCCCTGTACCAGCCACTTCACCTTGCCCTCTGCCTTCTCAATGCGCCGCGCTTCCCGCTCAAATACCTTGATGAATTCGTTGCCGATGATTTTGCGTTTTTTCTCGGGATCGCTGACGCCTTTGAGCTTTCCAAGAAACCGCCCCGTCGCGTCCACCGCGTCAACCCACAGCCCAAGCTTGTCGTGCAAGGTCTTCTGCACTTTCTCGAACTCGTTCTTGCGCAATACGCCGTTGTTCACGAAGATACAGGTCAGCCGCGACTTGCCGCGGGCATCGCGCAAAGCACGATCGACCAGAACCGCAGCAACCGACGAATCCACTCCCCCCGAAAGCGCGCAGATCGCCCGTCCCGCGCCCACTTGCTCCTTGACCTGTTCGACCGTCGAGTCAATGAAGTGCTGCGGTGTCCACAAAGGCTTGGCGCCGCAGATCTGGAATATAAAGTTGCGCAGGATCTCCGTCCCGTTCCGCGTGTGGTGAACTTCAGGATGGAACTGCAGCGCAAACCACTTCTTAGCGACATTCTGGATTCCCGCGACCGCGTGCGAGGTCTTCGCCGTCAGCTCAAACCCCGGAGGCAAGTCCAGGGCCTCATCCCCGTGCGACATCCACACCGACTGCCGTTTCGTCAGCCCGTGGAACAGCGCCGACTCAGCCACAATATCGATCTCCGCGTGCCCATACTCGCGCTTGTCGGCCGGCCGCACCTTTCCGCCGAGCGTGTGCACCATAAACTGCAGTCCGTAACAGATGCCGAGCACAGGCAGCCCCAACTCAAAGATGCCCGCGTCCGCTGGCGGCGCATCTTTGTCGTAGACCGACCACGGCGCTCCCGAGAGCACGATGCCCACAGGCGAGCAACTCTTGACCTCATCCAGCGAGGCCGTGCAAGGAAGCACAACGGAGAAAACATTTTGTTCGCGGATGCGGCGCGCGATGAGTTGCGTATACTGCGCGCCAAAGTCGAGGATGACGATGGATCCGTTAAGTCTGGATTGGGGTTCCACGAATGAGTTTCTCAGATCATATCGCCGGTGTAAAGGACCGTGTCGTAGAGACACCGCTGGCAACTTCTTCCCGGCGCCAAATAACGGAGTCGTTAAGCGTCCGCGCCGCCACCCGCGAGACGTAGCAGACTAAGTCTCTACAGCCAGGCCCGGAACGTCGCTGAGGATCGGCTCTTCGCGGTCGATCGAAGTCTGCGGCGGAGGGGCGGGCATCGGTGCGGAAGAAGCCAGAGCGTCCGGCATTTCGGCGATGCAGACATATCCTGCGAGACGCGCCATGTACAGCCAATCCACGACGGCAAAATACAAAAGTGTAATCAGAAAGATGCCGGCGATCACAAGCCGCCACGGAGCGATCTGGAGGAAAGCGAGCGGCACGGACACGGCGGTAGTGGCGACGCTGAGAGCGACCAAGTGCGCCAGTCCAGTCCAGATGCCCACGGCGAACACCGGTCCGGTTCGTTCTCGAAAAAAAGTGACGGCGGCGGAGATCGCGCCCAAAGTGTCCTCGCCGTCCCGAACGGCGAATATACTGGCCAGCGACAGAAACCAGTTAAGGGCCGGCCACGCGATGCAGATCAATCCAGCCAACGCCAGAAAGAGAATGAAAACCAGGCCAGGATGGGGGTTTGCTTTCGAGGAGACAAAGGTGGCAAGAATTGACGCGCCGACAATGGCGAGAATCGCAGCCAGAGTCAGCGCTGCACGCAGGAAGTTCAGGCCGGTCAGTGAAGGAAAAGGCCGTCCCACATTCGCGGTATCTGTCTCAATAGCGACGTCGTTTGCAGAGTCTCGACGAAAGTATTCGAGCAGAAAGCGGACCGTCGCGGCGCGGCCGATAGAAGAGGTTACGATCCAGAGCAACAAAAACGCGATCAGCGCAAACAATGCCGCCAATACGGCGCGATCGAGACTACCGCGAAGGATGTGCTCGATCGCTCGTCCGACGAGCAAGGGTTGTCTGGTCCGGAGGAGAGTTGCGTCTCCCTTAGTCACCGGCAGGGTGTCGAGAAATTCGATCAACCAGAAAAGGACTAACGCCCAGCCAACCGCGCCAACGGTCCAGCGCCATGCGATTTCTGCGAACGTCAGCGAAGGCCGGCGAAAACTTGCGCGAAAGCCTTCGAGCGTGGGTGAGACGCGAGGCATGAATCTATCGCACCACGAAGTTGACCAGCTTGCCAGGAACGAAGATTGTTTTCACGATTTGCTTACCTGCGATCGCAGACTGCACTTTCTCGTCAGCAAGCGCGCGTTCGAGGACGAAATCCTCGGTGGCGTCGGCAGGCACAACGATTCGGCTGCGGAGCTTACCGTTGATCTGCACCGGGATTTCGAGCTCTTCTTCTTTCGCGAGCGCAGCGTCGTACTTCGGCCAGGGGGTTTTGAGCAAGTCTCCCTTTTCGCCGAGTATCTCCCAGAGTTCATGGGCGAGATACGGAGCGAAGGGCGCGAGCAAGAGAACGAGACTGCGCTGCACTTCGGCCAGAAACGGCGTGGGAATGGCATTCTCTGCTATCGCTTCTTCCGTGTCATATAACACGTTCACCAGTTCCATAATCGCCGAGATGCAGGTGTTGAAGTGCCAGCGCCCCTGAAAGTCATCGCTGACGCGCTTGATGGTTTGGTGAAGCTTGCGCTGGATCTGACGTGCTTGTGGCGAGAGAGACGCTGCGGGCAAGGGCTCTGCAGATGCATTTGCGGCTCCAGCGGCGTTTCTCGCGACGAAACGGTAAACCTTGCCCAGAAATCTTTGGATGCCAGCGATGCCGGAATCCTGCCAATCGAGGTCACGGTCAGGTGGTGCGGCGAACAGGCTGTAAAGACGCGCGGCATCGGCGCCGTAACGCGCGACCATTTCGTCTGGGCTGACGACATTGCCCAGGCTCTTCGACATTTTTGCGCCGTCTTTAATCACCATGCCCTGCGTGAACAAGTGGTCGACGGGTTCGTCGTTGGTGATGAGACCGAGGTCGCGCATGAACTTGGTCCAGAAACGAGAGTAGATAAGGTGGAGGATGGCATGTTCGACGCCGCCGATGTACTGGTCGATGGGGAACCAGTATTGCGCAGTCTTCGAGTCGAACGGAGCGCGGTCGTTGTGCGCGTCGGTGTAGCGATAGAAATACCAGGACGAATCGACGAACGTGTCCATGGTGTCAGTCTCGCGACGCGCCGGGCCGCCGCACTTGGGACACGTCACGTTGACAAATTCTGGCAAACCGCCAAGGGGCGATCCAAGAGAATGAGCGATATCGACCGCCTCGGGCAAAATCACGGGCAAATCCTTTTCGGGTACAGGCACGATGCCGTCTTTTTCGCAATAGAGCATAGGGATGGGAGTGCCCCAGTAGCGCTGGCGCGAGATTCCCCAATCTTTCAGGCGATAGGTGACGGTGGCTTTGCCGAAACCGTTTTTCTCGGCGAACGCCGACATTTTCTGGATCGCATCGGCGCACTCTAGTCCGCCGAACTGGCCAGAATTGATCAGCATGCCCTCGTGTGCGTTGAATGGAAGGGGCGGCTCGGCTACCGTTTCTTCCGGGTCATTCGAGACGGGGAGAACTACAAGGCGGATTTCAAGCTTATATTTCCTAGCGAACTCGTAGTCGCGTTCGTCGTGTGCGGGGACGCTCATGATGGCACCGGTGCCGTAATCCATGAGGATGTAGTTGGCCACCCACACAGGAACCTTTTCGTTGTTGAAGGGATTGACGGCGTAGCGGCCGGTGAAGACGCCGTGTTTTTCGATTTCGCCGATGTCGCCCACTTCTTTGGCTTTGCGTTGCTCGGCGATGAGTTGATCGACTTTGGCGCGCAAATCAGGGTTGTTCGCCGCGAGATCGTCGACGATGGGATGCTGGGGCGCGAGTTGCACCGAGGTCGCGCCGAAGATGGTGTCGATGCGCGTGGTGAAAACGCTGATGGTCGAGCCGGCGGGGCCAAACCCTTTATGGTTTTCCGCGTAGTCGAGCTTGAAATCGATCAGAGCGCCTTCGCTGCGGCCGATCCAGTTGCGCTGCATGGTGCGGACTTTTTCGGGCCAGCCGCTGAGCTTGTCGAGATCGCGCAACAATTCATCGGCGTACTTTGTTATACGCAAAAACCACTGCTCGAGCTCACGCTGCTCGACGAGGGTATCTTCGTGGCGCCAGCAGCATCCGTTTGCCAGAACCTGTTCGTTGGCCAGCACCGTGGCACACTTCGGACACCAGTTGACCCTGCTTTTCTTGCGATAGGCGAGGCCCTGCTCATAGAACTTCAGAAAAAACCACTGATTCCAGCGGTAGTAATCGGGCAGGCAGGTCGTGACTTCGCGGGACCAGTCGTAGGCGAAGCCGAGGCGGTTCATCTGCGCCTTCATTTTGGCGATATTGCCGAGAGTCCACTGGCGGGGCGGAGTGTTGTTCTGAATGGCGGCGTTTTCCGCGGGCAAGCCGAAGGAATCCCATCCCATGGGATGAAGCACGTTGTAGCCGTTCATCCACATATAACGGGCCAGGGCATCGCCGATGGCGTAGTTGCGAACGTGTCCCATATGCAGGGCGCCCGAGGGATAGGGCAGCATTTCGAGCACGTAGTATTTCTTTTTTGTGGTATGTGGTTCGGCAGCGTAGAGATGAGGATCGCTTTGCCAGCGCTCAAACCATTTGGCTTCTACGCTCTGGGGATCGTAGCGGTCGTCTTTCGAGCGATCGTCGTTCAAACGATCAGGACGGGCGTTGTTGACCGCGGTGACGATTTCCGAGTTGTCTCGCGACGGCATAGGAACCAAGGAATCTGGCTAAGCCCCCGATTGTACAATGAGGCGCGAGAACTGTGTGATCGAGCGGCGGATCTTTGCTGTACGCGGGGAGCCGAAGCCTCCCTGAGCCAAGTCGAACGGGCGGTCGCCGCTGCCCTTTCTGCAGGTTACTGCTTCTCGGGTTGGCTTGCGGCGGGGCGATTTCGCAGCTGGTTGTAATCGCGAGTGTAGACGCGCAGACCATATTCGGGGGTGCTTTTGGTATAGCCCGCGACCAGTTGGTCCTGGTAGTGATCGAGAAAGAAATCGAAGGGATTGCGCGCGTCCATGTCGATCATGATCAGGTCGGCGTCATGCATGGTGAGTTTGCCAAAGCGCATGTCGCCGTGGCGGAAAGCCATGTAATTGCCGCGTTGTCGGGCGGCGAAGTTCCGGCCTTGCGAATTGCCAAATACCTGCACGATGTCGTTGCCTTGAACTCGAACAGCCGTCACCTTGCCCTGAACGTGAGGCGGCGGGAGGATCTGTTCAGGATCGATGATCAGGTCATCTTTCTCGGCTACGATGCCATGAACCTGCTTGGTATTAATGAGGCGAGCCAGGTCAATTCCCAGCAAATCCATGAGACCTTTCAGTGGAAGGTGGGCCGCTTTCACGTGCTCGACGTGGAGCCGGATTTGTCCATCCTCGTTGACGGACAGCGTTCCTGTGGATTCAAACGGAACATCTCCTTTCTTGTGGAGCCTGCCTTTGATGATCAGCTCATTGTTCCTGCTTGTAATGGTTAAGTCTTTGAGGGGACCGTCAGCGGAGGAAAAGACGTTCCCGTTCAGTACCTGCGCCAGCGAAGTACAGCTGATGGCAATCTCGGCCGACACCAAGGCAAGGGCGAACGAATTCTTATCGTCAAAGACAACGATAGCTCCGGGTCTGGTGGGAAGCAGGCGTCCCTGAAGGCGAACAATGTGAACTGCCACCGACCCGGTGTAGTGATACAAGACGTTCCTCATCTCGACCTGCACAGCGTGATTGTCAGGAGCCTCGCCGGTCTGACCTGACGCGCGGCACGGCAAGGGACTAAACGGGGCAACAAACAGCAACGAAAGAAGGCAGACACAGCAAGAGGCCTTCGTATTCATGGGCAATAGGATGCAACGGCAGGGAAAATGGTACGATTGAAGTTGCCACGAGATGTTTTCCGCGACGGCGGAACCGGTACGCTGGTGGCTTCCCCCCAAGGCTCCGAACTCCTGCTCCCGCCGCCCTGCGAAAGGTCGCGGTACGGCAAGCTCGCCCTAACGCTCACACGGTTTTCGGAACGTATCCCATGGGCACGATACGCAGATCGTCTTGTGGGTTTGATTCGATGGCCAGACGATGGTAAGGACAATCGGTATGGCTCATCGGCACAACCAGCGTGCAAGGGCCAACCTTCCCACACAAGCCGTCGCGAACTCAGTTCATCGTTATTACTGCCCGGAAGCGGACTTTGCCTTCGGCCACCCGGTCGTATGCTTTGGCTATGTCATCTAGTTTGTAGATTTCTTCCACTACTTTGATTTTGCCTTTGGCGGCGATATCCAGGGCCTCGTAGAGATACTCTGGGCCATTCTGCGATGAGCCGATTAGGCGGACACGCTTGAACATCAGTTCGGGAGTGTAGTTCAAAGGTTCGGCGCCGACTCCCATCAGTATGATGCGGCCATCGGGACGCATGCCTTTCGCGGCTTCAGCAGTGGCCGACCAGGAGTTGGAGGTAGCCAGCAGAACATCCGCGCCGCCAGCGGCCAAGAGTTTCTCGCCGCTCTCAACTATTTCGTCTGCGCCCAGGTCGCGAATCATCTTTTCTTTGTCTTTGGATTTGGTGACGGCAATCGTGTCAAAGCCCGAGGCTTTGGAATATTGCAGAGCCAGATGTCCGAGGCCGCCAATGCCGACTACCGCGATGCGCTCGTGGGGCTTGGGATCTGCGAGGCGCAAGCCACTCCAGACGGTGTAGCCGGCGCAGAAAATGGGCGCGGCCTGCTCGTAGCTGATAGCGGCGGGGAGAGGCATGGTGGCGTCGGCATAGGCCAGCATGTATTCGGCGTGGCTGCCTTGTAGCGTGATGCCGGTGGAAGTGGGGTTCGGGCACAACTCTTTTTTGCCGCGCAGGCACCACTCGCAGGTGCCGTCTCCCTTTTGAACCCAGCCGACGCCGACCCGGTCGCCGACCTTGCGGGAGGTGACGCCGGGGCCGACCTCGACGATTTCGCCCACCGGTTCGTGGCCTAGCACACGGGGAAACGGGAGACCGAACAAACCGTGCGTTAGGTGGACATCCGTGTAACAAAGGCCGCTGGCATGGATCTTCATCACCACCTGGTTCGGGCCAGCTTTGGGGGTTTCCCACTGTTTTACTTCCCACTTACCGTTTACCGAGGGAACTACGGCTGCTTTCATATGTGGACTCCAGAAGAATTTTCAAGTTTGGATTGTTTGGATGCTGCTGCGCCGCGCGAGACTCAGCCGATGCATCCCGGTACAATGGATTTCTTTTGCAGGCGATTGGGTGTGGCGAGAGAACTTTCGTGGATGAAACCACAAGCGGACCGGGAGCGGTAGCGATCAAACTTGAGCCGTCCGGAAAAGGCTGGGAGAGATATTGGTGCGTGGGCGCACTTTTGCTGGTGATGGTGTTTTTCGCATTCGTGCGGGTGCGGCTGCGGGATGTGCCTCTGGAACGGGATGAGGGGGAGTTTGCCTACGTTGGACAACTGATGCTGCAAGGGATCCCACCTTACAAAATCGCCGGCAACATGAAGTTGCCGGGAACTTATGCGGCTTATGCGGCCATGATGGCCGTTTTCGGGGAGACAACGTCCGGGATCCGGGACGGATTAATTTTGGTCAATGTTGCGGCGACGATCCTGGTTTTTCTTCTGGGGAAATATCTTTATGGGCCGCTGGCGGGAGCGATCGCGGGAAGCACTTATAGCTTTCTTTCCTGCCGTCCTGCAGTGCTTGGGGTGTACGCACACGCGACGCACTTTGTGGTTCTCGCGATGCTGGCGGGGATTCTGCTGCTGCTGCCTGCAGTCGACACAGGGCGGACTAATCTTTTTTTCGGCAGTGGAGTCTGCTTTGGGGCCGCCTTCCTGATGAAGCAGCCCGGAATCTTATTTGGAGTTTTCGCGGGGTTGTATTGGCTCTATCGAGAGTGGAGCCGGCCGTTTCCCTGGCGCAAGGTTGCGGTTCGCGGCGGCACTCTGCTCGCGGGCATGGTATTGCCATTCGGGCTGACGTGTCTGATACTTTTTCGCGCGGGGGTCTTTCCCAGCCTCTGGTTTTGGATCTGGTCTTATGCGCGGGAATATGGTTCGCTCATAACTCTGCGGGAGGCGTGGCTTTTACTGCGTGCTGGTCTTCCCTGGGCGGTGCGCCCTTTCGTGATCTGGGAGATCGTCGCGCTGGGACTTGCCGCTCCGCTCTGGAGCCGGTACGGCCGGGCGCATGGGGGATTCGTCGCGGGTTTTTTCTTGTTTTCTTTCCTGACAATTTGCCCGGGGCTTTATTTTCGCCCTCACTACTTCATCTTGTGGATGCCGGCTGCTGCGCTGTGCACGGGAATCGGAGTGTGCGCTCTGCGGCAAACTTTCATTGAGAAACGATGCAGGCCACTCGTGGCCTGGCTCCCGGTGATTTATTTCGCGCTCATTTTCGGGATTTCGGTACGCGCGCAGTACAAGAAGTTCTTTCGGCTCGATCCGGCATCCCTCAACCAAAAGATATTTGGCCAGGATCCGTTCTCCGAGGCGATTGCCGTTGGCAACTATATCAAGGCGCACTCGTCTGAGCAGGATACGATTGGACTCTTCGGTTCGGAGCCGGAGATTTGTTTTTATTCCACCCGGCACTGCGCCAGCAGCTATCTCTATATGTATCCCTTGATGGAGAAGCAGAGATTTGCTCAGCAGATGGAAAGCGACATGATTCAACAGGTGCAACAAGCGCGGCCAAGATTCCTGGTCTACGTGGACGCTGTGCGGTCCTGGGAAACGACACCCGCGTACGGAGAAAATCCTGACCTTCTCACGATGACATGGGAGTACGCCCATCGCGACTATGAGTTGGTGGACCAAGTGGCGATTGCTGGTGATCCGTGGCACTTGTGGGGGGATCGGGCTTATCTGTACGTGTTCCGGCGAAATGGGCCATAGCCGGTCTGGGACGCACGAGACTTGCCCCGTTTGCGGTGCGGGGCTGGCAACGCTAGACTTGGTGCCTGCGGGCTTTGTGGCGTTGCCGGTCAAGCTGCGCTCGACCGGACAGCCGGGGCGGTTGTCCCCAGATGGCTTGTGATGATCCGCGAGAGGGGAATTTATGTTGGTGGTGATGAAGGCGCACGCTACTGAGGAGCAGGTGCGGCTGGTTTGCGCGAAGATTGAGACGCTTGGTTATCGGGCGCATGCCATGCCAGGGGCGCAGCGGACTGCCATCGGCATCACGGGAAATAAGGGCGAGGTGGAGCAGGGCACGCTGGAAGAGATGGCGGGCGTGCAGGAAGTGATCAAGGTTTCGAAGCCTTACAAGCTGGTTAGCCGCGATATTAAGGAAGACAATACGGTGATTCGTTTTGCCGGGACTGCGGCTACTATCGGCGGAATTGGGCTGGCGATTGTTGCCGGACCCTGCGCCATCGAGAGCCGGGAGCAGGCGTTTGCCGTGGCGGAGCGGGTGCATCGGGCTGGGGCGCAGTTCTTTCGGGGGGGAGCTTACAAACCGCGGACCTCTCCTTATTCCTTTCAAGGGTTAGGTGAAGAAGGGCTGCGGATTATGGCAGAGATCCGGCAGCAGTATGGGATGAAGATTATTACGGAAGCGATTGATAATGAAACGCTTGATCTGGTGGAGGAGTACGCGGATATGATCCAGATCGGGGCGCGCAACATGCAGAATTTTTCTTTGCTGAAGCGGGCGGGGCGGGCGAAGAAGCCGGTGCTGCTGAAGCGAGGCATGTCAGCCACGCTGGAAGAATTTCTGATGGCAGCGGAATACATCTTGAGCGAGGGCAATTACAACGTGGCGCTGTGCGAGCGCGGCGTGCGGACCTTTGCCGACCACACTCGCAACACGCTCGACTTGAGTGTGGTGCCGGCGGTGCAGCGGCTTAGCCATCTGCCGATTTTTGTCGATCCCAGCCACGGGACGGGCAAGCGGAATAAAGTTACGCCGCTGTCGCGGGCGGCCGTGGCAGTGGGCGCGGATGGATTGATGGTGGAAGTGCACAATCAGCCGGATCAGGCGATGTCGGATGGTCCGCAGTCGCTGTTTCCCGATCAGTTTGATGAGTTGATGGTGCAGGTGCGCCAGATCGCAAGCGTGGTGGGAAGGACTGTGCCGGGGATCGGGGCTAGGGAGACAGTTACGGTCAGCAACTAAGTTAGAGACCTGGTGTTCAGAGGTCGTATGAAAAACATCCGAAGAGCCGTTGCCAGGGATCTCTTGCACGCGTGTGTGATTGTGCTTCTTTTTCCAGGCACTTTCGCGTTTGCACAGGGGACACTGGAGAAGGTTCCTGACGGTGACCCGGCGCAGAATACCCCGGCCCTGCACGGCCCCGATTCCAACCAGATCGCGCAGGCCGGGGAGATTGAGGTGTTGAATGCTCCCGTAAGCTTCCACACTAGAAATTGTCTTAGCTTCGGGATTCTGGCGAACGTCCGTACAAACTGGCACCGCGCGCTCAGCGAAAAAGGAATTATCCCGACCAGCGATCAAAAGATGTTCACAGTCGAGTTCACCGTTCTGAAGGATGGCACGCTCGAAAGCAGAAAGTTGGTGGAGAGTTCTGGAGACACGGAACTAGATCGTACCGGCTTGGAGGCAGTTGCGAAATCCGCTCCGTTTATGGCGATCCCTGCGGACTTCAGCGGCGAGTTCCTCAAACTGCGCTGTCACTTCTATCTCAATCCTGGCAGGAGGATACGGTCTGTGAGCCGCGTAGCACCGGGAGCCGGATCGACCGACGTTGCAGACAGTGCGCCCACTGCGGGGGAAGGCACGCTCCACGGCAACGGCGGAGCCACCCGGCCCAGCACGATTTATGCGCCAAACCCGCCGTTTAGCGATCAGGCTAGGAAGGCAAAGGTGGAGGGAAGTGTCTTGCTGGCGGTGACGGTGACTGCAAGCGGCGACGTGGCAGACGCGAAGGTGGTGAAGGGCCTGGGGAGCGGCCTCGATGAAAGCGCGATCGCGACCGTCCGCACATGGAAATTCAAGGCCGGGACTGAAGGTGGAACTCCGGTTAAGAGCGAGATCAACGTGGAGGTTAGCTTCCGTCTGTATAACTGACGGTTCCGCGCTCCGTTGATGTTGTTCCTCCAGTTGTGCAAAGAACTGTAAAGTTGGTGGCCTTTTTTTCGGACGTGAGCCAAGCTGTGAGAGCCGATGCTGTTTCTGGGGGGCGAAGATCCCTGGAGCTAACGCCGGCTCTCCATAGGGTAGTGGCTCAAGTCGTGCCCTTCCCGTCTCTGAGGTATGCTTGGAGCGGCTGAGTTATGTTTTCCAAAAGAAGTCATATCTCCAATCTAAAGACAGTAGTCCTGGCAGCGACGCTGCTGGTGTATCCGTGCGGCATGATGGCGCAGCACGGCGGCGGTGGTGGCACCGGTGGCGGCAGCGCGGGGGGAGGCGGGTTGAGCGGAGGAGGGGGCAGAGCAACTGGCGTCTCGGAGAAGGACGAGTTGAAGGACTTTCGCCAGGTTCTTGCCGTGCAAGCTTCCAGCCAACAGATCGTTCAATACGCTTCGATGGTGAAGATCTCGCAAGTGGCGAGCGCCGAATTGCGAAGCTTTCAGGAACGCCTCGATAAGGAGAATAGCGGTTCCCAACTTGTCGGCCGCAGCGCCACACTCGATCAGGCGCTGGAACGCGCGCGCGTTGAAAATAAGAAATTTCTGGACGGACTTTCGGAGCGACAGAAATCCGGGCTGAAGGAAATCACGAAGAAGCTTACCAAGGCGGATTCCGATCTAGAACAGCAGGCCAAGGCTCTGGATCAAGTGGTTGCGGATGCGAAGGCAGTTATGCAGCAAATCGCCAGCTCGGCCCAGATTCTGGAACACGCGCTCACGACTTTCCGCAGCCAACAAGCCGATCTCGGAACAGAAATGAGCATCGGGACTGCCAGCCACGGCCCAGACTCGGCTTTCGCAATTCGGCCGGTTCGGAATTCGATCAACTTCGGGGATCAGGCCATCGCCATCACGACTTTGGGATTGATTTCCAAAGGCGTGGCGGAAGCCGGCCAGAACACGTTCAAAGTTGAGCTAACCGCTGATCTTTCGGACCTGCAACAGAACATTACTGAGGTTCTGCGTACGCAGCTCAACAGGGCTGAGCGATGCGGGGAACAGATTGCGATTCAGAATGCGAGTCTGACTCCGCGGGCGCCGGTGGGCCTGGTGGTGGTGCAACTGCACTTTGAACGCTGGGCGTGCTTTGGCCGGGAGACGGTCAACGAAATGGCGGAAGGTAACGGCACCATCGAAGTGAAGCTGACGCCGGCCGTGGGAGAAGACGGGACGTTGCGATTGGCGACGGACATTGGGCGGGTTGATGCTACGGGACTAGTCGGCGACTTGCTGCGCTCAGGCTCTCTGGGGGAGGCGGTGCGCGACACGGTCGCGCAGTCGGTACTTTCAACCATGCGCCAAGGCGGGGACTTCAAAGTGACGCTTCCGGCAACCGCACAGGGTTATGCCGTACTTCGTCGTGCGCAATTTCAGGGGACCGGCTCGGGTAAGCTAATGGCCGTGTTGGAGGGAGAGATTCGAGTTTCGGACGAGAAGGCGACGGCATTGACCGGCGAATTGAAGGGGCGGTCTTCGTCGCAGGAAACTAAGCAGGAAACCTTGCAGGAAGCTGTGCCACGCTGACTGCCGACTTGGTGGCGGAAAGACGTAGCAAGGTACGTCTCGACGTAGAACGCTTTAGTGGACCCCACCCGTTGTCCGCTTTTCCTTAGGCGATCGAGACCGTTTTTATATTCATGAATTCGCGGATGCCGTTGGCCGCTAGTTCGCGGCCGTGTCCGGACTGCTTGACGCCGCCGAAAGGGATGCGGGGATCGGATGCGACCATCTTGTTGATGAAGACCATCCCGGACTCGAGTTCGTTGATGAAGCGTTCGCGCTCGCGGTCGTCGGTGGTCCAGGCGCTGGCGCCAAGGCCGAAGCGGCTGTCGTTGGCGAGGCGGATGGCTTCGTCGATATCTTTGACACGGAACAGCGAGGCGACAGGGCCGAAGAGTTCTTCGCGATAGGCTGGGGATTCTTTCGGGATGTCGGTTAGAACAGTGGGCGCATAGTAATTGCCCGGCTGCTTCAGGGGATGGCCTCCGGTTAAGAGTTTGGCGCCGGCTTTCACGGTTTTCTGGACGTCGGCATCGAGCGATGTGACAGCATCGGCGGTGGCGAGCGGTCCTAGTTCAGTCTTCTCGTCGAAGGGATCGCCTACGCGCAGACTCTGCATGCGAGCGACGAACTTGCGTTCGAACTCGGTGGCAATAGGCTCGGCGACGATAAAACGTTTGGCGGCAATGCAGGACTGGCCGTTGTTGATAACGCGAGCCTCCACCGCGGTGGCGACGGCTGCGTCGAGATTGGCGCTGGGCATTACGATGAAGGGATCGCTGCCGCCAAGCTCGAGCACGACCTTCTTGATTCGCTTCGCGGCTGCGATTCCGACCTGGATGCCGGCCTGCTCGCTTCCGGTGAGTGTGGCGGCGACTACACGCGGGTCGTTGAGGATGGCGTCCACCTGCTGCGCCCCGATGAGCAGAGTTTGAAACGCACCTTCGGGGAATCCGGCTTCGAGAAAAATCCCCTCAATTGCCAGCGCGCACTGGGGGACGTTCGAGGCATGCTTCAACAGTCCGACATTGCCTGCCATGAGAGCGGGAGCGGCGAAACGAAACACCTGCCAGAAGGGGAAATTCCAAGGCATCACGGCGAGGATGGGGCCGATGGGACGGTATCGGATAAAACTCTTCTTGGCTCCGGTTTCGATGATTTCATCCGTCAAGAATTTCTCGGCGTTCTCGGCATAGTAGCGGCAGCCTCCGGCGGACTTCACGGCCTCGGCTACGGCAGCTTTGTAAGGCTTGCCCATTTCGAGCGTCATCAAGTGGGCGAACTTATCTTTGTCGCGCTCGAGGATGTCGGCGGCGTTTCGCATGCGGCGGGCACGCTCGGCAAAGGGAGTCTTCTGCTCGGTTTGGAAGGCGGTTACTGCCACCTGGAGCTTTTGCTCGATCTGCGCGGCGGAAAGAGGTTCGAAGGTTTGGATTACTTCGCCGGTGGCGGGATTGATGGTGGCAATTGGCATGATGGATGGTTCCTTCGGGATGTAGTGTTCAATGGGACGCGTTCCTTAGTTTACAATTAACCGTTCCAAGTACTCATCTTTCGGCACTGATTGGGAGGAAACCTTATGAAGCTTACACCTGGCAAACTGGCAGGTCTCAAGAAAGTCTCGAATGAACGCGGTGTGATTGCGGCGGCGGCTATGGATCAGCGTGGGTCGCTGCAGAAGTCACTGGGCAAAGAGAAGGGCGGGGAAGTCAGCGACGCGATGATGGAGGAGTTCAAGACGCTGGTCACAGAGGTTTTGACGCCGCACGCCAGCGCCATCCTGCTCGACCCAGAATGGGGACTGCCGGCCTCGAAGCGGCGGGCTAAGAATGCCGGACTGCTGCTGGCTTATGAGAAGACGGGATACGACAAGACTGGTCCGGGACGGTTGGGCGATTTGCTGGATCACTGGTCGGCGCGGCGCTTGAAAGAAGCCGGGGCGGACTGCGTGAAAATTCTACTTTACTATTCGCCGTTCGATCCCAAGGAAGTGAACGACAAGAAGCACGCCTGGGTCGAGCGCATTGGAGACGAGTGCCGGGCCAATGACATCCCGTTTTTCTTGGAGTTTGTTGGATATGACGAGGGTGCGGACGAGAAGGGATTGGACTACGCGAAAAAGAAGCCGCAGATCGTCACTGAAAGCATGCGGGAGTTCAGCAAGGAGCGCTATGGGGTCGACGTGCTGAAAGTGGAAGTGCCGGTGAACATGAAGTTCGTGGAAGGCGTGAAGTGCTTTGGCGGGCAGAAGGCGTATACGAAGAAAGAGGCAATCGATCTGTTCCACAAAGCGGCGAATGTTGCGACCAAGCCATTTATTTATCTGTCGGCGGGCGTTAGCAACGCTGAGTTCAGCGAGACCCTGGAGTTGGCGGGGGAATCTGGAGTGAAGTTCAATGGTGTGCTGTGCGGACGCGCGACGTGGAAGGATGGAATTCCGATTTACGCGAAGCAGGGTGCTGCGGCTTTCCGCTCTTGGCTGGAAACTGAAGGAGTCAAGAACATCAATAACGTCAACGGAAAGTTGAAGGCTGCTACTTCGTGGTATTCGATTTACGGGGTTGAGCCGGCGTTAGTCGGGGCCTAGGGTTTTCGCGGTTTGCCGGCGTGGGCTAACGTTGCCCGCGCTTTTTTCTTTGTGGCTGGTGTCGATGCGGGACAGAGTAGCAAGCTACGTCTCTACGATTTGAGATTCTAGTTTTGGATTTGTTCGGTAGAGTTTAGGGAGTCGAAGACATTGACTGCACTTATTACCGGTGCCCCTGGCGGCATGGGATATGAATTGGCCAAGCTGTTTGCGCGCGATCACTACAACCTGGTGCTGGTGGCTCGCACCGCAGAAAAGCTGAACCAGGTTGCCGCTGAACTGCAGAGCCAGTTTCAGGTTACCGTGAAAACGGTGGCGCTTGATCTGGCTTCGCCACCGGCTGCGAAGTTTCTGTTCGATCAGATGCAGCGGGAGGGAGTAGCAGTCGACGTTCTGGTTAACAATGCAGGGTTTGGGAGTTTTGGCGAGTTTGCCGGGATGCCGGAAGACGAAATCCTGGGACAGATTCATTTGAACATTACGGCGCTAACTCACTTGACTCGGCTGTTCCTGCGCCCGATGGTGGCGCGGCGCAGCGGGAAGGTCATGAATGTGGCCTCCACCGCGGCTTTTCAACCGGGGCCGCTGATGGCCGTGTACTACGCCACCAAGGCTTACGTGCTTTCGTTCTCGGAAGCGCTGGCCAATGAAGTGGCGGGTTCAGGCGTGATAGTGAGCTGTTTTTGTCCGGGCGCCACTGACACTGGGTTTGCGAAACGGGCCGGGACCGAGGATTCGCGTTTGTTCAAGAAACTTCGGCCGATGAATGCGGAAGTCGTGGCACGGGACGGGTACCGCGGGTTGATGGCGGGACAGACGGTGGTTATCTCGGGGGTGCAGAATTGGCTGGTGGCGGAGTCAGTGAGATTTGCCCCGCGAAAAATGGTTACGGCGATTTCACGATGGGTGGCAGAGAAAGTGGAGTAGCAAAGCAGGAAGTTTTTATACCTCGGCCAACCCTGATTCCAGATCGTCGAGAATGTCGGCAACATCCTCGATGCCCACAGAGATGCGCACCATGCCATCGGTGATGCCAATCGCTTTGCGTCCCTTTGCGCCCAGGCCGGCGTGCGTCATCGTGGCCGGATGCGAGATCAGCGTCTCGACTCCACCGAGGGACTCTCCCAGCGAGCAGATGCGCAGCTTCTTCAACATTTTGTTGGCGTTCTTCAGCGATCCGGTCTCAAAGGTGATCATCGACCCGAAGCCGCTCATCTGACTCTTA
>Ga0307478_10001452_pt1 | contig 20470 bp, 16 predicted proteins | sample atmos_gasesECM4C_2_FD_203713 | JGI IMG/M metagenome (GOLD analysis project Ga0307478, IMG submission 203713) | Hardwood forest soil microbial communities from Morgan-Monroe State Forest, Indiana, United States - atmos_gasesECM4C_05 | ecosystem: Environmental > Terrestrial > Soil > Temperate... | reverse complement strand
TGTCGTTCCATGAGCAAGTGCTGCAACGACTTTCGACAATACCGAACGTTCAATCGGCGGCGACGGTTACGCACGTTCCTTATTCGGACGGAGGCGGAGTGGGCACGAGAGTTTTTTCCATCGAAGGGCGCCCGGCCACCGATCGCGGTGAAATGCGCAGCGCCATCGTCCAAACCATAAGTCCGAACTATTTTGGATTGATGCAGATTACCCAGCGTGAGGGACGCGAGCTCGCGGATTCGGATGCCGAAGGTACGCTGCCCGTAGCGGTGATCAGCAGAAGCCTGGCACGGCGGTATTTTCCGAGTGAAAACTCGCTGGGAAGAAAGCTAAAGATCGGGCAAGTCGACGACAGTTCGCCATGGCTGACTATTATTGGGATCGTGGATGACGTGCACTACAGCTGGATCGAGAAGGACGAGGTCCCGACAATCTACCGATCCTACCGGCAATCGCCGCCCTTCTACGCCTCGCTGGTGTTGCGCACTGGCCGCGATCCTCTATCTCTGGTCCCCGCGGTGCGCGGCCAGATTGCTACGGTGGATCCAGACTTGCCACTGTTCAACATTGAGCCGCTGGACAAGGTCATTAGCGATTCGATTGTCGGGATAGCTTACGTTGCCGTCATGATGGGCGTTCTGGGTATCATCGCGCTGGTGCTCGCCTCGGTCGGCGTATACGGCGTGATGTCCCATGCGGTAAGCGAGCGAACTAACGAAATCGGGATTCGCATGGCCATGGGAGCCACGGCAAACGACATTCAGCGGCTGGTTTTGGGAAGGGGAGCGTTGCTTACCCTAGTCGGAATGGCCATCGGACTCCCGGTTGCGTTCGCTCTGGCGAACGCCCTCTCCAGCCTGCTCTTCGGAGTGAAGGTGACCGATCCGGTGGCTTTCATCGTCATTCCACTGGTGCTAGCGGGCGTGTCCACTCTGGCGTCGTACATTCCGGCGCGGCGCGCCTTGCGAGTTGACCCCATCGTTGCGCTGCGGTACGAGTAACATAGAATAGTTGCATGCGACGCAGGCAGCACCGGGAAACGATATCCATCCTTCGAATCATAAGGAGTTGGCGTGGAACCATTAATTCAACTGCGGAATCTGGAAAAGGCGATTGAGGCGGGGCCAAACAAATTTTTCCTGTTGCGGAGGGTAAATCTCGACATTCGGCCGGGAGAATTTGTCACCATCATGGGCCCCTCCGGCGCCGGGAAGTCCACGTTGTTGAGCATCATCGGCATGCTGGACGGCGCGTGGACGGGCGACTATTACTTTCTTGGAGAGCCGGTTCACAAGCTCAACGTCAAGAAACGCAACGAGCTGCACAAAGCGAACATCGGCTTTGTTTTTCAGAGTTACCACCTGATTGACAATTTGACGGTCTTCGAAAACCTGGAGGTGCCGCTTTCCTACAAGAACGTGCCCCACAAGGAGCGAGTCAGCCTCGTGTGCGACACACTTGACCGATTCCACATCGTCGGGAAAAAAGATCTATTTCCAAACCAGCTCTCCGGCGGCCAGCAGCAACTCGTCGGTGTGGCGCGTGCCGTCATCCTCAATCCTAAACTGATCCTCGCTGACGAGCCGACGGGAAATCTGCACTCCGCGCAAGGGGAAGAGATCATGGAGCTTTTCAAGAGGCTGAATGACGCGGGTACGACGATCATTCAGGTGACGCACTCCGAAAGGAATGCCTCCTATGGGCACCGGATTATTCAGCTGAAAGATGGCTGGGTAGTTAGCGACAGTTCCACCGTGGGCGCGCGCGCCAGCGAAGCACAACCAGCGTGAGCCGGCAACCGGCAATTTCCATGGAGGGTTCCGATGACGACAGGTCTCCAGAACCTTCGCTCCCCGTTCCGCACGGTGATGAAGAGTCCCGGCTCCCGACCGTGCCTGGTGGCCGGCAGTAGGGTAGACTTCGCACACAGATTCGAATGAAGACAACCACGCCGCAGCCCTATCGAGTTCTTCTGGCAGATGATCAGGCGGACATTCGCGACGCTCTTCGTTTGTTGCTCAAGCGCGAGGGCTATGAGACACAAGCCGTCGCTTCACCCGCGGAAGCACTGAGCGCCATCCAGGCGCGCGAGTTCGACGCCGTGCTGATGGACCTCAATTACGCGCGGGACACCACCTCAGGGCAGGAAGGTCTCGATCTGCTCACGCACATCCAAATGCTGGATAGCACGCTCCCAGTCGTGGTCATGACCGCCTGGAGCAGCATTGAAATTGCCGTTGAGGCCATGCGCCGCGGCGCGCGCGACTTCGTGCAGAAGCCCTGGGAAAATACGCGATTGCTGTCGATCCTGCGAACACAGATCGATTTGCGGCAGGCGCTTCGGCAAGCTTCGCGGCTGGAAGCTGAAAATCGAATCCTGCGCGCAGAATCGCGGCCTACATTTCTGGCCAAATCTGCCGCGATGGCGCCGGTCTTGGAATTAATCGGGCAGATTGGGCCATCTGATGCGAACGTGCTGATAACCGGCGAACACGGCACAGGCAAAGAAGTCGTGGCGCGAACCCTTCATGCTTTGTCCGGGCGAACTTCAAAGCCAATGGTCACGGTAAATGCGGGCGGATTGTCTGAGGGCGTTTTCGAGAGCGAACTCTTCGGCCACGTGAAAGGCGCCTTTACGGATGCGCGCTCCGACCGCGTCGGGCGCTTCGAGCTCGCCGACGGCAGCACGTTGTTTCTCGACGAAATTGCGAACGTTCCGCTCAACCTGCAAGCTAAGCTGCTGCGTGTTCTGGAAACCGGCGATCTCGAACGCGTCGGCTCGTCTACAACACGCCGAGTGAACGTGCGTGTCCTGGCGGCCACCAATGCCGACATCAATGCGGAAACAGCCGCGGGAAGGTTCCGTCAGGATTTGCTTTTTCGGCTCAATACCATTGAGATTCAACTGCCGCCGTTGCGGGATCGCCGCGAGGACATCGATCTGCTGGCGCACCATTTTCTCCATGGCTATTCGCAACGGTATCGTAAGAGTATTGCGGGCTTCGATCCCGCGGCGATGAAGGCTTTGCACGATCATCCATGGCCGGGTAATGTGCGTGAACTCGACCACGCCGTCGAACGTGGCGTGCTTCTCTCGCCCGGACCATCCGTGCGTGCGGCGGACCTGGGACTGCGCGCGCCCTCTGCGGGCGGCAGCGCCAAGCTGGAAGAAATGAGCCTAGATGAAGTCGAGCGGTACCTCATCCAACGAACGCTTTCCCGTCACGAAGGAAATATCAGCCAGGCGGCCAAGTCCCTCGGTTTGAGCCGTAGCGCCATGTACCGGCGTCTGCAAAAATACGGGCTGGAATGAAGCAGCTCACTTATGAGCGCCGCATCCAGCTGCTCGCGCTGGCCGCAGGCTTTCCGGGTTCACTGATCGCACTGATTCTTCTCTGGACCGGACGTTTTTCTTCCGGGGCTGTCTGGACACTCACCTTTCTCATCTTCTCTCTCTGGTTAGGATTCGCGTTTTCCCTGACCAATCGGGTGGTCTTTTCACTGCAGACGCTTTCGAATCTTCTTGCCGCTTTGCGAGAAGAAGATTTTTCGCTCCGGGCTCGCGGCGCAAGAAGCGACGACGCCATGGGTGAAGTCATGATTGAAGTGAACGCGTTGAGCGAGACGCTTCGCCAGCAGCGCTTGGGCGCGTTGGAGGCTACCGCGCTTCTGCGCACGGTCATGGAAGAGATCGACCTGGCCGTTTTTACCTTCGACAACAACTGCAAACTGCGGCTGGTCAATCGAGCGGGAGAGCGCTTGCTGGCGCGGCCGGAAGAGAGGCTGCTCGGTTTTACGGCAGGAGAGTTGGGACTGGGCGGCTGCCTGGAAGGAGAACCTGCGCGCACCATGGAATTAGCGTTCCCCGGAGGTTCCGGCCGCTGGGGGCTGCGGCGGGGCTCGTTTCGACAAGGCGGTTTGCCGCACCATCTCCTGGTGCTGAGCGATTTGAGTCGTACGTTGCGCGACGAGGAACGCAAAGCATGGCAGCGGCTCATCCGTGTTCTGGGCCACGAACTAAACAACTCGCTCGCACCGATACAGTCCGTCGCACAAGGGTTGGAAAGTGAGCTTCAGAGCGCCCTCAAATCTGCGGACATGCAAACCGAGGCTTCCGTTTCCATTTTGGATGATCTGCGGCAGGGGTTGAGCATCATTCGATCCCGCACCGAAGCGCTCGGCCGATTCATGGCTGCGTATGCACAACTTGCTCGTCTGCCACAACCGAAACTGTTGCCGGTTAATGTCCCGGACTGGATTGGGCGTACGGCCAAGCTGGAGACGCGCGTGAAGGTCATTCTTGTTGAGGGCCCGAATATGGTGATTTCGGCGGATGGAGATCAGCTGGAGCAATTGCTGATTAACCTGATTCGAAACGCGGCGGACGCCACGATCGAGAATCATGGAGAAGTTCGTGTCGGCTGGTCGCGGCACGGCTCCCTTCTAGACGTCTGGGTCATCGATGACGGCCCGGGCTTGCCAAATACCACGAATCTTTTCGTTCCATTCTTCACGACTAAACCTGGAGGCTCGGGCATTGGCCTTGTTCTCAGCCGCCAAATCGCCGAAGCCCACGGTGGCGAGCTCACCCTGAAGAACCGCTCGGATGGACACGGTTGTGAGGCACGTCTTCGACTGCCCATCTGACAGTCACGTTCGTTTCATGCCTCGCGTAAACGTAGTGTGCTTCTTGGCCAATCCACAAGTGACATCTTAACGAAACGTGATGTTCCAAATCGGGAAGACCGTTTGGCCTCTTCTTCGCGCAGGGTTTTCTAAGTTTCGCCAATTCAAGCTATTAGAGAGGCGGGGGCGCGTCGACTGAATTGGGCCCAATCGCATCCTAAATAGAGTTGACTTAGTCTGCTGAGAGGTTTTCTTCTCCCTTACGAATTCCTTAGCTACAATTCACCACTTCTTAAGCCTGTCGGCTTTAGAATCAATGCGGAGAGTGCGGTGACGGATCTTATCTATATTCTGGTGACAGTGCTCTTTTTTGGCGCGGCCATCCTCTACCTGCGTGCTTGCGAACGCTTAAAGTAAGACGGAGAACGTTATGCTGGAGAACGTCCTGCTCATGGTCATTTGTGTGCTGCTTCTCGGGTACTTGCTAACCGCCTTGCTAAAACCGGAGAAATTCTGACTATGACCGCGAATGGCTGGTTCCAGATTGGCCTGTTCCTTACGCTGGTTTTTCTGATTACCAAACCGCTCGGCCTCTTTCTTGTCCGAGTCTTTGAGCGGAAACGCACGTTTCTTGATCCCGTTTTGCGGCCGGTGGAAAAGCTCATTTATCGCATCTCGGGAATCGATGAAAGCGTCGAAATGCCCTGGACGCAGTACGGAATCACCATGTTGATCTTCAGCGGTGTGTCCATGGTTTTGCTCTATCTCCTTGAGCGCGTGCAGGCGTGGCTTCCCCTGAACCCTCAAAGACTCACGAATGTCGGCTCGGATCTCGCCTGGAATACGGCTGCCTCTTTCACGACCAACACAAACTGGCAGGCGTATACGCCCGAAACAACTATGAGCTATCTCACACAGATGGCCGGGCTTGCCTATCACAACTTTGCTTCCGCGGCCGTTGGCATCGCCTTGGCCATTGCCTTCATCCGCGGAATTTCGCGTCGCGAATCGCAGACCATTGGCAACTTCTGGGTCGACCTGACGCGCTGCTTCTTGTGGGTGCTGCTGCCTTTTTGCCTTGTAGGATCGCTTGCTTTCATTTCCCAGGGAGTGGTGCAGAACCTCAAGCCCTACGCCACGGTTCAGCTCCTGGAGCCCCAGATCGTTCAGACGCAAGGAGCAGACGGCAAGACCGTAACGCACACGGTCACGCAACAAGTAATTGCCCTCGGACCAACAGCTTCCCAAGAAGTGATCAAGGAATTTGGGACGAACGGCGGCGGATTTTTCTACGCCAACAGCGCCCATCCGTACGAAAATCCGACGCCCCTGACAAACTTTTTGGAACTGGTTTTGATCTTCGCGATTCCCTCCGGCTTGACATACACACTTGGCCGGATGACGGGTTCTGCCCGGCACGGGTGGGCCGTCTGGGCCGCGATGGCCGCGCTGTTTCTAGTCGGCGTGAGCACCGCGTATTGGTCGGAGTCCCGAGGAAACCCTTTGCTGCCGGGAACCGATCAACATGCCAGCGATCTGCAAGCCGGCGGAAACATGGAAGGGAAAGAAGTTCGCTTCGGAATCGCAAACTCCGCGCTTTTTGCCACGGTTACGACGGATGCCAGTTGCGGAGCCGTGAACGGGCAGCATGATTCCTTCACTCCGCTGGGCGGCATGATTCCCCTTTTAAATATCATGCTTGGTGAGGTCATTTTCGGCGGTGTCGGCTCCGGCCTCTACGGGATGCTCGTCTTTGTCATTCTCGCGGTCTTCATCGCGGGCTTGATGGTTGGGCGGACGCCAGAGTATCTAGGCAAAAAGATCGAGGCCTACGACGTAAAGATGGCCATGCTTTCGGTTCTGATCTCTTCGCTCACAATACTGGTGTTCACGGCCATTGCGGTCGTCGCGAAGTTCGGCACTTCAAGCATCGCCAACCCCGGCCCTCACGGTTTCTCCGAGATTCTGTATGCCTTCACTTCCTCGGTCGGCAACAATGGCTCGGCGTTTGGGGGGATCAACGCGAATACGCCTTGGTACAACAGAAGCACTGGTTTTGCCATGCTGCTCGGCAGATTTTTTGTCGTAATTCCGATTCTCGGCATTGCAGGGAATCTCGCAAGGAAGAAAACTTCACCGGCTTCTCTCGGCACATTTCCCGTGACGGGTCCGTTGTTCACCGTGCTGCTTTTTTCCACGATCTTAATTGTTGGAGCGCTCACCTTTTTCCCGGCTTTGAGCCTGGGGCCGATTCTGGAGCATTTGCTAATGCTCTCCGGCAAGTCATTTTGAGGAAGACATGGAACACGCATCCCAGGTAAAGAATAAATCCATAACGGACACGAAGATTCTCGAGACCGCGGTTGTTGATTCGTTCCGGAAACTGCATCCCCGGTTGATGATCAAGAATCCCGTCATGTTTGTCGTGGAGGTGGGGGCTCTACTGACCTCGATTCAGCTGGTGCGGGACACCTTGAACCACGCGGGGCAATTCGGCTTCGGCTTGCAGATTACGCTGTGGCTCTGGTTCACCGTTTTGTTTGCCAATTTTGCGGAGGCCATGGCAGAAGGACGCGGCAAAGCCCAGGCAGAGACTTTGCGCAAATCCAGGGCGGAGACCGAAGCCCGCCGTGTGCGGCCAGACGGTTGTTTCGAAATAGTAGCCAGTTCAAAATTGCGTGCCGGCGATGTCGTGCTGGTAGCTGCCGGGGAATTCATTCCTGGAGACGGCGAAGTCATCGGGGGCGTCGCATCGGTCGACGAATCTGCCATCACCGGCGAATCTGCTCCGGTGATCCGCGAATCGGGAGGGGACCGCTCGGCCGTCACCGGCGGCACCCGGGTTCTCTCCGATGAAATTCGCGTGCAGATTACTTCGAACCCCGGCGAGACCTTTCTCGATCGCATGATAAGTCTCGTGGAAGGTGCCTCGCGTCAGAAAACGCCCAACGAGATTGCGCTGAATATTCTGCTGGCTGGATTGACGATTATCTTTCTGTTGGCGGTCGCGACGCTTCAACCTTTCGCCATCTACGCTGGGGCGCCGCAGACGATTTTCGTGTTGGTTTCCCTGCTGGTATGCCTGATTCCGACAACCATCGGCGGGCTCTTGTCCGCCATTGGGATTGCGGGAATGGATCGGCTCATTCAGCGGAATGTGATCGCGATGTCCGGTCGGGCAGTGGAAGCCTCGGGTGACGTAGACGTTCTCTTGCTGGATAAAACCGGGACCATCACTTTAGGCAACCGCCAGGCGACTTCGTTTCTTACCTGCCCGAATGTGGTTGAAGCAGAGCTGGCCAGTGCTGCGCAGTTGGCGTCATTCGCGGATGAAACGCCGGAAGGGCGCTCCATCGTCGTCCTGACAAAGGAAAAATACGGATTGCGCGGCCGCGAATTGGCGCCGCACAACCCGATTTTCATTCCATTTTCCGCACAAACCCGCATGTCTGGCGTGGATATGGACGGCGACGAAATCCGCAAAGGATCGCCGGATGCAATCGAGAAATACGTAGCGGAGAGGAATCAGAAGGTACCTGAGGAAATCAGGGAGTGCATCCGGGAAATCTCGAACGCAGGAGGCACGCCTCTTTTGGTTGCCAAGAATCGTCACGTCCTGGGTGCTGTGGCCCTTACGGACGTCGTGAAGGGCGGAATGCGCGAGCGGTTTGACCATCTGCGCGCCATGGGCATCCGCACGATGATGATCACCGGGGACAACCCGCTCACCGCTGCCGCGATTGCGCGTCAGGCGGGCGTCGATGATTTCCTCGCCGAGGCCAAGCCCGAAGACAAGATGGCGCTCATCAAGCGTGAACAAGCCAAGGGCAAGCTGGTCGCGATGACCGGTGACGGCACGAATGACGCACCCGCCCTGGCGCAGGCCGATGTCGGCGTCGCCATGAACACGGGCACGCAAGCTGCCAAGGAAGCCGGGAACATGGTGGACCTCGATTCGAATCCCACCAAGCTGATCGAAATTGTCGAGATTGGCAAACAGTTGCTGATTACGCGTGGTGCGCTCACGACATTTTCTGTCGCGAATGACGTAGCAAAATATTTTGCCATCATTCCGGCGATGTTCGCGGCAGCGTTTCCTCAATTGGGTGTGCTGAATGTGATGGGGCTCCGCACTCCACAGTCCGCGATCCTCTCGGCCGTCATTTTCAATGCGCTCATTATCATTGCCCTGATTCCACTCGCACTAAGGGGCGTCCGTTACCGCCCCGTGGGCGCTGCGGCGTTGCTGCGGCAGAATCTATTGATCTACGGCGTTGGCGGTGTAATTGCGCCCTTCCTCGGAATTAAGCTGATCGACTTGCTGATCACTTACGTGCATCTGGCTTGAGGTGCCCATGAGACAGAATCTTCGAATTGCCGTCCTGATGACTCTGCTGACCACGGTGCTGTTTGGCTTGCTCTATCCGCTGGCCGTTACGGGCCTCGGGCAACTTTTCTTTCCCTCGCAAGCCAACGGCGAACTGATCAAGAAGAACGCTCAGATCGTTGGCTCGCGTCTGATCGGCCAGCCGTTTTCTTCCGACCTCTACTTTCACCCGCGGCCCTCGGCGGCAGGAAATGGGTACGATCCTGTCGCTGGCAGCGGAGGAGCATCCAACCTCGGCCCCACCAACCGCCAGTTGCTTGATCGCGTGAAAGGAGACGTCGAAAAGCTGCATGCAGAAAATCCACATGTTCCAATCCCCGTCGATCTTGTCACAACATCCGGATCAGGCCTGGATCCGGACATTTCTCCTGCAGCGGCCGAGTTCCAGATTCCAAGAGTCAGAACGGCGCGACATGTAACCGAAAAGCAGATCCAAGCATTGGTGGCCAAACACACCCTGGGCAGACAGTTCGGCATTTTCGGCGAGCCGCGTGTAAATGTTCTGGAACTGAATCTCGATCTGGATGCAACATATCCAAAACCCTGAGAGACACAGGTTCAGGCTTTTCGGGTAGAACTCCTCATGGCTGTGGCGCGCGGCGCTTGAAAACGGTATCCCACCCAGGGCTCCGTTCGAATGTACTTCGGATGCGCGGGATCGCTCTCTATCTTCTTGCGCAGCTGATTGATCACCACGCGCAGGTTCTCCGTTTCTTCCCCGTAGTCCGGCCCCCAAACCGATTGCAGGATCCGCCGATGGGTCAGAGGCTTTCCCTGATTGGCGATCAAATATTTGAGCACATCAAACTCTTTCGGCGTGAGATGGATTTCCTCGTCACGGACAGTCAGCTGCCTGCTTTCAAAGTCCATCTTGAGCTCTTTTGAGACAAAAGGCGGGAGTGAATCGCTCGGCGCGAAGCGGCGCAATGCGGCACGGATTCGCGCGAGCAATTCTTCGATTCCAAATGGTTTAACAACATAATCGTCAGCGCCGGCATCGAGCGCTGCAACTTTGTCTCGCTCCGTGTTTCGAACGGTTAGCATAATGATCGGTGCTTCCGAAGCTCGCCGGATCTCGCGGCATGCTTCAATTCCACCGATTCCCGGCATGTTCACGTCCAGCAGAACCAAGTCAGGTTTTTCCTTCCGGACCACCTCGACAGCTTCTTCCCCGGTTTTTGCCTCCAAAATAACGTAGCCCTGGCCGGAAAGCGTGGACTTCAGAACGCGGCGTATCTGCGGTTCGTCGTCCACGACCAGAATGTTGGCCGCAGTCACGATCTTGACTCCTGTTCTCGCGCAACCGGTAAAGTGAAAGAAAAAACCGAACCACGACCGAGCTGGCTGGTCACCGCAATCGTTCCGCGATGGGCCGAGACGATGGCCTTGGCAATCGGCAGCCCCATCCCCGTTCCGCGCACGAGGTAACGCTGATCTTTTCCCCGGTAAAACTTGTCGAAGATCATTCCCTGCTCGAAATCATCAATGCCCGGCCCGCGGTCCGCAACACTGGTCGTCACGAAGTCGCCGCCGAGCTCTGCCGAGATCACAATGGGCTGGTCCTTCGCGGAATACAAGTTGGCATTGTCGATGAGATTCACGAGGATGTCTTTCGCGCGTTCCGCATCGGCCATTACCTGCGGCAAATTGGGGCTGACTCTGACCTCCACCATCCTGCCCCCCAGGGACGATTTCATGTGGCCGAGAGCCAGTCGGATGATCTCCTCGATCGACGTGGGGGCAAAATGCAGCTCGATCTCACCCGCTTCCAGCCGTGCCATCTCCGCAGCCTCCTCGACGAGATGGTTTAGCCGGTCACACTCCTCATCAATGATGGTGAGCAATTCTTGAACTTGCTGAGCGCTCGCTTTTTGATTCGTAAGAAGGCTGCTTACCGCCGCCTTCATGGAAGTCAGCGGCGTGCGGAAGTCGTGGGTGATGGAATCGAGTAACGCGGACTTCAATCGTTCGCCCTGCCTTTCAGCTTCCGTTTCTCCCAGTTGCTCGACGGCTCGAGCGCGTTCAATGGCAATGGCCACAAGGCTGCCGACGGCGTCGAGGGTCTGACGTGAGAGCCGTGCCCCGGAGATGCCCAGGCTGCCAATGGCTCTCACCCCCAAGCGCACGGGAATGAAATAGAGACTCTGCTGCGGCAGGATGGTCGCCTCGTCCCGCAGGAACGCCGTCTTCATTTGTTCTTCGTCCAAGTGAGAAGCGCCGAAGCCCGATCGGTAAAACTTCGCCTTCTGCGGCAGGAACAGTTCAGCTGCGCCGGATTCAAAACTCTCCACGATGTAGTTGGGAATGGCATTCATGAGCTGAATGACGTTTCCTTCTCCCAGCAGCTTCTGGCTGAATTTGTACAGCCGTTCGATCTCCCGGCGCCGATGGTGCGCCTCGTCGGCTTCCGTTCGTATCCGTGCCGCAAGTTGACTGCCGATGATGGAAGTGAACAAGAACGCGCCTAACGCCACCCAATTCTGCGGATCGGCGATGGTCAGCGTTCCAACGGGCGGCAAGAACTCGTAATTGAACACCAGCATCGCCAGCACGGACATGAAGACCGACACCGCAGTTCCCCACACCGCTGAAACTGCTAGAATTGCGAGGAGCAGCGACAGCGCCACGGTGGTCGGATTTACCGGTACAACGTATCGGTAAAGATAGGCAATGCTTGCAACGATGACGATGGACAGCCCAAAACCGAATACCCGCCCGGCGAGAAACCGCTGCATGCCCCTCATTGTAACGCAGGCATTCGATCTGCCGCGGAGAAGATAACCTCTTGCCGAAGAACCCGGAAGATTGGTTGGAAGTAGCTTCCCCTCCGCAAAAATTCCGCGGCATCTTCAAGCTTTTCCTGGGCTACGCCCCGGGCGTCGGAAAAACTTTCAGTATGCTGAGTGAAGCGATTCGCCGCAAGAAACGTGGTGAGGACGTGGTGATTGGGGTCGTCGAGACCCACGGCCGAAGAGGGATCGAGGATCTTCTTTCTCAAATCGAAACTGTCCCTCGCAAAAAGATTGAATACAAGGGCACAATTTTTGAAGAGATGGATGTGGATGCCATCCTCGCTCGTCATCCGGAAGTTGTTCTTGTCGATGAGCTCGCGCACACCAACATACCGGGCAGCAAGCACCGAAAACGTTATGAGGACGTTCAGGAGCTGCTCGCGGGAAAGATCGATGTCATTTCCACACTCAACATCCAGCACATCGAAAGCATCGCCCCCGTCGTGCGTTCGATCACCGGTATCACCGTGCGTGAGACTGTTCCGGATTGGGTCCCTCTTACGGCCGCAGAAACCGTCATGGTGGACCTAACTCCGGAAGCCCTGCAAAATCGCATGAAGCGTGGAGACGTTTACAGTTCAGAGAAAGTGGAGCGCTCGCTCAAGAATTTTTTCCGTCGCGGCAACCTTATCGCCCTGCGCGAGCTTGCCCTGCGCCAAGTCGCCGAGCAGGTGGACCGCAGCCTCGAGACCTACATGGAAGCCCAGGACATCCGAAAAAATTGGGCGGTACGGGAACGCATAGCCGTGTGCATCTCATCGAACCCATCGGGACAGTATTTGATTGCGCGGGGAGCGCGGATGGCGCGCCGCATGGATGCCGAGTTGTACGTTGTTCATGTGGACCGCGAATTCGGCCTGAAGGAAGCGAACCAGTCGGCGCTTGATGCCAACTTGCGATTCGCGGAAAGCCTTGGCGCACAAGTCGTTCGCTTGAAAGGCCGGAGCGTCGCCGACAGCGTGGCTGAATTCGTCCGCTCAAAACACGTTACCCAGGTCATCTTCGGCCGCGCGCGTGTTCGTGATTGGCGGAAGTATTTGTATCTTTCGGCCGTGCACCGGTTTTTACGCGAATCGCCCGCCGTCGATGTGCATATCGTGACACAGGAATCGGAAGAGTAGTTTCCACCTACTGCAACGGCAAACTTTGCAGATTGCCCCTTAATTCCAGTTCAATTTCCACCGCGTGGTTCACTTTCAAGAAGAAGGTGCCCGGATTCTTCAGGCCCCAATCGATAAACGGTACGCTAAACTTTCCACTCCCGGACCAGTGATCTCCCGAGAGCTCCGCCTCCACGGGAACGGAAATCTTGTGTTCCTTCCCCTGCAATACAAAAATTCCATGGATTTGCGAGGTGAAAATTCCCTGCTGAGAGATTGTTCCATCGACATGATCCGGCCGAAAAACGACCTCTGGATATTTCCCGCTTTCCAGAACCTCTTTGTGCATTTTCTTGTCCCGGGAGTCGTTGCCGCTTCTCCCGCTGCCGGCGTCCGCGACGATTTCGCCGCTTGCTTTTCCGCTCGAGGGATCGACGTGGATTTCTCCGTTTTTCAGTGCAAATGTGCCATGCACATTGTGCAGGGTAGTATCCAGGGTCCAGTGCACCTTGCTTTTCGCAGGATCAATGGCAAGTACGATCTCGCTGCCCGGCACCCGAGGCGCGGCGTGCTGCGGCAGTGCGCTAAGAACCGTCAGCGCCAGCAGCATGCATCCGGCAACGAAAACCAGCGCTGTAGCGCGGCTCCGCAATAAGTTCAACGTCGATCCTCTCCCTTCATACAGTCAAGAACTGCCAGCCCAGGCGCGCAGTCGCTGCCGCAATTTCCGAATAAGAGTTTTCATTGGCATGCATCGCCAGCAAGCGCGCAAACAGCGCCGGGTCTCGTTCAAGCTTTTCGAATGCTCTCCTGCGCAAACGGGGGTTTCTACTCAGGAAGAGAAGCAATTGACTCATCAGAAGCGGCCGTCTCGCCAGACGGCGATGCTCGGCCTGGTAGCGCTCAAGCTCACCCATCTTCAAGGCACTGGAAAGCGCAATAGCCTGCCGGAAGCTGAGGCCTAGTCCTTCGCCAGTGATGGCATCGACACCGCCCGACGCATCTCCCGTCAGAGCAACATTCTGTCTATACACCCGGCCCAAACTGTACGTTGCTGTGATCGCGCCGCGCTGCGCGCTGCTTACTTCCGCACTTCTCAGTCGATCGGCAAGCTGGGGATATTCCCGCCACGCATCTTCAAAACGCATCTCTGGATCGCGCGAAACAAGAACAACGCAAGTTTCCCCGGCCAAGAGTGGAGTTACGTAGATCTGTGAATTCCGGCCCCAATGAATCTCCACGCAATTCGTCCAGGGCTGCATTCGATAGTGTCGGCTATGCGCGAAGCGGATGTGTTTCTGTGAGACGGCATCCAAACCGATCCAGCGCCGCACTCGCGAACGAATCCCGTCAGCGCCGACCACCCACTTCGGCTGAATCGTTGCTCGACCCACGATCGCCCCGTCAGCCGCAAGACAGGAAACCGGTGAGTTCCAAAGCAAAGATACGCCGCACTCCTTCGCTCGCTCGAGCAGTCTCTGGTGAAGCACGGTTCTCCTCACGCCAAGTCCCGCCATTGCGGGAAACCTCGCTTCGACTGAGGCTGTTCCGTCGATGAGGCGGATGCCTTGAACCTCGCTACCGTCACTCGGATGAATGGAGACTCCCAACTCGCGAAGAGACATGATGGTCTGCGGCATCAAACCTTCACCGCAGGCTTTGTCAATCGGCGGCTTTGCGCCATCGGCAACAGTAACTTCCAACCCTTTCAGTCGCGCTGCGATACCCGCGGCCAGTCCCGCGGGTCCCCCGCCAATTACCAACACCTCGGTTCTTCGCACCATGAAGTTCCTTTCGTCTCTCCGCGTTACCTGGCCGCTAGAACTAACAGTGGTTAGATGTTGAGAAACGAGCGAGGATGCCCGCTGCACACGAAACAACTCTTACTCGCAAGAGGCCAAAAAACCGGACTGGTTATTCTTCTTGCCCACCTCCATAATTTCTGTTTATTTGATTGAACATAAGTATTAATTTGACTCATTGACTTGCTTGCCCCATCCTGTTAGTTTGATGGCGAGAGATTATGTTGCGCAACGCCATCGCCGACGAGCGGATTCCTCGGGGCAGTTTCCTTGAGCTTCGAGTACTCCGCCTCATTGTACGAATCAACCCTGTCCTCGAACGGGAGGCAACAGGCGGATGATGGCCGCATAGCGCGGCACCACCGGAAGGATTCGGGGCCATCATCCAGACCAGGGTGATGGCCCCAGGTTTTTTCTGGGCCGCAAATCTACAAGTGACGAGAAAACGAATTGTCGAAGGGACTCTGAAGTGAGTGACATTTTACCCAGGCCTCGTAGCCATGCATTGACCGACGGTGCGCACCGCGCAGGCGCGCGCGCTATGCTGCGCGCCTCCGGCCTCCAAGATGATGACTTCAAGAAGCCCCTCATCGGCGTGGCCAATACTTGGATCGAAATCGGTCCATGCAACTATCACCTCCGTGAACTCGCCCAGCATGTGAAGGAAGGCATTCGCGCCGCCGGTGGAACTCCTCTGGAGTTCAACACTGTTTCCATTTCCGATGGCATCACCATGGGAACGGAGGGCATGCGCACTTCGCTAATCAGCCGAGAGGTGATTGCCGATTCCATCGAACTCGTCGCCCGCGGCAATCTCTTTGACGCGTTGATCGTCCTTGTCGGCTGCGATAAGACCATTCCTGGTGGCGTGATGGCCTTGGCGCGTCTCAATATTCCCGGACTTATTCTCTATGGAGGTTCGATCGCTCCCGGCCATTTTGAGGGTCACTCCGTCACGATACAGGATGTCTACGAAGCTATTGGCAAGCATGCGCGCGGCGGCATGACGGATGCTCAACTCAAATCACTGGAAGGCGCAGCCTGCCCCGGAGCAGGCGCCTGCGGCGGACAATTCACCGCCAACACGATGGCGTTGGTATGCGAATTTCTGGGCATTGCTCCGATGGGGCTCTCGAGTGTTCCCGCTACGAACGCGGCTAAAGCAAATGCCGGTCGCCGCACCGGTGAAATGGTTCTTGACCTTCTCCGCCGTGACGTCACGCCCCTGAAAATTATCACCAAGAGGGCCATCGAGAATGCCATTGCCGGAGTCGCGGCGACCGGAGGCTCCACCAACTCTGTATTGCATCTGCTGGCCATCGCCAACGAAGCCAAAATTCCTCTTTCCATCGACGACTTTGATCGCATCAGTTCGCGTGTCCCCATTCTTGCCGATCTAAAACCAGGAGGACGATTTGTCGCGGTCGATCTTTACGCAGCGGGCGGCACTTCGTTGGTTGCAAAGCGCCTCATGGACGCAGGATTGCTCCACGCCGAATGTATTACCGTCACGGGACGCAATCTCGCCGAAGAAGCGGCTGCTTCCAAGGAAACGCCGGCCCAGGAAGTCGTCCGCAAGCTCGATGCACCTCTCAAGCCGACGGGCGGCCTGGTCATTCTGAAGGGCAATCTCGCTCCCGAAGGCTGCGTAGTGAAAGTTGCCGGGCACAATCTGCAGAACTTCCGCGGCCCCGCGCGTGTATTCGATAGTGAAGAGGCCGCATTTTCGGCCGTTGACAACGGCACGATCAAAGCTGGCGATGTGGTTGTGATCCGCTATGAAGGGCCCAAGGGCGGCCCCGGCATGCGCGAGATGCTTGCAGTCACTGCTGCACTCGTTGGTGCGGGACTCGGAGATTCCGTCGCGCTGCTCACGGACGGCCGTTTTTCCGGCGCCACCCACGGCCTCATGGCCGGTCATATCGCTCCGGAAGCGGCGCATGGAGGCCCCATTGCCGCGCTGGCAGATGGCGACACAATTGTCTTTGACATCCCGAAGCGTCAACTAAACGTCGAACTCAGCGCGGCCGAAATCCAGAAGCGCCTTGCAACATGGAAGCCGCCCGCTCCGCGATTTTCAACCGGGGTCATGGCCAAATACGCTTTGCTCGTTTCCTCGTCTTCTCTGGGGGCAATTACCGCCGTTCCGCCATCCTTTTCATCACCAGTTCAACCTGGCGCTCCTGCGAGGGCCTTATGAAGCTTACCGGCGCAGAAATCCTCTGCGAGACGCTCACGCGCCTTGGCGTGCGCGAACTTTTTGGCTATCCGGGCGGCGCGATTCTTCCGGTTTATGACGCGCTGGGCAAATCCAAGCTGCACCACGTCCTCGTCCGCCACGAACAGGGCGCAACGCACATGGCCGATGGCTATGCGCGTGCCAGCGGCGGCATCGGCGTTGCTATGGCTACTTCGGGCCCAGGCGCGACAAACATGGTCACTGGTATCGCCACGGCGATGCTCGATTCCTCTCCCGTCGTTTGCATCACCGGCCAGGTCAGCAGCAAAGTTCTCGGCTCCGACGCGTTTCAAGAAATCGACATCACCGGCATCACCATGCCGATAACAAAACACAACGTGGTGGTCACCAAGGCAGAAGACATTGCGCGCACCGTTCGCGAGGCTTTTGTGATCGCCAAGAGCGGTCGCCCCGGCCCGGTACTTGTCGACATCACGAAAGACGCGCAGCAGGCTTCCGCGGAATTTGCCTGGGAGACAACCACTCCAAATCTTCCGTTAAAACGTCACCGCAACAATCACGACCAGGTTGAATTTGATCGCGCCGTTGCATTGCTGAACACCGCCAAGCGCCCCCTGATCCTGGCCGGTCACGGAATCATGGTCTCCGGGGCCATGCGCGCCTTCGAACAGTTTGTTCGCACCGGGAATTATCCCGTTGCCATGACGCTCCTCGGGATCGGCTGCTTCCCTGCCAAGGATCCGCTGAACCTCGGCATGATGGGCATGCACGGCGAGGCCTGGGTCAATAACGCCATTCAGGAGGCGGACCTGTTGATTGCCGTCGGGATGCGATTCGATGATCGAGTCACTGGCGATCTGCGCACCTACGCAAAAAATGCACGCAAGATTCATATCGAGATCGATCGCGCCGAAATCAACAAAAACGTGAAAGTTGACGCTGCCTTGGTCGGCGACGCCCGCGAAGTCCTCGAGAAGCTCATCCCACACATCGAAACTCGCGACCACGGCCCCTGGATTCGCCACATCAGTGAATTGAAGGGCGATTCCGCGGTACGTGATATTCAGAGCTTGCCCGACAACGGCCACCTCTATGCCGCGCATGTTATCAACGACATCTGGAAAGAGACCTGTGGCGAAGCCATCGTCGTCACCGACGTCGGCCAACACCAGATGTGGGAAGCGCAGTACTATCACCACGACCGCCCCCGCACGCTGATCACCTCCGGTGGCCTCGGCACGATGGGCTTCGCCCTCCCCGCCGCAATTGGCGCAAAATTTGCCAAACCCGACTCCGAAGTCTGGGTCATCGTCGGCGATGGCGGCTTTCAGATGACCATGAGCGAGCTGGCTACCATCGTGCAAGAAAAAATCAACATCAAGATCGCCATCATCAACAACGGCTTTCTGGGCATGGTCCGCCAGTGGCAGGAGTTCTTCTACGACAAGCGCTATGTCGCGACGCCGCTCGTTGCCCCGGATTTTGCCGCTCTGGCGAATGCCTTCGGCATTCGCGGCGAGCGCATCACCAAGCGCGCTGAAGTGGTTCCTACCCTCCGTTCCGCGCGCGAATCGGCCGAATCCGTGCTGATCGACTTCCGCGTCGAGCAAGAAGATTCCGTTTATCCCATGGTGGCCGCGGGCGCTTCCTTGAGCGACATGATTCGCCGCCCAAACAATCCCCTCGTCGAAACCGCGACGGAACCGTAAGAGAGAGCCGAACATGCAAACACTTGTCGCTTATGTGGAAAACAAACCTGGAGTGCTCAACCGCGTATCTTCCCTCGCGCGACGGCTCGCCATAAATATCGATTCGCTCACCGTCGGTCCAACCGAAAACGAGGAAATCGCCCGCATGACCATCGTGGCCCATACCGATGAACGGGGCGCGCATCGGCTCGAAGCCAGCCTCGAGAAACTTGTAGATGTGCTGCTCGCCGAAAATATTTCCGACCGGGCCCTGCTGGAGCGAGACCTCGCCTTGATCAAGGTCTCCGCGGACCAGCAAAACCGGCCTCACCTCATGGAGCTTATCAAGGTTTTTCGCGCGCGCGTCGTGGATGTCGCTCCCGAGTCGCTGATCATTGAAGTTTCGGGCACTGCCGACAAAATCGATGGCCTGCTTGAAGTTCTCCGGCCTTTCGGTGTCCTCGAAATGGCGCGCAGCGGACGTATTTCGATGACCCGTGGCAACGATCTGTTGCGTCCGCCGGCCGCGCCGTCTCAGGGTTCCGAGATCGAATCGTCCGGAGCAAGCGTGCAGTAGCTGTACGCGGGCAGGTTCCACGAATAGACAAATCTGGGCGTAAGGCGCAGGCGTCCCCAGAAATAGGTACCTCGCAACGCCATCTAATGTTCGGCCGATGCAAGGCCGGCGAGAGGAAACCAATGGCAAATCTTTATTACGACAATTCGGCGGATCTATCGCTCATTCAAGCGAAGAAGGTAGCCATCATCGGCTATGGTTCCCAGGGCCACGCTCACGCTCTGAATCTCCGCGATAGCGGCGTTTCGGTTCGGGTCGGCCTCCACGAAGGCAGTGCCTCGCGTGCCAAAGCTGAAAAGGAAGGCTTGAAAGTCCGCTCGCCCGCCGAAGCTGCTGCCTGGGCCGACGTCATCATGATTCTTGCTCCGGACACGAAGCAACCGAAGTTGTATCGCGATGCCATCGAACCCCATCTCAAACCGGGCAAGACACTCATGTTTGCTCACGGCTTCAACATTCGCTTCGGCACGATCAAGCCACCTGCCCAGGTCGACGTTTCCATGATCGCTCCGAAAGCTCCCGGCCACCGCGTTCGCGAAGTTTTTACCGAGGGTGGGGGAACTCCCGCACTCCTTGCCGTCGAACAGGATGCTTCCGGCAATGCCAAGGCACTCGCGCTAGCTTATGCCAAAGGGCTAGGCTGCACGCGCGCGGGCGTCCTCGAAACCACGTTTACCGAAGAAACGGAGACGGACCTCTTTGGCGAACAAGCCGTCCTTTGCGGCGGCGTCAGCGAATTGATCAAGGCCGGCTTCGAAACACTCACAGCTGCCGGCTACCAACCTGAAGTCGCTTACTTCGAATGCCTGCACGAACTCAAGCTCATCGTCGATCTGATTTACCGTGGTGGCCTCAGCTATATGCGCTATTCCGTCAGCGACACCGCAGAACAGGGCGACTACTCTGCCGGGCCCCGCATCATTACAAAGCAAACGCGCGAAGAGATGCTCAAGATCCTCGCGGAAATCCGTGACGGCAGCTTCGCAAAGAAATGGGTCGAAGAAAACGAAAAGGGTTGCCCGAATTTCCTCGCCACGCGTCAGCGCGAGCAAGCGCACCCCGTTGAGCAGCTAGGCCCGAAACTCCGCGCCATGATGCCGTTCCTGAATCCAGTGATAGCACCGGGCCTGGAGAACAAGGCAGCCGCGTCAAAAAAATAGATTTCACCTGCACGCGCGTTGGCTTGGCGATCGCAAAGCAATAGAAGAAACCACGACCGCGTGGGATAAAACTATCGTCATAGGAACGGTGAACTATTCGAGTGGGTAGAAGCCTGCCGCGCCTTCCTCAAACGCAAA
>Ga0307478_10001451_pt1 | contig 20474 bp, 24 predicted proteins | sample atmos_gasesECM4C_2_FD_203713 | JGI IMG/M metagenome (GOLD analysis project Ga0307478, IMG submission 203713) | Hardwood forest soil microbial communities from Morgan-Monroe State Forest, Indiana, United States - atmos_gasesECM4C_05 | ecosystem: Environmental > Terrestrial > Soil > Temperate... | reverse complement strand
ACTGGCGCTGGCCCGGGCCTGCGCCGCCGGCCACAATGCCGCCTGGGAAATTTTCCTCACTCGCTATCGTGAAAAACTTTACCAATCCGCCCTGCGCATCGCGCGCGAAGACTCCGCGGCCAGAGAACTGGCAGATTCCCTTTATGCCGATCTCTATGGCACCTCCACCCGCGAGGGCGAACGCATCTCCAAGCTGGCTTCTTATACCGGACGCGGATCTCTGGAAGGCTGGCTGCGCACCGTGTTAGCGCAGGAGTACGTGAATCGCTATCGCCGCACCAAGCGCCTGGTCAGTCTCGACGAAGAATCGGAGGAAGGCATTCAGTTTCGTGCCCCTGAGCCGGATCCGGTTCCCGCCGCCGATCCCCGACTGGCCCAAGCCACCGACGAGGCCCTCGCTGCTTTATCCGCCGAGGACCGCACCGTTTTGAGCGCGTATTACCTCGACGACCGGACCCTGGCCGACATCGCGCGCATGCTGGGCGTGCACGAATCGACCATTAGCCGCAAGCTCGACAAGCTGGCCAAGGCCTTGAGGAAGCAGATCTTGGCGGCTTTGGGGCGCCGGGGTATGTCCCGCCGCCAGGCCGAAGAGGCCCTTGAGGCCGATGTCCGCGACCTGCAGTTGGATATTCGCAGGAGCCTGGCGCAAGAATCCTCACCTCCTGCGTTCTCTGAAAAGAGAGTGGAAACCCGGGTCCGCGAAGGCCCGGGCTGAAGACGGCGGATCATTAGAAGGCTGCCGTAGGTTGATCCTCCCGTAACGAAGTGGCGGGAAGCTGGGAGCGAGAAGCTAGAAGCTAGCAGTTGAAATGCAAAGTGTCCCCCAAATCGTGCGCGATCGGCTGCGAGCCGCCGCTATCGAGGGCGCTCACGTCGATGCTGACGTGTTGACCGCCTTCGCCGAGCGTTCCCTGAGCGATCGCGAGCGCAGCCGCGTTCTCGACCATCTCGCCGGTTGCAGCGAGTGTCGCGAAGTTGTGGCGCTGGCCCTCCCCCCAAGCGAGACGGCCACAACTGTATTGACACCGGCGCGCCGAGGATGGCTGAGCTGGCCGACATTCCGCTGGGGATTCGCCGCCGCGGGGATCGTCATCATCGCGGTCGTTGGAACCGTCGAAATTCGGCGCTCCTCTCAGCCCGCCACTATGGTCGCAAAGCAGTCGCGAAATCAAAATGTGGGATTGTTCGCTCAGCCGCAACCTCCGGCCAATACAACCACGCCTGAGGATGAGGGGAATGAGCACAAGCTGGCGGACAAAGATCTCCAGTCTGCTGGCGCTGCCAAAGAGCATGCCAAAGTCCCGGAGCCGAGCCTGACCGCTCGTGCCATCCCGCCCTCCGCGACCATTCCTCAGAACCGCAATACAAGGGATGGAAGGACTGTAGGCGGCCCGATCGCTGGCTCGCCGTCCTACGGGCCCAATATGCCGACCCAATTCCAGCAGCAGATGGCGCAGCAGAGCGCGAACCAACTGCAGGCTTTGCCCCAGCCCTCCCCATCAGGTGCGGCGAAGCAGCAGTCCGTCGATGCCTTCGAGGTCGCGAAGATTCCTCCGTCCTCGCAGAGTGTCGAGGTCCAGTCGGAAGCCGCCGCCATTCAGTCCAGCCCGTCTGAGACCAGAGCGGAAACTCAGACGAATCAGCTTTCGAATCAGCCCTCCTCACGTTTGTCGAACTACTATGCTCCGGGCCCGATCGGCAAAGCCAAGCCTGCGACGGGATCCCAGAATGGTGGTGCAGCCGTAGCTCCGCGTTGGACGATCAATTCCGCCGGGGGCCTGCAGCGTTCCTTCGATCAGGGAAACAGTTGGCAGGATGTCGATGTGAACGCGACCGCGGCTCGGCCCTCGGAACTGAAGGCGATGTCTCCAGCCAAGACAGAGGGGGTCAAAGAAGCTTATGCCGAGAAGAAAGCTCCGATGGCGCCAAACTCAGCTCCAGTATTTCGCACTGTAACGGCCACCGGCGTTGACGTGTGGGCCGGCGGATCGAATGGTGCTCTCTTTCACTCCCTTGACGGGGGCAATCATTGGAGCAGGGTAGTCCCTTCTTCTTTCGCTTCAACTCTCACAGGAGACATTGTGGGAATTGAATTCACCGATCCGCAGCATGGGAAGATCGCCACTTCTAGCGGAGAAGTTTGGACGACAGCGGATGATGGAGTGACTTGGCAAAAACTCTAAGTACTTAATGCCAAATTGTCTGCGTTCAAAAACTTTGACACATTAGCTCTGCGCTAATCTTCCATTACCAAAGTGACGTTTACACTCCTTGTTGCGAATTTTAATATCCACGAGTGGTTTGGCAGTTCTGGGGGAGGGCTGCCGAGGCGTCCTGGACTAATAAAGTCGAGGGCGCTTTTTCTTTTATTTTCAACGAGATTATGCCCCTCGCCAACCGTCCCGGAGATGCAAGACCAGGTACTGTTTATCAATCGTTCTGTCGCCCACCTTCAACGCCCGAGGTTCACATCCGAAGGGTTCAAATCCGACCGAGCGGTAGAGCCGCACAGCCGACTCCTGAGTCACTGCAACTGAAAGCAATACCTGCTCGATGTCGTCAATCGCAGATGCGCGCGTGAGAATTTCGTGCAACATTTGGCGCCCGAGGCCTTCACCCCTTCGCTTGTCCGTGACGTACACACCCCAGATCCGTCCTTTGTGACGGACCTTTGGTCCGGTCTCGCGATAGAAGCCGGCCATGCCGACAAGCCGTCCATCCTCCCATGCGCCGACGACAAATTGATCGTCTCTTCCCACTCCCAGACGTTTGCGGACTTCATCCAGGCCGAGGGATCGATGATCTTCCGCCGAGGCACTGAATGCCTCAGGATCGGATTCGAGGGCCTCAAGTCGCAGCCGCCACCATTCGCCGGCATCATCGCCTGTTAGAGGTCGAATCTCCATTGCCCCTCTCAATTTGGGCTCCCCTGCAGGCGGCACAATACCCTCCAATCTCCAGCCGCGAAATCAGCACCCGAAACCTGCAATCCCGCTCCACTTGCTGTTTGAGCTTTTCAAACTCGTCGCTGACAAATTCTGCGATCCTGCCGCACCGCAGACAGGCCATGTGGATGTGGTCACGCCCCAGTCGCCGCTCGTAGTAATGACCCTCGCCATTAATGTGCATCAGGTCGAGTTCGTCGATCAATCCTTGACGCTTCAGCAGTCGTAGCGTGCGGTACACCGTGCTCCGGTCAACGCTGGCGTCGAGCCGCTGCGCTTTGCGCAGAATCTGGGCAGCATCCAGATGCTTGCTGGCGGTTTCCATGACGCGCAGGATCGCGCGCCGCTGTTCCGTCATACGAATGCCGCGTTCGGCAAAGTGCGCCTGCAAACGGCCGGGCACTTCTGTTTGAGGAAGAGGCATGGTGTAGTCACCTCTGTCGCAATTTGTCGCAAGCAGGGTGCGACAGATTCTTGCGCCGGAGATAGACAAAGGTGCTGTCCATCCGGCATCCTGTCCATGTTATCTCTAGATGCGACTCAGTTGCAACTAATGATTTCTATCTTGGCGCAAAAGTTGAAGGTCTCAGCCGGGTTCTTCCTGGGCAGCGCCTTGTTGGGCGGCGTGGCCCAACTCCGTGCCCAGGAGAACTACTTCATCACTTATTCCCATGAAATGGAGGAACCGGGAAACCTCGAAATCGCCGCCAAGAGTGTCTCCGGCGCTCCCAAGGGAAGCAATCCGTTCGTCGGTACCGCCCTCGAATTCGAGTATGGTCTCCAGACCTGGTGGACGACGGAACTCTATCTCGACGGACAAAGTACTTTCAGCCAAAGCACCCTGTTTACCGGATTTCGCCTGGAGAGCCGTATTCGCCCCTTGCTGCGCGAGCACTGGATCAACCCGGTTCTGTACTTCGAATTCGAAGACATCAATGGGGCCGACAAAGCGTTGCTGGAAGTTGTCGGCCACGACAGCCGCGCCGATTTCCTCGTTCGTAACAGCCGGGCCGAAAAGCAGCGCGAGGCCGAACTCAAACTCATCTTGTCGAGCAACTTCAGAGGATGGAATGTGTCCGAAAACGTGATCGCGGAGAAGAACCTCAACGCGAGTCCGTGGGAGTTCGGATACGCTGTCGGCGCCAGTCGTGCTCTTGCTCAAGCCGCCAGCACCAAACCCTGCCGGTTCTGCCGCGAGAATTTTGCTCTGGGAACTGAAATGTACGGCGGCCTGGGAGATCGCTATAGTTTCGGTCTCGCCGGCACCTCGCACTATCTCGGTCCCGTCGCTACCTGGAACATCCCTCGCGGCCCAACTTTGCGGCTCTCGCCGAACTTCGGTCTCAACCACAATAGCAACGGATTCCTCATGCGCTTCATGCTCGCGTACGAGTTCGATCAGTTCTTCTCCAAGTTGAGGGGCCAACAATGATTTCACGTTACATTTTTTGCGCGCTCCTGACCCTGACTCTGAGTGGCATCCTTCTGGCATCCGCCGGCGATGGCGAATGGTTGCTCAAAGTCCCGGCCAAAGACCGAAACCGTCCCAATCCCTTTGCCGCTGATCCGGATGCTCCGGCCGCAGGAGGGAAAATCTTTGCCGAGCATTGTGCCCAATGCCATGGAGAAGATGCTCAGGGTAAGACGGAAGGCAAGCACATCCGGCCCAACCTTCATGCCGAGCGAGTGAAGCAAGCCACTCCCGGCGAACTCTTCTGGCTGCTGACCAACGGAAGCCAGAAGAATGGCATGCCATCCTGGAGCCGCCTTCCCGATGCGGAACGTTGGCAGGTCATTACTTACCTCAAGTCGCTGCCCTAGGCGCACTTGCACCCCCGGCCCTCGGCAAATCCAGCCCTTTTTGCGACTTTCTAGTGCGCCCCCGCATCGAATTGGAGTGCTAAAATACTGAGTTGGACCGCAGTACTAGAAGCACTCATACAGATCGCCGGACCCGGCAAATTCGCTCGTGGAGCGTCGGGACAGCGCGACGTTTACGACGAGGAGAAAGCAAATGGCAGGCAACGGAATCGTCGAAGTCACCGATGCAAACTTCGACCAGGATGTTTTGAAATCGGATCAGCCCGTTCTCGTGGACTTCTGGGCAACCTGGTGCGGTCCCTGCCGCGCCATCGCGCCCATCGTCGAGGAACTGGCGAAGGACTATCAGGGCAAGGTAAAGATTGGCAAGATGGATGTCGACTCGAACGCCGCCACCCCGATGCGCTACAAAGTCACCGGCATCCCGACTTTGCTGGTATTCAAGGGCGGCCAGGTTGTCGAGCAACTCGTGGGCTACAAGCCGAAAGAAGCCATCGCCCAAGCCCTGAACAAGCACATTGGCTGAAGGTCAAAGCCGATTTTTGGATAGAAATCATCTACGCCCGGAACATATCCGGGCGTTTTTGTTTGAGCTTTCAATTGCAGTTGAGATCGGGAAGAGACGCGGGCAGAGAATCGGAAACCGGATACCGAGAACCGCTAATACTTCCTCAACACCCCGATCACCCGACCCTGCACATCGACCGAAGCTGCCGGAACAATGATCGGCTTCATATTCACATTGGAAGGCTGCAGCCGGACGTTTTCCCCTTCGCGATAGAGCCGCTTCAACGTCGCGTCGCTCTGATCGACAAGGGCCACCACGATGTCCCCGTTGTGCGCGGTGCGCGTTTTCTCCACCAGCACGTAGTCCCCATCGAGGATATGCTCGTCCTGCATCGACTCCCCACGCACTTCCAACACAAAAACTTCCTTGGAACGCACGAAGTCGGCTAGCGAAATCGTCTCGGGATTTTCTACCGCCTCAATCGGCTGCCCAGCCGCAATGCGCCCTACCAGCGGCAAAACCACGGCCGTGTTCACGCTCATGGCTTGCTTCAGCCGTCCCTTGGGCGGCAGCAGGTCGATCGAGCGGCTTCGGTTGTAGTCCCGCGTCAACAGCCCCTTCTTTTCCAGATTCGACACGTGCTTGTGCACGGTCGCCAGCGACGACAACTCGAGTCCCTTGCCAATCTCTTCAAACGAAGGGGAATATCCGTTTTCCGCCACGAATCGAGAGATGAAGTCGTACACCTGTCGCTGTCTGCGTGTGATGGCCATGGCGCCCATTATTGGCGAACAGAAGGCGAAAAGCAAGCAGGAAGTGAATTCGAACACTGAAACTTGCGGGCAGGCCGGGCTCTCGAAAATGTTATCAACCAGCCACGCCTGCCAGCACCACGCCTCCGCTTACATCTTGCGCCCTTCCCAACTCTTTCCGGCGCGTCCAAAAATAGACGGCGAAACCTATGGCAACCAGGGGAAGCACGGCTCCGAATTCATCGATAAACCAGGCAGTCTTTCCCGTGTTTCTGGTCAGCGGGGTCAAGATAGCTTGCACGTGCAGATTATGACTGGCGTGCAGAAGCGCGCCTGTCCACAGGCTCCCGGACCTGAGGCGCAGCCAGGCAAATACAAACGAGATGGCGACCACCATCACGGTGAAGCACAGCAGCGCATACCAGGTCCGCGTGCCGGCGTTATAGTCAGCGAAGATCAGGACGGGATAATGCCATAGTGACCAAATCACACCGCTAATCAGTGAAGTGCCGGTATACCCGACCGTCTTCGACAATTCAGGCACTAGAAACCCGCGCCAGCCGATTTCTTCTCCCAGTGCGGACGAGAGACTGCGTACCATCCCAAAACTGCCCATGAGCAAGACGTAGAGTATCGTGCCTGTCATTGGAGAGAACCCCGGCCCCATGCGTTCTGCCAGTGAAGCCATAAATTCGTGGTTTGGAAATCCACCAAGCCCGCTCAGCCACACCATCGCATATGCGATTGCGGCGTAGGCAAGCGGAATGTACCAACTCATGAGTCCGTACTTCGCCGCTGGCCATTTCCACCCGAGATCCGCGAGCGAGCGTCGATTGAGTTTCAGCGTGACCAGTGCAGCCAGCGCGGGCGACCACATGATCCCGAAAACGTAAAGTCCGCCGCCAGCGCCGAGGTGTTTCGCATGAATGATCAGAAAGTAGAAAAACGAGGAAAACAAGAAGACGAAGAACAAGTAGGTCAACACCTGCTGGCGTGAGGGGGACATGATCTACCTCGAGGAGTGGAATGATAACGCAGGTATGGGCTCTACGTGTCCCAAGTGCTCAGATCCAGCGATAAAATGAAGTCCGGGAGCGGGCCGAACTGCGGTCGGCCCCGCCTACGCTCGCTGCACGCCACCCAACGCGTTCAACGCCGCCACAATCTTCGAAGACCACTGCGCCACTTCATCCTCGCGCAACGTTCGCTCCGAAGATTGGAACTTCACCCGCAGCAGGACCGAATATTTTCCAGCCGGAATCGATCCGCCGCGGAAGATTTCGACCGGGATGAACGACCGCAATTCGGCGATCCCGGTCGCGACGGCGGCCTTCTGCATCTGCTCGAACGTCACCGCGTCAGCGAACACAAACGAGAAGTCCCGTTCCACCGCCGGATACTTTCCGAGTGGTGCAAACTTCACCGTCCGCAACCCGAAGTCGTACAGTTGCTCCAGATCAATTTCGGCCAGGAACACGTCCTGCCGCAGTTTCCGCGTCTCCACGACAGCAGGATCAACCTGCCCAAATTCTGCCACGACTACACCGTCCATCACCGCGCGCGCTGACCGGCCCGGGTGATAGTAGCCCGTCGCGCCGGCTTCATATCGAACCTCGCCAGAGAATGCCGCCAGCAGGTTCTCCACGTCTCCTTTGAACCCACGGAATGCCTCGGCGGCAGCCGCATGCTCGCCTTTGCTCACGTCCAGTTTGCTGCCGACCGGCATTGAACCCCGAACGGCTGTAGCGGTCGATCCAAGACAGGCCCGCCGCGGCTCGATCCGCTCGCCATTGAACATCTCGTAAACGCCGCCCATCTCGAACAGCCGCGCTTCGGGCACATCCCGATTCAGGTTCCACGCCAGCATGTCGAGCATGCCGGGCACCAGCGAGGTACGCATCACGGACGCCTCTTCGCTCAGCGGATTTTCCAACTCCAGCACCCGAGCGCCCGACGAAAACTTCTCCGCATCCGCGTGCGACATGAACGTTAGCGAGATCGCCTCGTTGTACCCGAGCGCCAGCGCTCGCATACGAAATACGGCGTCCGGAGCCGCATGCGGCAACTCCACGACAGCTCCGCTATACGCCGGCAATGTGTTCGGAAACTTATCGTAGCCGTGCAGCCGCGCGATCTCTTCGATCACGTCGATCTCGCGCTCCACATCCAGCCGCCAGCTTGGAATGTGCACCCAGAACTGGGCGTCGCCCTGGCCCTCCGGAATCAGAGTGAAACCCAGCCGTTTGAGTAAACGGAAGATTTGTCCCGCATCGAGGCCGCCTCCCAGGATGCGCCGCACTTCAGAAACATGCAGCAGCACCGGGGCCTGGTCCATCTTCTTCGCGATGACGTCCACCACGCCACCGTCAAGTTCGCCACCGCCAGATTCGAGAATCATCGCGGCTACCAGATCACATGACAGCACGGTCGACTCGAAATCCGCGCCGCGCTCGAAGCGGTGCGAAGCATCCGTATGTAGCGCATGCCGTCGCGACATTTTGCGCACGGTAATGGGATCCCACCACGCCGATTCGATCACGATGTTGCGGGTCTTGTCGGTGATCATCGTGTCGTAACCGCCCATCACGCCGGCCAGCCCGACAGGCTTTTTCGCGTCGCAGACGACCAGATCTTCCGTCGTCAGCTTGCGCTCCACGCCGTCGAGCGTCTTCAGCATCTCGCCCGCGCGTGCCTTGCGCACGATGATCCGTCCGCCTTCCAGCAGATCGGCATCGAAAACATGCGTGGGCTTGCCGATTTCCCACAGAACGTAGTTGGTGGCATCGACGGCATTCGAAATCGGCCGCTGATCGAGCAGTTTCAGCCGATGCGCGATTCTCTCGGGCGATGGCTTGATGTGGGTATTCCGGATCACCCGCGCAGAGAAACGCGGACAAAGTTCCGGTTCCTCGACGGTAATCGGAAATGCCGCCTCCAGCGCCGTGGAAGAGTGGCCCTTAAAGGCCGCGTCGCCCGAGCCCTGATTCGCTTTAGCCGCTGGAGGCAACTGCGGCGTAATCGGCTTCAGCGGCCGGTCATAAATTGCCGCCGCTTCCCGCGCTACTCCGTAATGATTCATCGCGTCAGGACGATTGGTCCCAATCTCGACTTCGTAGACCGCATCCGCGCCAGACCCGTCGATCCCCTCGACCCCAATCCCGACGTCAGTCAGATCTTCAGCAAGTCGCCGGTCGTCGACCGTGAGATCGACGTAATCGCGAATCCATTGTGGAGAAAGTTTCATGCCCGCTCAGCTTGTCATCCTGAGGCCGCTGCTTCTGCGGCCGAGGGACCCTGGGCGCGCCGCGCGAATCGTGCGCGTTCTCTGCGCACGAATAAACGCGCGTTTGGCGCGCATCCTCATCCAAATTGCTCCAAAAACCTTACATCCCCCTGAAAGAAATACTGCAGATCATCCACGCCATACTTCAGCAGCGCCAACCGGTCGACGCCCATGCCAAAGGCAAAGCCGGAAACTTTCTTCGGGTCGTACCCGTTGTCCTTCACGAATTCGAAGACGTTCGGATCGACCATGCCGCACCCCAGCACCTCGATCCATCCTGTCTGCTTGCACGGACGGCATGGGCCGTCCCCGCGCTTTCCGCTTCCGCCGCAGATGAAGCAGGTCACATATAATTCCGCGCTCGGTTCGGTGAAAGGGAAGAATGACGGCCGGAAATGCGTCTTCACGGATGACCCGAACAGCGCCTTCATGGCGTGATCGAGCGTACCCTTCAAATCGCCGAACGTGATGTTGGTATCGACGGCCAGTCCTTCGATCTGATGAAACATCGGCGAGTGGCTCGCGTCCGGAGGATCGTTGCGGTGTACGGTCCCGGGAATGACGATGCGGATCGGCGGCCGCATCTTCTCCATCGTCCGAATCTGCACCGGCGACGTGTGCGTGCGCAGCAGCAGCCGTTCGCGCTGCGGCTTCGACTGCTGCCCCGCGATGAACAGCGTGTCCTGCGTATCGCGTGCCGGATGGTTCGGCGGGAAATTCAGCGCCTCGAAGTTGTAATAATCCGTCTCAACAACCGGGCCTTCCGCAACCGAATATCCGAGCCGCTCGAAAACAGAGACGATTTCATTTCGAGTCTTGATGACCGGATGCTCGGCGCCAAGGGACCGCCGCGCGCCGGGCAGCGTGACGTCGACGGATTCCGAAGCCGAGACCGCGGCAGTCGATACGTGCGCGCCCTCAACCAGTTCGGTGATGCGCGCCTTGAGCGCGTTAACCCAGAATCCGGCGAGCTTCTTGGATTCTTTGGGAGCTTCCTTCAGCCAGACTTCGTTGACCTGGGTCAGGATGCCATTCTTGCGCGCCAGCCAACGATCGCGGAATGCTTTTAGTTCGACGTCATTGTGGATCGCTGAAGCATCCGTTAAGCACGCTGCGACAAATTCCGTGAAAGCGCGCTCCAGAGCGTCAGTCGTGTACTCGGTCGGTTTGGCGACTGTGTATGGCACGACGGTCGAGTAACCAACAAGCATTGTCATCCTGAGCGCGTTTTCTGCGCGAAGGACCTATGCAACTCTTCCGCCCCAAGCAAGATGCATAGGTTCTTCGCTTCGCTCAGAATGACAAAGCGTAATTGAATGGTGGCAAGCGGCACGGCTGAGGCCGTACCCTTCCCGGTTGGTGGAGATTCCCGTGTCTCGCAAATGCGGCGAGACATGGGGCACCCCCTTTTTCTTGGTTATTGAAAATCAAACTGAAAGCTGACGGCTGATCGCTGAAAGCAGCCCTATGCCAGCGCCGTCTTCGCCTGCTGCGCCAAATTGGCAAATCCGGCAGCGTCGTTCACCGCCAGGTCCGCCAGGATCTTGCGATCCAGTTCCACGCCCGCTTTCTTCAGCCCGTGAATGAACTGGTTGTAACTCATCCCATTCAGCTTGGCGGCCGCACCGATACGCACAATCCACAGCGAGCGAAATTGCCGCTTGCGCTGCTTCCGCCCGGAATAGGCAAACTTCAGCCCGCGCTCCACGGCTTCTTTAGCCGAGCGGTACAGCTTCGATTTTGTCAGGAAATAACCGCTGGCGCGGTCAAGTATCTTTTTGCGTTTCGCGCGGCGTTTCGTTCCGCGTTTTACACGAGGCATGGTGGTTCTCCTTTTTGCTTTCGGTTAACGGCGGCTGGAGGTAAGGACGATTCGCCGTGGCGGCGATCTCTGACCTCTTCACACGCCTTGCTTATGTGGTGCGGCCGCCCTCGGCCGCATCGGGACAGAGCGACGATTCTGTCCAGTACGCGGACGAAGGCGCCCGCGCCACACGTTCCTCATTGGTACGGAATCATGCGCAGCACCTTGGCGAGATCGCCATCACTCACCAGGGCCGACTTGCCCAGCTTCCGTTTCGTTTTGTGTTCCTTGGACGTCAGGATGTGACGCAGTTTCGCGTGTCCCCGCTTCACTTTTCCTGTCGCCGTCTTCTTGAAGCGCTTGGCAGCGCCTTTGTGTGTCTTTAGTTTCGGCATAAAAACCTCGGCTGTTAGCAATTAGCAGTTGGCAATTAGCGGAGCAACAGAACACCCCAGGCATTTTCTCGAACTGGCTAAATGCCAATTGCTAACTGCTAATTGCTGGTTTCCTACGACGCGGGCTTGGCGACCTGCGCCGGCGGTGCACTCTGGCTCGGCGCACTCGGAGCCGAAGGCTTTGGCTTCTCCGCCTTCTTCGGCGCCTCTACTTTCTTCGGCGCGAGAATCGCGTGCAGCGTGTTGCCTTCCTGTCGCGGACGAAACTCCACAATGCTCTGCGGTTCCACGTCCTTGATCAGGCGCTCCAGAATCTGGCGTCCCAGGCCGGTGCGCGTCATTTCACGGCCGCGGAAGAAAATCGTCGCCTTGACTTTGTCGCCCTCGCCCAGAAACCGCAGCACATGATTCTTCTTGGTCTCGTAATCGTGGTCGTCCACATTGATGCGGAACTTGACCTCTTTTACGGTAATCGTCTTCTGGTGCTTCTTGGCTTCGCGCTCTTTCTTTTCCTGCTGGTAAAGATACTTCCCGTAATCCATGATGCGGCATACGGGAGGCTGCGCGGTGGGCGAAATCTCAACCAGGTCCAGATTTTTCTCGCGGGCTTTCTTGAGCGCTTCGTAAGGCGGCATGATCCCTAACAGCTGCCCTTCGTCGTCAATCACGCGAATTTCGCGCGCCCGAATACGGTCGTTGGTGCGGATAAAACGTTTGTCGATACAGTCCTCCGTGCGCTAAGCGACTGAGAATAAAGAATTATAGCATGCGTGGCTTCGGGAGAAAGGTTGCAATCCCTGAGGTTTCAAGGTTTCAAACTTGTAATGTTTCAAAAGACTCCGAAGCCGAGCAATTCTGCTCTGGCTGCCCAAGGTCCGAACCCGGGTGCCCCATTTTTGGCCGGTGTCGCCAGAAGTGGGGATTTAGCCGATCACAAGTCTAGCTTTCCAGAATCACCTGCGCCATCGCCTGCTCTTTGGTGTGCGTCAGCGAAAGCGCAACATTGCTTGCGCCAAGCTTGGCGGCAAACTCCGCGGCCTTCCCATGAAAAATCATCGTCGGCCGCCCGCCGGGCTTACGGACAACCTCGCAGTCTTGCCAGCGCACGCCATGATTCCACCCCGTGCCCAGCGCCTTCATCGCCGCTTCTTTCGCCGCAAATCGCGCCGCATATCTCTCGACCCGGTTCGCCTTCGCATCGCAGTAGCGCCTCTCCCCCTCAGTAAAGATTCTGTGAAGAAAGCGTTCCCCGAATCGTTCAATCGCTTGAGCGACGCGCGGCACTTCCGCGATGTCGATACCCGTCCCAACAATCATGCGATTTGTACACTTCGTACTTTTTGTGGCACTTCCGTGGAAGAGCAGACCTTCAGGGCCACGAGAGTGGTCACTGTTCACTCGGGCTTTAGCCCCTGTGCCAATGCTCTACAGCAGCCGATCTCCACGATAAATCAACCGTCCCTCGATCATCCGCGCTTCCGCCATCAAACGATGCGGTTTGACCGGTCCCTCTGCATCGATATGCAGAACCTCGTGCCCGTGCGCCACGAGCCAGTCCGAGACCAGCATCCGATGACAGCGAAAATATACGCGCTCTGCGCACATGTAAGCCGTGCGTGACCGCTCGGCCAGCCTCACGAGTTCGTTCATCGCTTGCTCGAACTCCGGTGTCAGCATGTAATCCGCGTAATTGCGAAAGCTTTGGTTGCGCAAAGCGACGTTCGGCGACTCTTCAAGGGCCTTCTTGCGATACCCGCCAAGCGCTTTCATCCACACATATCGAAGCCCCGCCGCGGGCAAGTTCTTTTCCAGCAACTCGCGATTAAAATGCGGTAATCGACGTGACATGGGAAAGGCGCGAATATCAACAAGAGTTTCGATCTGATGGGCTCGTAGCGCCGCGATCAGTTCTTCCAAGGTGCGGGTTGAATGTCCGATGGTGTAGACGATAGCCACGAGCCGACTGCCCGAAGAACTGGAAGTTCAGGAAACGATCTCAGTCTGTGACTGGAGATTCCAAGTAAGGTCGGGATACTTTGACGACCTTGTCATCTGGGCTGAAGGTCGACCCCTCGTCGGTGACGGCAAAGTCGATATCAACCTTGATGAAATCACACTTTGCATAGACGAATCTTCCGTGTCCCGGAAATTGTAGGCCTCCGTCGAGCACCAACATCGGTGCAAGATCCTTACGCGTCATTCCCGGTCTAATGGTTCCAATCGAACGTAGCACGTGTTGAACCCATCTGGAGTGTGCTTGTTCGATTCGCGAATCCGATTGACTGCCCATGGTGACTTCCTGCGAGAAGCCAGGGATGAGCATCACGGCGAGTACGCAACCCGCTAGCACGATTTTGCGCATGATGACCGCCTTTATTTGTTGATGGACATGAGCGCATGGGCGATAGATTTATCCTGCTCCGCAAACACCGTCCTCAGATCGAGCAGCACTCGCCCTTCTTGCACTCGTGCCACAATCGGCGGATCGCATCCCCGCAGTCGCGCAGCCAATTCGTCTGGGCTCAGGTCCGGGCAACTCACGGTCAGCAGCCGCGTCGGCAAGACCGACGACGGCGCCGCACCTCCGCCAATCACCGATTCACCATCGATCACCTCGGCTCGCAGTTTCCCCGACTGCACCTGATGTGCGATCGACTCGGCGCGCCTGCCGACCTCTTCCTTCGTGAGCCGCATCATGCGCAGCGCGGGAATTGCCTCATGATCGCGCTTCACGTAGGCAAGCAGCGTCGCCTCGAGCGCGGCATATGTCAGCTTGTCGACGCGCAGCGCGCGAAACAGGGAATTGGACCGCATCCGAGCCACCAGGTCGGCGCGCCCGCTGATCAAGCCCGCCTGCGGTCCGCCCAGCAGTTTGTCGCCGCTATACGTCACGACGTCCACGCCCGCGCGCAGGCTGTCGAGCACGCTCGGCTCGCCGTGAATTCCAAAATGTTCCAGATCGACCAGCGCCCCGCTGCCCAGATCTTCCATCAAAGGCAGCCCGCGCTTGCGCGCCAGTTCGGCCAAGTCTCCGATCGAAGGCTGTTCGGTGAATCCGCTGATCTCAAAATTGGATCGGTGCACCCGCAGCAACAGGCGCGTTCGTTCGTTGATCGCCTTCTCATAATCGGCGACGCGGGTGCGATTCGTCGTGCCCACCTCACGCAAGATCGCACCCGACTTCCCCATCACGTCCGGGATGCGGAACGATCCGCCGATTTCAACCAACTCTCCGCGCGAAACGACCACTTCGCCGCCCTCCGCCAACGTATTGAGCGCCAGCAGGACCGCCGCCGCGTTATTGTTGACGACGATGGTCGAAGTGGAGATGGCCGCTGATGTGGTGACAACCGGTGATGTGGCGACGGCCGCCTCGGCCGTCCCGCCAACGCGAAGCGAAGCGGAACCTTCACGACTCTGGGCTCCATTCCCCAGCAGTTGTCGCAGCAGTCGTTCCACGTGAATATCGCGCTTGCCCCGAGCCCCACTCTGAACATCAAACTCAAGATTGGAATACGACCTTGCCGTCTGCTGGATATGCTCGACTGCCGTCTCCGCCAGCGGCGCGCGGCCCAAGTTCGTGTGCAGGATTACGCCCGTCGCATTGATCACCCTTCGCAACGAATAACCCAGATTCTGGCGCAACTCGCGTTTGACGGCTTCGTCAATGCCGTCCAAGGCAAGCCGTAGAGCCGTCGCATCGAGCAGCGCGGAAGCAATCTCATTTCGCAGCCGAGCCAGAACATCCCGTGCAGCGTCCGTGACGGCGGCTGTTCCATGCTCCGCCGCAACCGCGGCCAGGCCCGGCGCTCGCACCAGTTCATCGACGGCGGGCAACTCGCGAAACAGTTCCGACTTTGTAGGACTCTTCATAGGGCTGGATGCTGGTACCCCACCCTTGTCGCGATTTATGCGACAGGGTGGAGATTTGGAACTTTTATAGAGTATGCAAATATGCCAAGAGATCCTGCACATCTTGCGGGCTCAGAGTCTGGCTATACGAGGGCATCTCATTCCGTCCCATCCGGATGATATCGGTGACGCGCTCGTCGTTGGCCGGCAGCCCGCTCAGCGACAAGTACTTGTTCTGAAACACTCCCTTCAGTCCGGGCCCCTTCTTGCCCCGCTTGGCATAGGGCTCGTGGCAGCGGATGCAGTACGAATCGTAAACCTTGCGGCCGGCGACCTGCTGCGGGTTCAGTCCGAGTTCCGCGTCCGACTTGCGGCGTTCGACGTCGCATCCCATGGTCATTGCGATTGCGAGCAGACCGGCCACCCCGAAAAGCAACATCCGCACGACCTTTCCTTGCCTCATCAAGGTTTAAGCCTCCCGACACAATCTCGATGCGAACTTTCGACTTTCGTGCCGCCAGCCGCAATACAATAATAGAGCAATGCCTATGCCGGTTTTCATGAAGCGCGTTTACGATCCTGCGTCGCCCAAAGACGGCCAGCGAATCCTCGTGGATCGCCTGTGGCCGCGGGGTTTGACGAAGGAGCAGGCCGCGGTCGACGAATGGTTGCGCGATCTGGCGCCATCAGACGAACTGCGTCGCTGGTACCACGCTCGTCCCGGTGAGTGGGCGCGCTTCCGCCAACGATATTTGAAGGAACTTTCGCATCCCGACGCGCAGCGCGATTTGGAGCATTTGTATTCGCTCGCTTCCAAACGGAAACGTCTGACTCTGCTCTTTGGCTCGAAGAATCTGGAACAGAACAACGCTCTGGTTTTGAAAGAATTGCTGGAAGGCGCTCGCAAGCCACCCACTGGGACTGGTCCCGCGGCAGCCCACGCGATGCGGCCGCGCCGCGCCGCCATACGCCGCAGATAACTGCTTCAAGTGCCTTCTGCGAGGGGTGTGCCTCGATTGTCTCTCCCTATCAGTACCCTAGTGGTTAAGAACTCGCGCGGTAATCACCTATTTCTTATCGTCATTTAGAATCTCCCCGCATGCGATCCGTCTTCCAATGGAGCCTGGGTTCGCGCTCACTCGAACTCGGCAAGCGAACGTTGATCATGGGTATTGTCAATGTGACCCCAGACTCCTTCTCCGACGGAGGCCAATTCTTCGATCGCGACAAAGCAGTTGCCCATGCCCAACGTCTCCTGGAAGAAGGCGCTGACATCGTCGACATTGGCGGCGAGTCGACACGTCCCGGAGCGAAGGTCGATGCCGGTCAAGCCAAGCCCGGCGAGGGAACAAAAACCTCAACGCCAGCGGTCACCACTGAAGAAGAACTCGAGCGCGTACTCCCGGTGATTGCGGAAGTGAAAAAGAAGTTTCCTGCCTCCATCATCTCCGTCGACACCTACAAAGCCGGGGTGGCTCGCGCGGCCGTCAACGCCGGCGCCGAGATCGTGAACGATGTCAGCGGACTCCGCTGGGACCCTCAGATGCGCAAGACTGCCGCCGAACTCAAGTGCGGCGTGGTGATCATGCACATGCGCGGACGCCCGGAAGAATGGCGGACGCTGCCGCCGCCCGGAGATGTCGTTCTGCTGGTCAAGCGCGAACTTAAAGACTGGGCTGAGCAGGCCGTACTGGCCGGAGTTCGCCGCGAGCGCATCGCGATCGATCCGGGATTTGGTTTTGGAAAGAGCTTCGAGCAGAACTATCCCTTGTTCGCCCGCTTCAGCGATCTGCAGTCCGCAGGGTTCCCGCTGCTCGCGGGCCCGTCGCGCAAGTCTTTCATCGGGCGTACGCTGGCTCGGAATGGCAACGACGCGACGCCCGAGGCCCGCCTTTACGGGACGCTCGCTGCCGAGGTGGCGCTGATTCTCAAAGGCGCGCACATCATCCGCACGCACGACGTCAAAGCAGCGCTCGAAGTCGCGCGCATCGCCGACGCCATTTTGCAGGCCCGGTAGCCGACGAATGTTCTCCACACTGTCAGACCCTTCGTTCTAGATCTCGCCTACGCATGGCTTTACTTGGCTGCATCGGGGTAAATCCCTTCCAGCGGTTTGGCCAGTTGCTCATTGAGTTCCGGATGAGGCAAAGGATTGCGCGGCAGCATGGTGTCCCGTTGCGCCGTGTTGTAAACGAAAATTGCCATAACGACGGCGGCCTGCTTGAGATCAGGTTCCGAAAGGCGCTCGTACGTATCCTGATTGGTGTGAGCGCTGCGGGTTTCGTAATCGCGCGGGTCCTGCAGGAACTGGAAGCCCAGAAGACCGGCTTCATTAAACGGTTCGTGATCGGTCGATCCGGTGTTGCGCATCGTGACCGTGGTGAACCCAAGGTCGCTGATCGGCGCTGCCCACTGCTGAAAAATCGACTGCACGGCGGAATTGCCTTCGGTGAAGATGCCGAGGAACTTGCCGCCGCCATTGTCGGTATTGAAATAAGCATCCAGCTTGGCGTGCTCCGGTTTTATCTTTATCGGGCCAGTCTCCTGGCGGAGGAATTCCGGGACCAGCAACTCCTCCGGCTTGGTGGAATAGGACAGCGTGGCGAAATGGCTGCTGACGTACCCCGCCGAACCGAACAGGCCTTGCTCTTCTCCGCCCCACAGGCCGACGCGAATGGTGCGCCGCGGTTGAATGTTCAAAGCGCGCAGGATTCGCAGTGCTTCCAACGCAATGATTGCTCCGGCCCCGTCATCGGTCGCTCCCGTACCCGCGATCCAGCAATCCAGGTGCCCGCCGAGCATCACGACTTCATCTTTCAACGCCGGATCTGAGCCAGGAATCTCCGCGATCACGCTGTTGCCCGGTTCGTGATCTCCAAAGAACTGGGTCGCAATGTTGAGCCGCACCGAGACGGGAACGTTATGCGAAACGAGGCGATGCATTCGCCCAAATGCTTCATTCGCGATCACCGCTTCAGCAATGGTCTGCTTGTGCTCAGGGCGGTAAACGTACCATCCGAACGAAAGGTTGGTGTCATCATGAATGACTCCTCCCGGACCTCCTGAGCGAAGCACGGCGGCGGCACGCTCGTCGGCGAAGAAGCGCCCCACCTTTTCTTTGAAGGCATCGTCCTTGAATTGCTTTTCCCACATCGCTGGGTCGGTGGGCAGAACGAAACTGTCGCTCTGGTTGCCATCCAGCGGATAGGAACGGAAGTGATCGAGCTTAGCTTTATCGAGGTGCACGAGCAGGTTGGGCGGATCGGGGTTGATTTTCGGCTCGTCACCATAAAGAACGATCTTGCCTGCAAGCTTGCCTTTCCACTTCTCGAAATCCTTCTCCTCTTTCAGGGTGGGCACGGCGATCACGTCAGCGGTGACCTCGCCGCTGGTGGCGGGGGACCATGGCGTGGCTTGCGCCAGAAATGTCGCAGTCGAAGGAGCGGTCATCACTACCGAGGTGCCGAGCTGCCGCCATCCCATGCCGAACTCGCCCCAGGATTCGCTGTGGACGTTCGCCGCGCCCATGCGCTGCAGTTGATCGAGCGACCACTTCTCGGCTCTGGCGAAGTCGGGCGATCCGGTCAGCCGCGGGCCGATGTCGTCGAACAAGCCGCTGGCATATTCCATGATGTGCGAGTGATTGAAGCCTTCGTCGCGGATACGTGCGATGGTTTCCAGATCAAGGACTTCGGTGGCTGGCTGTGTTGTCGAAGGTGTTGGCTTGGATTTGTCAGCTGCAAACGCGCAGAGCGAAATCGCGAGACAGGCGAGGAAGAGTTTCATGGCCCGTAAATCATACGGCACGCAGGGTTCGCGCATGAAGCAGATTGCCCGATTCAGCGCAGAGCGCAAGTGTTATGTTAAAAAGCCTTCGACGAGTCCAGGAGGATTGTGACGGGTCCTTCGTTCACCAGTTCCACTTGCATCATCTCCTGGAAGCGCCCGGTTTCGCAGCGCAAGCCGGCGGCCTGAATCCGCTGCACAAAAAACTCATACAATCTGCGAGCCTCGTCCGGCGGAGCGGCGGCGTCGAAAGATGGGCGCTTGCCTCGTCTTACGTCTCCATACAAGGTGAATTGCGAAACCGCCAGCACGCTGCCGCCGACGTCCTGCACTCTGCGATTCATCTTTCCTTCATCGTCTTCGAAGACGCGCAGGCCGGCAACTTTCTCAGCGAGATAAGTTGCATCCGCTTCCGTGTCGTCTTGTCCCACGCCAACGAGAACCAACAGGCCGAGCCCGATCTCTCCGCTCGTCCATTCCTTCACGGTGACCCTGGCGCGGCTCACCCGTTGCACAACGGCACGCATTCTGTCTCCTGAATTGCTCCCAGCTACCTGCCAGTAAGGGTAAACGATAGCCGAGGCGGCATTCGCTTGCGGTGTCCACGTTGTGTCGCCAATCACATTCCCCAAAGCTGCACTCCGGCCCGCTTTCCTTTACACTATTTCGTCGGGACCGTTACACTACAGACTCGCCTTTTTTCCATGATGCAGCGTATAAAGAAGCGGGCTCGTGGAGAGCTCGAGCCCAAGTCTGAGTGAAGCTGCGACCAACAAACGAACTCAAATCTAAGAAAAGTAAGCGAGGAGACACATGGCAGCCGTAGACGATAAGGTAAAGCAGATCATCGTAGAGCAGTTGGGAGTCGATGAGGGCGAAGTGACAGCGAGCGCGTCGTTCGTCGACGATCTGGGCGCCGATTCTCTGGACACCGTCGAACTGGTCATGGCCTTCGAAGAGGCCTTCGATATCGAAATCCCGGACGAGGACGCGGAAAAGATCCGCACCGTGCAGGACGCCGTGGATTACATCGGCAAGCACGCCAAGGCGGGCAAATAGTTGGGACGCAGGGTCGTAGTCACGGGGCTCGGCCTGATCTGCGGCGTGGGAAATTCCACCGGCGAGGTTTGGAAGGGCTTGCTCGCCGGCAAGAGCGGCGTCGGGCGCATCACTGGATTTGACGCGAGCAATTTTGCCTGCCAGATCGCCGCCGAGGTCCGCAACTTCGACCCGCTGAATTACATCGAGAAAAAAGAAGTCAAGAAAATGGGGCGCTTCATCCACTTTGCCCTCGCCGCCTCGGATGAAGCTTTCAAGATGTCGGG